>Ga0209129_1000704_pt1 | contig 21690 bp, 23 predicted proteins | sample AraplaMF_Col_mMS_FD_184257 | JGI IMG/M metagenome (GOLD analysis project Ga0209129, IMG submission 184257) | Arabidopsis root microbial communities from the University of North Carolina, USA - plate scrape MF_Col_mMS (SPAdes) (version 3) | ecosystem: Host-associated > Plants > Roots > Endosphere... | reverse complement strand
CGGGATCCACGGCCTCGGTCCCCACCTGCGCGACAACACCACCCGCTCGTAGGCACGAACCGAAGCGCAATCTCGCAAGTCCGAACACCCCGCCGTGGATCCCGGCGTACGCCGGGATAACGGTGAGGGAATCAGGTATTACTTCGCCCCGGCAGCCGCTTCGATGATCTTCGCGACCTTATCCGGATGCGAAATCATCACGACATGCGAAGCCCCATCGACCACCACGGTCTGCTTCGACTTCGCACGCTCGGCCATGAACTTCATCGACGCCGGCGGGATGTTCTTGTCCTTCGAACCGTAGATGTGCCACGACGGAATGTGCTTCCACGCGGCCGCGGTTTCCTTCTCGTTGAGCGCCGCCTCGGTGATCGGACGCTGCTCCGCACCCATCACCACCGCCGTCGCGCGCGGCACGTCACCGGCGAACTGCTCCGGGAACTTGTCCTGGGATACGTACAGATCCTTGTTGCCGTCCGCGAGCGGCACCGGCGGTGCGAGCGTGGGGCCCAGCGTGCTACCCGGGAACTTGCCCGAAAGCGTCGCCGACGACTCGCCGATGTCCGGCGAGAACGCCGACACGTAAACCAGCGACTTCACGTTCGCCGCGCCTTCGGCCGCTTCCGTGATCACCGCGCCACCGTACGAATGGCCCACCAGCACCACCGGGCCATTGATGCTCTTCACGACGTCGGCGACGTAGGCCGCATCGCCCTTCACGCTACGCAGCGGATTGGCCGGCGCCACGACGGTGAAGCCGTCCTTCTGCAGGCGCTCCACGACGCCGTTCCAGCTGGAACCGTCGGCGAACGCGCCGTGAACGAGAACGACGGTGGGTTTGTCGGCGGCGAAGGCGGCCGGGCTCACGGCCATGGCGGCCACGAGCGCCGCACGAAGAAGGTAGCGAGACATGAGTGAAACTCCTTGGTTCGGGGGAAGAAACGAAACCGAATTGGACCATTCGGTCCGGCTCCTGCCTTGTCTGCTTCGGCGGTAAATGGGACAAAGCAGCGCCCATCGTGACCGGTATCGCGCAATCTGAGACCCGCATTGCGTACATTTGTACGATGTCCGACGCGATCCCCATGACCCGCCTGCACAAAGGCCGCGGCGCCGCCTCCAACCCCGAAGGCCGGTTCGAATCCACGCGCCACCAGGCCGTGGACGACGGCTGGCACCGGGAGGAAGACGAGCGCCGGCCCGCGACCGAGGTTCGTGAGGAGCTGGCGCGCAGTGTCATCACGCGCAACGACTCACCCGACATCGGCTTCGACCACGCCACCAACCCTTATCGCGGCTGCGAGCATGGCTGCATCTATTGCTACGCCCGCCCGTCGCACGCGTACCTCAACCTCTCCCCCGGTCTGGACTTCGAAACGAAGCTCTTCGCCAAGACGAACCTCGAATCGATCCTGCGCGATGAACTCTCCCGGCGCAGCTACGTCTGCAAGCCGATCAACATCGGCAGCAACACCGATCCCTACCAGCCGATCGAGAAACGCTGGCGCCTCACCCGCGCCGCGCTCGCGTTGCTCAACGAGTGCAACCACCCGTGCACCATCGTCACCAAGAACGCACTGGTCGAACGCGACCTCGACATCCTCGTGCCGATGGCCGAGCGCAAGCTCGTGCAGGTCTTCGTCTCGATCAACTCGCTGGACAACAAGCTCGCGTCGAAACTCGAGCCACGCGCGAGCGCACCACATCGACGTATGAAAGCGGTGGAGACACTCGCCAACGCCGGCGTGCCGGTCGGCGTGCTCGTCGCGCCGATCATTCCCGCACTCAACGAAAAAGACCTCGAAGCCATCATCGAGCAGGCGGGCGCGAACGGCGCCAACTCCATCGGCTACACCTGCATTCGTCTGCCGCACGAACTGAAGCAACTCTTCCGCGAATGGCTGGAGCTGCACTACCCCGACCGCGCCGCGCACATCATCAGCCTCATTCAGCAGATGAATGGCGGGAAGGACTACGACAGCAACTTCGCCACGCGCATGCGCGGGCAGGGTGTGTTCGCGGACATCATCCGCAAGCGGGTGCAGGTGGCTGTGCGCAAGGCTGGCCTGCATCGTGCGTGGGATACGGTGCTGGACACGTCGAAGTTCGTGCCACCGCGGGTGCATTCGCCGCAGGGGGAATTGTTCTAGGCCCGCGATGCCGGGAGGGAAGGTAGGGATTTATGAGATTGACAAGCGATTTCTCCCCGCTCTAGATTGCGCCACCACCCGCGCAACGTGGGTGCAAAGGGGAATGGAATGAGAGCGGCGATTCCAGCGTGTCGGCCATTTGGGCCGGTGACGGTCTTCCTTGCGTGCGCGCTGGCCGGCTGCGCACCGGTGAAGGGGCGTGCCGATATCGGCGCCGTCGAAACCGTGCCTTTCTGCAGCGTTGCCGAACATCCAGAAAGCTATCGCGGACGCGCCCTCAGGCTTGGTGCCAGCTACTTCGCGGAGGGGGCGGACCACGAATATCTGAGTCTTTCCTCGTGTGCCAATCAACATGGCCAGATCGACATCGGTAACCACGCTGACTCGACATCGGTTAGCGCGTTCTATGAAGGGACGAAAAGAATCTGCGCAGCAGTAACGGCGCCCATCGCCTGCATTATCACGACTCAGGTCGATGTCGTCGGCACCGTGAGAGAGCGGGCCGCCGATTCTGGCAAATACGTGCTCGATGTCGTTGAAATCAAGCAATCCTCGCGCGCTACGCATTGACGCAACGGAACCGTTGGCCGTCTGGCTGAAGACGAGGACTGGATCGACGGCCCGGTCGACACAACCGTGCGCAGAATTCGTTAGTTTCTCGAGGACGGCTCTGACCGCTGACTCGCGTCCGCGACTGATTCGGGCGTTAGCCAGCGGACCTATGCCTTGTCGTCGATATCGAACCGACACACCTTACCGCTACGGAAGCGAAATACGTGCACGACGGATCTGTCCTTCAAGCCATGCGTCGCATCCACGATGGGGTTTCCGTCGAGATCGCGAATCGTTTGTGAGACCGTGACGGATATTGTCGCGTCGTCGTGTCGATCGAAGTGCAGCGGTTCAACATGTGGATCCACGACCGCCCACTGGCGCGTCCAGTAGTCCCGAAGGCCTTCGTGCCCGTGGACATAGCCACCATCCATACCGTTGGCCCACGCCACGTCCGCGGTCAGGTGCGCCAGAACGGCAGGAATATCCCGGGCATTGAAAGCCTCGTAGAGCCGCACTACCAAAGCGATCTCGTGTTCCACGTTATCCTCCCGTCCACACCCGAGCACGTGATATATATATGCACATATATATCCAGCCTGCAACCGGCCTGAGAGGACTCATGAAAGACGCTGACGTACTGTCGACACCGGGTCATCTGATCAGCCTGGCCGCCCGAGGATTCGTCCGCTTGAGCGAGGCGCGACTCAAGCCGCTCGGTTTCGGCGTAGGACATCTGCCGGTGCTGATAGCCCTCAAAGAGGGCGTCGCGAATACACAGCGAGACCTCGCTCGCTTCGCCCGCGTAGAGCAACCACCGATGGCGCAGATGCTCGCCCGGATGGAGCGCGACGGCCTGATCAAGCGAACGCCGGATACGACCGATCGACGAAGCAGTCTTATCGCCCTCACCGCGACCGCAAATCGCAAGCTACCGAAGGCCGTCGCTACCCTTTTCGAGGGTAATGAGGACGCTCTCGAGGGGTTCTCCGAAGACGAAGGCCGGCAACTGGTCGCGTTGCTCGGACGCGTCATCGCAAACCTCGATCGGTTGGTTGCCCAGAATGTCCAGAGCGGCAATGACTAAGCGCCGCGTAGCGACTTATGAGGCGGTCTACACACAATCGGCAATTAATGCGCGTACGGCCACACTGAGTTGCACTCGTTTCAGGTGAATCCGGGCGCACGGCCCCGCACTCGGAGGCCAGAATCGAGACTTCGCCCGCGATAGCTGAATTCTCCTGTTGACATTCGAAAATCCCCGTCGTTATTCCTTGCGAATGCCGGCACGCGCCGGTGCACAGGGGAACATGGAATGGGTCTTGACGTGCATGGCGCGGCTCTCTGCCGCGCGCGTATCCGCGAGCGCCTGAAGCTCCGCCTCGCCACTTCGGTCGCCCTGGCTCTCTTGCCACTGTTGGCTGCCCAGGCGCAGGTCACCCCCGGCGCGAATTCGCCGGAAGACGAATACAAGAAGTACATCAAGGTCAGCGAAGACATCGAGCCGCTGGGCGACACGCCGTTCGGTGAGCGGATCAGCCTGTACGACGGAAGCCTGTCCTTCGAACAAACGGATATCAGCGTACCCGGACGCGGTCCGACCATCGTCATCAGCCGCATCTTCAAAGGGCCCGTCGCGGAAGAACGCAGAGATCTGGAGAAGCGCGCCTTTGGCGACTGGGATCTCGACATTCCGCTTATTTCGACCGTCGCGCCGATCAATCAGTAGGGCACGCATCTCGGCTGGCGCGTCAACTCGACCAACAAGAAGACGATCTGCAGCAACTTCCGTGAGCCGCCCAGTGTTCCGGGTGTGGCCGGCGATCCGTCGCGAGCCGATTGGGAGCCCGATAGCTGGTGGTCTGGCGTGCATATGCGGATTCCTGGCGAGGGTACACAGGATCTCCTCAGCCGGGCCGCTGCGAATGCCGCGACGCCGTACGATGCCTCCGCGCCCGGCCGTGTGTATCCGATCGTCACCAAGCAGAAGTGGATACTGGGTTGCACGACCGAACTGGGGGATCCGAGCCTCGAGGCCTTCATAGCCTACTCGCCCGACGGCACGCAGTACTGGTTCAACCGCCTGAGCTACCGCTACATGACAGGGGTGACCCGGTCGACGAACTCGGGGCCCGACTTCGCCGCGAGGTCCGGAGGCGTCATGTCTCCCATGGCCGCGCTCGATGACTTCGTGAATCGCGAAGAAGGACGCATGCTGGTCACCCGGATCGTCGACCGATTCGGCAATGGCATCGCCTATAGCTACGACGCGCAGAATCGCCTGACCAGCATCGATTCCGAGTCGAACGACGACGGCAGACACGTCACGCTTGCTTACAACGGCGATCAGATTTCGAGCGTCACCGTGGTGGGCGGCGCGTCCGGCAACCGGACATGGACCTACAGCTACCAGCCGGACGGCCTCGGAACCCGTTTGTCCACCGTCACGCAGCCGGATGGCTCGCAGTGGTCGTTCAATATTTCGGATCTCAACAGGGAGTATCCGAGGATCGAAGAGGCTGGCACGTGTGACGCGATCGGCTCGCCCGAAAACCTGGAAACACCGTATTCGGGAACCATGACGCACCCGTCCGGACTGTCGGCGACATTCACCGTTGCGGCCAAAAAACGTGGCCGCTCGTACGTCGGCCGCGCCTGTAAGGGCGCGCCCGGATCGCCGGCCATACCCAACGGCCCGGGAACACGCGCAGAGGTTCCGAACGCGTGGTATTCGATGGCCATCATCCAGAAAGACTTCTCCGGGGCCGGCGTCCCTACCCAGTCGTGGAAATACTCCTACTCTCCCGCGAACGAGAGCTGGAGCGTCAACTGCGGCGCAGGTTGCCCCGACACCGTCTGGACGCGAGTCCTCTATCCGGACCAGCATGCCGAGCGGAGCACGTTCAGCAACCGGGTCGACTACACCGAGAGCCTGGTCATGCGGGAGGAAGTGTTCGACGGCGACGTGGACGTATCACGTCGAAGGAAGAACACGACCTACCATTACGTGGCCCCCGGAACCGCGAAGGCCGCGAACTATCCTTCCCCATGGGGCTACATGCCTGGTGCGCGCGTCAATTCGACGCAAAACGAGAACCAGATCCCGATGGACGCTCGGTCCATCGCGATCGACGACGACGAAAACCCGCTCGACCCACGCCCCGACGATACCTTCGACTGGACGGCAAATACCTTCGACGTCTTCGCCCGTCCCACGAGCACACTGCGCAAGGCAAGCTTCCTGGATGGCATTCAGGAAACGAGCACATTCAAGGACGACTATGCACGCTGGCTGCTCTCGCTGCCGGAACAGCAGACCGCGATCGTTCGTGGCACCTCGGTAGAGCTTGCGCGAAACGTATACGACCCCACGGCCATGACCCTTGCCGAGCGCTACCGCTTCGGACGAAAGGTCATGAGCTATACGTTCGATGGATTCGGCCAACTTGCCACGTTCACCGATGGCAACGCGCACACCACCACGCTTGGCGACTACAAGCGCGGCATACCGCGCTCCATTGCCTACCCTGACACGCGTTCCCAATCGATCGCCGTCGATGACTTCAGCCAGATCGCATCCATCACGAATCAGGCAGGCGCTACGACCTCGTACGCCTACGACAGCATGGGTCGACTGGCACGTATCGATTACCCGGCGGGTGACGCGGTCGCCTGGGCACCCCGCATTTTCCAGTACGCCTTTGGCGGCTCGGCCAGAGGCGTCGATGGAAACCACTGGGTGCGCACCATCACGCAAGGCGACAAGCTCCAACGCACCGATTTCGACGCGATGTTGAGGCCGGTTCTGTCGGGTACGGCGCGCGCGAGCGATCTGGGCCTATACGTATCGGTTCGCACGGACTACGACTGGAAGGGCAGGAAGACGCTTGCCTCGTACCCCAAGGATGGTGCACTAGACCACGGCGCGCTGATCGACGGCACCAGAACCACGTTTGACGTCCTCGGTCGCATCACCTCGTCCAGTCAGGATTCCGAACAAGGGCCGCTTTCGACCTCCACCACGTATCTTTCCGGAGGGGCGAAGCTCGTCGTCGACCCGAAACAAGTCCAGACGACAACCTGGTACCAGGCTTTCGATCAGCCCGCGTACGAAAACATCGTCAAGGTGGTTGCGCCCGACAGCTTCTCGCAGACGGTCCTGACGCAGACCATTCTCCGGGACGAGCTCGGAAACCCCAGGTCGATCACGCAGGAAGGTGGCGGTGTCACGCCGCAGGTCAAAACCATGACCTACGACAACGAATTCCGGATCTGCCGCACTCACGAAGCGGAGTCCGGCAGCGAAATCATGGCCTACGACGGGGCCGACAACGTGGCCTGGAGCGTGAAGGGGGCATCCTTCGATGTCCTCGATCAATGCGGGCAAGATCAGGTCGCCGACATCGCGAAGACCGTCAACGCCTACGACGCAATGAATCGCGTGACCTCGATCGTCTACCCGACAGGAACCGATACGAGCAGCTTCACTTACGACCCTATCGGAAATCCGGCAACGGCGACGTCCGGGCTGGCGAGCTGGACGTTCGGCCGGAACAAGCTCGGCCTCCTCACGGCGGAAGTGCTCGGCGTCGACGGCTGGAGCTGGCCGATCGGCTATGGCTATGACCCCAACGGCGCACTGAGCACCGTGCTTTACCCCAACGGCGAGATCGTGCATTACAACCCCGATGCCCTGGGTCGGCCAACCGGGGTCGAAAGCTACGTCAGCGCCGTCGCGTACTTCCCCGATGGCGACGTGAAGTCCTACAACCTGGGCAACGGCACCTCATACCTGGCCGGGAAGAATCAACGAAACCTGCTATCCAGCTTCGTGTTCAAGAAGAACGACGTGAACATCGTCGGCGAAGGACTGATATACGACAAAAACGGCAACGTGACGCAGATCGTGGATGCCGTGGGCAGTCAGCGCAACAAGACGATGACCTACGACGATTTCAATCGCCTGCTGACCGCTCAAGCGGACAACCTTTGGGGTACCGAGTCGTACACCTACGACACGTTGAACAACATTCGCAGCCTGACGAACAGCGAAGGTATCCACAACTACAACTACAACGCGCAGAATCAACTGCAGTCGGTAACCATCGGTGCGACGCACGTACGCGACTTCGTCTACGACGAGCGCGGCAATACCATTTCCAGGAACAATCAGTCGCTCGTCTTCGACATGGCGAATCGGCTCAAGGCCATCCCCGATATTGGATCGACTTATCGCTACGACGCTGCAGGGCGCCGGGTGAAGAAGGCGATGCCGGCCGCCTCGACGTACTACGCGTACAACAGTGCCGGCCAGCTGATGTTCGAATACGACGACGCCACGACGAACGGAACCAACTACATTTATCTCGGGAAGAAGCTGGTCGCTAACAGGAAAGGTAGCAACTCGGTCGTCGTCGGCAATGTCGATGGCGTTGTGGCGGGCGCCAACGCCGTCATCCAGGGCTGGGCCTGCTCGACCGGCCTCACCACATCGCTGGACGTACACCTCTACGTCGGCGGGCCTTCGGGCACCGGCACCTTCCTCGGGTCCTATCGCGCGAACCAGGCAAGCGAGACAGCGATCCAGACGCCGTGTCACACCGCAGGGACCGCGTACCGCTTCAGCATTCCGCTGACGGAAACCTATCGCGTCCAATACGCTGGGCAGAAACTGTACGTGCACGGCATATCACCGGTCGGCGGTGCCAATGCGCTTCTTCCGGGATCGGGAACGTTTCTCATGCCCGCATCCATTCTGGCGCCCAATCCGCCGGCCTCCGTCTCAGCGGGAGTGTCGGGAGATCTCGCCACGATCACGGTGACGTGGACTGCTACATCGAACACCACGAGTTACACACTGGAGCAGCAGTTCAATGGAAGTGCGACCTGGACCGCGGCGTATACCGGGACGGCGACGACGAAGGCGATAAGCAATCCCGCGGATGGTACGTACGTGTATCGTGTGAAGGCGTGCAATGCGAACGGATGCAGCAATCCGACGTCGTCCAATGCGGCAACGATTGCCCATATCCCCCCGGCGCCTTCAGGCATCAACGTTCCCGGCAGCTCTTCCGGGAGCGTGGGCGTGAACTGGCCCGCGGCGACCTACGCGACGACTTACCGCTTGGAGCATTCGAACGGCGGTGCGTGGGGCGAGGTCTATGCGGGCGCAGGAACCTCCGCGACGGTGAACGAGGGGTCCACCGGCAATTGGTACTACCGCGTCCGCGCATGCAACGCGAATGGATGCAGCGGTTACACGACGAGTGGTGCCGTCTACGTGCTGCTCGCTCCCACGGCTCCGCCGTCGCTCAACGGGGGCGGTACGAGCAACAACGGCGCCTATGGTCTGAACTGGTCCGCGTCGCCTGGCGCAACGACGTACAACCTGCTCGAGAACGTCAATGGCACCGGCTGGACGTCGATCCAGAACACCGGTGCGCAGTCCTGGTCGACATCCGGTAGAGGCAACGCCACGTACTACTACATGGTGCAGGGTTGTAATGCTTCCGGCTGCACCGGCTGGAGCAATCAGGTCGCCGTCACGGTGTCGAACATTCCGCCTGTCCCCGATCGGCCGAGGCTCAGTGTGAAGCTCAGCGGCAGCCAGCGGGTCGTCAAAGTCGAGTGGCAGGCGCTTCCTTATGCGACGTCGTACGACCTCATGGAGAACAGCACGGTCGTATGGACGGGGCCACAGCTCGTCTACAGCTCGATTCAGCCGCAAGGTGTCTCCGTTGCATACAAACTTCGCGCATGCAGTCCAGCGGGATGCTCCGCTTGGGGCGCGTCGATGTCGGTGGTTCCTTGATGCCTCCCACGCCAGCAACCGGCAGCCCGGTTCGTAGCATCAATGGATGCTCGACGAAGGTCCGACAACAGGTGTACCCGATGACTTCATATCTTCGCGCCGAACTATGTACGATTCATGTAGATGGTTCCGCAAGCGACAAGGCGAAAACCATGATCGTCAGAAAACGATGGAAGCAGATATGGCTTGCGGTCGTGTCGTTGTCTTCGCTCGCAGCTACCGCGAAGGCCGACGTAGTCACATACTATTACACGTCACAGCAGGGAACCGTTCTTGCGACAGCCGACGCCGCTGGTAACGTGATATCGAATACCGACTACAGGCCATACGGCACGTCTGCGCTCGGTAGCCCGGACAATGGCCCGGGATATGCGGGCCATGTGAATGATTCGGACAGCGCGCTCGTCTACATGCAAGCGCGCTACTACGATCCGAGCATTGGCCGCTTCCTCAGCGTGGATCCGCTCGGCGCTGAGATCGACCCAGGGTTAGTCGTCGACGCCTACGTGTACGTAGACGACAACCCCTTGACCAATTGGGACCCTAGCGGCTTATGCGCGGTCGATGCGGATGGTGGGGATTGCCCTTCAGATCCTGCTCCCTCGCCTCAGAAGGACGTCGACCCGTCGAAGAGCGGTTCTCAGCCGAAGCAGATAACTACACTTCCCGAAATCAAGGTGCAGGGCCAAGTGAGTACTGCGCCTATAGGCATTCCACCTCCCATATTCAAGCCACCAGCGGGTAAAAATATCTTCCGGCCGAGCATCGTCAAGCCCGTAGTGCGTAAGATTGACGACTACGCATCGAACAAGATCATCAAGACGTTGTCCTTTAAAGCGCTCAAGATAACCAAGACCGGTGTGCTTCGCGTAACGCCTATTGGTGCCGGTATCGAAGCACTGACGCACGTTGATTCACTAGGCGGATGCGATGACAATGGCCATTGTGCTGACGAGGCTCCAGCAAGTTCACTGCGAAATCCGCCAGCGGCAGATCCCTGATAGGCAGACCAAGGCTTGATAGACAAGATCGTATTCGTCGTTTTGCTGATTCCCATGTTTCTCAGCGGGAAGGTCCTGTCGTATCTTCTGTTCAACGAACGGGTGGGGTGGCAATACGCTTTCGTCGTGCTTTGGCTCCTGGCCAATGTTTCGTTGATCTTAAAGTATTGCTGGCGGGGTGATGGTGTTCTGCTGCTTCGCCTCATCACCTTTGGTATATCGCATTCGGCTCTGCTTGCAGTGCTCCTTTTGTACTTCGGATAATGGGATGCAACTGCACATCGCCGAGCTCAGAAACCATGGCCTTGCATTCCTATCTGATTTTCAGTCAGCTGTAAGGCAGAGAAACAACCGGTTGTAATTGATGTCGACGGTGGCAGCACAACGTTTAGTCATCTAGGTCCCGGGGACACATCACGTCTTCTTGCAGCGTCACGGTTGATTCACATTGAGACGTCGTTGGTGGCGGGTTGTTGGGAGAGGCCATAGGTGGTGAAGCCGGGGTTGCTGGAGGTACGGTAGCGGGAAGCGCGGTGGGTGGGCCACCCGGTGCGGTCGTAGGTGCGATAACGGGCGGCATCGCGGGTTCGACCGCTGGCACGGTTGTTGGGCGCGAGGCCGGAGCCAAACTTTACGACTCCATTTATCCGGCACAATGATGGAATACATCCGAAGGCACGCTACATACGACGCCGCGACGAAAGAACTATGGCTGACGTCGAGATTTGTTTTTTTCGTTCTCCGAAAAGAGCATGTGCACATCGACGACATTCATCTGGTGGATGCCATCAATCGTGATGCATTTGGGCATGACGAAATCTACGTTAGATTCCACGTGCCAAACGGAGGAATCGTCGTATCGCAGTATGATCAGGGCTTCGCAAAGCTTGTCGAATCCTTGAGCGACGTATTCCTCGGTATCGATCGATGGATCGATGTTTCTCCAGAGATCCCATTCACCGATGCAACACTGATACTTTGGGAGCGCCCGGCCGACATCGAGACGCCCGGCGGATGAAGAGCGGGCAAGGGCGCCCAGCACGGTTGCGTCAGCTTTGCCATGTGCAGGCTCATTACGCGATATCTCTACGCTGTGCCGCCGCGGCTACGGTGAGCATCCGTAACGGACGCAGTCTTGTCGCCTCGAGAAAGCCATTGCGACGGAGCGAACGAGACGCGAGAGGAATATGGTTCGCAAAGCAAGATCGGTTTCGATCGGATTGGCCCTTCTCATACTCTCGTCTCTGCCGGGACTTTCCTTCGGCGCGCAGGAGCGATGCGAGCTCGATGTGCCTCAATCCTACTGATCGTTCCACAATGATGGAGGTAAAGTCAGGTATGCCTGCGATACGTGCAGAGGTAAAGCGGTCGTTGCTTGCTTTCACAATTGCGCCGTTGGTCCCAAGTGTGATGATCATCATTCTCGCCTTTCTCGGCCGACCTGCTGAAGCGATTTGGTCGGCCGTTTTCGTGCTACTACTAAGCTACGCAACTATGCTCTTCCCTGGGGCGCCGCTCTGCTACGTGGTGTGGAGACTCCGTTGGAATTCCGTTTGGGCTTTCATCGCCATAGGTGTCGTATGCAGCACGGTTGCAGCTGCTTTCGTCATGCAGGGCCCGATCACGTCTTTCCTGACGAATGAGAAAGGAGCAACGCTGCGAGGTTTTCTGATGTTGGCGATCGTCGCATCAATCTTCGGTGCCGTTACCGGTTATGTCTTCTGGAGAATCGTCCGCCCTGGCAGGCCAAGCTCGCGGACAAGCGATTCGCGCGGGCGTCAATGAATGGATCAATCTGTGCCACTTTTCTTGTTCTTTCGCTCTTGCCAACACTCGTCCTCGCTGGCGAGAACCGTTGTGAGCTCGATCTTCCCTGGTTTCGGTACTCCGCACTCGATGCCATCACGCTTAGAGAAGGTGACGACGCGCAAGTCGCGAAGTTACTGAAGGCGCCGGACGAACCGGCGATGATCCAGCTAGGCCTCTGGTATGCATACCGCCATGCGTCATCCGCTCGCGTGCTGTTTGCAAAAGCTGACCTCGAAAAGCTGTTCAATGAAGGGGGCGATCCGGCGCGATCGATCCTCTACCTTATTTACAAGCAGCAGCGGCAGGGTCTTGACGCGTTGCCGCGCGCCACGGTGGAGCGACTCAGTAAGACGCTCGAGCAATGGAAGGTAGCGCTCGATCGCGAAAAGCCGACGCGCGCACTCCTGCTCGACGTCTACCTCGATGGCACGAAGGCCGCCGCCTATACAAGCGTCCCCATCGATGAAAACGTCGACATGATCTGGAAGCGAGGCCACGAGTATCAAGCCGCCGGTCGCCTGAAGGATGCTTTCGGCGAGTATCAACGCGTTGCCGAATACGGCAATTCGGCAGCCCTCATCACGGCTGCGATGTTCGCGATGGAAGCGGGCGGCGAGACGTGCTTCGCCCGATCGAGGTTGTACTTCGGCCTCGGAGGCATGTGGGGGAAGGTTCAATGGACGAGTCTTCCGGGCGGCAGCCCGGCAAGTCGCCCATTCGAGGGCGCGCAAGCTATTCCAAAGCACTGATCGCGTCACGGACGCGATGCGCCCAACGATGCGGTGAGCCCCCTTCTCCACGAGGTAATGGGCCGCGTCGTGCTTCCAGAATCAGGCAACGATCTCGACACAGAAATCCACGAACGCCCGCACCTTCGGTGGTGCATGGCGCCGGGACGGGTAGAACGCATAAAGCGGAAACGTCTCACCCGACCAGTCGGGAAACAGTTCGACCAGACGTCCATCGGCGATCGCATCACGCACGCTCACCGCGAGCACCTGCGCGATGCCGACGCCGGCCAGGCACACGGCGTTCATCGTGCCGGAGTCGTTCACGAGGAGGGGACCATTCGTGTCGACGGTGACGACCTTGCCGCGTCGATGGAATTCCCACGCGAACGGGCGTCGCGTAACGGGGTCGCGGAACTGCAGGCATCGGTGGTGCGTCAGGTCGTGTGGCGTCTTCGGCCTTCCGTGCGTATCGAGGTACGAGGGTGCCGCGACGGTGAGCACGCGCGTGTCGAGCAATTTGCGTGCGACGAGCGACGATGACGGGGGCTCGCAGAAGCGAACCGCGACATCGATGCCGTCGGCGATGAGGTCGCCGAAGTCGTCGCGCGCGACGATCTCGATCTCGAGGTCCGGGTGGCGCGACAGGAACTCACCCAGCCGTGGCGCGATCACCTGCCACGAGAACATCGGATCGAGGCTGACGCGAAGACGTCCGCGCACCGCGTGGGCATCGCCGGCGGCGGAGAGTGCCGCGTCCTCCAGGCCCGAGAGTAATGGGCTCACGTCGGCGTAAAGGCGCTCGCCTTCGTCGGTCAGCGTCACGGAGCGTGTGGTCCGGTGCAGCAGCCGCACGTTGAGCCGGGTTTCCAGCCGGGCGATCGCACGGCTCACGCCGGAGGGCGACAGGTTCAGGGCCTCCGCCGCACGGGCGAAGTTGCCGGTGTCCACGACCGCCACGAGGACGGACAGGTTTCCGAGAAGGCGGCCGTCGGTCGACATGGCTGGGTACCTGATGGCGGTCTGCGCACGGTATCAGTCTGACTCATGACCAGGTGTCATTAAAGTGCTGACCAGGTGTCGCTTCAGTCACGACTGCCAGGCGCCTATCGTCCTCGTCGACCCCATCCCCACACGAGGAAACAGCCATGTACGCCATCACAGGTATCACCGGTCAGGTCGGCGGCGCGCTCGCCGATGCGCTCGTCGCCGCCGGCCGCCCCTTTCGCGCCGTGGTGCGTGACGCCGCCAAGGGCGACGCGTTCGTGGCTCGAGGTGCCGAGGTCGCCGTGGCGGCCATCGACGATAGGCCCGCTTTGACTAGCGCATTCGAGGGCGCCGAGGCGGTCTTCATCCTCCTGCCACCCGACTTCGACCCCGCGCCGGACTTCCTGACGGCGCCCGACCCGGTCATCGCATCCATCCACGATGCGTTGCTGGCCGCCCGCCCCGCACGCGTGGTCGCGTTGTCGACGATCGGTGCCGACGCCACGCACCCGAATCTCCTTTCGCGCCTCGGCCGCATGGAAACCGTCCTCGGCGATCTGCCCATGCCTGTCACCTTCCTTCGTGCCGGCTGGTTCCTCGAAAACACACAGTGGGACATCGCATCGGCGCGCGAGCACGGCGTCATCGATAGCTTCCTCGCACCGCTCGATCGGAAAATCGCGATGGTCGCCACGAAGGATGTCGGAGAACTCGCCGCGCGCCTGCTGGACGAACCCGGTGACGGTGTCCGCATCGTCGAGCTTGAGGGCCCCGAACGGGTCAGCCCCGACGATATCGCCGCTTCGCTCGCGAAGGCGCTGGGACGCGACGTGCGTGCGCGCGAAGTCTCCCGCGCCACATGGGAAGCACGCTTCGCCGCGAGTGGCATGAGAAACCCGACGCCTCGCATGCGGATGCTCGACGGCTTCAACGAAGGGTGGATCGACTTTGGTGCCAACGCGACGAAAGGCGCGACGGGTCTTGATGACGTCGTCGGATCGCTCGTCGCGCGATAATGGCTCGTTCTCGTCGGCGAGTGCCGCTGCGGTCGGGCACGGCATTCGCTCGACGAGAAGCGCGAGGATCAGGGCTCGGCAAGGGCGGCCGGGCCCTGGCCATAGCATCGCGAAACCTGCGCGGGGAGCGAGCCATCGCAGCGCTACCTGATCGCGATCACTGCTACCATCCAGCCGAAATCTCACAGGGAGGCGTGTTCATGGAATCGGTACCCGGGCAGGCCGCTTCGCGTAAGTCCCGCCGGTGGGTAGCGCACGCGGTCTGGGCCGTGCTGGCCATGGCGCTTTTCGTGGGCGGCATCCTCCTTGGCATGCGCTGGTCCAGCGCCTCTCTGGGAACCATGGCCATGACGTCCCAGCGTGCCGGGAGCTTCGGCAGGATGCGCATCGCGCTCCACGCGCTCGACGAAAAAGACCCCGCCGAGTTGCGAAAAGACACCATGCGCCTTTTATACGAAGCCACGTTCAGCCTGGCGGGGGTGCCGCGTTACTCCGATTGCAAGCCTGCGGAGCGCGACCTCATGATGCGGGCAAAATCGCATCTCGAGGCTGAGATGCCGTCCATCTCCGACGACTACACGAGCTACCGAAACATGGCTTATGCGTTTTGCGAGAAGGCGCCGGACTCGATCACTTTTCCATAGGCATGATCGACGTTGTGCGCGTCGTGACCTTTCGCCTCCGACCGCCGCATCCAACAGGGACTAAGTGGACAACATGGTGGAAAAAAGACGAGATAAAGAAGTCGCCGCGGTATCCGTCCTGCCACGGGAGAAACGCCTGCGGCATTTCATCAGGGTCGTGGCGGATTTCGAACAGGTCTGGGGAATCGACGATGGCGGATGGGTGCTCGCGGGAACGCCGGAGAGCAAGCAGGTTTTCAACGTCTGGCCGTTCCGCGATTACGCCGAGCTCTATTGCCAGGGCGAATGGGCCGGTTGCTCACCCAAAGCCATCGGTCTGGACGAGTTCATGGAGTCGTATCTCCCGGATTTCGACGAGAAATCAATCCTCCTCGGTGTCTTCTACACGCGGGAAGACAACGGTGCTCTCCTCAATGCGAACGAGCTTCGCGCACTCCTTCAGGCGGAAGTCGATGAGTGGTACTGAGCGTCGATTCAGCACGGGCCAAGGGTGATCCGGTGAAGAAGATCGGGATCGCACGCTCCGTCATGTTCCCGGTGCTCGTCGGCCTAGCGATAACGTCTTGCTATTCCAGTCGCCCGACGGTGCTCGAGACCAACGACGTGCAGTCATTCCGGACGACGGCGATTGATGCTGGCGGGCACACCCGCCTTCGACTATCCGGACTCGCCTTTCATAGCGCGCTTGCCGTGAAGCGCCTGGAGCGGGGAGAGGATGGCGAACAATTGCACCTACGGATTCTTCTCGTACCGGCCAGACATGGCTTGTCGGGAAGTTTCGATTACATGATCGATGTCCCTTCGGGCGTGAGCACCGTTACCTTTGGTGCCGCCAGAACGGTGATATGGAGGGCGCCCCGGGCGCATTGAGCGAGCAGAACATGATTGGAAAGGAATTGAAAGCAACCCGCGTCAAGGAATGCAAAGAAGCAGCTCGTCGTGCCGAGAAACATAGGCTGAAGGGAACGCTACGCTTTTGCATCGCTTTCTTCGTGTATTCGCCGCTTGCCCATGGCGCGACGGGGGAACTCATCGTCAACGGAAGCATCCGATCTCATGCCGAGAAGGCAGAATGCATGGCCAAGCTTTTGAGACCCGACGGCTTTCTAGCGACTGTCGACATGGTCAGTCCTTCTTTCTCGGCTCGCCTGCCCTACGCGGTCGGCGAGGGTCCATACCTTCTCGAAATGCGTTGCGATGGCTACCGCGTCTTTACGTCACCTGCGCTCGCGCTGGACACCCCGCGAGAAACCATGAATATCGGTCGTATCGACCCTGCCCGCCATCTGGATACCGACGGGTGTCGGGGAACTCTATGGTGAAGCCGCGGCGTCTGCGCTCCGGCGAATGATCCCGGCATTCGAGCAGAGCCACGGGGCTCCCTTGGCAAAGGTCCGTATAGGTATACCTATCGAGTGCCCCCGCGAGACATCCGTCTTCCTGCAGGGAATCGGCGATTACAGCGGCCCTGGAATGCATTGGACCGTCTCGATAGCAAAAGGCGGCGATGAGGTGACCGTTGAGCCGGGTCTTTAGCATGAAGCTACCTCTCCATTCGGTATCACTAAAGGCTCGGACCTCGACACGCGCGACATGGCCATGCTGCTGAAAACGATGCAGTCGACAGGAAACTACGATGTGCGATGCGATCCGCTATCGATCGCTGAACGATAATTCCTGGTGGAGCGACACATGCAGGCAGGGCCGCGGCGACGAATGCTTCCGTACGAGCTCGATCAATATCTACAGAGCAAAGCTCTGTTGCACGACTGCGATATCTCGTTTCGCGGGCATGACGACGGCTGTCTCGAGCTGAAGATCAAAGACGTCAACGCAGGCTTCAACGGGCTTCCCGATTACAAAGGACCCGTGGAATGCTTGATCTTCCTTCAGGATGTCGGTGACCAGGAATCGATCGACGAAACAAAGTGCTTCAAGATCTACGAGGTTCAGGTCGAACGGGAATCCGAAGGGCCGATCGGCGGTTCGCTACTTGCTACCTTCTGGCCAGATGGACACCTGCGGGTGGCTTTCTCGCATGCGTGGATCCACGGTGATGAGTGACGTCCGAATCTTTCGCTATGGCGCACTCGCCTACTGGGCGCCCATCCTCTTCATGGCGACTCTGGTCTTGTCGATCTACGTTTTTATCGGAGCCTTCGACACGAATCCGCAGGACGATCTGATCTATATCGCGTTGGCACTTCTCGTGGCGCCTGCCGTTACGCTTTTCATCGTACTTTGGTATCGGGACGTGGTCATCTCATCGGAAGGCATAGGGAGGTCGCTGCTCGGCACTCGCAGCAGACTCATTCCGTGGAGCGAAATAAGGATCGTGCAGTGCGGCGTACTCTCGTATCCAGACCGGACGGTTAAAAGTTACCGCCTCAAGACCAGCTCGAGCGCCCGCTCCGGCGGAGTCTGGGTCATGTCGATGATTGATAACGTCGATGAGCTAGTTGCACGAATTGACGGCGAAGTAGCGAAACGACGAATACCGGTGACCGCGTGGGACGTGAACAAGCGTATTCCTTTGAGCAGCCTGCCGCGCCCGACGAAGGGCATCGCCGCCTGGGAATGAAAAAACGCGGTCGCACGCAGGTCTTGCCATTCACCACGAACGACGATTCCAGTGTTCGGGCCGTTCGGCTCGACAGGTAGCCCCACGGCGTGGTGATCCGCGAGGTGTACAACATCCTCCGCTGGCCGCACCGCGTCGGCATCGATATCTCCCGATATGCCGGTATCTAGGCCTTCAAGGCACGCATGGAACAGCGGCCGTCCGTGCAGGCGGCCATCCACGCCGAAGGCTGAGTCGGCGGCGCATCCTTCCTGCGTGCGATCACCCTGGCACGAACCGTCGTTGCCAGGGCGATGCCGAGGGAGGCGATCAGAACGTCAGGACGGTGTATCCGTCCGCCACGATGGCGGCGACGCTCGGCAGGCCCGAGGTACCCGGCACCATGTTCTCCTTGACCAGCGCAAAGCCATTCTTGACGGCGCCTTCGTTGCTGCCGAACACGTCCGCGCAACCGCAGGACACACCCACGACGCTGGTCTTGACGGCCTCGAAGAGGGCATGCACCGGGTGGTTCGCGTCCGACAGCACTTCCGGCCAGCGGGTGCCGGTACCGTTGAAGTAGATGCGGACTTCGTCGCCGCGGGCCTTGAAATCGTAGGCGGCGGCCAGGGCGTTGAACACGCGGCCCAACGCTTCTTCGCCGGCCTTGGGGTCGGACAGCACGACAATTGCAGCTTTCATGAGTTTCCTCGACATCGTTTGGGAGGTAATGGCGTCGGCCGCGAATGCGGCGACAGGGAAACGATAGGAAGGAACCGGGCCGAGGGGCATTGCTCCGGCCGAAATTATCAATTGCGGCGGAGAACGTTTTCAGGCGCCGCGCAGGCATCGAGCATGGCCACTCTAACGACAGGCCCAAGGACCCGAGGTCAGTCATGCAAGACACGGCGCATTTCCACGACGGCGAACTTCAGGCGCAGCGTAACGCGCACGAGTCCGAGGTCGCGCAGCGTAACGGGCGTAACGTCGCCACGCACATCATCGTTCCCGCGCTGCCGTTCGTGCGGCAGCAGACGATGGCGTACGTCGGCAGTGTCGATGCGAGGGGGCGCGTGTGGGCATCCGTGCTCATGGGCGAGGCGGGGTTTCTCCAGCCCTCGGACGACGCGGCCACGCTGACGATCGATCTGCGGCGCGTCGCGATCCAGACGGCCGATCCGCTCTGGGAAAACCTCCGGCACGACGGACGGCTGGGCCTGCTGCTTCTGGAACTGCAGACGCGGAGGCGCCTGAAGATCAACGGGGAGGCGGTGCTCGAGGACGATCGCCTCATCGTCCATGTCACCGAGTCGGTGCCTGTCTGTCCGCGCTATATCCATCGCCGGACGATCGACATGCCTCTGCTCAGCGAAGGCTCGATGCCGTCGGGCAGCCAGCTCGGCAACGTTCTGGGCGACGAACAGGAGGCCTTGATCGGCGCGGTCGACACGTTCTTTCTCGCGTCCGCGCATGCGACGCATGGTGCCGACTGCACGCATCGCGGCGGACCGGCCGGCTTCGTTCAGGTGCTTCCCGATGGGAAGCTGCGCGTGGCCGATTACAACGGCAACGGCATGTTCAACACGGCCGGCAACGTCCTGATCGACTCGCATGTCGGTCTCGTTTTCCCGGATTACGTCGGACGCCGGATGCTGCAGGTGACCGGACACGCACGCATGTTGTGGGACCAGCCCGATCCGCATGGCGTCACCGGCGGCACCGGCCGTTTCTGGGAGTTCGGCGTTCGCTCGTGGATCCAGACTCGTCTACCCGAGGCGCTACGCAGTGACTACGTCGATGCGTCGCCTTTCCTTCCGAAGGCGCGATGACCATGCGGTTGCGCGTCATCGAAGCGGTGCAGAGTAAGTACTCGCTCGTGTCCGGCAGCCGGCCGGACTGTCCGACCCCGCGGCCGGGCGGATGTCCGCGGACACTCTGCCTGGCGAAGGCGGTATCGATTTCGCGGCGCGGTGGGCCGCGAGGACGATCGGCTACCCTTGGCACGCCACGTGCAGAGCGTGTCTCCGTCCGCACGACGCGGACGGACCCCGGCATCCATCGCGGGGCAGGGTGGACCATCGACCGAAGGAACGAAGCATGTTCGGCTATTACCTCGAACTGGCTCTGCGCAGCCTCAGGCGCAGCCCGGGGCTCACCCTGCTGATGGTGATCGCCATCGGCTTCGGCGTGGCGGCATCCATGACGACGTACTCCGTGTTGCGCGCGGTGTCGGGCGACCCCATCCCGTGGAAGTCGTCGCGCTTGTTCGTACCGCTGATCGACGCGTGGGGGCCCCGCGCCAAACGTAACGGCGAAACCGAGCCGCCCGACGCGCTGACCTACATCGACGCCATGGCCCTGATGCGCGATCACCGTGCGAAGTTGCAGTCGGCGATCTACATGATCGCGCCGTCCATCCTGCCCGAGGGGGCGATGAAGCATCCGCTCAACGTCACGGGGCACGCCGTCTACAGCGAATTCTTCCCGATGGTGGAGGCGCCCTTCACTTATGGCGCCGCCTGGAGCGCCGACGACGACAAGCGACGGGCCGCTGTCGCCGTCATCAGCCAGAAGCTCAACCTGAAGCTGTTCGGCGGCACCGACAGCGTCGGCAGGACGATCAGCGTGCAGGGCAAGGGGTATCGCATCGTGGGTGTGCTCGACGACTGGAATCCACAGCCCCGCTACTACGACGTGTTCAATAGCGGCGGCTTCTCGACGGACAAGGACGATCTGTTCATCCCGTTCGAGCAGGCGATCGAAACCGGCGTCAGCAAGGATGGAAGTACCAGCTGCGCCACCACCCCGAAGGACCGTGGCTTCACCGCGTTGCAGCAGTCGTCGTGTGTCTGGGTCTCCTATCTCGCGCAACTCGACGATGCCGCCTCGGTCACCGCCTATCGCCAGTACCTCGATGGCTATGCGCACGATCAGCAGCAGGCGGGGCGATTCGCCTGGGCCCCCAACAACCGGCTCTACGACATCGACGCGTGGCTGACCGTGCAGGAGGTCGCGCCGCGCGACACGAAGATCTCGGCGGTCGTCGCACTCGGTCTGCTGGTGGTCTGTCTCGTGAATACCGTCGGGCTTCTTCTCGCGAAGTTCCTGCGTCGAAGCAGCGAGATCGGCATCCGGCGCGCGCTCGGTGCGCCACGGTCGGCGATCTACGCGCAGTTTCTCACCGAGGCGAGCATCGTCGGCCTCGCGGGCGGCATGGTCGGCCTGTTGCTGACGGGCGTTGGCGTCGTAGCGATGAGCGTGATGCTCCCCAGAAACATCGCATCGCTGGCGCGCATGGATATATCGCTACTGCTCATGACACTCGCGGTCGCGGTTCTGTCCGCCGTGCTCGCCGGTCTTTATCCCACCTTCCGCGCGGCGCAGGTACAGCCGGCGTGGCAGCTGAAGTCGAACTGAGGAGCGCGCCATGAG
>Ga0209129_1000697_pt1 | contig 22024 bp, 17 predicted proteins | sample AraplaMF_Col_mMS_FD_184257 | JGI IMG/M metagenome (GOLD analysis project Ga0209129, IMG submission 184257) | Arabidopsis root microbial communities from the University of North Carolina, USA - plate scrape MF_Col_mMS (SPAdes) (version 3) | ecosystem: Host-associated > Plants > Roots > Endosphere... | reverse complement strand
CAGGCTTACCGCGCGATCGACGCGCTCGAGCCGGTGCCGCAGGAAGGCGCCGCGCTGCGTCCGCGTTTCGAGTTGTTCCGCTGGCCGCTGCTCATCGCGCTCGTGCTCTTCGGGCTCGCGGCGTTGCCGCGTTATGTCGGCAAGAGGTCGCACGCATGAGCGCATGGCTCGGCCAGTTCCATTTCATCGAACCGCGCTGGTTGTGGCTGCTCGTGCTCGTGCCGCCCATCGCATGGCTCACCGCCCGACGCTCGGCGGGACAGCGCGTGCTCGCACGCCTCGCCGATCCCGAGTTGCTGCCTCACCTGCTCGACGGACAGGCCGCGACATCGCGCGTGCCCGTGCTGGCTTTCGTCGCGGCGGCGGTACTCGCCGTTCTCGCGCTCGCGGGGCCCGCGTGGGACCGGCAGTCGCAGCCGCTGTTCGCGGAGCGTGCCGCCCAGGTCGTGGCGGTGTCGATGTCGCGGCACATGCTCTCGCACGACGTGGTGCCCGATCGCCTCAGCCGTGCGCGCTACAAGGTGCGTGAGTTGTACGCCGCGAATCGCGACGGCATGAACGCGCTCATCGCCTATACCGGCGACGCGTTCACCGTCGCACCGCTCACCACCGACGCGCACAGCGTGGACGACCTGCTCACGGCGCTCGCACCCGACACGATGCCCGTCGATGGCGACGATCCCGGCAAGGCGATCGATCTCGCCGCGGATCTCATCCGGCGCGCCGATCTGCGCGGGGGATCCATCGTGCTCGTCACCGACCGTGCCGACGACTCCGCCGTGGCGGCCGCGCGGCGTGCACGTGCGGCAGGCGATCGCGTTTCCGTGCTCGCCATCGGCACGGCGCGGGGCGGACCGATCGCCGCCGAAGACGGCGGATTCCTCAAGGACGAGCGCGGCAACATGGTGATGGCACCCCGCGACGACGCCTCGCTCCAGGCCGTCGCGAGCGCCGGCGGCGGTCGCTTCGTTCCCGTCGTGGACGGCGCATCCGATGTCGCGGCGCTTGCGAGCGAACTGCGGAACGACGGCGAAGGCAAGGCGGTGGAGGGCGCGGTCTCGGGGCAGTGGCAGGATCGCGGTCCGTGGCTGCTGCTGCCCTTGCTGCCGCTCGTCGCTCTCGCGTTCCGCCGCGGCTGGCTGCTCGTGCTGGCCCTCGCATTCGTGCCGCTCGCACCGGCACGCGCGGATGGCCTCGCCGACGTGTTCCGCACGCGCGACCAGCAGGCGGCGCGTGCGCTCGCGGCAGGTGACGCGAAGGCGGCGCAAGCGCTTGCGAAGAGCGATGCGTTGCGCGGCGCGGCGGCGTACAAGGCCGGCGATTACGCGGGCGCCGAAGCGGCGCTCGCGCACGGCTCCGGCACCGACGCGCAATACAACCTGGGTAACGCGCTCGCGAAACAGCAGCGCTACGAAGACGCGATCGCCGCGTACGATCGTGCACTCAAGGCCGATCCGAAGAATGCCGACGCCGCCGCGAACCGCAAGTCGGTCGAGGATTTCCTGAAGCAGCAGAAGCAGCAACAGAAAGACCAGAAGGATAAGCAGGACAAGCAGGGCGGCAAGGGACAGCAGGACAAGAACCAGCAGCAGTCCGGGCAGCAGGGCAAGGACGAAAAGCAGGGCCAGGAAGACGGCAAGGACGGCAGCACCGGACAGGGCGGCCAGCAATCCGGTGCCGACGGCAACGATGCCGCGAACGCGCAGGGTGCGAAGGACAAGGCCGGCGAAGGCGAGGGCGGCGATCGCGGCAAGGATGCCGGCAAGGGGCAGGCGCCGCAGGGCGACGCCAATGCCAAGTCTCAGGCCGAGCAGGCCCAGGCGAAGCAGGCGCAGGATGCCCTGAAGCAACAGATGGACGCGAAGCTCGCCGGTCAGGCCGAAGGCAAGGACGGACAGGAAGGACACGACCTCGGCACGGTGTCCGCGAAGGATGCCGCGTCGAAATTGCCGCCGGACGTGCAGCGCGCGCTGATGCGCGTGCCCGACGACCCGGGTGGGCTGCTACGGAGAAAGTTCATGCTCGAATACCAACGCCGGCACGGCGCGGAGCCGGAAGAATGAGAATGCGCGGTCTGCTGCTCGGGTTCGCGATGGCCTGCCTGCCGTTGCTGGCGTTCGCGCAGGCGGCGCCCGTCGCGTCGCTCGACCGGAGCAAGGTGGGTATCGGCGAAACGGTGACGCTCAACATCGAGCTGTCGGACGAAAGCTCCGAATCGCCGGACTTCGCACCGCTGATGGCCGACTTCGTCGTGCTCGGCACGTCGACGAACCACACGCTCAGCATCGTCAACGGCACGCGCGAGGCGCGCACGATTCTCGGCGTCGCGCTGCGTCCGCGGCGCGAGGGTCATCTCGTCATTCCCGCGCTGACCATCGGCGGGCAGAAGACGCAGCCGGTGACCGTCGACGTCGTCGCGACGTCGGACACCGGTGGCGCCGCGGCGAATCGCCCCGTATCGCTCGAAGGCAAGGCCGATCCGCTCACCGCGTATGTGGGCCAGCAGATCGATTACACGCTGCGCCTCTATTTCGCGGTGAACCTCGCCGACGGGCAGCTCGGCGATCCCACCGTGGAGGGCGCCGAGATCCGCCGCATCGGGCAGGACGCCAATTACCAGACGATGCGCGAAGGTCGCCGCTTCAACGTGGTCGAGCGCCATTACGCGATCTTCCCGCAGCGTGCGGGCACGCTGGACATCCAGCCGCCCACGTTCCAGGGCACCGCGGTCGATCCCACGGATGCGACGTCGTTCTTCGGTGCGGGTTCGCCGGTGAACGCCGTCGCCGAGCGCGTGCGCATCGATGTGCGCGCACGCCCCGATGCGGCCGCCAACGGCGCATGGATTCCGGCGCGCGAGCTGAAACTCGTGCTCGACGGCGTGCCGCCCGACGGCAAGGCACGTGTCGGCCAGCCGATCACGCTGACTATGCGGCTCGACGCCACCGGCATGCCGTTCGAAGCGCTGCCGGCACTGTCGCTGCCGAAGCTCGACGGTGCCGACGTCTATCCCGACAAGGCCATCACGGGTGGCGGCAGCAGTGGCTCCTGGGTCACCGGCCGGCGCCAGCAGGGCTTTGCCGTGGTGCCGACGCGCGCGGGCAAGCTGCATATCCCGGAGACGACCCTGCACTGGTGGAACGTCGTCACCGACAAACCCGAAGTAGCGACGGTTCCCGCACGCGACATCGAGGTGGCCGCGTCGAACGGTGCGGCACCGCCGGCCATCGTGCCGCCTTCCGCTGGTACGAGTGGTGCATCGGTACCGGCGCCGGCCGAGGCTGCGACCGTTACCGGGGTCGCCCCCGCGACGCAGACGGGTTCGACATGGCGCCTGCTCTTCATCGCGGTGCTTTCGCTCTGGATCGCCACCGTCGTCGCCTGGTTCCTGCTCACGCGCCGACGCGGTGCGCGCGCCGACGTCGCACCGGCGGCACGGCCGGCCGTGACACGTGAGCGACCGGCGCATGAGCAATTTCTCAAGCTGGCGGTGCGCAGCGACCTCGCCGCGGCCGAGCACGCATTGCTTCAATGGGCGCGCGTCGTCCGGCCTTCCGTGACGTCGCTCGCGGCGCTTTCCGGTGCGCTGCGCGAGGGGCCGCAGCGCGATGCGATCGCCGCGCTTCAGCGCGCCCGTTTCGCGGATGGGGCGCCTCCGGGCGAGCTCCTGCGCGACGCGTTCGCCAAGGGATTCGACTGGTTGCCGCCCTCGCATGGCGGAAGCGACGACGTCCTGCCGCCGCTCTACCCCCGTTGATCCGGCTTCCAGCCGCGACCGCGTGGTCGCGGCGTTCCTACAGGGCGGCGTCGTACGTCCGCGTCATCGACGGGCCGAACGTGCAGAAAACCACTGTTTCGGGCCGCCACGGCGCGTTCCGCACCGACCGCACCGCGATGCCGGCGGCCGCTTCGGCCGGGTACCCGTAGACGCCCGCGCTGATCGCGGGAAACGCGATCGAGGCGACACCATGCTCCCGGGCGAGGCGCAGGCATTCGCGGTAGCAAGCCTCCAGCAGTGCCGGTTCGCCGTCGTGGCCACCCCGCCAGACCGGCCCGACGGTGTGAATCACGAAGCGCGCGGGAAGCGCGAATCCGGGGGTGATCCGGGCCTCGCCGGTGGGGCATCGCACGCCGGGACGAACCTGCGGAAGCGCCCGGCAGGCCGCCAGCAGGGCCGGCCCGGCGGCCCGGTGGATGGCGCCGTCCACGCCGCCCCCGCCCAGCAGGGATTCGTTGGCCGCGTTGACGATGGCATCCACGGCCAGCGTGGTGATGTCGCCTTCGAACACTTCCGGTGGCATGACTGATGCTCCCTGTGACGGCGCGCCGGCATTTGGCTAGGATGCACATGACAGTCCATCCGGTGCAGCCCAAGGTTATGGCCGACCAGCTGAAAGTTGAAGACATCTCGTTCGCCTACCTGATCAACGACGTGACCTTGCTCTTCCGCAAGCACTTCGATCGGCGGGCCGTTCGCTTCGGGCTGACCCGTGCGCAGTGGCGCGCGCTGAAGGCCCTGCACCGACGCCCCGGCATGCGTCAGAACGAACTCGCCGAACAGCTCGACATGGAGCCGATCGCGGTGGGCCGCGTCATCGACCGCCTCCAGGCCGCCGGCTTCGTCGAACGCCGTGCGGATCCGAAAGATCGCCGCGCCTGGCGCCTTCACGACACCGATCAGGCACGGGGTGTCATAGACGACATGGAAGATATCGCGCGCGGCCTGCGCCGCGACGCTACCCAGGGCATTTCCACGGACGACCTGCAGACCATGCTGGCCGTGCTCGATCGCATGAAGGAAAACCTTCAGGGCCTCGACGGGCCGGTCGACGAAGGCTGAACGGCGGGTCAACCGATGCCCGGGGTAGTGCGTTAGCCATTACGCTTACCCGACCCAGCCACCCAGTCCGCGCATCCCCGGCGCGGCGACCGGATCCAAGGCGGGTCCGGCCGGAGACCACATGCAACGATCCCCAGGGAAGAAACTCATCGTCATCGCCGGCCTCGTGGCGATCGTCGCCATCGGCCTCGGCGTGTGGCGGCACGATCCGGGCGCGAAGGGTGCCGATAAGCCGGCCGGCAAGGCCGCGGCGGGTGTCCCCGTCAGCACCGCCGTGGCGACCCGCGGTGAAATCGATCTCTCGCTCAAGGTGATCGGCCGCGCGGAGGCGTATTCGACGGTGAACGTGCGATCGCGCGTGAACGGCCAGCTGGAAAGCCTCGCGTTCACGCCCGGCACGCACGTGAAGAAGGGCGATCTGCTCGCCCGCGTCGACCAGCGTCCGCTCAAGGCCGCGTACGACGAGGCGCAGGGCAACGTGGCGCGCGACCAGGCGCAGCTCGTGAAGGCCGAGGCGGATCTCGAGCGTTACCAGAACATGCTGGGCAAGGGCTTCGTCAGTCGCGCCGACTACGATCTGTACAAGGCCAACCTCGGCGTGGCGCGCGCCGCGCTGGAAAGCGACCGCGCCGCCGCGCGCGCCGCGCAGACGCAGCTGGAATTCACCACGATCGTCGCGCCGTTCGACGGCGTAACCGGCGCGCCGCTCGCGTATCCGGGTGCCACGCTCACCGCCGACACCACCGACATCGTCGTGCTGAACGAAGTCGACCCGATCCGCGTGGCGTTCTCCATCCCCGAGGACAGCCTCTCCGCCGTGCGCAACAGCGTGCGGCGCGGCGCGCTGCCGGTGCAGGCGAAGATTCCGGGCGACGACGGCGCACCGCTGCAGGGCGAACTCGAATTCATCGACAACGCCGTCGACGCCACCACGGGCACGATCGTGCTCAAGGGCCGCTTCGCCAATGCCGACGGCCGCCTCACGCCCGGGCAGTTCGCCGAAGTGACGCTGCCGACCACCCGCCTCGCCGATGCCGTGAGTATCCCGGTGGTCGCGCTGCAGAGTTCCACGGCGGGTACGTTCGTTTTCGTCGTCAAACCGGATCTCTCGGTGGAGCAGCGCACGATCACCACCGGTGCCACCACGTCCGACCGCGTGGTCGTCGACAAGGGCCTGCAGGCCGGCGAACGCGTGGTGACGGAAGGACAGATGCTGCTGGTCGACGGCGCCCGCGTGCGCATCGACAAGGGCTGAGGGCGCCATCGTGAACCTGCCGGAACTCTGCATCCGCCGACCGGTGATGACCACGCTGCTGATGGCGGCGCTGGTGATCTTCGGCATCGCCGCCTATCCGAGGCTGCCGGTCAACGAGCTGCCGAACGTCGATTTCCCCACGATCAACATCAGTGCGAGTCTTCCCGGCGCATCGCCCGAGACGATGGCCTCGTCGGTGGCGACGCCGCTCGAAGCGCAGCTGTCGACCGTGGCCGGCATCGATTCGATGACGTCGTCCAGCTCGCTGGGCTCCACGACGATCACCGTCACGTTCGCGCTCGATCGCAGCATCGATGGCGCGGCCCAGGACGTGCAGGCGGCGATTTCCGCCGCGCAGCGCCAGCTGCCGCAGGACATGCCGACACCGCCCACCTATCGCAAGGTGAATCCGGCCGACGCGCCGATCCTGTTCCTCACCATGCAATCGTCCACGTTGCCGCTGTCGACGGTCGACGATTACGCCGAAACCGAACTGGCGCAGCGGTTGTCGATGGTCGACGGCGTCGCGCAGGTCAACGTCTACGGCTCGCAGAAGTACGCGGTGCGCATCGCCGTGGATCCGGATCGCCTTGCCGCCACCGGTATCGGTGTCGACCAGATGCGCGAAGCCATCGCGGCGGCCAACGTCAATAAGGCCACCGGCTCGCTCAACGGCAAACGGCAGCTCCTGTCCATCCGTTCGGACGGCCAGCTGATGCGCGCCGCCGATTACCGGCAGGTGGTGGTCGCGTATCGCAATGGCGCGCCCGTGCGCCTCGCCGATATCGCCGTGCCGCGCGACAGCGTGCAGGACGACCAGAAGGCTAGCTGGTTCAACGGCAACCGGTCCATCACGCTCGCCATTCAGCGCCAGCCCGGCGCGAACACCGTGGAGACGGTCGACAAGATCTTCGCGCTGCTGCCGGCGTTCAAGGAAACGCTGCCGCCGTCGGTGAAGCTCAACGTGATGTACGACCGCTCGGTGTCGATCCGCGATTCCGTGCACGACGTGCAGTTCACGCTGGTGCTCGCCGGCATCCTCGTCGTGCTGGTGATCTACCTGTTCCTCGGCAACGCGTCGGCGACGCTGATTCCCGCCGTGGCGCTACCGATCTCGGTGCTCGGCACGTTCGGCGCCATGTTCGCGCTGGGTTACAGCCTGGATAACCTGTCGTTGCTGGCGCTCACGCTCGCGGTGGGTTTCGTCGTCGACGACGCGATCGTGATGCTCGAGAACATCATGCGTCACATCGAAGCGGGCGAGGCGCCGTTCGAAGCCGCGGTGAAGGGCGCGAACGAGATCGGATTCACCATCTTCTCGATGACGTTGTCGCTGGTGGCCGTGTTCATCCCCGTGATGTTCATGGGCGGCATCGTGGGCCGGTTGTTCCACGAGTTCGCCGTGGTGATCAGCGTGTCGATCCTGATCTCGGGCTTCGTCTCGATCACCCTCACGCCGATGCTGTGCAGCCGCTTCGTCAAGGCGCACGATCACGAGAAGCGCAGCGTCATCGTGGTGTGGTTCGATCGCGGGTTCAGTGCGGTGACCAACGGTTACACACGTACGCTCGCCTGGTGCATGCGCCACCCCCGCACCGTGCTTCTGGGTTTCGTGCTCAGTCTCGTCGCCACGGGGCTGCTCTTCGTGATCACGCCGAAGGACTTCATCCCCGCCGGCGACAGCGGCCAGCTGCGCGTGACCAGCGAAGGCCCCACCGATATCTCCTTCGCGGCGATGTCCGCGCGCCAGCAGTCGCTCGCGGACATCGCCATCAAGGATCCGAACATCGAAGCCGTGATGTCGAGCGTGGGCGCCGGCGGCCCGCGTTCGACGGTGAACTCCGGCTCGCTGCTGCTCAGGCTGAAGGACAGCGATGCGCGTGGCGGCACCACGCCGGACGAGATCATCCAGGACCTGCGGCGCAAGTTCTCGGAGGTGCCGGGCATCCGCACGTACATCCAGAACCCGCCGGCGATTCAGGTCGGCGGCCGCCAGTCGAAGGCGCAGTACCAGTACACCGTGCAGTCGACCGACCTGCACGCGTTGTACGACTGGTCGGGCAAGCTCGTCGCCGCGTTCCAGAAGCTGCCCGGCTTCCAGGACGTCACCACGGATCTCGATCTCAACAGTCCGTCGATGGTGGTCACGGTCAACCGCGACAAGCTCGCGCCGCTCGGCCTCACGATGGATCAGGTGCAGACGGCACTCGGTACGGCGTTCGGCGAGAACCAGATTTCCACGATCTACGGCGCGGCGACGCAGTACTGGGTGATCCTTCAGGTGGAGCGCCAGATGCAGGACGATCCCGCCGTGCTGTCGAAACTCTATGTCACGTCGGACAGCGGCAAGCTCGTGCCGCTCAACACGGTGGCGAGCTTCGTGCGCAAGCCGCAGGTGCTGACGGTGAATCACCAGGGCCAGCTGCCCGCGGTGACGGTGTCGTTCAACCTCGCGCCGGGTGTTTCGCTGAGCGATGCGGTGGCGAGCATCGACCGCGCGACGACCGACATGAAGCTGCCGCCCACGCTCAGCGGCAGCGTGCAGGGCACGGCGCAGGCGTTCCAGGATTCGGTCAAGGGCATGGGCCTGCTGCTGTTGCTGGCCGTGTTCGTGATCTATCTGGTGCTGGGCATTCTCTACGAGAGCTTCATCCACCCGCTGACGATCCTGTCCGGCCTGCCGGCCGCGGCGGTGGGCGCGCTGCTCACGCTGGTGATCTTCAATGCATCGCTCGATCTCTTCGCGTTCGTCGGCATCATCATGCTGGTCGGCATCGTGAAGAAGAACGCGATCATGATGATCGACTTCGCGCTCGAGCGTCAGCGTGAGGCGGGCCTTGCGCCCGCCGATGCGATCTTCGAAGCCTGCCGCGTGCGTTTCCGCCCCATCATGATGACGACGATGGCGGCATTCGCCGGTACGTTGCCGATCGCGCTGGGCATCGGCGCGGGCGCGGAAACGCGTCGGCCGCTGGGTCTGGCCGTGGTCGGTGGCCTGGTGGTGTCGCAGATCCTGACGTTGTACCTCACGCCGGTGATCTATCTGTACATGAACCGGCTGCAGGATCGGCTGGCGCCGGCGAAGCTCGAGGCACATCACGCATCGTAGGAGCGCGCCTTGCGCGCGACAGCTTCTGAGGCCAGGAGCAACAGGTCCTGATGCTCCTGGCGAAATGCTGTCGCGCGCAGGCGCGCTCCTACAGTGCAGGTAACACGATCAATCGTGCGCGCCGTCCTTCGCGAACGCGCCCGGTGCCGAACCGAAATTGCCATCGGCCTGCGCCGCCATGTACGCGAACGTGGCATACACCGCGACGTTCTGCGCGAGCGCCTTCGGATCGATCTTGTCGAGCGTGTCGTTGGCGTTGTGGTGGTAGTCGAAGTAGTCGGTGCCGTCCTGCGTAAGCGACAGCGCGGCCATGCCCTTCAGGTGCATCTGCGAGAGGTCGGAACCGCCGCCGCCCGGCTTGGTGGCGTCGTACGCGACGCCGATCGGCCCGATCACCTTCGCGATCTGCTCGATGGCACCACGCGCTTCGGGCTTCACGCTGGCCGTCATGCGCCAGATGCGGCCCGCGCCGAAGTCGGACTCCGTACCGAGCTGGAACTTCGAGACGTCCTTCGCGTGCGCTTCCGCATACGCGCGACCGCCCCACAGACCCATCTCTTCGTTCGCGAACGCGATGACGCGGATGGTGCGATCCGGGCGCTGCGGCATGTCCTTGATCAGCTTCGCGGCGGCCGCCGCGATAGCGACACCCGCGCCGTCGTCGATGGCGCCGGTGCCGAGATCCCATGAATCCAGGTGGCCGCCGATGGCGACGACCTGCTCGGGATGCTTGCGACCCGTGACTTCCGCGATCACATTGGCGCCTTCATAGGTGCCGTTGAAGCCGACGTCGAGATCGAGCTTCAGCGTGACGGGCTTGCCTCCCTTCAGCACGCGCTCGAGCTGATCCGCATCGGGCAACGACAGCGCCGCGGCGGGGATGGCGTCCTTCGGGTCCGAGAAACCGGTGACGCCCGTGTGCGGCGTGCGGCTGTGCGGATCGGTACCGGCGGAGCGCAGCAGGAACGCGGCAGCGCCCATCTTCGCGGCGAGCACGGGGCCGCCGACGCGGGTAGCCGAGCCCTTGCCGTAGTCGTGGCCGTCCTTCTGCTGCTGCATGTGCGTGCTGACGTAGACGATCTTGCCCTTCACGGTGGCTGGATCGGCTTTCTTGAACGCGTCCATGTCGTCGAATCCGATCACTTCGGCGGTGAGACCGCCCGCGGGCGTGCCAGCCGAATAGCCCAGCGCGGTAAGCAGCAGCGGCTGCGGGAACGGCGACACGATGGCCGCGTGCTCGCTGCGGCGCTGCCACAGCGGGTAGCTCACCTTCTCGGTGTACACCTTGTCGAAGCCCATCGCCTTGAACTTCGCGACGGTCCAGGCGACGGCGCGGGCATCGGCTTCGCTGCCGGCCACGCGTGCACCCACTTCGGTGGTGAGGCCGGAGACGAAGTCGTAGCCGGTGTTGTCGTTCATGGCGCGATCGCGCAGCGCGGTGGCGGCGGCAACGGCCTTTTCGGGAATCGTCGTCGCCTTGTCGGCGGCGTGGGCGGAGAAGGCGAACGCAAGGCACGCGGCCAGTGCGTGCAGACGGAACGAATGGCGCATCGAATGACCCCCGGGGACGGAAACGCCGATTATTGCGCCGGGGGGAGCGGGGCAGGTAGGCCGGAAGTCATGGTCGTCTGCCTTGCACATGATTCGCCGATACGATCGGCTCCCACCCCTCTGGTAGCAGCGTCTCTACCGAAGGGGTGGGAGCCGATCGTATGGCGAAGGGTCTTGCGGCAACGGTCAGATCTGGCGGTTCTGCTGCTTCAGCAGATCGCGGATCTCGGACAGAAGAGCGACATCCGCCGGCGGTGCGGCCGGTGCCTCTTCCTCGCGACGCGTCAGCTTGTTGATCGCCTTGACCACCATGAAGATCGCCAGCGCGATGATGGTGAACTGGATGAGCACGTTGATGAAGATGCCGTACTGGATGGCGACTTCCTTCACGCCTTCGCTGGCGGGCCGCAGCACCCACTTCCAGTCGGAGAAATCGATGCCGCCGATCAGCCAGCCGATGGGCGGCATGATGATGTTGTCGACGAGCGACGTGACGATCTTGCCGAATGCGGCACCGATCACCACACCGACCGCCAGGTCGATCACGTTACCGCGCAATGCGAACTTCTTGAATTCCGCAACGAAACTCATCGGCTCTTACTCCTCATGGCAATGACGTCGATCGTCGACCCTAACGATGTGGATGTAGGCAGACCGCGAAGTCAGCTCACCCGACCCTCGAGCGTGACGGTATCCCCCAGCGTGGCGACGAAGCGATCCCCGCGATGCAAAGCGGAGACGCCGGCCGGCGTTCCCGTGTAGACGATATCACCGGCCTTCAGTTCGAACAGCTTCGACAGCGCGCTGAGGATGGCGGGGACATCGAGCAGCATGTCGGCCAGCGTGGCCGACTGGCGCACCTCGCCGTTGATCCGGAGTTCGATGCGTGTGGTGCTGTCCGGCACGAAGTCGGCGGCGGGGACGAGGGCCGATACCGGCGCCGAATGGTCGAAGGCCTTGGCGACATCCCACGGCGAGCCTTTCTTCTTGGCCTCGGCCTGCAGGTCGCGGCGGGTGAGGTCCAGGCCGACGCCGTAGCCCCAGACGATGCCCGCGGCCTGCGCCGGCGTGAGGTCGCTGCCGCCGCCGCCGAGAGCCACCACCATCTCCACCTCGTGGTGCAGATCGCTGGTGACGGACGGGTAGGGTACGTCGGCGCCATCGGTGACGATGGCATCGGCCGGCTTGGTGAAGAACATGGGGTTCGAGGTGTCGACCGTGGCGCCCATTTCCTTCGCATGATCGGCGTAGTTGCGGCCGATGCAGAACACGCGACGGACAGGGAACCGCTCGGTGCGGCCGACGACGGGAATGCTCGGCTGGGCCGGCGCGGGGATGACGGTATTCATGCGCCCAAGCGTAGCAGGTGACACCTGTCACGACAGATGACTGATACGGGAAAGTGGTGCACGGTCCTTGCGCGTCGCATGATCTTGCTGCCAACCGGGGAAAGGGGCTGAGGGACGATGAATTCGAACGCCGATCTGCTGCGGCAGCTGAAGATCGACAAGTCGCACAAGGAAGCCCATGGCGGCGGTGGACCGCCGATGCGCACCGTGCTGATCGCGGGGGTCGCGCTCCTTGTCGTCCTCGCCATCGCCGGCGGTGCGTGGGCCTTCCTTGCACGGCGCCCCGTGGAGGTGCAGACCGCCACCGCCGTGGCGCCCACCGCCGCGAGCGATGCCGGCGCCGTTCTCCAGGCCACGGGTTACGTGACCGCGCGCCGCCAGGCGACGGTGTCCGCCCAGATCACGGGCGCCCTCGTCGAGGTGCTGATCGAAGAGGGCGATCGCGTCAGCAAGGGCCAGGTGCTGGCCCGCCTCGAAGACAACGCCCTGCGCGCCAGCCTCGAATCGGCCCGCGCGAACGCCGCCGCCGCGCACGCCAACGTGACGCAGACGCAGGCCCAGCTCGACCAGGCGATGCGCGACGCGACCCGCCAGGAGTCGCTGGTCGGCCGCGGGCTCGTGTCGCGACAGCTCGCCGAGCAGACGCGCACGCAGGCCAACACGTACCGCGCGCAGCTCAACACCGTGCGCCGCCAGGCCGAGGCCGCCGACGCGCAGGTGGGCGTGGGTCAGGTGAATCTCGACTACACCGTGGTGCGCGCACCTTTCGATGGCGTGATCACGGACAAGGCCGCGCAGGTGGGCGAGATCGTCTCGCCGCTTTCGGCCGGCGGCGGCTTCACGCGTACCGGCGTCGGCACCATCGTCGACATGGATTCGCTGGAGATCGACGTCGACGTCAACGAGGCCTATATCGGCCGCGTGCAGCCCGACATGCCCGCCGAGGCGGTGCTCGACGCGTACCCCGACTGGCGCATCCCGGCGCACGTCATCGCCATCGTGCCCGCCGCCGATCGCGGCAAGGCGACGGTGAAGGTGCGCGTGGCGCTCGAAAACAAGGACGGACGCATCGTGCCCGACATGGGCGTGCGCGTTTCGTTTCTCGAACGCCGCGCACCGACGCAGGCGAGCGTGCCGAAGGGCGTGCTCGTGCCCGCCACGGCCATCGTGCAGCGCGACAGCCAGTCCGTCGTTTATGCCGTCGCGGACGGCAAGGCAGCGCGTCGCAACGTGACAGCCGCGGCGCAACCCAGCGGTGACCTGCGCCTCGTCACCAACGGCGTCGCCGCCGGCGACACCGTCATCGTTTCACCCCCAGCCGACCTCGCCGACGGTGCCAACGTCGCCGTGGCGAAACCGACCACGCCCTGACCCTCGCGGAGACGCACCGATGACCACGCTGATCGACATCCAGGATCTTTCCAAGGTCTACGAACGCGGGCGCCAGAAAGTGGAAGTGCTGCACGGCGTGAACCTGAAGATCGAGCAAGGCGACTTCCTCGCGCTGATGGGGCCGTCGGGCTCCGGCAAGACCACGCTGCTGAACCTGATCGGTGGACTCGATACGCCCTCGGGCGGCAGCATCGCCGTGGGTGGCGATCGTATCGACCAGCTCGGCGCGGGTGCGCTGGCGAAGTGGCGCGCCGCGCACGTCGGCTTCGTGTTCCAGTTCTACAACCTGATGCCGATGCTCACCGCGCAGCGCAACGTGGAGCTGCCGCTGCTGCTGACGAAGCTCTCCGGCTCGCAGCGCAAGCAGAACGCGTCGATCGCCCTCCAGCTCGTAGGCCTGGCGGATCGCGCCACGCACAAACCGTCGGAGCTCTCGGGCGGACAGCAGCAGCGTGTCGCCATCGCGCGCGCGATCGTTTCCGATCCCACGCTGCTGGTCTGCGACGAACCGACGGGCGACCTCGACCGCCAGTCGGCCGCAGACATCCTGGGCCTGCTGCGCGAACTCAATCGCGAGCACGGCAAGACGATCGTGATGGTGACGCACGATCCGAAGGCCGCCGAGTACGCCAACCATACCCTGCACCTCGACAAGGGCACCCTTGTCGAGCAGGCCACGGCGTAACGACGGAGAGGCCGGCATGAAATACCTGCACCTCATATGGGCGGCGCTGTTCCGGCGGAAGGCGCGCACGTTCTTCACCCTGATCTCGATCCTCGCCGCGTTCCTGCTGTTCGGCATGCTCGACGCGACGCGCGCGGCGTTCTCGTCGGGCGACAGCGTGATCGGCGTCGACAGGTTGGTCACGACGTCGCGCTACTCCATCATCCAGTCGCTGCCCTCGAGCCTCGGCGGGCGCATCGCGGCGGTGCCGGGTGTCGCCACGGTCGCCTCGGCGAACTGGTTCGGTGGCATCTACCAGGATCCGAAGAACTTCGTGCTCAGCTTCGCGGTGAGCGATAACTTCCTCGATGTGTATCGCGAGATCGAACTGCCGGCGGACCAGCGCAAGGCGTTCGACGCCACGCGTACCGGCGCGGTCGTGGGCGAGCCGCTGGCGAAACGCTTCGGCTGGAAAGTGGGCGACAAGATTCCGCTGCAGTCCACGATCTTCCCGCAGCGCAACGGCGACAAGACGTGGCCTTTCGACATCGTCGGCATCTACAAGGCCGCGCCCGGTGCCGCCAACGGCACGGACCAGCAATTCTTCTTCCACCACAAGTATTTTCAGGAGGCCAACGCCTTCCAGGGCATCGGCACCACGGTGGGCTGGTACATCGTGAAGCTCACGTCGCCCGACAAGGCCGACGCGGTGGCGAAAGCCATCGACGCGCTTTCCGCCAATTCGGATCACGAAACGAAAACGCAGACCGAGCAGGCGTTCAACGCGTCGTTCGCCAAGCAGCTGGGCGACATCGGCCTGATCGTCTCCGCGATCATGGGTGCGGTGTTCTTCACCCTCATCCTGCTCACCGGCAACACGATGGCGCAGGCGGTGCGCGAACGCACGAACGAACTCGCGGTACTGAAGACGATCGGTTTCTCCAGCCGCAGCGTGCTGTGCATGGTGCTGGCCGAAGGCGTGCTGTTGCTCCTGCTCGGCGGCATCCTCGGGCTGGCGCTGGCCGGCGTGGTCGTGCCGATCGTCGCGAAGGGCAGCGGCGGCATGCTCAACCTGCCGCCACTGGGTGCGCAGACATGGGTGCTGGGCATCGTGCTGATGCTGATCATCGGCGCGCTCGTCGGGCTGCTGCCCGCCATTCGTGCCATGCGACTGAACATCGTCGACGCGCTCGCCGGTCGCTGAGAAGGACACCACGATGACATTCCTCAAGAAGCTCGGTTCCGGCCTGCTCACGTTGCTGATCGTGGCGGTGTTCCTCGCCGTGTGGATCGCCCTCCCGTGGCCCGCCATCGTCGCGGCGGCCGTGCTGCTCGCGCTGTGGATGACATTCACGCGCCGCGGCAGGCAGACCTGGGAGGTGACCAAGGTGGGCCTCGCCACCGTCACCCAGCGACTCGGGTCGTCGTCCGTCGTGGTCGTCGGCATCGCGGGCGTCGTCGGCGTGCTGGTGGCGATGCTCGCCATGAGCGAAGGCTTCGCCGAGACGCTCCGCTCCACGGGTAACGACCAGACGGCGATCGTGCTGCGCGGCGGTTCGCAGGCGGAACTCAACTCGATCCTCGATCGCGACAGCGCCAATGTCGTCATTCAGGCGCCAGGCGTGAAGAAGGATGCGCAGGGCAAGCCGATCGCGTCGGGCGAGCTGGTGGTGGTCGCCAACCTGCCGAAGAAGGACGTGCCCGACAGCGATTCGAACGTGCCGATCCGCGGCGTCAGCGAAGACGTGTGGAACCTGCGCGGTCAGGTGAAGATGGTGGAGGGTCGCAAGTTCAAGCCGGGCCTGCGCGAGCTGATCGTGGGCAAGGGCGCGAGCGCGCAGTTCGAAGGCCTCGAGGTCGGCAAGAGCATTCGCCTCGCCGGTCAGACGTGGACGGTGGTGGGCATCTTCGATTCCGGCGACGCGCTGGAATCCGAACTCTGGGGCGACACGCAGAGCGTGGCATCGGCTTACCGGCGAGGGAGCAGCGTGCAGTCGGTGACGGTGCTGCTCGATTCACCGAAAGCCTTCGACACGTTCAAGGCATCGCTCGCCGCCGATCCGCGCCTCAAGGTCGACGTGAGCACCACGCGCGAGTACTTCGGCAAGCAGTCGGAAGGCCTCACGAAGGTGCTGCGCGCGGTGGGCATCACCGTCGGCATCATCATGGCGATCGGTGCGGTGTTCGGCGCGTTGAACACGATGTTCGCAGCCATCCAGGCCCGTGCCCGGGAGATCGCCACGCTACGCGCGATCGGTTTCCGCGGCCTGCCCGTGGTGGTGTCGATCATGCTGGAGACGATGCTGCTCGCATTGCTGGGCGGCCTGATCGGCGCGGGCATCGTCTGGGTGATCTTCAACGGCTACACGGCATCGACACTCGGGGCGAACTTCAGCCAGGTGGTGTTCCGCTTCCACGTGAGCGCGGGCCTGCTCTGGACCGGCATCAAGTGGGCGCTCGCCATCGGCTTCATCGGAGGGCTGTTTCCAGCACTGCGTGCTGCACGTCTGCCGGTGACGACGGCACTGCGCGAGCTGTAAGCCCGTCGTCGAACCGCTGGCACGACGCGAGCGCACCGATGGCGACGCCGAACAGCGTCGCCACGCGCGCCAGCCACCAGCGGCGGCAACGCGGACATCGAAAGCAACACGGTCCGATCTTCCGCACCCATCGCTCCGCGTTTCGAGAGAGGCGACGAGGCTAGGGATGTCGCGCGGGACGGGATATGGAAGTTTTCTCAAAAATGCGTAGGCCCGCACGGAATGCGACGCCTGTCACAGTCCCCCCCCCGTCATCGTGGAGGGGGCCAGACGCCCCCTCACCGTCATCCCGGCGAATGCCGGGATCCACCGCGATGCGATGGGGTGTCGCGAAACCGCATCATCGGATCTACGTGCGGCTGGTAACGCTCATCGATGGAGGGCCATCGCACGGCCATCGCCCGAGGCGGTAGACCCCGGCGTTCGCCGGGGTGACGTAACGGTACCTGGCAGCGTATCCGCGAAGGGGTGAGCGCTCAGGCCTTCCGCACCCGCATCATCGTGATGATGCCGACACCGACCAGAATGATCGCCATGCCCGCGAGTTCGTAGACGCCCACATGCTCACCGGCCAGCAACACGCCGAACAGCACGGCGACCGGCGGATTCACATACGCATAGCTCGTCGCAAGCGCAGGCCGCACGGTCTTCAGCACATACAGATACGCGCTGAAGGCGACGATCGAACCGAACACGATGAGATAGGCCAGCGCGAACGTGGCGCTCGGTTCCGGATGCGACGGCAGGCGCTCGCCACGCAGCAGCGCGATGACGGCCAGCGACACGCTCGCGCAGAGCATCTGCGCCGCCGTGTTCATCGGCCCCGACGGCATGTCCTGGCGCTTCGACCACACCGAGCCGAAGGCCCACGACATCGCGGCGACGATCAGCGCGATGGCACCCAGCGGCGCGCCGGAAAGTCCCGCACCGAGGTTCAGCACGATCACACCGGCGAAGCCGAGCAGAAGACCGATCGTTTCGCCGCGCGTCGGCCATTCGCGATAAATGCCACCGAACACGGCGGCGAACAGCGGCATGCTGGCGACCGCGACGGCCGCGATGCCCGAGCTCACCGACTGCTCGGCGAAGCACACCAGCCCATTGCCTCCCGCCAGCAGCAGCGTGCCGACGAAGGCCGCGTTGCGCCACTGGCGCGCAGTGGGCAGCGCCGCCCCGCGCAGGCGCAGCACGGCGAACAACAGTACGCCGGCGACCGCGAAGCGGATCGCCGCGAGCAGGAACGGCGGATAGCTGACCAGCGCGTAGCGAATGCCGAGGTAGGTCGATCCCCAGATCACATAGAGCGCGAACAGCGCCAGCGGCACCATCCAGCGAGGATCGTTCACGACGGAAACGGGGCCGGGCGTGGGCGTCGTGGTGGCGTCAGACATACGGTGATCCGGGGCAGGGAAGCACCGCGGGGGCGGTGCGAATCACGCACGATATCGCCGCCGACCGCCGGAGGGTAGCGAAACCTTCGACGGTCAGGCTTGAGCGGGTTTCATGGCCCGTTCGGTGGCCAGAAGCTGCTCCTTGATGCCGAGCCCCCAGCGCCAGCCACCGAGGCTGCCGTCTTCGCGGATGATGCGATGGCATGGCACCAGCAGCGCCAGCTTGTTGCTGCCGCAAGCGCGACCGATGGCCCGGGCCGCCTTCGGTACGCCAAGGGCGGCGGCAAGCTCGCCATAGCTCAGCGTTTCGCCGCGCGGAATGCGGGTGAGGGCATCCCAGACCCGCCACTGGAAGGCCGTGGCGGCGACGTCGAGCGGCGGCATGGCAGGGGCGTCGGTGTCGCTCCAGCCGAGGTCGTGGGCGACGCGGGCGATCACCGCGTCGAGCCATTCCTCGCGTCCCGCGTCGACCCGCTCGCGCTGCGCATACGGAAACTCGGCGGCCAGCCGTTCCTCGAGGGCGGCATCGCCCTCGCCCAGCGTGACCGAGCAGATGCCCTTGGCCGTGGTCGCGACCAGGAGCTGGCCCAGCGGCGTGGCCGTGGTGGTGTAACGAATGGACGCGCCGGCGCCGCCCGCCCGGTAGCTGGCCGGCGTCATACCCAGCCGACGGTCGCTTTCTTCGTAGACCCGGCTGCCCGAGCCGAAGCCGGCCTCGTAGACGGCGTCCGTGACGGCGGCGCCATCCCGCAGGGCTTCGCGCAGCTGGTCGAAGCGACGCGCACGCGCGTATTCCGCGGGGCTGACGCCGTAGCGACGACGGAAAGCTCGCTGGAGATGCGTCGGGCTGAGCCCGGCGATCAGGGCGAGGCTGGCGAGGTCGCTGGCGGCATCCTCGCGCTCGAGGGTGGCACGGACGCGTTCGAGGGCATCGTCGGCGACGGGACGCATGGCATGAGCCTGGTTCATGGTGGCCTCCTTCATGGGAGACCAGCGTAGGCGGGGCGGGGCCCCATCACCATCCGCTTCTTGCGGACTTAGTGGTGGTGGACGGGCTGGCCCTGCGAAATGACCACGAACTCGCCTTCGAGCACGTTGGGGTCTTTCGGGGCGGCGGCCTGCGCCACGCCGGCGCGACCACGCGCCATCTTCCACTGGCGCACGGCGAAGAACGCGAGGCCGCCGGCGAAGAGCACGCCGATCACCACCACGCCGAACACGAGCAGCACGCCCACGGCAGCGAGGCCCAGCACCAGCGACAGGGCGCGGACGAGAGGATTACGCGAACGGCGGATGGGCGGGAAGACGAAGCGCATTGGTTAAAAATCCGTATGGCACAATGACATGCGTGTGAGCCTCTTTACCTTGGGGCATCCGAACCTCATAGACAAGTGCCATGACGACTACCACCCCATCCACCGCCCTCTGCCAGCTGGCCGATATTCCCGACGGCGGCGCCGTCGAAGTCGGCGCACTCGTGCAGGGCGAAACCGAGTCGCTGCTGGTTTACCGGCACGGCGACGAAGCGCGCGCGTACTTCAACGTTTGCCCCCACGCGGGCCGGCGCCTCGACTACGCGCCTGGCAAGTTCCTCGTGCGCAACGGCAGCATCATCTGCGCCGCCCACGGCGCGTGCTTCACGGCCGACTCGGGGGTGTGCACGCAGGGGCCGTGCAAAGGCGAGAGCCTGCGCAGCGTCGCGGTGGGTGTCACGGAGGGCGCCGTCCACCTCGTCGCCTGAGATTTCCCGTAGGAGCGCGCTTTGCGCGTTCATGCCCTTCAGGGTACGACAGTCTTTCGCGAAAGCGCTCAGGCCCTGTTACACACGGCCCCAACGGCGTCGCGCGCAAGGCGCGCTCCTACACAGGCGACCGTGACCTCGTCGGATCGACGGTCCGCGATCAGCGGTACATCAGGTTGATGGTGACGATCGTGATCGCCAGCACCAGGATCGTCAGCGGCAGGCCGACCCGCAGGAAGTCCTTCCCGCGATAGCCACCCGGGCCCGCCACCATCATCAGGGCAGGGTGGCCGGACGACAGCAGGAACGTGTTCGACGACGATACCGCCACGATCAGCGCGTAGGCGGACGGGTTGCCGCCCGTGCTCACGGCCACGCTGATGGCGATGGGCACCATCATCACCGTGGCGCCCACGTTCGACATCACCTGCGAGAACAGCAGCGTCAGCACGGCGATGGACACCTGCAGCGTCCACTGGGGCGCGTGGCCGAGGATGGCGAGCACTTCCTGGGCGATCCACGACGCGGTGCCGGTGGAATCCATCGACCAGCCCAGCGGAATCAGGCAGGCGGTGACGAAGATCGTCTTCCAGTTGATGGCCTTATAGGCCTCGTCCATGTTCAGCACGCCCGTGAGAAGCATGCCCACGGCGCCGGTCATCATCGCCACCGAAAGATCGAGGTGGGTGAACAGGGCCAGGCACTTGGCCAGCACGAAAAAGCCCACCGCCTGCCAGATCTTGCCGGGGCGCTGTTCTTCCTTCGGGATATCGGTGACGACCACGATGTCGCGGTCTTCCTCCGCCAGCATGAGGTCGCGCCACTTGCTGTGCAGCACCAGCGTGTCGCCGGCGCGAAGCGTCACCGCGCGCACGTCCTCGCGGAACACTTCGTCGCCGCGGTTCACGGCCAGCACCGAAATGCCGAAGCGCTTGCGCAGACGCAGGTCGCCCACGGACTGCTTGATGAAGCGCGAGCTCGGCGGCACCACGGCCTCGGAAATGCCGGCGCGCGTGGTGTTGAACTGCTCGCCCAGCTGGCGCATGCGCCACGACACACGACAGAGCTGGTTATTGGCGAACGCGTTGATGGCGTCGCGCGGCGCGAGCACGCCGAGCACGGTGCCCACCCAGATCATCTGGTCGGACGGCGGGGCCACGCGGCTCTCGTTGCCGTTCTTGATCGCCAGGATCAGGGGCGCCCCGTGCAGCTGCTCCACCTCGCCGATGCTCATGCCCACCAGCGGACTCTCGGCGGTGACGGTGAGCTCGGCGGTTTCGCCCGCGATGCCGTAGGTGTCGGCGAAGTAGCTCTCCGTGCGGCCCGGAGTGACCTTCAGGCGCTCGTCTTCGCGCTCGGGCAGCAGCTTGCGGGTGAAGAAATAGAAGAACAGTACGCCCACCACGGCCAGCACGAGACCCACGGGCGTCACGCTGAAGAGGCCGAACTTCGGCATCGTGTGCGCACCCGGGGGGAGATTGCTGTTGGCGCTGGCGATCAGGTCGTTGAGGACGATCAGCGGCGAGTTCGCGATCAGCGTGGTGTTGGTGGCCGTGAGGATGCAGAACGCCATCGGCAGCAGCAGCCGGGACATCGGCACGCCCGTGCGGGCGGACAGACGGCTTGTGACCGGGATCATCAGCGCGGCGAGGGCCTGGCTCGGAATCACGGCACTGAACAGGCTGGTGACGCTGTTGACCACCACGCCCAGGCGCGATTCCACACCCCGCGCCATGCGCATGACGAAGGCCGCGGTGAGGTTTAGCACGCCGGCGCGGTCGAGGCCGGCGCCCATGATCATGATGGCGATGATCGCGATGACGGCGTTACCGGCGAAGCCGTTGAACACCTGGTCGCCGGGAATGAGCCCCGTGAGGCCGATGGTGACGACCACCAGCAGGGCGACCATGTCGGCCCGGATCCACTCCAGAACGAGCATGAGCATGGTGAAGCCCACCAGGCCCAGCACGAGGATCATTTCGGGAGTGAGGGTCAGTGCCACTTGCCGGCTGTCCGGGTCCGGTCGATGGAAGCGTGCGGTGGCATGGCGCGGCCAGCTGCGGTTATTGCCGCAGGAGTATACGCGCAGAGGTTGGCTCGCGGCTGAAGCTGGCGGCCGGATGTGGGCATCGAATGTGGGAAGCGCGCTGGCGCGCGAACGGGTGCTCGCGGCAAGCACCCCCTTCGCGCGC
>Ga0209129_1000677_pt1 | contig 22490 bp, 22 predicted proteins | sample AraplaMF_Col_mMS_FD_184257 | JGI IMG/M metagenome (GOLD analysis project Ga0209129, IMG submission 184257) | Arabidopsis root microbial communities from the University of North Carolina, USA - plate scrape MF_Col_mMS (SPAdes) (version 3) | ecosystem: Host-associated > Plants > Roots > Endosphere... | reverse complement strand
ACTAATTCTCGAGATGCAGCGTTCTGCTGTCGGGCCCACACCGTCTGTAGGCCCATGCAAAAAAGCCCGACGACCCCGTCCGTCGGGCTTTGCTTTTTCAATTTTCTCACACAGGGCGCGTCAGCGACATTTGCAACAGTGAACCACTTCGATCTCGATACTTTACTACCGTACCGCGGCGCCGACGTTACTCGGCATCGGCCAAGCGGGCCTGGCACCGGTGCAAAGGTCTCGATGCGCAGTTCAGTCGAAAGAAAGCTAGCGCAGGCGCCGTGGAGAAAAACATGAAAAACGCCACGACAACTACCTCAGTGTTGGGTTCAGTTAGTTTGACCGTCCTCGACAGCACCTATTTTGGATCTCGCGGAACGGGGGTGGAGCTTACGCACCTTGCTGACGCATTGATCTACGCGGCTGGCCGAGATACGATGCAGCGTAAGGAATTTCTGACGAACGACGTTCCTCCCGGCACGGGTGGCTAATGGACCGTGTCAATTTCTCCGTCGTGAATGCTGTCCTTAAGACGATCTGTCGCGAGAATGGAATTGCTAGGGACAGGAAAGCAGTACTTCAGATCGCCACATTGCTGTTGGCACTTTGGAAGCAAGGCGAGCACGAAGAAGCCGCGCTGGAACGCGTTGCGCGGGAAAAACTGGCAGAGGCTTCGATCATCCTCCCCGATACAGATACGGAACAATCAAGCCTGGATCAGGTTTAGCCAGACACGGTCCCTAAGATCGCGGAGGCGGTGATGTGGGCAATCCTGATTGGCGCAGCTCTTGTAGTCGCCGGAACACTCGTCCTTTTCCGGCCAACGCTTGAAAGACGGCTGAGTGATCCGCATCGAACGTTGCATGGTGGCCGCACGCTCGAACCACGGGGCCAGGGTCTGAGGTTCCTTGGTATTTCCAAAGACTGGCCAGCATTGGCACTGATTGCGATTGGCGCGTTCATTCTGGCTTTTGCTTGATACTGGTGACGGCCTGACCGCGTCATGCAGTGGCCGCCTGCTCCGTAAGCTGTACTTGACGCTTCTTCGCAAAAGTTTACAGTCAACTCATCATGTCTCTGACGGCTGACCACGGATGTACTGGCAGCTGTTGTTGAGACAGATTACGAGAGGTCGGCGCCGAGGGAGGTGCCGGCCTTTTTGTTTGCACGCCTGACACGACCTTCGTGACGCTAAAGGCGCCCCAGCTCCTGAGTTGCCAACGACAACCAATATTTGACGCCGTATATGATTGCTCTATCGTCGAAATTGTATGCAGGGTGATGAAGGTAGGCACTGTCTCCATTCCCGACGAGAATGATGGCGCCCGGGCGCTGCTCAAGCATGTATGCGAAGTCTTCAGCCCCCATAGATGGCGCATAGGCCGTCTCGACACGGCCCGCCCCCACGACGTTGGCGGCAGCCGACACGGCCACGCGGGTCTTCTCCTCGTCGTTGACGGTAACCGGATATCCTGGAATCCAGGTGATCTCGGCCTCCGTTTCGAAGAGCTTGGCTGCCATCCCCACGATATCGCGGAAGCGTTGCTCGACTGCCTTGCGCGTTTCAGGCTGCATTGTTCGAATTGTACCGCCTATCTTAACCGATGCGGGAATCACGTTAAGAGCCTGGTCGTTGCCGCCGTTCATGAAGGTGACCGACAGGACAACCGGATCGAAGGGATCGGTAAACCGGGACGCAATCGACTGCAGCGCGGTGATCATATGCGCACTTACCAATACCGGGTCCCGGGTGAGGTTCGGGGATGCCGCATGTCCACCCTTGCCGTTGATCGTCACCAGGAACCGGTCGGCGCCTGCCATGAAAGGACCGCTGCGTATGGCGAATGAACCAACATCGACGCCTGGCTCATTATGCATACCGTAGACTTCTTCGATCCCGAAGCGCTCCAGGAGACCTTCCTCAATCATGACGCGGGCACCGCCACCGCCTTCCTCGGCGGGCTGGAAGATCAACACGATCGCACCTGGAAAATCGCGGCTTGCGGACAGGCATTTCGCCGCAGCAAGCAACATTGCAGTGTGGCCGTCATGACCGCAGGCATGCATGCGGTTCGGTACTTTTGATGCGTAAGGCAGATTGGTTTGCTCCGACATGGGAAGAGCATCCATGTCGCAGCGAAAGCCAAGCGTTTTACCGGGACCTCTTGAACCGTTGATGACGGCCACGACACCCGACTTCGCGATCCCCGTGACAACCTCATCGCAACCGAACTCATGTAGTTTCTTTGCAACGAAAGCCGCCGTCTCGGGCAGATCGAAAAGCAGTTCCGGGTTTTGATGTATTTGTCGGCGCCAAGTCTTTGCCTCTTCGGCGACGGCTTCGATGTCCAGTTTCACGTGCGGTTTCCTTCGCGATTTCTCCGGCGTTCTGTCACAAGGGTCGCTCGCATTTCAAGCGAGAAGCCGCGGCTCTGTATTGTTTAGACTGGCAAGGGCACGCCATTGCGTCGAGAGGGGTGCCTCCTCCACGCCCATGCGACTGAAACCTCGACGCCGGACGCACTGATCGGAACGTCTCGGGGACCCCCCGCAAATTGACCGCTAACTAGCCACCTTCCAATTGATCACGGTGACATCGGAATCTGTCGAAAGACAGGGATGAGCGGGTTGGAGTTGCTTGACCAGTGTATTGACGTTGGAAAAACCACTTTGGCTGAGCTCGTCCGAACTCAGTGCCGAGATCGATTTTCTCTGGACGGAAACGACGTGCACCCGGGTCGTTGGCCAACATCCACTAGCGGATCTGATCTCGAGCGGCCCCGGCTTAACCGTGCAGTATCCAACGCGAACCGCAATCGTCTTGGTGCCGTTTTCAACGGACGCCATGTGATTGTCCGCGACAATCATGTTTTGCATCATGCCTCCGATTATGTCTGCCTCGGACCAAAGCCAGGGAACGCGGGCCTGGCGGGAGATGCAAAATAAGCAAACAGGAATGTGAGGCAAACGCAAAAGCCGAATAGCTGCTATGCGCGCCTCCAGATTGACTATTGGAACGTGCCGGGAAACTCCTGCCGTCTGTCTTTTGCCGCCGATAACACTCGGTCAGGCAGCGACGTCGCCCCAGGCTCTGGCGCCATCCCATCGCTCGATGAACGTGGACAGTTCCGGCGCTGTCACGGGCTTGCTGAAATAATAGCCTTGGACCTGGTCGCAACCCTCTTGCCTTAGGAATTCCGCTTGCTCCGGTGTCTCGACGCCTTCGGCTGTCGTAACCATGTTCAAGCTCTGCCCCAGGCCGATCACGGATTTCACAATGGCCCCGGACTTGTCCTTGCTGTCCATGTCGCCGATGAAGGATTTGTCTATCTTGATCTTGTCGAACGGAAACGAATTCAGATAGCCCAGTGACGAATAGCCGGTTCCAAAATCGTCCATGGCGATCTTCACGCCAAGGTTCTTCAGACCGTTCAGGATCTCGAGCGCAGCCGACGCATCATTGATCAGCACGCTTTCTGTGATTTCAAGTTCGAGCCGTTCAGGCGCCAAACCGGTCCGCACCAGAACCTGGCGGACGGTTTCAACCAACTCCCTGTTTCGGAACTGGACCGGGGAGAGATTGACCGCAACTCGAAGGTTTTGCCAATCGAGCACCTGGCGGCAGGCCGTCTCGAGAACCCACTCGCCGATCGAAACGATGAGGCCAGTCTCTTCAGCCAATGGTATGAAATCGGCAGGCGATACCAAGCCGCGTGCTGGATGACGCCACCTTACGAGCGCTTCCACGGCAGCGACTTGACGCTTCCCGAGATCGATGAGGGGCTGATAGTGGACTTCCAGCTCGTCCTTTAGAACCGCTTGTCTGAGGTCGTATTCCAATGCCTTGCGCTGCTGGAGTTCGGCGTCCATTTGCGCTTCGAATATCCGGTAGGTTGCACGCCCGCTCTGCTTGGCTCTGTAAAGAGCAATGTCCGCATTCTTCAACAGGCGCTCGGGATCGGTCTCTGTGGCGTCTGCAATGGCGATGCCGATGCTGACACCAACGTGCAGATCCTGCCCTTCGATCGTAAAGGGTGCGCGCACGACGTCGATCAGCTTTCGGCTAAGCTCCTCTGCTTCAAGGGGTTGAGCAACGCCCATTTGAATGATTGCAAACTCGTCGCCACCGAGACGGGTGACCGTATCGTGCTTGCGCACGCATCCGAGTAGACGGTTCGACAACTGCTGGAGAAGCTGGTCCCCTGCCCCATGTCCGAGCGTATCATTCACTTCCTTGAAGTGATCGAGGTCGAGACAGATGATTGCCACGCGTGCAGTCTGTTCGGCGGTCGCGGCCAGTGCGATGTTAAGCCGTTCGCGAAAGAGCGCTCGGTTGGGTAGACCCGTGAGCGCGTCATGATGGGCAAGATGGCTGGCTCGCTCCTGTGCTTCCACCTCCTCGGTGATATCCGTCGCCGTTCCTCTAAAACCCAGGAACTCCCCTGACGAAGCAACGATCGGGCGCCCCGCCAGCCGGCAAATGCGCCCATTGCCGTTGGCGTCCCGATAAGCACAACGCAGATCCCGGAAGGCGCGTTGATCGCCGCTACCTGCCATCAGTTGCCTCCAGCCATCTCCATCCGAGTCGCTCGAAAAGAATTGTTCGAACGTCTTGCCGAGAATGGCTTGTGGCGAAAGTCCCGTCACGTCGCTGAAGCGCGTCGAGAAGTATACCAGTCGGAGATTCTCATCACTTTCCCATATCCAGTCAGAGGAGGCTTCAGCAACGTCCTTGAACCTGATTTCACTCTCTTTGAGCGTCTGTGCATAGGATTCAACAGTTTTCGCCGAGGCCTCCAGAGCCGAGGTCGAACGTCGAGCATTTCTGACCACCAGAACGGCAAATGCCGCGAGCACGACAAGAGCGATGCCGAGTGGTGGCAAGATGAAGCGAAGGAGCTGCTCGCCAGGTTTTGGCGGAGACCAGGAGATCGTTCCGAGGAAAACGCGATCCTGAGTCAGGAGTGGGATCGAGGCCTCGGCATCGTCCACTCGATCAAGCGAGATTTTCAAATCGGATAGCAGGTAGTCGCGCCCCATCCGATCGAGAAACTTCTGGTCCAGTCGTTCGGCGAAAACCAACATGGTGAGGTCTCTTGGTTTTACGTTCGAACGGTCAATGGAGGGCGGAAGTATTCCATTTGCCGCCACCACATAGATATCGCTCCCGGACTTGATCAAGCTTGTCGTTGGGTCGGCCTGAATGGAGGCGACATTCAGAAGATCCCGAAGTCCACGTGGCATCACTTTCAGCGCGTCGACGTCCTTCGGCTCTCCATCGATCAGCCCATAGATCGTGCGGTTGCCTGGAGCGACGGCAAATACCAGTTCGTAGCCGAGGTCCTTGTAAATGTTCGGGCCGATATTCCCGTCCGTCGCGGCCCAGGCAATGTTGCCGCTCCTGCTGACGTTTTCGTAGACATCCTGACGAATGGTATAGTTCCGCAGATCCCGTCCGACCTCTCGGGCCTTTACTTGGAGTGCGGTTGTCGCAAGTCTCGTGGACGCGTCGACTTCCAGCTTGTTTTGTTGGCGTGCCGACAAGACAAGGACGACGGTTACGACCAAGATTGCGACAACCATGACTGCTGCCATGGGATAGACGATCCGTCGAATGAAATCTCGACCGGAAAAATTAGCCACATCATTGCCCAGACCGTGCATGCCATCCTCGCTCAGGTTGAGCGACACGCTACGGCACAAGTACAAATGACGGGTTAAAAATAGTTATGCTTTTTAAGTACCGCAGTTGCCCGCTATATGTCTGAACGATGCCAAATGTGGAAGGGAGTGTCCGCGTATCCTAACACTTGAAACCAAGTACAGCATTCAAACTACAGCGGACTTAGTTGCAAAGTGCTGCACGCGGGGACCGGCCCACTGGAGCATGTGGGACAAGACCGGCCGATAGGGAATAGTTGGGTTGCGACAATAGCAACGTCCGCGTTGAACCAACCTATTCGCACGGGCGACCTTGTAACCAGCGATGATCGCCGGCCAAGTTCGGCTGTCCGTTCCGGGTTAACCCTCGGATCTGACGCGTTTTTGCTGACGTGGGATCCGTAAGTCGCGCCTATCGATCGCGGCTACCGGACATCGAGCGCAACTCGTCTGTGCATGTTGCGCTTGATGAGGTCCAGGCACGGGATCTTTGATTAACATCATAGCGTTTCTAACAGCGTCAATGAGCTTTTCAAGACCGCTGGATCCAACCGCGCAGTTCTTAGCCGCTACAAGCCCGGTCGTCCTGTCCGACATGCGACTGTGACAGGGCGGTAGCGCCCATCCACCGAGGATGCGAGCAATGCATTTTTATTCTTGTCGGCCACGAAAAATCTGTTTTACATGAGCGCCTCGCTGCTTGGCTTTCGGGGGATGCCGATGAGGTGGACGCGCAGGGATATTCTGCTTGGCGGTTTGGCTTCGGTCGGAACCGTAGCGGCGGTCGAGAAGCCGACTTTAGCTGCGGCCGCTTCCTATTTTTCCGGAACCATTATCGACAACGGTGTGACGTTCCGAAGCACGAACTTTTCCAGGATCGACAGGAAGTGGCACCGTCAGGTTGTCAAATATTTCAGCAGCGAGCCGATTGGTACGGTTGTTGTCGATACGACGCATCATTTTCTCTATTTGATCATGGAGAACAAGACGGCCATTCGTTATGGCGTCGGTGTCGGCCGCGAGGGCTTCAAATGGTATGGCCGCGCGACGATCGACCAGAAGGCGCTTTGGCCGCGCTGGACCCCGCCGCCGGAGATGCGTCAACGCCACCCCGAGCTGCCCGAGTCGGTGGATGGAGGTTCACCGAAGAACCCACTTGGGCCGCGCGCGATGTATTTGCTTCGCGACGGCGTGGATACCGGCTATCGCTTCCACGGTACTCTGGAGCCAGGCAGTATCGGCAAGGATGCCTCCAGCGGCTGCATTCGCATGTTCAACGAAGATGCAATCGATCTTTATCAGCGGTGCCCCATCGGCACCGCGGTACAAGTCCTGCCCCACATTGCCGATCAAGCTCAAAATGCCGCGCAGACGAACCAAACGGTTCCGGTCGAATGAGGAATATCACCCTGATGTCTGTTTTAACCGGATGTTCTAGGCCTCTCGTCGCTGTGGCCATGCTCTTGACGCTTGTCGCCTGCAGCACCACCGATATCGCCGAGGTGGAGGAGCCTGCCGTGGCGCCGATGACCGGACAGACCAACGATCCGGCGCCCGGCTTCGAGAACGTCGCGGCCGGAAGCGAACAGGACTTCATTCTGAATGTCGGCCGACGGACCTATTTTACGCAGGACTCGACCACGCTTGATACCGTCGCCAAGGCAACGTTGGATAAGCAGGCAACCTGGCTCAACAGCAACCCGCAATGGCTGGTCAAGCTGCAGGGATTTGCCGACGATTCCGGATCTGGTTCAGCAATGACGACACTTTCACAGCGACGCGCCGATGCAGTGATGGCCTATCTGGTTTCGAAGGGCGTGGACGCCAACCGCGTATGGGCCAAGGGCTACGGCAACGATCGCGAAGTCCGCGACTGCACGAGCCGCTCGTGCAAGGTGCAAAACCGGCGCGTTGTATCCAATCTTCGTACTCAGCGCGACTCGGTCTGACCGCAGTATCGCGCCCAGTTCGCATTGGCCGCGGCACGCGTGAAGGCCGTTGACACCCCGCTATGGGCTGGTGATAGCCAGCGAGATCAGTCCATTCATCGGGGGTATATTGCACCGGGATTTCGTCGGCGCGCGGTTCTAAGGGGAAGGCCTCTACTCCCTTTACTCCGAAATAGACACCTTGGACCTCAAACCGACGTTACCCTGCCGCCAGAGCTGCGCGTACTGAGGTGGAAAAATCACAGCCAAACACGGCTCAAATCGCTTTCGCTCCAGAGTGTTAGTTCCAAGCTTCCCAATCAGGTCGACCTGTACAATGATGAAGCCACTGCTGGGGATCCTTTAACCGTATGCCGGAGAAGCGCAGTATGACGAGATGGAATGGATCAACGAAGTGCCGTCGCAAATCTTTTCCTTATCCCCGCAAACGATCTCTTCCTCCCCTAGTCGGCATCCTTAGCTTCTTCATCACTCTGCCGGCTTTCGCGGATTGCGATCCAGCAAGCCCCGCTTCCGGCCAAACGGTGACCTGCACGGGCAATCCATCCGGCTTCAGCAGCACCGCCAGCCTCGGCACGCTCGCGGTCGACATCCTCTCCGGTACCAACTTCAACGGTCCGCTCACCCTATCTAATATTGGCACTCTTGGCGTGACCACCGCGGGAAACCTGCAGAGCGTCACGCTTGACAACAACGGTTTCATCACCTTTGTAAATTCCGGGAACATCAATAGCGGTCTTGTGATCACCGGCAATGGCACCTACTCGGTGACCAACAACGCCAAGGCCTCAATCAATACGGCCTTTTCCTTCACGGGCAACAGCAACAACACGATCACTAATAACGGCACACTCAACCCGGGCATCACGGTCAACGGCGACGGCACGACGACGATCCTGAACAATGTTGGCGCCTTCATCAACAATGGCGTCTTCATCAACGGAGCAAGCCAGACCCGCATTGACAACTACGGCACCATCCAGAGCAATACATTGCTCGGCACCGGCAACGATACAATCGTCAATTACAATCCGGGGCAACTCAATGGCACCGTCAATCAGGGCGCCGGCAATGATCTCTTTCAAATGCTGGGCGGCCGGGTGAACACAGCAGTCAACCAATCCACGGGCACAGACCGCTTCGAGTTGTCAGGCGGCGAAGTCACGGGATTTCTCAATGGCGGAGCCGACAACGATTCGATGCTCTGGACCGGCGGTCTGATTGGCGGCATCGACATGGGTGATGCTAACGATGTGGCGGTGTTCCGGGGGCTCACCGATACCCAGTTGAAGACGATCCAGATCAACGGCGGCCAAGGCAACGACACGCTGACCTGGCAGGATACTCAGGGCAGCAACCCGAATCGATTGATCAACTGGGAACTGATCTCGCTCGAGCAGGGCTCGACCCTCAAGATGAACAACAATCTTGTCCTCGGTGATAGCGGTACCGGCAGCGGCGCACTGAGCATCGACTCGACCAGCGTGCTGAACGGCAGCGGCTTCCAGTCTACGATTTCGCCAGCGACCGCAGGCGGACGTGTGACTGTAACCAACGCTGGTGTGATCGACCTCACAACCGGTTCGAACTCCACCTCGGACTCGCTCAAGATTGTCGGCAACTACGTCGGCAATTCTGGTCAGTTGTGGCTCCAGAGCACGCTCGGCAACGACAGCTCGCCGGCAGACAAGCTCGTGATTGATTCAGGAACGGCGTCTGGATTGACTGGAATTGTCGAAACGAATGTCGGCGGCGCCGGTGACGAGACAGATCAAGGGATCTTGGTTGTCGAGGCGATCAATGGGGCCACGACCGCGAACGGCTCATTCTTTCTAAGTCGCCGCGTCAGCGCGGGGATCTACGAATATATGCTGTACAAGGGCTCGTCCGTGCCGGGCACGGAAAATAACTGGTATCTGCGCGACGAGTCGGGTGACAACGGTGGCAACGGCGGCGGTGGTGACAACGGTGGGAACGGTGGCGACGGTGGCGACGAACTTGACGGAGATGGTGGTGATCCGGGAACCTTTGATCCCGGTCCGACGATCCGACCCGAGGTTCCGATCATGACGGTCGTTCCGGCAGTGTCACGCGGCCTACTCAGGACGACACTCGGCACCTTCCACGAGCGCCACGGCGAGCAGGATTGGATGGCCCGTGAAAAGGCTGGCAACGCAGTCTGGACGCGCGTTTTTGGCGAGAACTACGATCAGGATCTAACCCGCCTACTCGACGAAACGTACGATGGACAGGCATTCGGCTTCGAAATAGGGGCGCCGTTCTACGAACGCGAGGGAAAGGGCGTACTGGATACGTTCGGCGTCTTTGCCGGCTATTCTCGTGCGTGGGGCGACATCACGGCGGACGCGCTCAATCTCAACAGCATCCACGTCGGCAATCTTTCGATCGACAGCTATAGCATTGCCGCTTACTGGACCCGAACCTGGGACAATGGCAGCTACATCGACGGCGTTCTGATGAATTCATGGCTGGATACCGACACCCACTCGATAGGCGGAGATGACAGCAGCTTCAAGGGCGATGCAGTGACGGCGTCACTGGAGACTGGGACCAGGTTCAAAGCCACCGATCACTGGGATATCGAGCCGCAAGCGCAAATCATCTGGCAGTACCTGAATTTCGACCAGGCCCACGATCCGGGCGGCACGATCAGTTATGACGACAACGACGCCTTTACCGGTCGGCTCGGCGTACGCCTGCAGGGCAGTTACGACTATAATGGCAAGCCGGTCTCGCCTTTCTTGCTCGCCAACCTCTGGCACGGGTTCGAAACGACCGATGTCGTTACTTTCAACACAACGCCGGTCGATGCTACTCGCAAGGCGACAACGCTGGAACTGGGCGGGGGAGCGACAGCGGATCTCTCCAAGAATGTGCGGGTCTATGCCAACGCATCCTATTATTTCAACCTTGGGGGCGAAGACTTCAGCGCCGTTTCCGGGCGGGTTGGGTTGAGGATCGTCTGGTAGCGGCTGACTCACATGACACGAGCGGAATGAAATTTCCCGTGTTGCCGGCGCAAGCTGCCGTGGATGCCACTGTGCTAAACGGGCGAGCGGCAACAATTTCGCTTCCGGCCAGACCGGACAGCGTTGACCCGTGGAGCGGGCAAGAACGAGGACGCTTGTCTCATGTCCCGCCACGCGGCGGCGTCAGGGTGCATCTCGATCAGATCGCGGATGCGTCGCCGATCAACGTAGCGGGGATAGCAGACGCCTACGATACATATGTGTCGAGGCATCCAGGAAAGGACCCGATCCTTATCCTGCGCGATGCGCTGCGTCGGCCTGAAGGCCGGGCTATCATCTCGATAACGCGTTCGGTGGTGGGACGAAAGCTCCGCAAGCCGATCGCGCTCCAACGGCCGACTGACTTTGAGTGCGATGCGGCTGCATATTGTTGCAATGCATCAATCGTGTTTAAATCCAGCTCCGGACACGGAGGTGGCCTTGCAACAGTCAGCAACCGGGAAAGAAGATTCGCACAGGATTCTCGTGGTAGAGGCCGACGCAATCCTGCGCACGGCGATGGTTGCAGCTATTGGGGCCGCGGGCTTTCGCGCGATTGAAGCCGAAACTGGCGACGGGGCCCTGCTATGTCTCGATCACCACGGTGATATCGCCCTGGTGTTCACCGCGATCAACATTCCTGGCAATGTGGACGGTGTCGCCCTGGCAGTTCAAATTCACCGTCACTGGCCGGACATTGCGATCGTCATCACATCAGGGATCGTCAGCCTCAGGCAATCGAGCCTTCCTCGCCGCTGTCGTTTCCTGAAGAAACCCTACCGTCCGGATGATGCCATCGTCTGCTTCAGGCTGCTGTTGGAACTGGACAGAGAGGTCCTTGGATCTCAGTCGCGTCATGCTGACGTCATCGGCCTAGAAACGAGTTGACTTCCAAGGGCCCATTGGCGGGGCCGACGCCGAGTTTTGGCTGGATACTGAAATGCCTTGCCTTGCTTCCACCGCATCGATCTTGACTGCGCCTTGATCCATTCCCAACTGAAGTCGTGAAGCGGACCTCTCGTTTGTCAAACTCGCTTCACGATCGCCCACTAGGACGAAGCCAGAGGTGAGATTTGATGACCAAGCCGTGGACTTATAGTCGTGGACCGATTGCGGCCAACGAGTCCGATCTTGTCAAGGCAGGAGAAATCAACGCGCTGCTGCGCCAGCCCATTGATGTTTTGCCTGCGACGATCGGCGATCCGATCAAACCGTTTGCAGTCGGTCTTTGGAACGAAGTCCGTCTACTGTTGAAGCCGGATATCTCCGTAACGACGCTTAGGAAAGCGACCGGAGCCTACATCCACTCGAAGCGATATTTCTTTGCCACTGCGCAACCGGACTCAATGCGTTTTGATCTCCAGGGCAAGCCGATCGAACCTGTCTCCACTGCAGATCGTCTGTCCGCTCAGGCACGCTATCAGCGTCTCAAACGATCCGATTTGCAGCTCGACCCTGACGCCGACATCGCTCCTTCTCTCCCCTCGAAGGTAGACCGTATCCGTGCCGGTTTGCTTGCCAGACGCCCAACTTAGCCACTGTATCGGCGAAGCTCCGCTCTTGCAGCTTGAACCGACATTGATGAGTAAGCGGGGCAAAATCGGCGGCACACGTTTGTCGTTGAAGCCACGGTGATTGTAGGAATGTACTACATCCGAGCTAATCGGACGGGCGGCGGGAAACATGTTTGCAACTGCGTCTACATGACAGACACGGGCGGCAAGTGGTCGAGGCGCGGCTCGTCGGATGCACGAGCATTCGCCTGCTCACGTAGTGCTTCTTGATTAATTGCCGGACATCACAAAACGCTCTATTTTCCCTTGCAGGGTGCCTCGACGAGACGGGGCTGGGCATGCCGGGCCCGACCGCTCCGGTTTCCGCACCAATCCCAGATGCGACGATACGATCAGGAGGAGAGGTACGATGGGGGCAACGACGCCGGACAACATCATGCAGCTCGGCATGGGGTTCTGGGCTTCCAAAGCCATGCTCAGCGCGGTCGAGGTCGGTGTCTTCACCGCGCTCGCGGCCGGCCCGGCCAACCTCAGCGACCTGCAGGCAAGGTTGCAACTGCACCCCCGCGCGGCCCGCGACTTCTTCGACACCCTAGTGGCCCTGAAGCTGCTCGAACGCGAGGACGGCCGCTATCGCAATGCCCCTGATACAGACCTCTTCCTCGACAAAGGCAAGCCCTCCTATATCGGCGGCATCCTCGAAATGGCCAATGCCCGGCTCTACGGTTTCTGGGGCTCGCTGACCGAAGCCCTGCGCACCGGGGAGCCGCAGAATGAAGCCAAGCACAGCGAAGACTTCTTCGCCGCGATCTATGCGGAGCCGGCGCGGTTGCGCGGGTTCCTCGAAGCGATGAGCGGGATCAGCGCCGGTGCGGCAAAGGCGATTGCCGCCCGGTTCGACTGGTCGAAATACACGACCTTCGTCGATGTGGGCGCGGCCCAGGGCATGGTGCCGGTGGTGATCGCGCAAGCGCATCCGCATCTTCAGGCCATCGGCTTCGACCTGCCCGCCGTGCAGCCTATATTCGACGAGTTCGTCGCCCGACAGGGTCTCGCTGACCGTATACGCTTCCAAAGCGGCAACTTCTTTGACGGCCCCATGCCGAATGCGGATGTGATCTTGATGGGGCACATCCTGCACGACTGGAATCTTGCCGAGAAGAGGATGCTCTTGGAAAAGGCCTTTGCCGCGTTGCCGAAGGACGGGGCCGTTATCGTCTACGATGCCATCATCGATGACGAGCGCCGCTTGAACGCTTTCGGCCTGCTGATGAGCCTGAACATGCTGATCGAGACTCCCGGCGGGTTCGACTACACCGGCGGCGACTGCGAGGCCTGGATGCGCGACGCCGGTTTTGTGGCCACGCGCGTCGAGCCGTTGCTGGGGCCGGACTCGATGGTGATAGGCTTCAAGTCCGACTGAGCGGAAACCGCGACCACGGCCGGTGATCCGCAAGATCGGCCAAGGATGCAATGTCGTTCGCCTGGCGTGACGTCGTTGTGAGCATTTTCTGGTCGGGTCTAACATCCTTGACATTCCAAGTAGCCGCGCCGATTGCGGAAGTAAACAAAGCGTTCCTTTCCGTTGCTGGTTGGTGGCCAAACCCAGGTATACGTCGATGACTTCGGCGAAAGGGCAAAAGCGCTGCCTTTTGGACGTCATTCGTGGTTCCTGACGATGTTTTGTCACGATGCAATAGGCAGTGAAATGACCAGGTTTCTACGTGATTGTGCGAGCGCGGCCCGCTGCACCTGAATTCGCGCGCAACAGGGCCATTAGCATCGGCGTGGGCGAGAATGCTTTCTGGCGAGCGCGTCGGGTTAGATCCCTCAGATAACCGCCCGCCGAGTTGATGTGGCGAGCGCGCTCAAGGATACAGGCGAGAGTGATGGCGGTGTTTTCCGGTCCCATCACATGGCAGGCATCCTCAAAGGTGGCGGAGCTGACGCCGAGCATCGATCTGACGACGGCCGATGCGGCCATCAAGTCCCGCCAAGTGGCAATGGTTCCTCCTGGTCCGTAGGCGCCAATGTCTGTGCACGCCCTGAGCACCATGCTCAGGGGCACGTTCTCTGCGGGGCTTCGTGCAGATCCATGATGGGCGTCTGGTTCGCAAGCGAGAGATTTGCGGTGACGTTCAGATTCAATATGAGATTCAGTATTAGAACTCTGTGTGTGGTGCTCACTGTGAGCATCATTGGTGCTTGGATTATCGGAATCTGAGTGGAATTTCAGGATATTGATGACTTCGGACAACAGAAGGCCCATATCGTTCAGAACACGATTGATGGTCTCAAGGCTGGCCGAGTGGTTCAGTGGTTTCAGCAGGGCGGTGCAGGTTTCGCTAATGCTGTCCCAATCGCCACTGACACCTTCCTCGGCGGCCATGGCGATGAGCTTGCGAATATCGCGCCGGCAGATTGTAAGCTTCTCCCTGGCTCTGCGGATCGCTGTTCGTTCTGCGACAACCTGATTTGCAAACGCTGCAAGCTCGTCTGCGCGCGCAAGCAGCGGTGACAGATCGAACCCAAAGGCGCTTTCGATCTCCCCTCCCCTGCCCCGGTGGGCGTAGCGCTTGCCGTTCGCACTGTCCTTGCGCACGATGAGACCTGCCTCGACGAGGAAAGCGAGATGCCTGCGAAGCGTTGCTCCGGCGATACCATGCGCGCGAAGCGAAAGCTGCGCATTCGAAGGGAAGACGACAAGCTGTGCGTCCTGCCTTAGCTCATTTTCCGGGTGGAAACTCAAGAGAGCGTCGAGGACCGCCAGACTGCGGTCCTTGAGGTCAAGCATCACCTTGGCCTCGGAGACGTCGCGGAAGATCTTCCACTTGTTTGCTGATTTGCCTTGCCTGATTTCGGAAACGATTGTCTGACGTTTCACGAGCGCAAGCGTCATCGGTCGCCGCCCAAAGGGCGTCGTTATGTGTTCACCGTGCATTTTCCTTCACCTTTCAGAAGGCAAAAGAAAATTGCTCACCAAAACGGTGCCAAAGACTCTTGACTGCGATTCGAGGAAATGCGATTCTCTAAGTGTCTAGTTCAGAGGAAGGCTTCCACGGCGGCAACGTTGAGGGGGCCTTTTTCTTTTGCTGTTCAGTCTCCCGTTTGCTGTTTTTCGGTTGATCTTGAATACTGCTCGAAGAGGCTGTCCATATTGCTGGAGAGCCACAGGCCGAAGGATTTGCCCTTCGGATTTCCAAACTCCATCACAAGGCCGTTGGCCTTGGGCTTTGCCGTCACGCTGACGGACTGATCTACCGGAGCCCAGGCCGAAACGGCGGGCTTCTGCTTGGACGGACGAACCGACTTGCTTGAGCTCTTCAGGGCGGTGAGAAGATAAAGAAATCTCGCGTCGTCGCTCGTGGAGGCGACAAAGCCGTCCTCCTTTACCGCCTGGCACGCTCGCTGGGCTACAGACGGATTGAGAACGAGTTTCTTCAATTCCTCCCACCGATCTCGGCCGACGCCCTTGGCAGCCCCCAGAGCGTCCAGCACGCTGTCAGGAACGACTTCGGCAACGGAAAGCATGCGCGACAAAAGGCTGTCATCGACGGTAAGTGCTGTCTTAAGGACGTCGCGGGACATTCCACTTCGCTGCAGCTTGCTGGCAAAGATCGCCTTTTCGATAAAGGTCAGATCGGCGCGGGCCGTATTTTCCTGGCCTTGGGCGATAACGTGCTCGATATCGGCAAGCGGCTTGACGACGGCGCGTACCTTCAAACCAAGCTCGCGTGCAGCACGTGCACGACGATGGCCGAATACAATCATATATCGGCCGTCATCGGTTGGATGCGGCCGCACGAGGATCGGGGTGGATTGGCCTGAGAGCCGAATGGCCTCCCGAAGACCGGAATATGCCTCGTCGTCGTCGCCAATTCGATCGGCAACAAAAGAACCATCGAGATCGCCGGGATCGAGCGATATGACGGTCTCGCCGTCAAGCACCCGCATGGAGGTCTCGGCAAGCTCGTCAAGGGACTGGATCATCGAGCGTGACGCCCCTCGCCGCGTATAGGAGGCGCGTGCTTCAGACGCAGTGACGGCGGCGCGGTCGACATCGTCGCCCAGCGTCGCCGTTACGCTCGCAAAGAGGTTCTTTCTAGCCATTTCCATCTCCGCCTTTGGTATTCATCTCCCTGAAAGCAATCGACTTTTTGATCGTTTGCACGGCTGTCAAAAACGTCACTTCCGTCCCCACGCGCCGTGGATCAAGGAAACAATCTCTCCATTGACCGCATTCAGGCTCTCTACCGCTCGTTCATAGGTGGAGCGGGTAAACTGCGACTTCTCAATTTCGTACAAGGTTTGCTTGGTAATACCGGCATCCGAAATCGCCGTGGACTTCAGCATCTGGTTCTTCAACATGCGTTTGTTAAACAGCGCCTGGAGAAAACCGACCATCTGCGCCTGCGGCTGGTCCATCGGCTCATAGCGCGTGACCAGGTAACGGAACCATTTCAGCTTGACCGAGGCCCCTGCCCCCTTGATCGATTCAAGGATGCCGCCAAGCATCAACAGGAACTGGCTCATTGACATGACGTCGAGCATCTGCGGATGGACGGTGATGAGAACCGCCGTCGAAGCGCTGAGGGCCGTCAGCGTGAGGTAGCCAAGCTGCGGCGGGCAGTCGATGACGACGACATCGTAGTCCGCGTCGACTTCCTTAAGGGCCTGCGAAATGCGGGTGAAGAATAGCTTGCCTTCCTGCTGGTTTTTGGATGAGGCGGCAAGAGGCGTCTCATACTCGTATTCCTGAAGTTCGAGATTTGCTGGAACGATGTCGAGGCCTGGGAAGTTCGTCGGCCGGATCAGCTCCTTGATCGACTTGCGCTCGCTGTCATAGCGGAGAGCCTCGTAGAAGGATGGATTGCGGTCGAGCTCGGGCTGGATGCCGTGGAGCGACGTGAACGATGCCTGAGGATCGAGATCGACGGCAAGCACGCGGTGACCGGTTAGCGCGAGATATTGCGCGAGATGGGCTGCGGACGTCGTCTTGCCCGAACCGCCCTTGAAGTTGACGACGGAGATGACCTGCAGCTCTTCGCCATTGCGGCGATGCGGCACATACTTCTTGAAATCCGATCGGCCATGCTTGTCGAGATAGCGACGCAGTTCCATCATCTGCTCGGCGGTGTACGAGCGACGGCCAGAGCCCGACAGCTGAGGCGCAGGGCCCTTGCCTTCGAGATGGAGCTTCTTGATATGGTTCTGGGTGACGCCGAGGTACTCGGCAACCTCGGCCAACGAGAAGTGCCTGAGGCCCTTCATAGCGTTCGGTGGGTACTGTTCCAGCCGAAGCATGTTCAGCTTGTCGGAGATGAGTTCGCCTTGTTCAAGGATTTCCTTGTCAAATTCAAGGTCTTCGATGAAGACTGGTGCCGTGTTCATATCTTGCCATTTTCCGGAATAACGCTTTTCTCAAGCGATTTGCATCTTAAGCGTGATTTAGATGCGATTCTCTGAATGGCGCAAGAAGTTTTTAGTTAACAACGGCTTAATATGCCCGGTTCTCCGGCAGAAACGTCTTCCAATGGCGAAGTGCGCACGGCAGAGCCGCTAAAAGCGAATCAACCTGCTGATTTTGCGAGATATTTTTGGTGTTTGCACGGCTGTCAAAAGATTCGCGGCCGCACAGTTCCAGAAATCGGTGTTGTCCACCAAAAATTGTTTTAGAGAGCAATTCGGCAGTGACCGGCGTGGCGTCCATGCGATCGACAATGCCTGTCGAGGGACCTCCGCCGCTAACCCTAAACCTGTCGCCCGTCAGAGCCTCGGATCGACAAGAGGGCATTGAAGGACACTGGATGGCGAAGTCTCAAACTACGCCATCCTTCCAAAAGCTGGAGCGGCAGATCAGTTGTTATTGTCCGCGCAAGTGTCTTCGGCATTCTCCGTGTTGCTGTTACCTCCCTGGGTCTGCAACGAATTCTTTCCTTTGATCGACTTGCAGTTTTCCTTGTTGACGTTCTGGGTCGTGCTGCCGGTGGTCGACTTGTCAACCTTCTTCATCTTCATGGGTTTGGTCGTGCTTGTGGCGGCGCCATGGTTCTTGTCCATGGTGGAGCCCGCCGGAGCCGGGTTTGACTGTGCAAAGGCCGAACTGGCAAGTCCGATGGCCAGGAGCGACGTGGCGACTAATTTCAGATGCATGACTGCCTCCATAAAACCGCTGCGTGATTGCAACTAACTTTGAAACGGAGGTGAAAAGTCGTTGTTCCGAGATCCGATCGACAAACCGGAGCGGCACTGTCGTGATCATAGCGATTGGCGCGCCCCGCGGCGCGAACCGTCAAAGCCTTTGATTCAAGACGACCCTCGCAGTAGTTGCCCGTCGCAATTGCTGTCAGGACGGGTTGAAGTCCTGGAGGATGGAGAAACTTGCACAGCTGGCGTCTACATTTCCGATCCGGATCAGATGCTCGGACCTTGCCGTCAGAAATGCCAGTCGCACGGCCTTTGCGTTCTTGGCACGCATTAGGAGTTCTTGGTGTGCAAAGAGAAGTCCCGAGCGGCCTGAAAGCTCGAATGCGACGTGTTCGCTATGGCCATCATCAGCAATTGTAATCGTCGCCAGGCCGGATTGCATTATGAGTACCCCTCTGATTCCAGGTATAGCATCGTCGACTTCGTTGGAGGCTACAACGGGTCGCGGCAGGCAACCCACAGGATCGTGGTGCACCCGAACCGCACCATATACCGATGGGTCAAGGACGGAAGCAGCCGGGGCCAATTGGCGAAGCAAGGAAGGCGGCAAGGATTTCGGAGCCGCCTCCGGACGAGCCCGCCTCGACGTCGAGCGGCGGGCTGGCAGATGGCGAATCGGCTGGTTCAAGGTCCATGGGTCGGATTGGGGGAGAAGCGTGGTTCCGGCTCAATCGAACGTCATCTTGGTGGTGGTTGTGGTCCAAGAGCAGGCGGGCGGCGCGCCCGCTGCGCCGCGACGCGTTGTTGTAGTAGCTCGACGCCTGTTGGACGGTTCGATGCCGCGATTGCTCCATTGCCGCAAGGAGCGGAACGCCGCGATTGGCCGCTTCGGTCAGAACCCCGACCACAGCCCATGCGCGGAGATATCCCGAGGCTCCAACCCAGCCATCGCCACCCTTTGCTTGTCGATGTTGGTGGCGTCGAGCCAGGCGTTCAACGCCTCGACCGGCCGGGCAGTGAGATAGACGACCTCATCCTGATCGGCACCGGATGTTTTCGTGCGGCCGAGATGGATGGCGAGAGAGGGCAGGGGAGGGCTGTCGTCGACCTCGATTGCGGGCTCGACCGTGAGCTGCTCCTTGCGCAGCCCGGCAATTCCGCTGCGCCGGCGGCCGCCTGATCCCTCATGCCGTGGCCTTGGAACCGGCGGAGTCGCCCTGCCACACGCCGAGGTCGTCCTTCCATTTTTGAACTGACCTTCGATCACTCTTCGCCGCTTACTGCGATCTCGGTGACCATCCCGACGAGGCCTTGGAGCGTGCTGCTGGCCGAGTTAGTGATCTTCGTATGTCGATCAAGCGGATTGCCGAGACGCCGAGCATGGAACGTTGCGACCCGATATTTATCCGGGGATCGGCTTTTTGCGACGAGACAGGGCTGCAGTTTGGTTTTTGCCAATGGTCCAACGTCGGACGATCGTCGTCGCTGCCATCTTCTTTGGCGCACAAGTCCATATCCGACAGATGATGAGACGGCTCCTCGGGAATTGAGAGAAAGCTTATATGTTCGAGAAAGTTGCGATTTTGACCAGAAAGCGCTCACTTCCGATAACCGATCATTATCGATGGTAACAGGCGTCGCCCCCAAGCATCAGAAGGAGCGGAAGCAAATATCGATATCGCTTCTGTTTAATGGGGCATTTAGGAAGAATTCAATGATTTATGATCACGTCAAATTGCACACTAAGACGTAAGTGAGGCAAATCCGGTGGCCTGCTGGTTTGACAGGAAAGGCAACCGGCCGATAGGGCTTGGTGTCTTGGCTTTCAGGTCCGAGGATGGTGGCCGAGAGCGGTTGGATTGGATAATCACCACTGCGGGGGCAAAGCATACTATGGTGAGTTGCAATGAGCCTTTTTTAGGTTGCAATGAATAGCAGGTATGTTAGATCTAACAAATAGAAACGCCGCGCTTACCAGCGTTCGCTAGCAGCCTGATGACGTGCTTCTCGTCACGGCGATTGTCCAGATAATGACTTGATCTGAACCCTTCAAACTCTGGATCGTTTTTGGTTAGAGTTTTCCGGTGCATTTTCGTGGCTGGGAAAGGAGCGTAAGACGATGAAGGCCATCGCATTTTCGGACGCGCAGAAGGCGTTCATTCTGAACGCAGGGTGATGAAGGTATTGCGGTCGCTGAGATCTGCCGGAAGGCGGGAATCAGCCAGGCGACCTATTTCAACTGGAAGAGAAAATACGCCGGCCTGTTGCAGCGGGAGATGAAGAAGTTGAAGCAGCTCGAGGACGAGACCGCGATCTCCATGAAGACACGCAGCCGCATCGCTGGCGTGACCCACAAGCGTTGGAACCCTGCGAATGACCGCGCAAGCCGAAAGTAGGACGGATAAACTGCAAGTAGCCCATCCCATTGGAGTTGCCAGTGATTGACAAGCCCTCGGCCCGAGCTTGCCGATATTCAAGCTCTTGAGGAGGCCCTCCACCGTCCAGAGGTGATACGTTCGAGAGATGCTCTGGAGGATTTGCTAGCAGTCGGCATTATCGAATGCGGAGCCTCAGGCTCGGTTTACAATCGAGCCACGATTATTATCGACCTTCTGCTACAGGAAGACGATAGTGGCAATGATGAACTCAAGACCACCAACTACGCCATAACGACGATTTCGGATGACGCGGTGCTGTTGACCTACGAAAGTGAGCGCACACAAAGCGACGGGTCAAAGCGGCATGTTATGCGAAGCTCGATCTGGAAGTACAACGGAGATAGGTGGCAGATGCTGTTCCATCAGGGCACGATCAAGCGAGGCTGAGTGCTGAGTCAGATCAAGGTGCTGGTCGCGCTCTACGCTTGTCGGCGATGCGCCAACTATCTCGTCGATGAGATCGATGGCGCCGACGAGAACGACGGTTTCTATGCCGCGCGTTATCGCTGTGTAGAGCATCGTTCGGTCCAGCAGCTCCGACCGGACCACGGGAATGATCACCCGTTTAGATGCCGACCCCTGGGCCCTGTGGACGCTGATCGCCCAGCCGTGGGTGAGCTTCTCTAGGTCGGCGGCCGTGATCGTGTCCTCAGCGCCGTCGTCGAACCGCACCCATGCCCCTTTGGGATGGAGTTTGGTGACGACGCCAAGAGAGCCGTTCATGAACCCTGCGCAGATCGGATCGCCCGTCACCTTGACGACGACAGGCTTCCCTTCGGCGTCGAGCTGAGGGGACTTCGAGTAGTCGTTCTTCAGCCACATGATCTTCGAGCCGACGCTCAGGCCCCAATCCTCGACGTTGGGCTGCTTCCCCAGTATTTAACCTCGATGGCGCGGTTCAGCTCCTTCGATCCGACGGGGACGTTCTTCACTTGCGTGAGTATCTGGACGTCCATCTCGTGCAGGGCGGCCGTCTTACCATAGGTCGGAACCCGCCCGTACATGGCGCGGAAGGCGGCGATGGTCTTCGCCGCCACGTCGTCCTTCGACGCCGGGAAGAGATAGACACCAGGCGTCAGGGCGACGTTCGGATCGAAGCACCGGAAACCGACCGCCTTTCCGGTGCGCACGGCGGATGCAATGGAACTTCGCGACCGATGCGCGCCGATCTGCCGAGCGACCTCTTCCTCCATGAACCGACACGCTCTCGACTGAAGAAGGTCGGGCGACGGTGAGACCACGCGACCGTTGGCCACGGCCAGATGGATGGCATTGGTCGGATCGCCGGACCAGGGTGCCAGCAGGCGTTTCACTAGAGGCTTCAGAACCGGGGAAGGGGAGGCCATGTTCCCTGCCCGGAAGCGGATGGTCAACGCCTCCTCGACGGTGGCCGTCTGCCGTCTCGGATCGTCAGGGCGACGCCAAGACGAAGCGCTCTCGCGTCCACGTCCTTCCACGGCTCCAGCAATGTCATCGTGAAGGGGTCGCCCTTGATGCGGTCGATGCCAAGACCCAGACACGGGCGGCAGCACCCGCCACGCGAGGCGAGACGCGGTATCGGTCCAGCCAGCGGAAGATTTCGACTTCCTCGGCGAGCGAGAGAGCAACAAGCTGCAGGATGAGCACCTGGATTACTTCTGGGCCTACCGTGCTCCCTCGTACCGCTGCCACTCAAATCCGTAGCCGTCGAGTTCCCGTCCGTCCACCGCCTTGAGCACCACATGCGGCAGCACCTCGTGATACTTGCTGTCGACCATGCTC
>Ga0209129_1000660_pt1 | contig 22946 bp, 22 predicted proteins | sample AraplaMF_Col_mMS_FD_184257 | JGI IMG/M metagenome (GOLD analysis project Ga0209129, IMG submission 184257) | Arabidopsis root microbial communities from the University of North Carolina, USA - plate scrape MF_Col_mMS (SPAdes) (version 3) | ecosystem: Host-associated > Plants > Roots > Endosphere... | reverse complement strand
GAACCCCTTTCGTTTCCGTTTGGGATTGCAAAGGTAGAAAAACTTTTTTAATCCGCAAGAAAAATATTTTTATTTTTCCGCTTTCCTTTTCAACCTTATTTCAATTATCACCCTCTCCGTATCCCCCTATCACTTTCCGTTCCTTCCGAACCGGGCTGCAAAGGTAGTGAACTTTTTTAATCCTGCAAGAAGTATTTTAAAATAATTCTAAACCCCTCTTTTCATCCGCTTTTGCACACCTTTTAAGCTAAACCGTTTCCTCCGAAGCGGGATGCAAAAGTAGAAAAAATATCCAGGCCGGCAAATAGTAAATGCCTTTTATTTTAGGTAATCCGCCTAAACAAATGGTTATCAGCATGAAAAAATAAAACAGGGGGTAAAACAAACCCAGGGAAAGGTTGTTTGGGCGGCAAAATGGGAGGCTGTATTTTTAAAAAGTTAGGCAGCCAGTCCTTCGACAAGCTCAGGATGACAGTTGATGGTTGTGATGCCACCTCACATGAAAGCCCCGATTCTAAACCAGGACAAGCTGTTGAAACGCTTAACAGCTTACTTTCCTTCGACAGGCTCAGGATGACAATTGTGGTTATGATAACATCTCAACATGAAAGCCCCGATTCTAAACCGGCACAAGCTGTTGAAACGCTTAACAGCTTACTTTCCTTCGACAGGCTCAGGATGACAATTGGTGCTTATAATACTATCTCAACATATAATCCCGATTCTAAACCGGGACAAGCTGTTGAAACGCCTGACAGCTTACTTTCCTTCGACAAGCTCAGGATGACAATTGATGTATACGCCTGGCAGGTTTTCCACATCCGAAGCACTAATGCCCCGCAAAACTAAACCCGACTGTATGGAAAACCCGCGGACGAGGTAACGAGGCCGGGGATTTGGAAGGAAGGCGGGACTGCTGCAACCGAAATGCACAGTAACCTGATTTGCTAAAAAAGAGAATGTGGAATAAAAACAGGGCGCTTGGCCTATACCTCCTGCTTTTAGGTGTTTATTATATTGTTGAAACGCTTAACAGGCTTACTTGAGTCCTTCGACAGGCTCAGGATAACAATTGATGGCTATGATACCATCTCAACATGAAACTTCCTATTCTAAACCAGGACAAGCTGTTGAAACGCCTGACAGCTTAGTTGAGTCCTTCGACGGGCTCAGGATGACAATTGATGTTTATGATAACACCTCACATGAAAGCCCCGATTCTAAACCAGGACAAGCTGTTGAAACGCCTGACAGCTTACTTTCCTTCGACAAGCTCAGGATGACAGTTGGTGCTTATGATAACATCTCAACATGGAAACTCCTGATTCAAAACCGGGATAAGCTGTTGAAACGCCTGACAGCTTACTTGAGTCCTTCGACAGGCTCAGGATGACAGTTGATGGTTATGATAACACCTCAACATGAAACCCCGATTCTAAACCAAGACAAGCTGTTGAAACGCCTAACAGCTTACTTTCCTTCGACAAGCTCAGGATGACAATTGGTGCTTATGATAACATCTCAACATGAAAGCCCCCGATTCTAAACCGGCACAAGCTGTTGAAACGCCTGACAGCTTACTTGAGTCCTTCGACAGGCTCAGGATGACAGTTGATGACTGCTGCTTTTGGATGTTATACTATATAGTATATATAAAAGCGGTTGCATGGTTAAATGATACCGCTTTATGGCGATGGCTAGTATTGCCCTGTACTGAGCAATACCAAAGTACAGGCTTCTACTGGTTCTATACCGTGCTGATCTAAAAGCTTTTCGAGTGCATAGTTCTCGGTGCCGGGATTAAAAATTACCCGTTTAGGCTTTGTTTCTAAAATATAATCGTGGTACTGTGCCTGTAAGGGCGGACCAATATAAAGCGTTATGGTATCTATATCGTGATGAATTGTACCTTGTTTTTCGATTTCTACGCCTGCAACTGCTCCTTTTTTTATGCCAACATTCACAATTTCATGATTAAATCGCGTTAGCATATGTGCAGCTTTGTAAGCGTAACGGTTTGGATCTGGCGAAGCACCAATAATGAGTGTCTTTTTCATTTGAAGGGATTGAGTAATTTAAAACTTAGAAAGCAACGATATTTGCCCGGCATGATAAGCATGGTGTTGCGCCAGGCCATTTATCAATTCGGCATAGGTTACCCCTGTACCAAGTGAAGGATTTCGTTCATCTTGTGTAGGGTCGTCCCATTGGTTGCGGTGCATACCCTCGCAAACGCGGATAAGCTCTTCGTTGGCTATTTTGAAATTAAAAATGATTTTCTCCCAGGCAGGGGGTGTTTTAGAATCAGGGCTTGGCCAATCGCCCATTTCGGGCTCGGAAGCCACTTTGCCTGTTAAGCGCGCCCTTACTTCTTCTGTCCAGCTGGTTAAATGCAAGGCGATTTCGGCAATGGAATGTGCTCCCGGAATAAAATGACTGAATGCTTTTTTGGCATCAACATTATTTAACACCTGCATTACATGGTTGCCATGCCAGGCATCGCCATTAAAGGCTTTCTGGATTTCGTGAGTTAAGTTAAGCATATTCAATGAACAATTGGCATGCAGGAAAAGTTTGTTACAGCGCAGCTGCTATTGCGTTTGCACAATTTATTCCATCTATTGCTGCCGATACAATACCGCCGGCGTAGCCTGCTCCTTCTGCACAAGGATATAAACCTTTTATTTGTGGATGCTGGTAGCTTTCTTTATCTCTGGGTATACGAACAGGTGATGAAGTTCTGCTTTCTACTCCAACCAAAATGGCTTCATTGGTGTAGTAGCCTTTTATTTTCTTACCGAACAGGGGCAATGCCGACCTTAAACTACTGGATACAAATTCTGGCAGCACATTATCGAGCATGGCGCTTTTTGTTCCGGGCAGATAGGAGTTTTTAGGTAAATCGATAGATAGCTTGTTGTTTACAAAATCGACCATGCGTTGTGCAGGGGCTACGAGATTCCCTCCCCCAGCCTCAAAAGCGATTTGTTCTATTTCAGACTGGAAGTTTAACATCCGCAGCGGATCATAACCCTGCACATCATCCAGCGTAACCTGAACCACTGTACCTGAATTGGCATAGGGGTTATTTCGTTTGGAAGGCGACCATCCATTTACCACAATTTCATTCTCGCCAGTAGCACATGGTGCGATAATACCGCCCGGGCACATGCAAAAAGAAAACACCCCACGTGCGCCTACCTGCTCTACTAAACTGTAATAAGCAGGAGGCAAAAATTCTGATCGGGTATCGCAATGGTACTGTGCGGAGTCGATAATTTCTTGAGGATGCTCGATACGAACCCCCAGGGCAAAGGGTTTAGCTTCTATCAGGATATTCTTTTTATGGAGCAATTGATAAACATCTCTTGCGGAATGGCCGGTAGCCAAAATGACATGATCTGCTAAAAGTTTCTCCTCAAAATTTATTTCTATACCTTTTATCTTCCCGAAATCGGTCAAAATATCGGTCATCTGACTATCGAAGCGAACTTCTCCTCCTGCATTGAGGATGGTTTCTCTGATGGCTGTAATGATGTGTGGTAATTTATTGGTACCAATATGCGGACGTGCATCAATTAAAATATCTTTTTCGGCTCCATGATCTACAAAAATCTGTAATACCTTATTTATATCGCCTCTTTTGTTTGACCGGGTATAGAGTTTCCCATCTGAATAAGTTCCTGCCCCACCCTCTCCATAACAATAATTAGATTCGGTATTTACTAAACCTTGCTTATTAATGGCGGCTAAGTCTCTTCGACGTTGCTTAACATCTTTGCCGCGCTCGATTATAATGGGCTTTAAACCCTTTTCTATGGCCTGCAAGGCGGCAAATAATCCGGCAGGGCCAGCGCCGACTATGATAACAGGCCTGGCCTGACTAACGTTAGGGTAATGGCTTACCTGAATTTCTACCTGTGGAAGCTCATCAATAAATGCACGTACCTGTAAACGGTAAATAACTTTCCGCGAACGGGCATCTATGGATCGTTTTAAAATTTCGTAACCTTTAATACGGTTTTGATTAAGCTTTAAGCCTTCTGCCAGTTTTTGTTCAATGGCTTCGTTTGCTGCAACCTGGTGCGGAAGCAAAGTAATTTCGATATCTTTTTGCATACATCTTGTCAGGTTTTTATCCTGAATTGTAACAAAGGTACAGAATTTGATATCTAATTTGTAAATTGACCTTAATTCAATTTGCTTAAAAAGACAAAAACCATAAAAATGAAAAGATTAGTATTTGGAATTATTGCTGCTGTTATTGCAGTTAGCACTTTAAGTTCATGCGGTTATAACAGCATGGTGAAGCTTGATGAGAATGTTAAATCGAAATGGGGAACCGTACAAACCCAATATCAACGCAGGGCAGATTTAATTCCGAACCTGGTAAGTACCGTAAAAGGGGCTGCCAAATTTGAACAGGGAACTTTAACTGCTGTGGTAGAAGCACGTGCGAAAGCAACGCAAATGACTGTTAAAGCAGATGATTTAACACCAGAGAACATTGAAAAATATCAGGCGGCTCAAGGCCAGTTAAGCCAGGCTTTAGGTAAATTATTATCTATTACCGAAAATTATCCGGAATTGAGGGCTACACAACAGTTTAGCGATCTTTCTGCTCAGTTAGAAAGCACTGAAAACAGGATTACTGTAGCCCGTAAAGATTTTAACGATGCTGTGCAGGAATACAATGGTAAAATAAGGTCGTTCCCAACCAATTTAACGGCTGGCATGTTTGGCTTTAAAGCTAAAGGTTACTTTGAGGCTGATGCTACGGCTAAAAATGCGCCTAAAGTAGAGTTCTAATCCTTCAAAAATTAATTTTAAGGGTAATGTGGGTTTAGTTCTAAACTTACATTACCCTTTTTACTTCAAATAAAATTAAGATCATGTCATTATTTTCAGATACTGAACAGGATAAAATTGCACAAGCTATTGCGGATGCAGAAAAAGCAACGTCAGGAGAAATCAGAATTGCGATTGATAAACATTGCGAAGGCGACCCCTACCAAAAGGCCATTGATTATTTCTACAAACTGGATATGGATCAAACTGCACAAAGAAACGGGGTATTAATTTACCTGGCCCATGCCGATCATAAATTTGCGATAATTGGCGATAGTGGTATTAATAAGGTTATTCCTAAAGATTTTTGGGATACCACTAAAGTGGCCATGACCGCACATTTTGCCAAAGGTAATTTAGCCGATGGGATTGTTGCGGGTGTTTCTTTAGCCGGCGAACAACTGGCCTTGTATTTCCCGCCACAGCATGGAGATATTAATGAGCTGCCTAACGACATTGTGTATGTTGATGACCTGGAGCGAAAATAAACGGCTAAGCAAATTATGTTTACCATTAACAACTACACCGCTTATTGGTAAGCGGGTGTGGTTTCATAATGTTAAAGAACTATATATCTAATGAAAAAACTATTCATTGTATCTTTTCTGAGCTTGTTATTCTCTTTTGCATTTGCACAAGATTTCCCTGAAAAGCCATCTGCCCTGGTGAGCGATTATTCAGGTGTTTTATCCGCAAGTCAAAAACAAGCCCTTGAACAAAAACTGGTCGCCTTTGACGATTCTTCCTCTACTCAAATTGCCGTTGCTATACTAAAATCTGTTGGCGATTACGACATTAATGAGTATGCAGTAGAACTGGGCAGGAAATGGGGCGTAGGCCAAAGTGGCAAAAACAATGGTATAATGATCGTTGTTGCCGTTGGCGACCGAAAAATATCTATCCAAACGGGTTATGGCTTAGAGGGCGCCTTGCCCGATGTGTATGCCAAACGAATTATCGAAAATGATATTAAGCCGTATTTTAGATCAGGCGATTATTATGCCGGTTTAGATGCCGGTACTACTTCTATTATCAAATATACCAAAGGCGAATACAAAAATGATAAACCCAGGGTTTCTACTAAAAAAGGTGGCTCAGGAAGTATTGCTATAATTATCATTATCGTCATTATCATCATTATCATCCTTCGGAAAGGCGGTGGCGGTGGTGGAAGCGAAATTATCGGCGGTCGTGGCGCATCCAATGCTTTATTTTGGGCCATGCTTTTCGGTAGTGGCGGTGGCGGCCGTGGCAACAGTGGCTGGGGCGGCGGCGGAAGCTGGGGAGGTGGATCTTCAGGCGGTGGAGGCGGCTTTGGCGGTTTCGGTGGCGGTAGTTTCGGTGGTGGTGGCTCTAGCGGAAGCTGGTAGTTGATGAGTTGGGAGTAAGGAGTTGGGAGTAAGGAACAAAGAGCAAGAAACAAGGAGCAAGGAGTAGGGAGCAAAGAGTAAGGAGTTGAGTATTGCTCTTTGGCAGTATATACCTGATAATTTAAAAAGTGTACAGAAAAGATTTAATTACTGCAGAAATTCAAAAGCTTGCCCAGGTGCTGGCCCGCATTATGGGGCTCAAGCTGGAGGGTAAACTGGCCGAAGCAGCGCATATGTTTACAGAAACGATGGAGGGTAGCTTTAAACTTCCTGTTGATATACTTTTGTCGGAAGATTTACCAGCATTTGAACAATGGTTAGCAAACACTGACCTTCCCGCTGAAAAACTGGATTCACTGAGCGAATTTTTATATTACGAACTTGGAATCAGTGCAGAGAGAAACAGGCTAATTGCCCCTAAATTGAATCTGGTGTATAACCAATTGTCTGATAAGCACAAAATTGTGCATTTGGTAAATTTACACCGCCAGAAAACGATACAACAGTATCTTTGAGCGGTTTTCAGTTGGCAGTTGACAGTTGGCAATTAAACAGTTAACAGTTGGCAGTATTCAGTTAACAATTAGACAGTAGACAATTAAGCAATAAAAAAATGATTATAGAGAAGTGGCAGAAAATAGCCTCTAAATATTTAGTGAGAGAGAAATGGGCTACCTTACGGGTAGATGAAGTAAAATTACCTGATGGTATTGTAAAAGACGACTATTATGTACTCGAATATCCCAATTGGGTAAATGCAGTTGCTTTAACTGAAGAGGGGAAAATAATTATGGTGCGCCAGTACCGTCATGGTGCCGATATTGTATCATTAGAAATTCCGGGAGGGGTAATTGATGGAGATGAGGCTCCTGAATTTGCCATCAAGCGCGAATTGCTGGAAGAAACCGGCTACAGTTTTAAAACCTGCAAACTGGTGGCAGAACTTTATCCCAACCCGGCAACATCAAACAACGTCACTTTTACTTATGTATTAACAGGCGGCATTAAAACCCACGAACAGCACCTGGATGAACATGAGGTTTTAAATGTTGAAGAATATAGCCTGGCTGAGGTTAAACAATTTATAAAAGAGAATAAAATTGCGCAGGCACTGCATGTTGCGGCCTTACTTTATGGCTTGGCCGAAATAGAAGAGGCAAACTAAAGAGATCAAAACGAAGAAAATCCCGGCAAGCCGGGATTTTCTTCGTTTATAAGCAGATGTTTAAAAATTCGGGCCTGCAACATCCCACCAAAGTCTTGTACCACCATTATCTGGTCCGCTGAGCTTAGTGAGTGCCGTGGCTACCCCTCCCGGATTTCCTGACCGCTCTGACTCTACAAAATTAATTCTGCGGATACCTGTAGCAGAATCGATTTTACCCCCACTGGTATTCTTAATTACCGGGAAAATTTTCGGATAACCTGTTCGCCTGTACTCCGACCAGGCTTCCTGACCATCAGGAAAGGCAGCGATCCATTTCTGGGTAATGATTTTCTGTAGATTAACCTCGTTACTTGCTGCTGCATCCCAGGCTATGGTTACATTATTCAATGCCGCAGCATTGTTCACAGCAGAAACAGGGTCTACGTAAGCCTTGGGCAATTTTACATTGTCTGCTGCATAAGTAGCCGCACCTGACACACCACGCTGCTCAAACGAACTTGCTATACCTGCCTCGTACAAGCCTTTCGCCGTACCATTCATATTCCAGCCCCTTAGCGCTCCTTCAGCACGTAAAAAATAAACCTCCGCTGTAGTCATCCAAACCGTTTCCTTATTTTCGATTACAGCTCCAATTTTAGAAAAACTTACCCGATCTGATTTTGCATTGATCTGTATTCCTGTTCTGATACCTTTATAATCCGGATAAGCGCTTGATTTTAAAAAATAACCCGCAACACGCGGATCTGCATATCCAACCAATATAGATTCCATGTCGGCACTCATGCGGATATCATCCCAAGAGCCCGATATGGTTGAGAGTGGGTTGGTAACATTGGGAGATATCACTTTACAAACATCGGCATTCGCAACCAGCACCCCAACTGGGTGTGCAACAGATTTTTCTGCCTGGGTTTTGGCTAAAGCAGGATTTACTTTTACAATGCGCATAGCTAAGCGTAAACGCAGAGAATTCGCAAACATGACCCATTTGGTATAATTTCCAGCATAAGCTGTAATATCTGTGCCCACAAAAGTTGATGCTTCTTTGGCGTTTATTTTATTGGTCAGGATGGTAATCGCATTATCCAGATCGGCAAACATGGCATTGTATGCTTCTTCCTGTGAATCATATGGAATAATAGCAGCTGTAGTACCATATTTAGAATATACAACAGGACCAAAACTATCTGCAATTCTGTGCATGGCCTCTACCTTTATAATTAATGAAAGTGCATAAAACTGATCATATTTACCTTTTGCCCTTTGTTCAATTTTTAAAGCATTTGCCATTACCCCTGTATAGGCTAAATTCCAGCAGGTATTGTTCCAGCCGTCTACTAAATCATAAGTAGTATTGTTGGAGCCACCTCTAAAATCTGTTGGTGTGCCCATATACCCTGCCCATACATCGCCCTGTAATCCTTGCTGCGTTTGGTAACTTGTGGCAGTTGAAATAACATTGTTAAACATTGGAGAAAAGAGAGATTTGATATTATTAAAATCCTGGCTAAGCAATTCACTGCTTGCACCATAAGGGTTTTCATTTTTAGGATCGAGCGTCTTCTTACATGCAGCAAGCATTAAAAAGGAAGCACCAAAAAATGCTGTTTTTAATAGTATATTTTTCATTTTGTGAATTTTAAAACGTGATATTTAAGTTTATTCCGAAACTTCTGGTTGTAGGAAGGCCCATTACATCGATTCCCTGGAAACCATCCCCTGTACTTAGTGCGATGTTAGGATCGAACGGCGCCTTTTTGTGAATAAAGAACAGATTTCTGCCTACTAATGAAGCACTGGCCGATTTGATGAATGGAATACTTTTCAGATTAAAGTTATAGCCCAGAGAAAATTCTCTAAGGGAAATATTTGTGGCATCATAAATATACTCTCCAGAAGTTCCTGTCCTATCTCCTGTTTGGGTATAATAGCTCTCAGCGGGATATAGCCCGGTATACGGGGTACCATCTGAATAAATTGCTTTAATGTTTACACCACCAGCCAGCCGTGCATCACCCGAAGCTTTTGACACGCCGTAAGAATCGTTCATGGATTCAGTCATACTCATTACCTTACCGCCAAATCTTCCGTCTATTAAGAAACTGGCATAAAATTGTGCGTATTTTATTTTATTGTTAAAACCCAGGGTGAAATTTGGGTTAGGGGTTCCCAACTCTTCCCAGCCAGTTTTTTGAATAGAACTGTTAGCATCCTTGTTTAAAATAATATTCCCAACATTATCTCTTTTGATGTTATAACCTTCAATTATTCCAAACGGCCTGCCTTGTATCAATGCAAAACGATAAGAATTCGGACCCGATCCTGTTAAATTAATTCTTCCCCCTAAATCAGCTGGAATTTCCTTAACTAAACTTATGTTTTTTGCAAAAACTAAACCCAAATTCCATTCAAACTTCTCCGTTTTTACGGCTTTGGCATTCAAATCTATTTCGAGTCCTTTATTCTGAATGCTTCCGGCATTAAAACCGTAATTAACATAACCAAAGGGGTTGGTGGATGGCGCGGGAACCTCCACATATTGATTTTTGGAAACAGAGTTATAGTAAGAGGCTTCTATTCCTAAACGATCATTAACAAAACGCCATTCTGTTCCAATCTCGAACTCCGATTTAATTTCTGGCTTTAATACTGCCCCGGGACGTGGACCCACATTGGGGTTCTGGATAATTCCACCAACAACGGTTGAAGTTGGCGAAGTTACAAATGCAGGAATATCTTTACCTACCTGTGCAAACGAACCCCTTATTTTGCCATAACTAATAAACTCAGGCAACTTAAACATTTCACTTACAATGGTGGTTAAACCAACCGAAGGGTAGAAAAACCAATTCTTATCTGTATTTGCCAATGTAGACGACCAATCGTTCCTGCCTGTTAAATCGAGATATAAAAAGTTTTTATAACCTAAAGTTGCCGAAGCAAAAACCGATTGCAGCATTTTCTTTACGCCTGTGCTTTGGGTATTGCCGGCATTATCAATAAAATTGCCTATGGTAAACCAATTGGCATACTGCAAACCATTACCGGCATTAAAAGTAGTACCATTGTTGGCCGTTATACCTAGCTGACTGGCGCCTAAGTTCGCGGTTAAATTTAAGTCTTTACCCAATTGTTTGTTAAAGCTTGCAATAACATCCACATAGTTTTGAATACTTTTCAGGTTCTGTAACACATAGCCTCCATTGGCCCGGGCAAGCGTAGGCGCAGTACCTGCGTACATTTTCTTTTCATAAATACTTGTCAAATCACTATAACTATAGCGGGATGCCAAGGTAAACCATTCAGTTACTTTGAAGTTAAAGCCTAAATTCCCCTCAAAAAACGTATTGTTATCTTTTGTCTGATTTCTGTTGATGATCCAGTAAGGGTTTTGTTCTTTGTCGGTAATGGCATTTTTCGGCCAGTTTTGAACCATCAGGTTTCTTGAAACATCAAAAACCTCAAAATTATCCTTATAATATTGAAAATCATTTCCACGGGGCATAAGGTAAGTACCTAATATGGGATTAAAGTAGAAACCATTAACTGGCTTATTATTGATGCGTTGAGTATTATACGTACCACCTGCAAAAACCTGAAACTTATCTTTAAATAATTTGATTGTTTCCTTTAAGCTAAAATTATGCTTATTTATTTTGTTGCCTTCAATAATACCCCTTCCATTGGTATTGGCATAATTAAAACTGGTTAAGGCCACTTCAGAACCTGAGCTGAACCCTGCTGAACTGGATTGGATTATACCCGTTTTAAAGAAACCGGGAACATGGTTCTCCAGCGTTGCGGCTGCACCCCAGCTTTTTTCTGCATCCTTTACTGCACCGTAATTCGTTTGAAACTGCGGAAGGCTGGAAGCAGTTTCTACATTGATAGAGGAAGATAGGGATATGCTCTTCTGCCCTGCTTTAGCCTTTTTAGAACTGAGTAAAATTACGCCGTTTGCACCCTGACTACCATACAATGCGGTAGCAGCTGCACCTTTCAAAATCGTCATGCCATCATAATCATCCGGGTTTAATAATGATACTGCATCTCCTCCATCGCGCCCACCGCCAAAAACCGAATTCGCCTGTGTGGTGGTCGCATTATATAATGGAACACCATCAATAACATACAGCGGTTGGTTGCCACTAAAGGAAGAGTTACCTCTGATTACTACTTTGGAAGTACCACCTGAGCCACCTGCACCTTTGTTGATGACTACTCCTGACACTTTTCCGGCAACAGTATTAACCAAATTCGCATCCCTAACATTGGTCAGTTCATCACCCTTAAGTTCTGCAGCCGCATAAGTAAGGGATTTTCTTACTTTTTTAATCCCTAAAGCCGTAATGGTAAGCTCTTGTAAAGTATTCGAATTTTCTTTAAGGACAATCACCAGTGAATGTTCAGCACCCAGCAAAACCTCTTGTGTTACATAGCCTGTAAAAGAAACCATCAAAACAGCTCCGGCCTCGGCCTTCAGTTTAAAATTACCATTGGCATCGGTAGTGGTGGCCGTGTTTGCTCCTTTTATCTTCAAAGTGGCGCCCGGTAATGGTAAACCTTTTGAATCGGTTACTTTCCCTGTAATTTCTTCGGCTAAATGCTGTGCAGAAACCGCAATTATCCCATCTACAACTTTAAAGTTCAGGTTAGACTGGGCTGTAATTTCCCACAGCAAATCGACCATATCCCGTTGTTGAACCGCTAAATTTATCCGTTTAGATTTATCAATATCCTCGTTGTTGTAGATAAATTTCAATTTCGTAGCACGCTCAATTTTCACAAATACATCCAGAATCTTACTGTCGTTAAATCCGAGGTTTAAGATCTGACCCGCACTTACCATCGAACTCATAAAAAAACACAGCAGGAAAATAAAGGCGCCTTTGCACAGAAATTTGTTCCCCTTTTTAATTGGTTTAGTTTTCATCATAATTTATTTGGTTTATAGTTTTCAGTTTTGAGCGGGATGCTTTACCTGTTAATCCAAAGGGGATGGGATTTTTTATATCCAAATGAGGGGTTATGCGATTCCTCAGGTTTTAAATTTGACTTCTATCTGGTTGTTTATTACTTTATATTCAAAATTCTGGGTAAAGCTTAAGGCTTCCAGCACGGCGCCTAAACTCTTATCGCTAAAATCACCTGTAAAATGCTTATCAGTCTTTGCTCCAACAACTACTTTGATTTCTACGCCGTACCATTGCGCAAGTTTTCTAAATATTTCTGTAGAGGAAACATCTTTAAAGTTCAGGGTGTTCGCTTTCCAAACGGAAACAGATTGAGTATCAAATTGGCTAACCGCGATAACTTCATCCCTTTCAGTCTTGGTTGTACTTATCTGCATTCCAGGTGTTAAGTAGGTCTGTTTTTTTAAGGCTGAGCGGTTTAACTCTACCTTTATTTTGCCGGTTACCAGCTTTACGTTTACCTCAGGGTCTTGTGGATAATTCCGAATAAGGAATGATGTTCCCAATGCAATGGTGGATGTTTTTCCAGTCCTGACGATAAATGGTTTTTGCCGATTCTTAACTACTTCAAAAAAAGCTTCACCTACTAAACTTAATATGCGATTTCTGGCATTGTAACCTTTATAAATGGTGAGCGTACTGTTGGCATTTAATATTACCTTACTGCCATCAGGAAGTTTGATTTTTTTACGGTTATATAGCTCTGTAATTTTTGCCTGTGATGGAGGAAGACTTGTTTTGGAATTCTTTTTGAGAAGAAACAAGCCAAATACGATTAAAACGCAGGCAGCCGCCAGATAGGGAGCTAGTAAGCCGGTTCTGTATCTTCTTTTGGGTTGTGTTTTGGTAAGGCGGGAACTCAGGAGGGATTTGAATTCTTCCAGGCTATTTCCATAATACTCACGCCTGTACCAGTCTTCAATTATAAGTTGATTAAGCCGTTCGGCCTCGTTCATAAACCGCTCCTGATGTGGATTTTGGATTTTATAAGCAGCCCAGAATTCCTGGTCTTGCTCATTAAGGTTTAAACAATAGTTTAAGAATGACTGATCTGCTAAAAAGTCTTCAACCTGGTATTTTTCGAAATCCATTTCTTGCCTCATTTTCTATAAGAGGATCATGCATCCGATTTTTACCCTTGAGTTTTCATTTTTTTAAATAAGGATTGCTGCTGGAGGCCTTAAAGCGTATATGGGAATAAATTAATTTGAAAACTCCTCTTTTAAGAATTTGATAGCTTCATATAATTTATTATAAACTGTTCGTATACTTAATGCAGTAATAGCCGATATTTCTTCATAACTCAGGCCTTCGTAATATTTTAGGCGAACAAGTTCCTGTTTCCTCGCAGAGAGTTTATCGATGGCCAATTTCATTTTTAAAGCTAAGGCAAAACTGGTTTCCGCTACAATTAATCCATCTTCGGGGGATAAGGTTAATTCTTCATCATACAGGAATATTCGTTCGTTCAACCTGCCGTTTTTCTTCAGTTCGGCGATAAGTGCCCGTTTTAGCGATACCAATAAATAGTTTCTGAGATTTTGTGGTTGAGAAAGGCTTGTTCTTTTATCCCAGAGATAGATAAAAAACTGATGAATGGCATCTTTAATAAGTTCATTATCCGGTGTAATCTCCTTACCGCCTCTCCACAAATCTTCATACAGGAGTTCGTAAATAACAAATAAGGCCTCTATTTTCCCCGATTTAAAGCTACGCCACAATTCCAATTCTTGACTGTTCATCACCCAATTTTTAATAAAAGCACGTGGTGCCTGGTAAATAAAAAAGGGTGATTTAATAGTTACAGCTGTTGACATTGGAATCAATAAATTGATGGGATGACCAATATTTCAAATAAGAACATTATCAGTGCTTCACTAATAGCAATAAATATAAAACATTTAAAAGTAGAACAAAAAAAAGACAGCAAATTCTTAAGAATTTGCTGTCTTCCGTTGCACAAAGTGCAATCAAATGGCTTTATGGCTTAGCTCATTTTTAATTTCTTTTGGATATCGTGCACATAAGCTTTGAATTTCTTATCTGTATCGATTAAATCTTCTACTGTTTGACAAGCGTAAATTACTGTACTATGATCTCTGCCACCAAAAAAAGCACCGATGGTTTTTAATGATGATTTGGTATGGCTTTTTGACAGGTACATTGAAATCTGGCGGGCCTGAACAATTTCACGTTTACGGGTTTGCGATTTAACCATATCAACCGGCACTTCAAAATATTCGCAAACCAGTTTCTGGATGTATTCCATTGAAATCTCTTTCGACGTATTTTTAATGAAATTCTTCAGCATTTGCTTAGCTAAGCTCAAATCGATTTCCTTTTTGTTCAAAGTAGCCTGTGCCAACAACGAAACCATTGCTCCTTCAAGTTCTCTAACGTTGTTATCGATATTGTGTGCTACGTATTCCACAACTTCTCCAGGAAGTTCAATACCATCGGCATACATTTTCTTTCTTAAGATGGCAATACGGGTTTCCAGATCCGGAATCTGCAAATCGGCAGAAAGCCCCCATTTGAAACGGCTTAACAAGCGTTCTTCTAAACCGGCTAAGTCTTTAGGTGCCTTATCAGAAGTTAAGATTACCTGTTTACCTGATTGATGTAAGTGGTTAAAGATGTGGAAGAAAATATCCTGGGTTTTTTCTTTACCTGCAAAGTTATGTACATCATCCATAATGATTACATCCATTGCCTGGTAAAAGTTTACGAAATCATTAATCGTATTGTTTTTTAGGGAGTCTACAAACTGCTGACAGAATTTCTCACAGCTTACATAGATCACTAGTTTATCGGGCATGCTGCGTTTGATCTCATTTCCGATAGCTTGGGCCAGGTGGGTTTTACCTAATCCAACTCCGCCATAAATCATGAGCGGGTTAAATGAAGTGCCTCCGGGCTTTGCGGCTACTGCATAACCAGCAGAGCGTGCTAAACGGTTACAATCTCCTTCAATGTAGTTCTCAAAAGTATAGTTACCATTTAATTGAGGATCTACGTTTAATTTTTTTAATCCAGGGATAATAAAAGGGTTTTTGATATCCTTATTAATCGCTACCGGGATAGGCATAGATTGTACCTTCGCTTCTGCCCCATTTCCGTTAGAGGGCATGTTGGTAGTGTAAGGGCTTCCGCTGTTAGAAGATTTATCTACAACGATGTTATATTCCAGGCGGCCGTCTTCACCCAACTGCTTCTTAACGGTTTTGCGTAGCAGGCCTACATAATGTTCTTCAAGCCATTCGTAAAAGAACAAACTTGGCACTTGTATGGTTAAAACCTTACCTTCCAATTTAAGGGCTGTGATAGGTTCGAACCAAGTTTTGAAGCTTTGGTTCGGAATGTTATCCTTAATAATTTGAAGACAGTTCTTCCACACTTCTGTACAAGTTTTTTCCATTGCGATTTCTATAATTTATTGATTTACAGTACCGATTCGAGTTTACGGGATGCTCCGTTTCGGGACTTCGAATATTGGGAAAATTATCAACATTTTAAACAAAATTCTCAAATAAATCGTAACCCACTGATAAGGAATATAGTAGAGGTCTTAACCTCAATTTTTTATGTGGATAACTATTTACTAACATAGGTTTTCCACACAAAAAGCCCTCTAAACCGTTTTACACCCAAAATTCTAAATCTTCACCTTAAAAGCAAATTCTAAGCCATTATGCCATCCAACAGCGTGGTTTAATCAATTTTCACTTTTCCAGTAGCTAAACCGCCTGATAATCAAAGCTATTAAAAACCTATTAATTAATAAGAGAAAAAAAGTCTACAAATCTATCATTCTTGTTACTACAGAAATACAAAGCCACTCCTACTTTGCAGACACAAAACTCCCCCATTCCCAATAAGCATTTATACGTTATTGATACTCTCCAAAAATCTCGCGAAGTGTATCTGCAATCTCTCCAAGCGTTGCATATTCCTCCACCGCATGTATAATAAATGGCATCAAATTTTCATTTGATTTTGCCGCTTCTCCTAAGTTATTTAACGCCAGGCTTACTGCATTGTTATCTCGTGCAGCCTTTAAGTGAGCTAACTTTTCTGTTTGGACATTCCTGATCGAATCATTTATATTAAAAACCTCGGTTAGGGCCTCTTCCTTTTGGGTAAATTTGTTAACACCTACAATAATTCGCTCGCCACTTTCAACAGCTTTTTGATACTGGTAAGAAGCATCGGCAATTTCATTTTGCATATAACCACGCTCAATGGCATTAACAGAACCTCCCATCGCATCAATCTTATCAATATATCCCCATGCTGCAGCCTCCACCTCATCGGTAAGGTTTTCTATAAAGAAAGAACCTGCCAAAGGATCAACAGTATCTGTTACCCCACTTTCAAAAGCTATAATCTGCTGGGTACGCAAAGCAATTTTAGCCGCCGATTCGGTTGGGAGTGAAAGCGCTTCATCATATCCATTGGTATGTAAAGACTGGGTGCCGCCTAAAACTGCAGCTAAGGCCTGATTGCTCACCCTGATTACATTATTTAATGGTTGTTGGGCAGTTAACGTAGAGCCACCGGTTTGTGTATGAAATCGAAGCATTTGAGCCTTCTCGTCTGTGGCCCCTAAATCTTTGGTAATCTTAGCCCACATTCTTCGTGCAGCCCTGAACTTGGCAATCTCCTCAAAGAAATTATTGTGACAGTTGAAGAAGAAAGAAAGCCGCTTAGCAAAAATATTTATGTCGAGACCTTTATCAATTGCCGCTTGTAAATAGGCTTTTCCATTGGCCAGGGTAAATGCCAGTTCCTGAACTGCTGTAGAGCCAGCCTCCCGAATGTGGTATCCCGAAATCGAGATGGTATTCCATTTAGGCACTTCCTTACTGCAATATTCGAAAATATCAGTAATCAGCCGCATGGAAGGTTTGGGTGGATAAATATACGTTCCCCGGGCGGCGTATTCTTTTAAAATGTCATTCTGAATGGTGCCTGAAATCTGCTTCAAATCAGCTCCTTGTTTTTTGGCCAATGCGATATACATGGCCAGCAAAACAGAAGCAGTTGCGTTAATGGTCATGGAAGTGGTAATGTCTTTAAGGGCTATACCTTCAAACAGAATCTCCATGTCTTTTAACGAGTCTATCGCTACCCCTACCTTCCCCACTTCGCCATCGGCCATTTCATGATCAGAATCGTAGCCGATTTGTGTAGGCAAATCAAATGCTACCGATAAACCTGTAGTACCCTGGCCCAGTAAGTAGTGATAGCGCTTATTCGACTCCTCTGCAGTAGAAAAACCTGCATACTGCCGCATGGTCCACAAGCGTCCCCGGTACATATCCTGCTGTATTCCCCGGGTAAAAGGAAATGCTCCAGCCTTTTCTTCCATTGGTTTGGATGAGGTATAAATTTCTTTAATCTCTATTCCTGATGTGGTGATATGTTTTTTCTCGCTCATATTACATTATAACTTGGAATACATGATTTGGTTAACTGCTTTGAAAATTGTTTAACTGTCCAGTTGTTTAACTGAGCTTCATCTATTAAACACCTCACCGATTAAACGATTCACCAATTAAACACCTTCTCATCAGCACTAAAACATTTTCTGAATATCCTTTTTTACCAACTCGATAGTTAAATCGTAAGGATTATCATCAATACCAGCCATGTGCTGCAATATTGTTTTACTGAGTTCAATTCCATTTGCGTCGGCGGGTAAGCCCTGCACAGCATTGTTAATCATGGCAATGGTATCATCTTTCAATTTACGAACAACAGTCCAGGTGGTACTATCCACATATAGCTGTTGGGTAATGTTATGCTGGTATTCTGAACGGATATCATTTAATATACTGGCCTGCAGTGCAGAGAGCGGAATACCTTGCTGATGTAGGCGTACCAACAAATTTGCGGGGTTAATTCTATCTGTAAACAGGATGAGGCGTTCATGGGCCTGCAACCTTAAGGGCAAAAGTGCTGCACGGCTCTCTTTATTTAACTCGGCATTTTTCAAGTTAAAGAATCGCTGAATGTCGTTCTTAAGCACAAGATAAACCGCCATCAGTGACAAAAAAATACCGGCAAATAATATAACTATTTCTGTAAGCAGGTGTTGTGTATTCATATTATTGTTTAAATAAGGTAATATTAGTGTAGCCCTGAAAGCAAAAATGTACATTATTATTTATATTTGTAATAGTTAAAAATTTAAAATACTATGAGTACAACAGTTGATACATCATTTGCTCCGGTAAGTTTTTCGGAAGGTGCCGCAAAAGAACTTCATAAGTTAAAAGACCAGCAGGAAATTGGCGACGATTATGGTTTACGTGTTGGCGTTGAAGGTGGCGGTTGTGCCGGCATGAACTATATTTTGGGTTTTGACCAGAAAAAGGATGGCGATCAGGAATTCTTTATTGATGGAATCAAAGTATTCATGAACAAAGCGCATCAAATGTACCTGATGGGCATGATGATTGAGTGGCAGGATGGATTAAACTCCCGCGGGTTTACCTTTATTAATCCTAACGCAACCAGTACTTGCGGTTGTGGAACAAGTTTTTCTGCATAACGAAAATTTTATTGTAACATATAGTAGAGTCCCTTTGTCTAACATTGGGACTTTTTTATTTTTACAACAGGATATTAAGTCGAAAACAGTGTAGATTTAAGGCTAAGGCCAATCTTAATACTGAACAACCTATACTGCAAACTTAGCTAATGAATTACAGAGAAAATATCAGGCTTGCTTTAGAATCAATTAAAAGCAACCGCTTGCGTACCATGCTTACCGCCTTAATTATCGCTATTGGTTTAATGGCTTTGGTGGGTATATTAACCACATTGGATGCCGTTAAAAAAAGTATGACAGATGCTTTTAGCAACATGGGCGCTAATTCATTTACAATCAGAAACAGGGGAACAGGAATTAGAATTGGTTCTGGCAAACGCCCGAAACCCTTCAAAGCCATCAGGTATGAGGATGCAATTAAATTTAAAGACAGCTTAAATACACCTGCCACAGTTGCGGTAAGTGTTTTTGCCAGTGGTGGCTCTACAGTAAAATATGGAAGTTTAAAAACCAATCCGAACATTAATGTACAAGGTATTGACGAAAACGGTCTTGCTGCCCAGGGTTTAGGTCTTTCACAAGGCAGGAACTTCAGTAAGGCCGAAGTTCAGGTGGGGAATAACGTATGTATTGTTGGTGGTGAAGTGGTAGAAAAGCTTTTTAAAAGTGAAGATCCGGTGGATAAGCTGATCAATGTAGGTAACAATCGTTTCAGAATTATTGGTATCCTGGCAAAAAAAGGCTCAAGTATGGGTTTTAGTGGCGACAGGGCCGTTTACGTACCTCTTCCGAAGGCCAAACAAATCAATTCGAATGCAAATCCTTCTTATACCATTACTGTAATGGTACCGAATAATGATATTATGGATAATGTAATTGGTGAATCTACTGCATTATTTAGAAATATCAGAAAAGTTAAAGTTGGCGCTACCAATAACTTTGAGATAACTAAAAGTGATGCCATTGCTCAAACCTTGTTTGAAAACCTGAAATTTGTAGCCATTGGCGGTGTAGCCATTGGTATTATCACCCTCCTTGGTGCCTCTATTGGCTTAATGAATATTATGTTGGTTTCAGTTACCGAAAGAACGCGTGAAATCGGAATTCGAAAAGCAATTGGTGCTAATCCAGCAGTAATTCGCAGGCAGTTTTTAATTGAGGCAGTTGTAATTTGCTTAATGGGTGGTATTTTAGGCATATTCCTGGGAATAGTTTTAGGCAATATTATATCGCTTGCCATGGGCGGAGCCTTCATCATACCCTGGATATTTATTATCCTGGGCTTTATATTATGCGTATTGGTGGGAATCGGATCGGGATATTATCCTGCTAAAAAAGCATCTAAACTTGATCCGGTAGAGGCGTTGAGGTATGAGTAAAGGGTGAGTTGGTGAGCTGTTTAGCTGATTAATTGTTTAATTGTCTAACTGTTTAATTGTTGAACTGAAAACTGCTTAACTGACTAATCGTTGAACCATTAACTGGAAACTTCCAACTGAAAACTGCTAACTGAAAACTACAACAAACTATTCTTCAGCTGGTGCTGGCTTAAGAGCTGCTGCATCACTGGTGTGGTTAAACTATCTTCCAGCGCTTTAGCATGCTTAAGGTGGTGCATATCGGTACCAATAAAATCTACCAAATGATTTTCAGTCAGATCTTCTGCCACTTTTTTGGCCCCTGCACCATAATATCCTGTTAAGGCGATAGAATTGATCTGTAACAGGCAACCGCTTTCCCTGATTTGATTAAAGTACTCTATAGAAGAATAGAAATAAGGATACCGTTCGGGATGTGCCAAAATAGGCCGATAGCCCGCATCCTGCATTTTTTTAATAAAATCGCTTAAATTTTGTGGGGCATTAATGAATGAGAGTTCGAACAACAGGTAGTTAGCCCCAAAACTTAGCACTTCTTTCTGATTAACCTTTTTCTCAAGGGTTTCATCCAGATAATATTCTGCTGCAGCTTCTACCTCCAGGTCGATTTGATGTTCATGAAGACCTTTCCTTAAAATATCAAGTCCCCGATTGATGGTATCTGGAGTGTTCCTGAAATAATCTGCCATAACGTGCGGGGTAGCAATCAATTTTTTAAACCCTAAGGCTTTAAATTTTCTGGCCAATAAAATAGAATCGTCAATAGTTTGTGCGCCATCATCAATCCCGGGAATAATATGAGAGTGCATATCTACCCCTATGCTAGAGAAATTAAATTCGGGTACTATTTTCTTCTTCTTAAATAATCCGAACATGGTGTAAAAGTATTTTAGGCAATTTCTTTAGGAATGGAAGAGGCTGCCGCTTCAGCTGCTAATTTAGAAGAATAGATCTTATCAAGCAAATGATTCCATTCTTCCTTCAGGTCAAATTGCAGGTCTTCATGAAGCTTATAAAACTTATTAAGTGTTACACTCAGGGTTTTAATGTAAAAGGCAGAAAACAAAAAGCCATAATCACGATAACCGAACAGGGATCTTTTATACTCTAATGGAATGTTATGGAGGATAAAAACTTTGAGTTCCACCTCGCCAAAAGAATCTTTTGTAACCTTATAAAAGTGATTAACCGATGTAATCATCTTTCTCACAATTGCCAAAGCCTCTTTTGCATTGAGCTTTGCTAACGATGGGATCTGATTGGTTACATCGGTCTTTATTCTTTCTTTTCGATCTTCAAGATCAAGTTCACCCTCCAATAGTTTATAGTGAAGGTGCTCGGTAAGCACTTTGTCTTTAGCAATTAATCGCAACAGTAACTTATCCTTCTCTTTGAGTGGCAGTTCTGTTATGGCCATTTTTAAATCCTTGTGCTCCGATAATTTCATTTAAAAGGGATTAGCCTTGATATACTTTTCCCATTCCCAGGCCGAACGCATCATTTCATTAATATCTAATGCTGCTTTCCAGCCCAGCTCCTGGTTAGATTTGGTTACATCGCCATAAATCTGAACAATGTCTCCTGCCCTTCTCGGGCCAATTTTATAGTCCAGCTGCTCACCAGTAGATTTTTCAAAAGCAGCGATAATTTCCAGAACTGATGATCCGGTTCCGGTTCCAATATTGAAAACATCGTAATTTAAACCCGATTTATTTTCTTCCAATCGCTTAATAGCTGCCACATGGGCTTTTGCCAGGTCCACAACATGAATATAATCGCGGATTGCTGAACCATCTGGTGTTTCATAATCATCGCCATAAACCGTAATAGGGCCACGTTTGCCAATAGCCGATTGCGTAATAAAAGGTACCAGGTTGGCCGGAACGCCATTTGGAAGTTCACCAATTAATGCCGTTTCATGTGCACCTACCGGATTAAAATAACGCAAAGCAATTACATTTAACGCTGGTGTTACCGCAGCAGTTTCTGCCAGGATTTCTTCTGCAATCTGCTTGGTATTGCCATATGGTGATTCTGCCTTCTTAACTGGCGCCGCTTCTGTTACAGGTAAGCTGTCTGGCTGGCCATAAACTGTACATGAAGAAGAAAACACGAAATTAAGCTTTCTGTTAAAGGCTGTAAGCAGGTTAATTAAACCATAAAAATTATTTTTATAGTATTTTAAAGGATTTTCTACCGACTCTCCTACTGCCTTTGAAGCAGCAAAATGAATAATTCCGGTTACATCCGGGTTAGCATTAGCAAATTCCTGAACTGCTTTTTCTTCCTGAAGATCTATTTCCTGAAAATCAAACCATTTTCCGGTAATTGCATGAAGCTGAGTTAAGATTTTGATGTGCGAGTTAGATAAATTATCTACGATTACGACCTCGTAACCGGCATTGTGTAATTCTACTACTGTGTGGGAGCCAATATATCCTGTACCACCAGTAACTAATATTTTTGCCATTTTAACGGTTGAATGTGGTAAAATCTTTATGTTCTATCTTGGCCAATGCTTCTTTGGGCAATGACTTGAAATATTCGTATGTAATTTTCAGACCCTCTGCTCTGTCTACTTTAGGCTCCCATCCCAAAATCTCCCTGGCCTTGGTAATATCCGGACGACGCTGTTTAGGGTCGTCTTGCGGA
>Ga0209129_1000624_pt1 | contig 23769 bp, 18 predicted proteins | sample AraplaMF_Col_mMS_FD_184257 | JGI IMG/M metagenome (GOLD analysis project Ga0209129, IMG submission 184257) | Arabidopsis root microbial communities from the University of North Carolina, USA - plate scrape MF_Col_mMS (SPAdes) (version 3) | ecosystem: Host-associated > Plants > Roots > Endosphere... | reverse complement strand
CTCCGACGAACTGGATAAACTGCTTCGGCGCTGTTGCGCGCGAGAGCGGCCAAAGGCGTGTGCCCTTGCCGCCGGCCATGATCACGGGGACGATTTTCTGTGTCATAGGATGTTCTTCCTCGAAATGTATGGCCAAGTTTGTCGCATGCTTACCGGGCTTCTGCCCAGCGCTTAATTCGGGTTAGTCCGGCGTTCAATAGGTCTGAGGCGGCTGCCTCGCCTTCGGCTTCTACATAACAGCGCATTTCCGGCGCATTGCCGGAGGGGCGGAAATGAATGATGCGGCCATCGCGCAACGTGACCCGCAATCCATCGATATCACTTTTCGAAGCGACTTCCCCGATGGGCTGCAGGAATTCCGCGAGATTAGCATCGGATGCGCGAAGAAAAGTCATCAACGCGACGCTGGTTTCGACAGGGAAATTCTCAAGACGGTCGGCTGCCGCGAAGGGCAGCTTGTAGGACCTTGCAACGGCTGAAAGCGGCTCTTTGCGGATCGCGGCAAGCGAGAGTGCCGCCAGCATTGGCAGGAAGCAGTCGCGTGTCGGCAATGCACGCACGCGACGGCCGTTGATGTCAAAGGGCGTTGCCGTCAGCATCCCACCATTCGCCTCGAAGCCCATGACGAGATCCTTGCCAGCGGCAACCGCTTCTTCCATGCCGGCAATCACGAAAGGGGAGCCAACGCGGGTGCGGATGACGCTGAAAGGCCCGGCCGCCTCAATGCCGGAATTGGAGGTGACCGGCGTGACGACAGTACCGGCGCCCAGGAAGTTGGCCGCGATCAGCCCGAGAAGATCGCCGCGCAGCGGCATTCCGGTCTCGTCGGCAACCAATGGACGATCGCCATCGCCATCGGTGGAAACAATCGCATCAAGGCCATGCGTTGAAGCCCAGCCCTTCAGGAGGGCGATCGTTTCTTCTGAAACGGCTTCGGTGTCGACGGGAATGAAGGTTTCGGACCGACCAAGGGCGACGACCTCTGCACCGTAATAGGCGAGGATATCGACCATCAGGTCGCGGGCGACGGTGCTGTGCTGATAGACGCCGATCTTCATGCCGGCGAGGGCGGTTTCAGGCAAGAGGGCCGTATTGCGCTCGAAGAAGTACTGCAGGCACGGCGCAGAGTGATCCTCGGAGGTGGCGGGCGCGCTGACGACAGCTTCGCCGGAGGCTTCGATTTCGGCTGCAAACCGGGTAATGGCGGCTTCGTCTGCTTTGTCGATCTCGCCGTCAGGACGGTAGAACTTGATGCCGTTGCGATCCGCTGGAATATGCGAACCTGTTATCATCAGGCATGCGGCCTTTCTCTCGAGGCCATAAAGCGCAAGTGCCGGCGTCGGAACGGTACCGCAGTCGAGAATTTTGAATCCGAGGCTTGCCAGTGCGCCGGCGCAATTGCCCGCGATCTCAGGGCTGGAATCGCGGTAGTCACGCCCGATCAGGATGACATCGCCCTGTTCTACTTTCTTGCTCTGCAGCAAATATTTGCCGAAAGCCGTGGCATAGAGCGCCGATGAGCGTCCTTTGAGATCCGCTGACAGACCGCGAAGGCCGCTTGTCCCAAACTTCATGCGAAACACCCTCGCGCTGTGAACAACCGTTTCTACTGTGCTGATTTGCTTGGGTAAACAGCAAAATTAGGACATAGTTAAACCGGCGGGCGGCATAAGCGAAGTATTGCCATCATTTGCGCGTCGTTACCAGAGCTTTTGCTAATATTAATGAATTTCAGATTTATGACGGTTGTTCGCCTTTGCGAGACAGAAAATATTCCGCTGCAACCGTTGCGTCTTGCGGCTATAGGCACTTTTGCTAGAACCGCTGTCCTACATCAAGTGTGTTGATCCCGGAGGTTTGCGTCGTGAACGAGACGTCAGTCACTCTAGAAGAGAGCTGGAAAGCGGCTCTCGCCGGTGAGTTCGCAAGTCCTTATATGCAGCAGCTCAAGACCTTCCTGCTGGAGCAGAAGGAACTCGGCCGGCGGATTTTCCCCAAGGGCAGTGAATATTTCCGCGCCCTCGACTTGACCCCACTCGCGAAGGTCAAGGTCGTGATTCTTGGCCAGGATCCGTATCACGGCGTGGGGCAGGCGCATGGGCTGTGTTTCAGTGTGCGGCCGGGTGTGCGCATTCCACCTTCGCTCGTCAACATCTACAAGGAGATGGAGACGGATCTCGGCATTCTGCCGGCGCGGCACGGCTTCCTGGAACATTGGGCTCAGCAGGGAGTGCTGCTGCTCAACAGCGTGCTGACTGTGGAGGAGGCGCAGGCTGCCTCGCATCAGGGCAAGGGCTGGGAGCGGTTTACCGACGCCGTTATCCGCAAGGTGAACGATGAGTGCGAATCTGCCGTTTTCATGCTCTGGGGTTCTTACGCGCAAAAGAAGGCGGCTTTTGTCGATGCAAGGCGGCATTTGGTGCTTAAGGCGCCGCATCCGTCGCCGCTCTCTGCTCATAACGGCTTTTTCGGATCCCGGCATTTCTCCAAGGCGAATGCATTCCTGCAATCGCACGGTCGCGAGCCGATCGACTGGCAGCTTCCTGCCAATCCTTGAACACTTCCGCATTGTCGTTCACAAAATGGAGACAATGCGTGTCGGCTTGCCGGTCTATGAGAAACGGGCGGAAGAGCTCATCTATGACCCATCGAAAGCCCGCCCGATGCGGGCAGAAAGGGTCTCAAATGCTCGATCAAATCAAGGGTCTGCACCACGTCACATCGATGGCGGAGGACGCCCGCACCAACAACCAGTTCTTCACCAATGCGCTGGGCCTGCGCCGTGTCAAGAAGACCGTCAATTTCGACGCTCCCGACGTCTATCACCTCTATTATGGCGACGAGACCGGTTCGCCGGGCACGATCATGACCTACTTCCCGTTCCCGAAGATGCCGCAGGGCCGCCCGGGTACCGGTGAAGTCGGCACCACGGTCTACTCGGTTCCGCAGGGCTCGCTCGGTTTCTGGAGCGATCGGCTGACGAAACTCAACGTCGGCGGTCTGAAAACCGACGAAACCTTCGGTGAAAAGCGCCTGAATTTTGCCGGTCCGGACGGAGACGGCTTCGCGCTCGTCGAGGTCAAGGACGATGCCCGTGCTCCCTGGACGCATGGCGGTATCAGCGAGGATCAGGCTATCAGAGGCTTCCACTCGGTCGCCATGCGGCTGAGGGACGATGGCGCCACCGCCGAACTTCTGAAATTCATGGGCTATGAGGTTCAGGAAGAACGAGACGGCGTCAAGCGGCTTGTCATCCCTGGCGGCAACGGTGCGCATCTCGTCGATCTCGAAACCATGCCCAACATCGCTCGTGCGCTTCCGGGTGCCGGTTCCGTCCACCACGTCGCCTTCGCCGTCGAAAACCGCGAAAAGCAGCTTGAGGTGCGCAAGGCACTGATGGACACCGGCTATCAGGTCACTCCGGTCATTGATCGCGATTACTTCTGGGCGATCTATTTCCGCACGCCTGGCGGCGTGTTGTTCGAGATCGCAACCAACGAGCCCGGTTTCGACCGTGACGAGGATACGGCTCATCTCGGCGAGGCATTGAAGCTGCCGCAACAGCATGCTCATCTACGTGCCCTTATTGAGCAGCATCTGCAGCCGCTTGAAGCCTAACCGGAGGTAGGACAATGACCGACAATGGTTATGTGCACCGGCTGCATGCCGGTGCGCCCGGCAAACCCATCCTTTTCGTGCTTCACGGAACAGGCGGCGACGAGAACCAGTTCTTCGACTTCGGCAGGCGACTGCTGCCGGAAGCAACAATCGTTTCGCCGCGCGGCGATGTCTCTGAATATGGGGCAGCCCGCTTTTTCAAGCGCACGGGGGAAGGGGTCTATGACATGGCCGACCTCGCGCGGGCGACTGCGAAGATGACTGACTATGTCCAGGATCTGGCGGCGACACACGGCGCCTCCGAAATTCTCGGGCTCGGCTTCTCGAACGGCGCCAACATCCTGGCGAACATATTGATCGAAAAGGGCCTGTTCGATGCGGCAGCACTGCTCCATCCGCTCATCCCTTTTCGGCCGCGCGCCAATCCCGATCTCGGCGGTCGAAGGGTCTTGATCACGGCGGGCCAGCGCGACCCGATCTCGCCGGTCGTCTTGACCGAAGCGCTTTCCGACTATTTCGAGGCCCAGAAGGCCGATGTGCTGTTGGAATGGCATTCGGGCGGTCACGATATCCGGACGAATGAAATAGAGGCGATCGGTAAATTCTTTGCGGAATACGCCTGATCAAAAAATTATGCGGCGAATTTCGCCGCATAATGCGTTTCAGATTCCAGTTGGAAAGCGGTCTTACGCTTCGTGGTAGTAGGCCGAGTAGCGATTGTAATAATACTCGCCGGAACCATAGGAGCGATAGAGCTTCAGTTTTTCGGTGTCGACCTTGTTCAGTACGACGCCGATGCACTTTTCCATGAGTTCGGGTTGAACTGCGAAGGTGGTACGAACGACGCGCCGTGACGTGCGGCCCCACTCGATAACGGCCAGCGATGCATCCAGCATCGGGCTAACCGCGCGGGCATCGACGACCGGGCCGAGTGGCGGCAGGTCCAGAACGATGTAGTCGAAGTGCACCTTCAGCTCTTCCAGCAAATTGACCATGATGGAGGAGGAGAGCAGATCGGAGGAGTGCGGCACGCGGCGCTTGACGACTGCCGGCAGGAAGGCGAGCCTTGTCTTGCTGTCGAGCAGCAGCACATCCTTCAGCGGCTTGCCTTCCAGCAAGGCTTCCAGAATGCCCTGTTCTGCATGGCGGCCGATAGCGCGCGTTGCGCCCGGATTGCGAAGGTCGGCATCGATCAGCAAAGTCCGCGAGCCCTGCATGGCAAGAAGCTGCGCAAGATTGATGGCGACGGTCGACTTGCCTTCACCAGGAAGGCTGGAGATCACACCGATCACCTTGCAGCGTGAGCTTGGATTTTCCATGTCAACGGCGATCTTGGCGCTACGCATCGTTTCAGCGAAGGCTGAAAGTGGATGGTTGACCACGTAATTGGTTATCCCGTTACCGTTTTGCAGGCCACGGGCGGATTCCGGCTCGCTGGCGCCGTTGCTCGCTTCCTTCTCGTCGACGGCCGGTATATGGCCAATGTATTCGAGCGACAACACGTCCCGAACCTGCTCGCCGGTGCGGAAGAAGCGGTCGCGGAATTCACGGAAGGCACCGATCCCACCGCCGACGGCTGCGCCGAGCGCCATAGCCAGAGCGAGGATCAATGGCTTCTTCGGCGCGCTCGGAGCCGTCGGCACCTGTGCTCTGGTGATGATGCGCGCGTCAGTGATCGGGAACGATTGCTGTTGAGTTGCTTCCTGGAAGCGGGCGAGGAAGGTCTGGTAGAGGTTGCGATAGGTATCTGCAGTGCGCTCGAGTTCTCGAAGCTGAACCTGAGTTTCACCGGCGGCGGCCGTCACGCTGCTCGCTTGCGTGACACTGTCCTGAAGGGACTTTTCACGAGTTTGCGCGACCTGAAGCTCGCTTTGATAGCTCTCAGCGATACGGTTCAATTCCTCGAACATCAGCCGTTGATATTCAGCCATCTCGCTGCGAAGGCGAACGGCCTGGATGTGATCCGGCCCGAGACGGGCAGATATTTCAGCTTCAAGCTTTGAAGCTTCCAAATATTTCTTGCGCAGATCGTTAGAGATCGAGTTATCGAGAACGTCGGTTACGATGGCGTCAGTGCGCTTATTATCGATGATCGATTTCACACGCTCGTACTTTGCCCGCGCTCTAGCTGTATCGGCCTGCGCGCCGATCAACTGGGTCGTCAATTCGGAAAGCTGCTGGTCGCTCAGGAGCTGATACTGACCGCCGGTAGAGAGAAGGCCATGCGCAGTCCGAAACTTTTGGACCGCAAGATCTGAATCGAGCGCCCTCTGCTTGAGTTCGTCGATACGCTCCTGAAGCCACTCGGAGGCACGACGGGTGGCATCGTATTTCGAGTTTAGTTTGTCGACGAGATAGGCCTCGGCGATAGAGGTCGCAATTTTCGACGCCAGCTCAGGAGATGTCGAAGTGTAGCTGATTGAAAGTGCGTAGGAGCGTCCGATACGATCGACGTCCATGTCAGTAACGATCTTGTCGGCTGCGTTATGGCGCATGGTGTCAAGATCGTCGGCTGCGGCGTCATCGCTGGCAAACCAGGTGCGAAAGTTCAGAAGCGAGCGAAGCATGCTGATTGGCGAACGGGCCGGCGAAGTAAATTCCGGATTGTCGAGGAGCTTCAGTTTGTCGACAACGGCTAGACCGATCGAGTCAGATTTGAAAAGCTCGACCTCGCTGAGCACGGAGGCGTCATCCTCAATCGGAAGAGCTGCGGCGACATTGGCCTGCATCTGGTTCACAATTTGACTGTTGCCGCGATCGATGAGAACGCTTGTCGACGCAGTGTATTTGGGTACCGCCGTCAGGATATAAACGAGGCCCAGGATTGCAAAGATTCCTATGCAGACTGCAACGACACGCCATTGACGGCGTGCGACTGCAACAAGCCGTTCGACATCAATGGTATCGCCGGCTCCGGCGTTTTCCCAATCTTCATCGGCATGCGCCGAGACCTTATCTGGCGATAGCAATCCTGGCCTCCGTTAGCTCACAAGCTCAAGTGAATGTACGATCGAACACATTAAAAGCGCCCATCTTCAGGCAATACAATTGACCAGGATATCAATATTCTGAGTGGGATATCAATATCCGCAATAGAATATGACAGCTCTTCATCAAGTACCAGTCTGAAGGCTAACCTCTTCCTGCTTAAGGAATCGAGAATAAGCGTCAACGTACTTTTGCGCTTCGTGATCCCAATTGAAGTCAGCTTCCGCCAACGCTTTTGCGCGCCGGCCAGCATCTGCTCTAGCGTTGTCATCCGTTATTAGTGTCAAGCAAGCCTTTGCAAGAGCTTCGGGCGTCGGTGCATCAGCGTAGCGCCCCGCCGATTTAAGCAAGCGTTTCGTTTCGCGCAAATCATAGGAAACTGAAGGTATTCCAAGCGCGGAGTACTCGAAAACTTTGTTCATGCTTATCTTGTCATTATATTCATTTACCGGATCCGGTATGATGCCTATGTCAAAGGTACTTAACGCGGCAAGTAGCTGCTCTCCGCGCAAATATCCAGTGAAGGTGACAAAGTCTTCTATCTCTAACTCTGCAGCGAGACTTCTAACCGTCTCAAGTGCCGGACCATCTCCCACGACAACTGCTTTTATATCAGAAACCGAGTGAACCTTTACGAGCTGGTGAACGCAACGGATCAGGTGATCAACACCGTCCTGATCTGCAATAATTCCAACATAGCCCAAGACGACGCGGGCGCCGCCACGAAGTTCTAAATTCGGCGCAACACGGCGAATTCGTGACTTATCCGGAATGCTGTAAACGGATACAACATCTTCTCCCTTCTTTCCTCCTCGCGACATCGCCAATTCACGGTGAGTCTCATTGGACGAGATCACGAGGTCCGCCGTGAGGAAAGTCAGCCGTTCGGCAAGTCTCAGCAGATGATAGAAGAAGCCGCGTCTCGCGTATTTTGCGACGAAGAGTTCCGGACTTACATCGTGGTGGTCAAAAACAAAGTTCTTCCCGAACAGCTTGAAGGGGAGCGCAACCAAAAAAATCAAATCCGGGGGATTGCAGGCCTGGATGACATCGAATCCTCTTCTCTGAAGCACTTTGAAGAGAAGGGTGAATTCGTAGAACAATGCGACGCTATATTCGGCAAGGAAGGCAAGTTTTCCACGAGCCTCGAGTGGGAGTGGATGCCGAAAGATCTCGATATCGTCGATAATCTCAAACTTCTCGGGATACTGTTCCGTCTTCGGGCATATCACAGAAACCTGCCAGCCCGCATCCCGTAACGCGCACGCCTCTTGCCATACTCGTCGATCAAACGGGACTGGGAGATTTTCAACGATAATCACGCAGGAAGGCATATCTGGTCCTATGATTCGAGTTGAACAAGGGCTGATTTGAAGTTGCAGTACTTAGCCTTGCTGGCCGACCCTCACGTTGAGGCGAAGCCTCGCAATTTGTGAGAGTTCTCGATGCAGCGTGCTCGTTTCACCAAGCGACTTGCGTATCCATCAGTTAACAACGCCTAACGTCAGCAATTAAATCAAGAGCTTCCAACCTATCGCACAAACTTTGTTGCAAAAGCTCTTCACACCTAATTAAGCGTGACGTTATCGTATTCCTCGCTGCAGTGCAAAAAAAATGCCATCGAAGTGAGGCTTTTTTTGGGGTGCGCGGTTGATGTCCCGACGGGATACGTTTTTCGATGCGGTCCTTGAGGCTAGCTGACAGCTAAGAGAATTAAGACGAGAAGAAGACATCATTTGCACAAACAGGTGAGGAAATGATGCGAATACGGCTCGGAATTGGCCTTAGCCTTGTGCTTATCCTTATCCTGGGTGTGATCTCTGGCCAAGCTGCCTCAATCAGCAGAGCAGACGACATGACTTATAAAATCGTGACCTTCGGAACGTCTCTGACCGCGCGGGGCGGTTGGCAATTACCTTTGCAAGAGGCGCTGACTAAGTGCCTCAGGCGTCCGGTTCTGGTAGATGCAGTTGCACGCAGTGGTGCCACATCTGAATGGGCTCTGGAAAAAATAGGGGACGTGATAGCGGCAAAACCCGATGTCGTACTCGTTGAATTCTATGCTAACGATGCTGCTCTTAATCGCTTTATGACTGTAGGGCGCAGTCGTCAGAACATGGCGATGATCCTGGGGCAGCTGAAACAGCAATTGCCTCATGCGCGCATCATCGTCATGAGAATGAATCCGATTTTTGGAATCAGGGGCTTCATTCGTCCATTCATCAACAGCTATATCGATGCCCATCGTCAGCTTGCGAACGAGATGGGCCTTGATTTCTACGATAACCAACCGGCCTGGGCCGAGCTCGCCCCGGATGAGCTCTCTGCGGCTATTCCGGACGGCTCGCATCCGTTGCCGCAGGCGGCATCCGCCGTCATCGTTCCTGGTTTGACCCAGGAGATCGCATCGGGCAAATGTCAGAATTGAACCAGTCGACCTTATCGAAGGGACAAGCTTATGAAGATCATGGTTTGGTGCGCCGCGCGCGGCGGCATGCGCAGCGTCGTCGAAGCCTATGAGCGTGACGGGTTTCTTGAAAAAGAAGATGTTCGCCTCGTCGCCTCCTATGTGGATGGCAATTTTCTTGTAAAGCAGCTCGTGCTGTTGCGCGCACTCATCGTCTATCTCTGGCTGTTGGCGACCAAGCGTGTCGAGCTTGTGCACGCTCATTCAGCAATGCGCGGCAGCTTTTGGCGCAAGGGGCTGTTTACGTCGCTCGCAAGGCTTTTCGGCATACCGGTAGTCCTGCATTTGCATGGTTCGGAGATGAAGCCGTTCTATGAGAGCCAGCGTCCGTTTCTGCGCCGGCTTATCCGGCGTCACCTTGAGAAGGCGACGCGCGTCATTGTGCTTTCGGAAAGCTGGCGGGAATTCGTTGGCGGGATCGCGCCAGCGGCGCGCATCGTTGTCGTTCCGAATTATGTGATTGTGCCGCCTCCTGCAGATCCGCAGATAAGGAAGCCGCATGATCTTCTCTTCCTCGGCCTGATCGGACCCCGCAAAGGAACGTTCGATCTCATCCCGGCTTTCGCCAGGATAGCTTCAGATCATCCGGATGCGAAGCTGGTGATCGGCGGCAATGGCCAAGTTGAGGAGGCAAGCAAGCTTGTGAAAACCCTCTCCATGGACGGTCGCGTGATATTGGCAGGCTGGGTCGACGGGCAGAAGAAGCAGGCGCTGCTGGAGGCAAGCGGCATCTATATTCTTCCCTCTTATAACGAGGGATTGCCCATGAGCGTGCTCGAAGCGATGGCAGCCGGTGTTGCGGTTATCACTACCCGCGTAGGCGGGATACCAGAGCTGATCACTGACGGCGTCGATGGCCTGCTGATCGACGCCGGCGACAAAGACGGGCTCGCGAATGCTATCTCTGCTCTCGTCAGTGATGAGGGGCTTCGCACGCGTCTCGCAGAAGCCGGCAGAATGCGGGTGGAAAAACATTATTCCGATCGCGTTATATTGCCCCTGCTTCATCGCATTTATGAAGAAGCCTCAGGCGCCGACAAACGGCAAGGGGCGGCCAGCGGTCAAACGCTGGAAGGCCGGTCGTAGGTCGCTCGTCATTGAGGCGGATTGCCTCAGTCGGGACAGTTCTCTGCGTGCGTCTCAAATGCTCGGAGAAACCTATGATTGGAAGTTAGCTATACCAGCCGCGGATCAGCGATTTTTCTAATAATGAAACGGGACAGCCTGATTGTGAAAGGTGTGCCGTTCTTGTCTGAAGTGATGTCCAGATCGCATTTCAGGTTGTCGAAGGGCAAGTCGGGCATCAGGAAGGGGTTGGTCTTGATCCACCAGCCTTCGCTGGTGGCCCCGATCGGATGCGCGAAATCGCCGGATGAGGTCCAAAGCCCTCCAACGCTCTGGAGGAGCTTTTTGTCCTGCCGCAATTTGAAGACGATTCGCGCCGTGCCCAACTGATCACCTGCTAACTGTTCCACGAACACAGCAGCATATATCCAATCGCCAGGCGCCAGCTTCCCTGTAGTTGCAATCGGGTCGGCGTTGAACTGCACATATGTGTAGGCCGCATCGTTATCGTCGGTCGGCGTCACAGCTAGACGCGCGCCCCTGATGGCGCCCTCAAGCTCGTCAATGGAGCAGGCAACAGCCGCGGCATTGCGCCCGATGCCGCATCGGAAACCACTCGGAATTTGTCCGGTGATTGCCGGGCTGGCTTTGCCGCCTTCTGTTCCATTCAATCGTCCTATGCTTTCGCCCGCAAGATTTTCAACGGCCGGATCGAAATTGAACGTGGATCCGGCGCTGATGGCCGACTGTAGGATAGGTAGCAGCTTTTCCCTGCCGATCCTCCGCGCGCCTTTTGGCGCCAGATGAATTTTGTCTTTCTCGTACATGCTGAGGTCTTGGACGCCGCCTGGTGCAAGAATATCATCATTGCCGTCGACAATGCCGAGTACGCCATCGCGTCCTTCCTGGGCCTTTATCCAATTGTTTGAATCGGCAACGGCCCTGTGGCGGGCGTCGTTCTTGGGCCAATCACCCCGTGGATAGATCGTCATCAGGATAACCCATACACCCCCGGCTCGCGCCAGCCGCAGCCCCTTGTCGAGCTTGGCTATGATTTCCGCTGCGGCTGCAGGGCTGTTCCTCCCGGCAATATCGCCTGAATTTATCGAATTGGTCCCTCCCTCCAGGATGATAACAGCAGGGCGTTTCGCAAGAAGCGCAGGGAGACGGGTGAGAATGCCGGTGGATGCCTCATTACTCCATTCGAGATGGGCTCCGAATATCCCCTGGTTTGCTCCGGAAATATTGCGACCGGTCGGGTCGGCTGTATCGTACCAGCTGTCATGGTCGAAGCGGGGATCGAGTGCGCGGGTCCATTCGATGAAACCGTTCGCCATGCTGTAGCCTACGGCGAATGTATTACCTGGGTTTGGAACCAAAGGAGAGCCCGCATAAACACCGTAGCCGATATGACTGTCGCCAATGGCCGATACCCTCGTTCCGACTGGAAGGGGAAGAGCAGGCAGCGGACGGTGGGTGTCGATTGCGCCAGTGACTGAGTCTTCGTCGATAACGGCGTCGGATGAGGGAAGTGGGAGAGCGGCGGCTATTGTTGCCTTTGGAGGAAAAGCAACGCCTATTCCGATCATCGCAGCCCCTCCTTGCAGGAGTTCGCGGCGTGTCGCAGGTCGTCGGTTCATCTATGAATCCCACCGGGTAGGTTTTCGGAAGAAGCAGTTTATTCGCAGCACGGTCGTTGACGTGCAAGGAAATATCCTGTCGAATGCTGCCGGATGAAAACGACAATTATCCGTCGCTCCTCCCAATATGCTGAACATGATTTCCTGGCTGCATTCAAATGAAGCTTTTGAGATAAGGCATTGCATGAGCGCGGAGACAAGGCATCCGTGGCCTGTTGGCCGCCTCTCCGGGATGCGGGCAGAAGAGTGGCGGAACTTGTTATTTTTCATATTTTTGCTGGCTTCGGCTGATATGCCATGCGGGCATATCTTGTGCGGACCCGCTTCCCGTTTTCGATCAGGAGGACATTGACATTGGAAGAGAACAAGGGTCGATGGACCATCGTCCTCTTAACCTGCCGCGATCCTGCCAAGGATTTCCGGCTGCCGCTTGCGGAAGAGCTGCATCTTCTTGGGCATAAGGTCTTCTACATCTTTTTGAAGCGGCGCCCCGTCGTCATCGATATGGACAATAGCCAGGAGAAGCGAGTTTTCTCACTGTCGAAATTCCTGAGCTTCATGCGTCATAATTTCCGCGATCGCAGACCGCTGCTCTTCGTCAACTCCACCAATCTTGTTTTCCCGGCAATGAGCCGAATGCTGCGGGTGCTCTGCGGCGGCTTATGGTGCCTGGATATGCATGATGACTTGCTGTATGGCCGCACTGGCTACTCGCGCGTGAAGGCGCAGATCGCGCAGACCATTCTTCTCGGCGGCTCGGATGTTGTTGTTCACGCCGCGCCGACACTAAAGCGACTTTTCCCAACGTCGCGTCATCTCGGTAACGCTTCCTCGGTGACAGCTATCGAGCGGCCAGCGCCGGATTGGAAAAAAATTCTGATCCTGGCGAGCGTGGACGAGCGGCTTGATTTCGATTTCCTGGGAGCGGCGGCAACGGCAAATCCTGGACTGCGTTTCGAGATACGCGGACACATTGCCAGCGACGACCCGAAAGTTAAGCAAAAGGTTGATGAACTGACGTCAGCGCACGCCAACATCTACTATCTGGGATCTTACGTTAACAGCGAACTGCCCACGGTCCTCGGCGCCTATGCCGTTACCCTTGCGCCTTACGTCGTCGGCTCGCCACTGACCGATTACATTGATCCGCTGCGTTTTTATCATTGCCTGAATTCCGGCATGGAAGTCATCTCGACCGGCATTCCCAAGGCCCGTGATTTCGGCAGTGTCCTGCATTGCGTGGAAGATCCCGCCGAGGTGGGGCCGCTGCTTTGCGGGCTTGCTGAAGGTACGATCGCGCGCCGCAATACCGGGTCAACCGCCTCGGTTTACAACTGGAGAAATCGTGCGGTCAAGCTGCTTGATATTGTGTCCGGCGAGACCTCAAGTGCCGAAGGCCTGCCAGCCTGATTGTCTCGCAATATTCTATCGTGATCCGGCGGGGTGATTTGACCGACGGATCGGCATGAAGTGTGAGACATGTTGATCTATCCGACTTTCCTTGGCCATTTTGTTGCTTCAAGCTAAGGTACGTGTTATCGGAAAGCGAATGCTGCATTGCACCATTGGAGGTCGAACCACCGTCCTGCGGCTCTGTGACTTAGCTGTTTCTGCGTAGCGGTTTGTCCGCCCCAAATTGGCTCCTCTGCTAAGGCATACTCAACACCTAACGGCACCATTTCCGACGAGTGAAATGGACGGCACCAAGAATTAGGAGAGCATCGAATTGCCTGGTTTGAACCGATTTTTGAAGCTTCGCCGGATCGTGGTCGATGCGCGACGGTTCTATCTGAACCGTTTCTGGGGGATGAACATCCATCCGACAGCTGATTTTTCGCTTTCTGCACGCTTTGATAAGACACACCCCAAGGGCATTTATGTGGGAGAGGAAAGCTATGTCGCTTTTGACGCTGCTATTCTCGCGCACGACACAACGCGCAGAATGTATCGCGATACACGCATCGGCAAGCGCTGCTTCATTGGTGCCAGAAGCATCATTTTGCCTGGGGTGACAATTGGAGATCACTGCATCGTCGGATCCGGCAGCGTTGTAACAAAGGACATGCCGGCCTATTCGATCATCGCAGGCAATCCCGCGCGCGTTATACGCTCCAATAATGGGCTTGATCCCTATGGCCGTATTCCAAGGGTCGTAGAGCCGGTCCCCAATGAGGCCGAGGCTAACGAGCTTCAAAGCCGGCAGGCGTGAGATCGCGGCCGTCCGTGGTGGCCGATAATACCGTCAATGTTGTGAAAGCGAGAAGCATGACCGAGAACGGCGCAAGGCGAGCTTCCCTGGCCATCTATCTCCCCGATCTTTCCGGCGGTGGTGCGGAGCGTTTGCATGCGCGCCTTCTGCCGCAATTCTCCAAAGCAGGCTTCAGCGTCACCTTCCTCCTCGACCGTGAGGGAGGCGAACTGACCGACCCGGTGAAAGAGCAGGGCGCGCGGATAGTTGCCCTCGATGCAAAACGGCAGCTCAGTGCCTTGCCCAAGCTCGTACGCTATCTGAAAGAGGAAAAGCCCGACATTCTCATCGCGAATATGGAGCACATGAATGTAATGGCGGTTCTAGCCCGACGGCTGGCCGGTGTTCGCACACGCATACTCGTAACTCAGCATAATGCCTTTTCCGAGCAGGTGAAGCGGCGTTCCTGGCAATTCCGAGTGCTGCCTGCGCTCTATCGCATGGCGATGCCTTTCGCAGACGTTATCGTCGCAGTTTCGGCCGGTGTCGCCGATGACCTTGCGGCTAGGGCAGGCATCAAGCGTTCGAAGATACGTGTCATCTACAATGGTGTCGTCACCGAAGATTTCGAGGAGCGCACGTCGAGGACGCCGGAACATCCGTGGTTTGCCGATCCCCAACCAATTGTTCTGGCCATGGGACGGTTAGTGCCGCAAAAGGATTTCACGACCCTGATCAAGGCATTCGCAGGCGTTTCAAAGCAGAGCGACGCAAGGCTTCTCATTTTGGGTGATGGCCCGATGCGGGAAGAGCTGGAGACACTTGTGAAAAGTCTAGGTCTTGAGGAGCGTATTTCCATGCCAGGCTTCAGCGAGAATGCGCTCGCCTACTTGAAGCACGCGAAGCTTTTTGTGCTTTCTTCCCGATTTGAAGGGTTCGGAAACGTGGTTGCCGAGGCGCTTGCTTGCGGTACGCCAGTCGTCAGTACCGATTGTCCGCATGGTCCGGCCGAGATTCTCGATGGCGGCCGTTTTGGATCTCTTGTTCCCGTCGGCGATGTTGCTGCTTTGGAAAAGGCGATTGTCGACAGTTTGGGGCGTCCAGTCGACGCTACGGAACTTCAAGTGAGAGGGCAAACATTCAGTGTCGCCAGATGCGCGGAATCTTATTGCGAGGTGCTTGCATGAGCGGCGTTAGCAAGAATGCCAATCGCGATAAGTTCGGCAGCATCGAGGTCGGGCGTGGAGTCGCCGCTCTGCTCGTCGTTTTCCACCACACTGGTAGCATCATGTCTGAACCACGGTTCTTTGGGGCGGAGCCGTTTCATAGCCATTTCAATAACTTCAATGTTGGAGTGGATTTCTTTTTCGTTCTTAGCGGCTTCATCATCACCTGGATTCACTGGAGCGATATAGGTCGCAGAGAACGGATCCGTTCTTTTGCTGCCAAGCGATTTGTCCGCATTTATCCCCCCTATTGGTTCATCCTCTTTCCGCTTGTCATCCTTTATTTGGTCTTCACGGGGGCAGGGCAGCCAAGCCAGCGCGACCCGGTAAACATCGTCCTGTCCATTCTTCTCCTGCCCAATCCAATTCCACCAGTCCTCGGCGTGGCCTGGACATTGATACACGAGATCTTTTTCTACGCGCTCTTTGCCGTGATCATCTGGAACGGCCGCCGGGCATTGTGGATCTTGCCAGCATGGGCGCTGGCTATCGTCACAGCGAACCTTCTGGTGACGTTCCAGGCGATCGGCTCATTGGCCTTTCCGTTTTCGTTCTTTTTCAGCCCGTTCAATATCGAATTTATCATGGGTGTCGGCGTGGCGATGATACTGCGGTATGCGAGAATACCAGTACCATATGTGCTCGCCTCTCTGGGCGTCGTCGTCTTCTTCATCTTGACGTGGTTCTTCGTGAACATTCAGGACGATCCGCTGGTTGGACGTTTGGCTTTTGGTACTGCGTCGATGTTGTTCGTTCTTGGAGCAGTGGAAATCGAACGTCATCACCCACTGAACGTGCCAGGATTTCTTCTCGCCTTCGGTGCGTCCTCCTACGCTGTTTACCTCGTGCATCCGGTCGTACTTTCGTTTTCGATAAACCTATCGTCACGGCTCGGAATCTCGACATATTTTTCGTTGAATATTGTTGCGATCATGATCGCATCCGTCGCCGCAGCGTTTGGGATCTCTTATCACTATCTTATCGAGCGCCGGCTTATAAGGTTTACGCGTCGTATCGTGGAGCCGCGTAGAGAAACCCAGCTTACGGACCGCTACCCCGCGGAAAATGACGAAACGAGCGGTATTAAACCAGAGCAGAAGGTGTCGAGGATCGAAGCATGAATGCTGCCCGGCAAAAGGAGACTTCTCCTTATCGTCTTTCGCCGCGCGAGCTCGCACTCGTTTTTGTCATTACGTTTCCTCTGATTGGCACGCTTTTTCCACTGGACTCGTATCTTGGTTGGAAATCTCCGGCGCTCGCCGCTATTGTCGTGAGGAGTCCTCTTAATACGACAATAATACTTACGGTAATCTTGAGTTATATTGTTTGGCTTTTCAGCAGAAGCCCACAGAAATCTATTTCTGCGCTGAAGCGCAATTGGATATTGTTCGCCTTCCTTCTATGGGCGTTTTGCACATCGCGTTGGATGCCTGAGCCGGGGCAATCGTTCAACAGAACGGGGCGAATGCTGGTTTTCACACTCTATGCCGTCTATCTCATAGAATTTGTGCCCTATCGGCGTGTCCTTCAGCTTCTCGCCGTAGGCTTGGCAATTTCGTGTACGATTTCGCTTGTTATGATCGTCGCAGCGCCGTCGCTTTCTTATAGCGCCGAGGATCTTCGCGGCGCGTGGCGTGGCGCGATGATTCACAAGAACGTCATGGGAGGTACGGCGTCGATGACCTTCCTCGTTGCACTCGTCTCGTGGCGCATGAAACTGCTGAACCCGTACCACATTGTGATTATTGCTTGCCTGGCCACATTTTTGTTGCTTATCGCGAATTCCGCAACAGCGCTCTTGGCTGCATTCGTTATCACGGCCATTCTCGGCTATCTGATCTACGTAGTTAATAGGGTTTCCTATCCCTTGGTGCTGCTGTTCTTCACGGGGCTCGTGGCTTCAGTTGTGGGTGTCGTAATTATATCAAGCGGCGTCGTTTACACCCTTCTAGGACGCGATGCCAGCCTGACCGGACGTGCGGAGGTTTGGGAATTCGCTTCTTTTATGATCAACCAGAACCCCTTTTGGGGCTATGGCAACGGCATTTGGACGACGGATTACTTCAAGCCGATCGTTTTGCAGGAACTGCATTGGCCTGCGCCTCACGCACATAATGCCTGGTTAGATTTTCGACTGCAGTTGGGATTGCCGGGCTTTTTGTTTGCTGTTGCGATCTGGGCAATCATCGGGATGAGACTGCTCTACGCTATTTCTATTCGACGTATCCCCGAAATGGCGCTTCCAACGGCTATATTCATATTGCTGAGCATACGCTCTTATTCGGAGACGATCATCGTCGACCCTTCGTTGAATGAGATGTTTTGGCTCGCTTTCTCCTATGCTGCTTTCGCAGCTTTACCGGTTCGCGAGCGACTGCGCCGTCGTCAGCAGACGCCCGCTCGCAGATCTTGGAAAAGGCCGACGCCTGTTGTAATTCCCAAGCCGGCATTTACGCACGAGCGAACGGCGCCGCCTCTGAGCTAACGTTCTGCGATAAAGCACTGTACCGATCCCCGCTGCTGCAGTTCGGTAAACAATTATCGATAGCCGTATCTCATTGCGAATTTAGCGCGAAGGCGCGTGGTCGAACGCGTCAGCAATTGCGTACCACATTGGCTTCTTCGCGAAATTGTCATCCAGCGGCAGGCAGCGCTGTCTCAAGCGATCTTTTCTGGGCCAACCTTCGTGGAGCCAGCTAAAGCGATCCGTCATGCCCCAGGTAAGTAGGCCGACAACGGCGGGTTCGTCGAAAAGTATATCGAGGTACTGTTTAGTGTGGGCGGCTACGATTGTATCTCTCAATTTTATGTCGGGCTCAAGCCTGATGTCACTTACATCAAGCTCCGTGGCACGTATCTTCAAGCCGAGGTCGGCGACCTCTGAGAGAAAACGTCGGTAGACGTTTTCATCGAATTCGGCGTTGGCGATCAAGTGGCTTTGAATGCCGAAGCCGTCAATCGGCGCACCCATGGATTTGAGTTTTTCCAGAAAGCTCAAGATCGCATCTCTTCGATGGCCCTGGCTCTGATAGTAGACGCTAAAGTCGTTATAGTACAAATTGGCGTTCGGGTCGGCCTCTCTGGCAGCGTGAAAGCAATCCGCTATGAAGTCGATGCCTCCTTTGTTGTACGGCGCCCAGTTGCGGAGATTGTCGGGCATGCCATCCTCCGGCGCGATCGCCTCGTTCACGACATCCCATTCCATGACGCGTCCGCGAAAATGGCTGATGAGTTCGCGAGCGTGGTCGAGAACGAGCGTCTGCCCGTCATTGCTGCCGATAATGTCTTTCGTCCATGCCGGGGGATTTTGATGCCAGACCGCTGTATGGCCTCTTAACAGGAGCATATTGTCTTTGGCGAACTTGGCAATTCGGTCCGCGTTAAAATAGTTGGATTGGCGTGCCGTCGGTTGCGTGGGCCTCCATTTCATCTCATTTTCAGGGACTATCATCGCGGCATCGCGTAGCACGGCATCCTGATACTGCTTGAGGCTAAACAAGGGTCCGGCGTTGACCTCGGTGCCGAAAACAAGGCCCCTCTTTTCGGCCCTCTGCCGCAGAGGTGTTTCGCTCGGTTCATCGGCTCTACTGACTTGAATGGAAGCGGCAGCGATCCCGGCACCGGCGGCCAGGAGGAAAGTTCGCCGATCAATATGCTTTGTAGGCCACCGATCAATATTATTTCGCATAAAATTCTCCGCCTGAAATTGCATATATTGTTCAGTTTCAATGTGTCAGGACAATGCCGAAGCCCAACGAATTTTTCCTTTCATAGGAGTCGCTTTTGTGTAACTTCAATCGGCAGAATGGCCTTGAAGCAGCAGGAGCGTGAAGATGTCCGAAGCTGATTACCCGATTGAGGTCTCGGTGGTGATATGCACGAGAAATCGGCACGACCAACTTGAGGAGACGCTGGATTCGCTGATGAAACTGCGTTCCAGTCATCAGTGGGAGGCGGTCATTCTTGACAACGCTTCCACAGACCGAACGAAGGAAGTTATAGAGGCATTTGCGAAAGTCTGCCCGAATGCACACTACGCACATGAGGCTCAGCGTGGACTGGGTGCAGCGCGTGATACGGCATGGCGATCGACGCGTGGCAAAATCGTCGCTTTTACGGATGATGACTGCATATTACCGGCTGACTACATCGATCGTGTAGCGGAGGTCTTTCGCGAAGATCCGGCATTGGGCTTTATGGGAGGGCGTATTGAGCTCTTCGATCCGGACGATGCGCCTGTTACCATCGACCTGCGGGATCATAGGGTTGAAATTCCTGCCAAGGCTTATGTTTCCGCAGGTATGCTTCAAGGCGCCAATATGGCGATCAGACGTGATGTGCTGGTCGAGATCGGCGGGTTTGATCGCCGCCTCGGAGCCGGTACACCATTTCCCTGCGAAGATATTGATGCTGTAGCAGCGGCCGTATGGGCTGGCTATCGAGGCGCCTATGATCCTCGCCCCGTCATTCTTCACCATCATCGTCGCAAGGCTGCCGATGTACCCGACATCATGCTGAGCTATGACAAGGGGCGCGGCGCCTATTACATGAAGTATCTCTTGAAGCCTGAAACGCGTGCCGCATATGCCCGAGGCTGGTGGGAAACTTCAGGGCCGGCGCACAGACCGATCACATGGCGGCGTCTCGGAAGAGAGATCGCGAGTGCGAGAAAATTCTTGGTACAGAACACGTCTCAGTCAGAAAAAAGACTGTGGGGCAGTGTACTTAGTTTTTCTGAGCATCTTGCAAGGTTTCTCGCTGAATTCATCAGGATTGTCCGATTCCAGAAGCGAACGATTCCGTGAAGAAAAAACCAGTGTGACTTGCCAACAGCCTGGCGGAGGTTTGCCGCCGCCAGGCTGTTGGTCCATGTGTTGCCGAGAGTCCAAAAATACCCCGATGTCTTCCGATCTCAGGCAGGCGCAATCGGCCTCATATGCTAAGTCTCTCCCGTTCCTTGAGGATTGAAATGGCCTCATCGAGCGACTGCGCAAAATATCGGTTTTCGCCAAACGTTCCCCATGCCTTGGCGAAACCGCTGATCTTGCCGTAGCTGTTATCAATCACAACATGGGGAATATTCAATAATGTGCACAGGATATGCCCATGCAGGCGATCTGTGATGACGGTTCGCCCTTGCGATAGAAGGTCGGCGCCTTTCTTCACCCTGCGCCGAGCGACCATTTCGAGAAGATTGCCACGGCGGCGATGCTTGTTTCCGGGTAGCAGGGTCCATGGCTCGTGAGCATTTGCGGAAGCATAGGCCTTGATTTTACCGAATCGAGAATTGTCCGACTGTTCCTCTGGCCAGTCGATCACCAAGACCCGATCTCTAGGAAACTGATGCTTTGAGGTATCTACCCCCCGTGTTTCCTTGTCCTGTCTGATTAGCATCAACAATTCGTGCGTCGGTGCCGTGCGATCCAGCTTTTCAATCATAAAGGCGCTATCAGGGCACAATCTGATATCCGCCTTGAAATTCTCCTTGGCGAAGTCAAAACTGCGCTGATCGCGAACGAGGAGAACGAAGTCGGTATGCGCCTTGCAAAGCGCAGCCATGCTCGCGGCTTTTTCCGGGTTCTCATAATATATGGTCTGGGGAAGTTGTACGACCCGTCGGTTCGGATAACGTCTCAAGATCTCCTCGTGAAAGTCATTCAGGTCTGTCCAGAGATCGCCGAAGTTTCCTCCTCCCTGGATATAGATCGGGCCGTTGCCGATAGCGGCTTCCATCGCTTGCCAGTCAGTATGGTGCATTGCTGCAACATAGGCCGGACGTCTAGAGAAGCGCTTGAAAAGGTCAGATTCGCCTACATAGATCGCACTGTCGCCAATATTGGCGTAGTCAGGAAAATCCAGCAGAGCGAACTGATCGTTCTTCGGCATCAGATCGCCAATGGTTGAGAGTATCGTTTTTTGTAACTGAGATACGATGCTCATAATATGTTCTCCGTCGGCTCGAAATTCGGTCTGTCCAATTTCTGGGACTGTTTATTGTTTGCGCTTGAGAAGGCCGTTCTTGAAATTACTCGCACATGCCCTCGCGATGTTTTCGAAGGAAGGTTGTAAGGCAAAGACGCAGGAGAGCTTCCCTTGTTTCAGGAGTCTTAAAGCCGCCTTTCCTTTAAGCCGGCCTATTTCGCGCTTGTTTTGCTTCGTTATTGAACCGGATCCGGAAAATGCTTTTCCAATTAGCATGCAATCCTCGTGATCCGGAACGTAAGGTCTATATTCCATCAATGAGAGAAGCTTTGCCGCGGTAGCATCTCTGAGATACAGTCGTTCATCGGCGGAAAGAGATTGCCCCGCGAACTCCAATATGCCGCTTAGACTTTTAGCCCGCTCGTAGTCGCCGCGAAGCCGGGAAGGGAAGTCGAGGTCGGTTAGACCCTGAAGACGACGCTTGTAGGAAACGGCAGCCAATTGGGATGCGACCGCCGCAACGCGGCCGTTGAGGATCGACGCGCTGGATATGCTGCCGCTATGTATCCGGTATTCGCCATGTATGTCGCGTAAATTATGCAGGCGTCCCAAGCCCAGCAGACGCCAATAAAGATCCGTATCTTCGGCATGGACAACGTTTCGGTATCCGTCGACCTTCCTGATCGCATCGAGGCGGACCATTAGAAAGGGATGCATCAGGTAAGGCTCTTTTGACGGAAGCCAGTCCGGATTCGGCTGGACATCTCCATAGAGCCTCGATTGCGTTCCAATTGGATTTCCGTGCTGGTCGATGTGCCGCACGTTGGAGCCTACGGCGACGTATTCCTTTTTGCTTTGCAAAAAGTCGAGCTGAGCTTCGAAACGGTTCGGATAGGCAAGATCATCTGCGTCATGGCGAGCAACATATTCAGCATTGCATATCGCAAGACCGGTATTCAGCGCCGACACGATTCCGCCGTTGGCGGTCGTGAGAACGTGAACTCTCTCATCATTCGCCGCAATTCTGTTCAGAACCTCTTGTGTGCGATCTGTCGAGCCATCGTTGACGACGATGATTCTTATATCCCTAACGGTCTGGGATTGGATGCTGGCGACGGCCGCCTCAATCGTACTCTCGGCGTTGTAAGCGGGAATTAGAACATCGATCTGAGCCACTCGTGGGGATGCGCCGCCATCCATCTCTTCGATCTCCCTCTTCTAATTGTGTGAGCAGGTCCTGCCGGACGGCGAGGAACGGTATGTGCTACTTGCGAACCGCGTTACGAACGAACAATACGTTTTCTCGTCCGATATCGAAGGCAAGGATTGCAACGGAAACGGCATATGCAAGAGTGAAAATCGTGCCGTACAGCAACAAAGACAGCACAATGTTCATTTGGCCGGCACCTTCCCAAATCCGGGCGGCGTAAACCGCAAAGAATGCCACGGCACAGGCCAGCATGGGCACGCCGACCGGTCTTATCATGAGCGTCCAACGCAATGACAGTGCGTTCAGCGTTGCACCGAACGAGAATGGCGTTAGGCAGACCAGGCTCGCGCAGTAGATCATGGCAGTCCCTGCGACACTATCCATCCGTATGAAATAAAGCGGAGGAAGTACCAACGCGGCTTTCAAGATGACGAGCCACAATAGAGCCTGTGGGCGGCCCAGAGCGGTGAGGTAGGAGCCGTTGACAAACTGCACGCAATGGATCCCGCCCATCAGCAGCAACGGAACCATGACATGCTCGGCGCCAGCCCATTTTTCACCAAACATGATATGGTTTACTTCCGGCGCGAGCGCTGCGAGGGCGCAGAAAACAGGGGTTCCGAAGAAGGCGCCAATGGATGAACTGCGCAGATAAAGGCGTTGCAAGCGTGCCTTATCGTCCGAAACCTTCGAAAGCATCGTCAATCCGACATTGGAAATGCTGGATTGAAGCAATTGCAGCAACAGCTGGTAAAGGCGCGAGGAAACAGTGAAGAGCGCAAGCGCTGCCGGGCCATAAACAAGCAGGATAACAAAGTCGATGCTTCTCAGCGTAAAGAAGTCGATAAGCCGCTGTCCCACAACATTGAAGCCGAATTTGGTAAGTCCGCTCATCGTGTTCCAGTGCAGATCGGAATTGGGCTTCCAAACGGGTTTTGCCCATAGCCAGACAACGCTTGTCAGCGTCTGAGCGGCAAATTGCCCGATCAGTGCCCAGGTCCCGAATCCCAGGAGCGCCATCGCAACGCCGACGACACCACCGATGATAATGCCGGCGAGGGTACGCATCGCCAGCGATCGAAACTGGACGTGGCGCCGATACATAGCGTCCTGAAAGCTCGCAAGCGTCAGAAAGGGGCAGATTGCAACTGTTCCAATGAGGTATGGCGCCAGCCCTTCTACTTTCATCAGGCTGGCTATTTCCTCGGACATCAAGGCGGCAACGCAGGCAAGGGTCGTCGAAAGCACCATTGCCGCATAAAATGGTATGTTGACGTCTTGGTCCTTCAGCCCTTGCTTTTGGATAAGAGCGTCGCCGTAACCAAATTCTGCGACCAGCGAAAGCATCGACATCACCAGGAAAGCGGAAGAAGCGATACCGAACTGCGCCGGCGCGAGCAGGCGGGCAAGAAGGACAAATACGACCATGCTCAGCGCGCGGCCGC
>Ga0209129_1000620_pt1 | contig 23823 bp, 28 predicted proteins | sample AraplaMF_Col_mMS_FD_184257 | JGI IMG/M metagenome (GOLD analysis project Ga0209129, IMG submission 184257) | Arabidopsis root microbial communities from the University of North Carolina, USA - plate scrape MF_Col_mMS (SPAdes) (version 3) | ecosystem: Host-associated > Plants > Roots > Endosphere... | reverse complement strand
GCGCTATGACAGCCACGACGGTGCGTGTTTCATCGACAATCTCGATGCTGCGCCCGTCGGCCGACCCTCCATTTCTGATTTCGGCTGCAAGCAATTCTCGAGCAGCGCCATTCGCTTCCGAAATCGCACTGGTGAGATCCGAAAGAAGAGTGCCATCGGGATCCTCGATAAGGTCGTCGCCCTCTCGGATGTTGAAGAAAAATCGTTTCATGGTCCTACCTTGAAGCTTGGCCTTCACCGCGCTTGATGAAGGCTACGAAAGCGCTGAAGAGACGAGGCCACGGTCCTTAAGGGTGACAGCACCTTACGGTGTCTTCGCCGACGTCGGCACCAATCCAATTGTTGCGAACTCTTGGGTATCGGTTGGAGCCTGACTTGAATGTGCATTTGTGACGTTGAGTGCTTTGCGGACCTCGCCCTCATCCCACCCGGCGCCAACTGCGGATGCAACGAGCTTCTCAATCCTTTCGGTCTCGGACGCATGTGACGTCTCATCCAGAAACCGCTTTGCGGGTAGGAGACACTGGATGAGATTTGCTTCTCGCGCTTGCGCATCGTCACAATAGCTCGGGGATGCAACATATGGCATCGTTTCATTCCTGTTTCTGCAAAGCTTTGAGGAAGCTCGGCCGCATACAAATCGGCCGAGCTGACGGTACCTAGGCTGCCTTTGCGTTGGCTGCTGCCACGGCGAGCTGTGTCAGTTTCTTGTCGGTCGCTTCTTCCTCTGCAAGGCTCTGTTTAAGCAACGGGATTGCATCCCTAAGACCGAGCTGATTGGCCCAGGCGATCAGTGTGCCATAGCGAGCGATTTCGTAATGCTCGACGGCCTGCGCGGCGGAAATCAGGCCGGCATCCAATGCCGGAGACCCATTGAATTCTTCAATGATCTCCTCGCCCTCTGAGATGATCCCTTGTATCGCCTCACAGGTCTTGCCACGGGCAGGCTTGCCAATGATCTCAAATACCTGCTCGAGGCGCTCGATTTGTCCCTGGGTCTCGTCGCGATGTTTGAGAAACCCAGCTTTGCCGTCTTGCGACTGGGCAGCGCGCGCCATTTTCGGCAGCGCTTTCAGGATCTGCTTTTCCGCGTAGTAGATATCCTTGAGCGTCTCGAGAAAGAGATCGTCCAGTGTCTTTTGAGTAGCCATTGTGTCCTCCGAATGTCGGTTGTGCGCTGCCCAAACTCAAAGCCTGCGGGGATGTTCCCGGAAGGAACCATGATCCTCGCTCGGTGTTTCGTGACCATGACAAAGATGCTTTCCAAAAATCCGATCGCCGCAGTGGTCGCGGAAGCCAAACTTTCCACTGACCTTGTTTACCTTCCCAGCCTGGAGGCGGGGATTACGCGCAGGCGTGGCAAGAACGGCTTTCTCTACTACGCCCCGGACGGGAGCCGCCTGACGGACAAAGAGGAGATCGCCCGCCTGAACCGCCTGGCGATTCCACCCGCTTATCGCGATGTCATCATTTCGCCCGATGTTCGATCGCATCTGCAGGCCGTTGGCGTCGATACGCGTGGACGCAAACAGTACCGATATCATCCTGAGTGGCAGGCCGAGCGCGAACGCGCCAAATTTGATAGGTTGGCCGACTTTGGCGTGCGGCTTCCCGATATTCGCGAGCGCGTTGACACGGACCTGCGCGCGCGCGGGCTCACCATTAACAGGGCACTCGCAACCGTCGTGTGGATGCTCGACAATCTCTATATCCGCATCGGAAATGCCAGTTACGCTGAGACAAACAAGTCCTACGGATTGACGACCCTGCGCCATCGGCATGTCAAGATCGAGGGTGCGACCGTAAGATTTCGCTTCAAGGGCAAGTCAGGCAAGGAGTGGAACCTCGCCCATTCGGACCGCCGGATTGCCAACGTCATCCGTCGATTGCAGGAACTCCCCGGTCAGCAGCTGTTCAAATACCTTTGCGAGGATGGTGATTGCCGGCAAATTTCCTCCCAGGACGTGAACGCCTATATAAGGGAGGTCGCGGGTGACGAATTCACGTCGCGCCAGTTTCGAACCTGGGGGGCCACCTGCCTGGCGGTCGCGGCGTTGGCGCCGCTCGATATCGCAAGCTCAGAGCGGGCCGTTGTTTCGCAGATGAACGAGGCGATCGATCTGGTCGCCGCCAAGCTGGTCAACACCAGGGCCGTCTGCAGGTCCTCTTATATCCATCCTGCCGTATTCAGCGATTTTCGCGCTGGCCGACTGGGTGACGTGCTCAGACGCAAGACGACCAGCCAGCGGTTGCTCAGGTGGATGGACGAGGAGGAAAGCGCTGTCTTGCATTGGCTCAAGTCACAGCGGGGCGAATAGGAATGCGGGTGGAGCGATGGGTTCATCTTTGTATTGATATGCAGCGCATGTTTGCAGAAGACACACCCTGGCAGGTGCCATGGATGAAGACTGTTTCACCGGAAGTGGTCGAGGTTGCCTCCCGCTTTCCCCAGCGCACGATTTTCACACGATTCATTCCACCACGAAATGCGGAAGCCATGGATGGGATGTGGAAGGCCTACTATGAGAAGTGGCCGATGATGACGACAGATCGGCTAGCGCCGGAAATGATTGAGCTTGTTTCGTCCTTGCATTCTCTCGTTCCACCGGCCCGCATATTCGACAAGTTTCTCTATTCTCCCTGGGTCGACGGCCGCCTTCACTCCGCGCTTGGCAGCGAGGAAGTCGGGACCATTGTATTGAGTGGAGGCGAGACGGATATATGCGTCCTTGCTGCGGCCCTTGGCGCGATCGACCTCGGATATCGTGTGATCTTGCTGAAGGATGCCGTTTGCAGCAGCGCGGACGATACGCATGACGCTTCCCTGCAATTGCTGGGAGATCGCTTCTCGGTACAGGTCGAAATCATGCGAACTGAAGATTGGTTGATCGATGCGACCGATCCGGACCTGCGGTGAATTTTCCGAGTATCCAAATGAAACAGGCTGGAGCATCCCCCTGCAAGGGTCGGAACCATTTCAACCATCTCGAGTTGGAGACTTGAGTCCAACCAAGGAGATTATAGTCATGATTTCAGCCAGCGACATCAAAGACCATATGGAAGTCAAATCTGCCGACGGCCAGCATATCGGAACGGTGGACTATCTCGAGGGAAGCGAGAGCATCAAACTCACGAAGTCGGATTCTCCAGACGGAGAACATCACCATCTCATTCCCCTGGAGTGGGTCGACCACGTCGACGCACACGTTCATCTTTCAATGAACGCATCCGACGTGCGCTCCAAGTGGACGCATCTGCCGAACTAAGCAACAAGGCCTGCGGCTGATTGGCCGCGGGCCTTTCCGCATGTCCCATAATCTCGCCAACGACGTTCTTTCCCTGTCTAATTCCACAACAGCAGCGAGCGAGCAAACGGTGCTGATACTCCGGCAGCACATCCCTCCGGGTTGGAAATATTGGTTTGCAAACGTCCAGCTTTTCACAGGACGACACCAGTCGCGCTTTTGCGATCTGGTACCGAGAAAGCGTGCCTGGCGGCACACTTTCTCAATTGAATCCAACGGAGATTGAAGGTCAATATCGGGTGGCGACCAGGTCTTCTTCCTCGTCGCGCTGCCTGCCACCCAACGCCGCGGCAGCAGAGGAAATGAAGGCTCCAATCAATAGGGACAGGGCGCCAACAAGGGCAGTGGTGGCTGCTGCCTTCCGCGTCTTGTCCAAGGCTTCTTGAGTTGCGACCTTGGCATCCTCGATCTGCTTCAGAACTGCGTCGACTCTGGCACGGGCATCCGCTTCAGAAAGATTGGTGCGTACTGCGACGATGCTGGCGATATAGGTTTTGTCGTTATCTGGCACCTCGCCCCGCGCCGCTCCCTGCAGCAGAATTCTTGCGATTTCCGCGCTTGCCGCTCCATCCTCTTCACGCGCCCGCTGGGTGACCTGTTGAGGGCGAAGCAGCGCGTCGGTGAAGTAGGACGTTGAAAGGTCGGATCCGTCACGCGAAACCGCGCTCGAGGCCCCCGCTGCGATGCCCGCCGTATTGGCAGCTGTGCCGACAGCGCTCGCCCCTGCTCCGGCAAGGGACGTCAAAGACGATGCCAGAAACCCTGCCACGAACAACGTTGCCAGAGCCCAGCTGAGAAAGCCATGGGCGGTATCGCGAAAGAAAACTTCGTCGGTGTGAGCCGCAGCCCACTTCGTTCGAAGTCGCCCCGTAAGATATCCTCCGAGGGCAGCAGATAGCCACTGAACAACAACGAGCCAGATCGCTGCGGACACGCCGACCGTTGCGGCCGAGCTGTTTTCGCCAGACCACGGCGACACCATCGTCAAGCCCATTCCCGATCCTACCAAAAGGAGAATGAGTGTGATTCCCGTCGCAGCAACGGCGCCGCCGATGATCGGACCCCAGGCGAGCGCAGACGTGGGAGACTCGACCGGGAGAACGTCAGTTACTTTACTTTCGCTTAGAGACATTCTGGCCTCCTACCGCATGAAGAGGACGAGCAGGATAACGATCGGCAGTGGGATGCCGAGAAGCCAGAGTAAAATACCTCGACCCATCTGAATAACCTTTCATAAGACACTCTTGCACGCTTCGAACGCTACGCCCCAGACATTGTTCCCTTTGCCAGTTAACCTCGTTGCCCGCCCGGCAAGGGCGAGATGCTTGCGCTTGAGCGTTCGCAGCTCCGTGAAGAGACCACCGTTGACGGCTGTATGCCGGCGCCCACTGCGATTGCGGGAAAGGCAAGGGGAGGGATCCTTATCCTGCCGGACTGGGCGGCGGCCGAACAGGCGCTGCTAGCCCGGCCGAGCTATTCTGGTCTCAGCCGCCGCGATGTTCGATGATCCTGAATGGTCGCCTTGGTTGCTTGTGGGAACGGTTGCTGAGCTTGCCGGGATCGTGACACTGGAGCCGTCCATGTGTCACGTCAGGGCCGCCGCATGAGGCGGGCCGACTTGTCCATTTTCTGCGGCGAGATCTTTTCGCCCGTGTTTTACAAGCGGCGAAATTGGCGCGAGTTAGACTGTTGTGCCGGCATCAGCCGTTTCTGGCGGCGAAGCCGACGCGAGCATGGTCACGGGGACCGCCGAAACGAACAATGAAGAATGCGCGTTGATGATCCGGCCGGACTCAAGCTTCAGGAGAGGGCCGTCGATATCAGCCACACGCTCGGTGAACCGAACCTCGTTCCATCCGTCCGAAGTGCCTTCAATCAGAGTGAAATTGTATCCCGTGCCGATATCAAACATGTCGTTTCCCCCTTCGGCCAAGGTGACACAGGAAGCTCTGGTGTCAAGGCTCGAGTTCAGGAACGCCAGAAGCAGGGTTTCAATGGCAAAAACGCCTGCACGGCGCCTTTGCCGGCGCTAGGCTGCCGACCGTCCGACTGAATCCGGCTGGATGGCCAAGCAAGTGCCTTTCCAGCAGGAACATTGGATTCCTCTGTGCGTTCCGCCTCCGCAGCAGAGGAGAAAGTAATGTCAGACGACAAATCGAAGCGGGGTCAGGTTGACCGCAGTCGCGCTTCCGCAAGCGAACCTTATGAAGTTGCCTACTTCGCGAAGAAACACGGGATTTCCAGCGAAGATGCAAAACGCATCATTATGCGGCACGGGCCAGATCGCGATGCTGCCGACAAGGCGGCATCAAGACTCAAGTAACCAACGAGGAGAGAGGTCCGGCCGCGTCAACGCTGCTTGACGAGGGGGGCGGACCGCTGCGTTGGAAGGGATGGATCACACCAAGTTGCACTGCACTCCCACGAGCCAGGACGCTTCTCTTTCGCCTTTGATGGCGAAATTTTCCCGCGCATTCGGCCATAGGAAATGCGGCGTTGCATTGGCGATCACTTCGAACGGAACAAACGTCGGTCGACAAGGTTTGGGGGCATCTGATCCTATAAGTGGAGGCTTCCATGTCGAACGAACCAATCCCACGAGAAAGCGGGCAGGGGCCGATGGCCACACCCGCGGCGGTGTCCCAAACCCCCAGCCAACCTGCAGTCGGAGAGATCTCCGTCGAGACTTTGAAAGACAAGGTTTCCGAGGATGTCGAATCCGTGACGGGTGCTGTCCGGCAAGGAGCCGATATGGCGATCGAGAAGGTAAGGGGAACAGTCTCGCAGCAGAAAAACTTCGTAGCCAACCAGGTAGGCGGTATTGCCAGCGTTCTGGAGAAGGTTGGCTCGGAACTCGAGGGCTCTGATCAGAGTGAGATCGGACGGTATGCAAGGCAGATGGGCAAAAGCGTTCAACGCATTGCGAAGGATCTTGAAGGCAAGGACCTCGGCGCGGTTGCGACGATGGCGGAGGACTTCGGTCGCAAGCAACCACTGGCATTTCTGAGCGCTGCTGCGCTTGCGGGTCTCGCAGCCAGCCGTTTTCTGACTGCCACGGCCAACCGATCGACGAAGGTTGGCCAGGGCGAAGCCGCTTCTGAACGCACCATAACCAAGGAAGGTCGCCCAAATGGCTAGAACCTCTGAAGATACAACGCCGCTGTCAGAACTGGTTGGAGGCCTGGTTGCCGATGTTACCGGTTTGCTACGCAAGGAAATCGACCTCGCCAAGACCGAAGCATCAGAGAAACTGTCGCGTGCACTTAACGGAATTGAAGTTCTGATCGTCGGCCTTGTTCTCGCAATCGGAGCAGTCGGAGTTCTTTTGAGTGCAATTGTGCAGGGGCTTGCCGCCTTCCTGGTTACCCAAGGCATTGCTCAACCAACTGCCAACGCGATTGCAGCATTGCTCGTCGCGATTGTTATCGGCGGGATTGCCTGGGCGATGGTCTCGCGTGGAATTAGCGCATTGCGTGCGACCAATATGAAGCTGGATCGCACAGCGACGTCGATTCGCCGCGATGTCGATGTTGTAAAGGAGAAAATGTAATGGCCGCATCCTCAGAAAAAAATTCCGCCGAACTCCAGCGCGAGATCGATCTCGATCGTCGACGTATCGAGGATCGGCTGGACGCAATCCAGGAAAGAATGTCGCCCGGCCAAATCGTCGATGAGGTTCTTGCGTATGCAAGAAACAGCGGTGGCGGCGAATATGTCGGCAATCTCGGCAATGCCCTGAAGGCCAACCCTCTTCCGGTCGCTCTCATCGGGGTAAGTCTTGCCTGGCTCATGGCAAAGCAGGGGACGTCCCCTACAATTGAGAAGCCGACGCAAATGCTTGCTCAACCTGAATACCCGCTCTACCAAGCCGAAGGTGCTGTTCGGCGTATTAGCGCCCCTGAGGTCAGCGATGGCGCCCTTTACAGTCACTTTAGTGACAGTACTGGCAAACGCTTGAAAGCTCTGACAGACGAGTCGGGGCGACGCGCTGGTCACTTTTTGGATGATGCAGGAAATGCCTACAGGGGTTTTGCAGACAGAACCGGGAAGCATATCACACAGATAGTGGACGAAACCGGCACCTTGCTGGACGAGGCGTCAGGCTGGGCTTCGCAAAAGTGGGACCAAGCAAAAAGCATTGCGGGCGATATGACCGCGCGTGCGTCAGACGCCGCGAGTTCGCTTTCAAACAAAACTTCGTCCGCAACTGGCGCATTCCAGGAACAGGCAGGCAAACTGAACCAGGCCATCCTCACCCAATTCCGTGACCAGCCGTTGGTTGGCGGCGCACTTGCTTTCGCGGTCGGGGCCGCGATCGGCGCCGCGCTCCCTTATACCGAGACGGAAGACGAATTGCTTGGTGAGACATCGGACACCGCAAAGGAAGCCGTTACTGCCCAGGCGAGCGAGGCTATTGCCGAGGGGAAAGCCATCGCATCCGACGCCTACGACAAGGCGCTCGCAGCAGCATCCGACGTGCATGATGCGGTCAAGGATCGGGTGGTCGATGAGGTCAAGACCTTCGAAGCCCGCTTGGGCAGTGGCACGCACCAACAGCCGTAGACTTCAGGGCTTCGGGGTGGGGCCTGCCCAGCAATAGCCGGGAGGGATTTCAGAAGAACAGGGCGCATAGCCGCGATGGCGCTGTCATCCCTGCAATGCCTTAATCTATAAACACATGACTACGCGATCGCCGCGCCTGCTATTTCGTTGGTCGCCGGGAAGGTTGCCGACGCTTTAAGCACATTCCCTTGACATATCCGTAGGATACCCCGGCAAGCCGGCAAGGGGAAAACGGCGTCAAAAGAAAGCATCCAGCCATTTGCGGTCACTGGGTCGTGTCGTTCGCGTCAGCGAGGTCGTTCATATCCAGATTGCCTCCACCACTCGTGAAGATCGATCATCATCGGACGTCATCAGGAATGCTGGCTCCGCGGGACGTAACAGCACCAGTCCAAGGGACATGTCGTGGACTGGTTTGAGTCCAAGGCGCGTCGGTCGGTCTTCAGGGAGAGCTGGCAGCCAGGGCTTGCTGTAAGTCCTTGCTGCTCAGGTTGGGATTGCGGTTGAATAGTTCGATCGCCACGGCGGCCGCCGCACGGCCGCGCTCGCTTTCGGGGTCGATGTCGTTGGACTGGCACCAAGATTTCACGGCTTGGGCAAGGGCTTCGAACTCGCGGTCTGAGTAGTCCATCATGTCAAGAAAGTTGAAAGGCACATCCCTCGCTCCACCAGAGGCAAGAGCACGTCTGATCTCCCAAGCCGTGTTTGCCCGGTACCCGATAGCCGGCGGCCACATTATACTCGCAGTGCCTTCCAGGTTCTATGTCTGCTTGCGTACGAAACGGTGCGAAACGGCGACTTCTCGGCTGCGGTCATCCCTGACCGAATGGCGATGCCCAGCCGCGACCCCGTCGTAATCAGCATGTGGCTGGTTGTCAGGGTAGTTGGCGAATGATTGGTCGCTCTGAAGTGTGAAGCCCGCTCGTTCGCGGGCTTCGACATCAGTCAATGCTTGCCCTTGTGACTTCCCTGCCCTCCTTTGGAGCGCTGGTCGCTTGCCTTGCTGCTGCGATCTGAGCTGTCCTGATCATTGCGGGTCATTGATGCCTGCTTCGTATCAGAATTTTTATGGCTCTGTTTGCCGGCCTTAACGTGCTGCTCGTGAGAACCGCCTTGCGATGCCATGTCGTCTACTCCTTGGTTGAATGGCGAGACCGACAATGGATAGCGGTCTCGTTCCACCTAACACCAAGGTTGTCGGTCTGTTCCTTCACAAAAACCGAACGAAAGCGGATCAACAATCGCAACTGCGACCCTTGTCGCTGGCGAAATTGCGTTTCGGGTTTCCAACGTTTTGAAAACGTCTTGGCATGGCGGTTCGACCGACGGCCTCCGCCCTGGCTGCACGGCCCTTGGTGGGCGCGCTCTAATCGAGAAGTTCCGATGGTACTCAACCGCCGTTTTCCGCGAGCCTCCCCATCAGCGTCTTGTGCAAGAAGATGTTCATCGTTGCACTGTCATCCTTATCGCCGCTAAAGCCGAGCTCGGTCGCCAACTCCTTTCGTTCCTAAATGCTGGCGTCCATTCCGATTGCTTTCATGAGGTATACGAACGACTCTCGCCAATCCAGCTGTCGTCCGGACTTTCTTGCGGCCTCGCCTGTCGCAGGATCGGTGACAATTGGAGGACGTTCGGAAATCTAGTCGGACATTGGTGCCCCCGGACCGGGAGGCGGTGGCGTTTCCAGTTCATCCGACCTCGTAGAATTGGAAGGCGCAGCGGTATCGGGAAACGCCTTTGCAGGCGCGTCCCGGGCGCTACCGAGTATTGCGTGCGGTCAAAGATACCCATTGAATTTTTCCTCCACTGGCACAATGACATCCCGGTTTGACTAACACTCGTGCAGCCTCCTGTTCCGTCACCATGGCAGCTGGACACTGATCAACCTGTCGTCAGCCTTCGCCACTATTCGAGCTTGCATTTGCTTCTTCCAATTTGCGTCCGGAACACTTTCAGTTGCGGCTGGAAACCAAACGACGATCTTTTAGTTAAGGCAATAATGTTCCACTCGCTCACATGTAACGAGGATAAAGGATGAGTCCCGAGATCAGTCCATCGCCCGGAGTGGTTCAAGACCGTTATCGCACCTTGATAGACGCTATCAGCGACTATGCAATCTACATGCTGGATCCCAATGGATATGTCAGGAGTTGGAACACCGGCGCGAACAAGTTCAAGGGGTATACGGACGATGAGATTGTCGGCGAGCATTTCTCGCGATTCTATACTCCAGAGGACCAGGAAGCGGGCCTGCCGGCGCGGGCATTGCATTTGGCCACGCAGGACGGCCGGTTCGAGGAAGAGACATGGCGCGTTCGAAAGGACGGCACGCGCTTTTGGGCACATGTTGTCATTGACCCGCTTCGCGACAACGGACAGTTGATTGGCTTTGCCAAGATCACAAGGGATTTGTCAGAGCGCAAGCGCGCAGAAGAGGCCCTAAGGCGCAGTGAGGAGCAGTTTCGCTTACTCGTTCAGGGCGTCACCGATTACGCGATCTACATGCTCAGTCCCAAGGGATATGTTTCGAGCTGGAACGTCGGGGCCCAACGTATCAAAGGCTACACGCCCGAAGAAATTATTGGCCAGCACTTTTCACGGTTTTACACCGACGAGGACAAGGCGGTAAATCTTCCCGCCCGAGCCCTTGAAATAGCAGAGCGCGAAGGTCGGTTCGAGCGAGAAGGATGGCGCCTGCGCAAGGATGGGTCGCGATTTTGGGCGAACGTCATCATCGATGCGATCCGCTCCGAGGGCGGAGAACTCATTGGATTTGCAAAGGTGACTCGCGACATCACGGAAAAGCGCCAGGTCGAGGAAGCCCTCGCCAAGGCGCAGAGAGACCTGTTTCAGGCTCAGAAAATGGAGGCTGTCGGCCAGTTAACGGGTGGGGTCGCACATGACTTCAACAATTTGCTCATGGCCATTCTCGGCAGCCTTGAGATTGCTCAAAAGCGAGCCGCCGCGGGGCAGGACGTGACGGGATTGATCAAAAATGCCATACAGGGCGCCAAGCGCGGAGCATCGCTGACACAACGGCTTCTTGCTTTTTCCCGAAAACAGGAACTGGAATTGCAGCCGGTTGACATCCCCGATCTCGTCCGAAGCATGACGGACATGCTTCGGCGGTCGCTGGGCCCGATCGAAATCAACACGAATTTTCCCCTTGGTCTGCCGAAAGTTCAGTGCGATCCCAACCAGTTGGAGAATGCACTCGTCAATCTAGCGCTCAATGCCCGCGATGCCGTTTCGTCGGATGGTGAGATCACGATAGGGGCAAAGCGGCATTCGGTTGCGACCGGGGATCGCAGCGAGTTGAAACCCGGCGATTATGTCTGTCTGTCGGTGACGGACAATGGGGAGGGAATGGACGACGAAACACTGGCAAACGCAACGGCACCATTCTTCACGACGAAAGGTGTCGGCAAAGGAACAGGGCTCGGCTTGTCCATGGTCCAGGGCTTGATGGCGCAAAGCGGAGGACGCCTTGTCCTTCGCTCAACCAAAGGCGAGGGCACGTGTGCTGAGCTGTGGCTTCCAACGGCCGGAGGCATTCACGAAACGGCGAAAACAAATCAAGCAGAAGATAAGGTTGTCGCCCTCCATACCTACAACAGACCGCTCAATATTCTCGTGGTCGATGATGATCAACTCGTCTTGACGAATGCAGTCTTGATGATCGAGGATCTCGGCCATGCGACGACGCCTGCCCAATCCGCTGAGGAAGCGCTGAAGATTCTTTCCGAGAACTGCAATTTCGACCTCGTGATTACGGATCATGCGATGCCAAAAACGACCGGGTCCCAGCTGGCAGGGATGATTGAGCAAAAGTGGCCTGGCCTGCCAGTCGTACTGGCAACCGGCTATGCAGATCTTCCGCAAGGCGCGGATCGCACAGTCGCGCGATTGCCAAAGCCCTATTCACAGGCACAGCTGGTCGTGGCGATTTCGCAAGCGGTCGAGCCATAGCGAGGCGCGCACCGGCGAGGAGCCCGTGTTGCAGGCTCAACTCGCCGCGCCCGCCGCCCATAAAGGCATCGTGATCTCTTGTTTAGCGGTGCGCGGACGCTGAGAGCACCGGTCCGGAGTAGAGGATACCCCACTCGCGATCTGGCAAAACCTATGCTAGTTCCGTGTTCGACAGCGTACACACCACGCAAGCGCTGTTGCGATGAGACCGGCTGGCTGAGCTAGCCGATTTCCGGGCACCCGCGGGAATTGCCGAAGACGATTCTGTCCGGCCCGGCCCGGGTGAACCCCTCAACGACAACGCTTCTCGACGTTACCCTGGCAATCTGCGGTCTCCTAAATCCTGCGTCACGTGCGAGGTCAAGAGCGTCGTCGGGATTGCAGCGCTCTCTTACGCGCCGCTCTTGGTTTCGATCATAAATTCCAACTCCACCTGGGCCGACTCGAAATTCCAGGTCTTGCGCGTATAGCGCCGGGAATGGCCAGGTAACGATTGTGGTCACAAGCGTTCCAAGCAACAGGGCTTTCGAGTTCATAGCAAATCCTCCGAACTTCGGTTTGTGTCTGAGCAACAGATCAGCGACCAAGTTGTTCCAGCATCGATGCTTGGGAAAAACCATGGGGATATGGTGGGAGCAAACGAGGTGCGTTTTGCTTGGCTAAATCGTGATCTCGATGACGGCACACCTCATGGCACGCATCGAGGCAAAAGCTCGCCGAACCGGGGTTCAATCGTCTCTCGGCAAGAGAAAGGCTGCGACCTCTATGAAGTTGAACATGTGAAAGCCTGATGCCTGAAATCCATCCGTTCAAACGCCTCGGACAATGAACCATTGAAGGTGCTCGCTCGCGAACAGGGTCAGTTCTTCGTCATCACCTGCGACTATTCCAAGGTGAACGCATCACTATCTCCCGGGGGACCTTCATCGAGCTTTGCGGCAATAGCACACTCGACAGGGTGCGTAGGAGCTTTATGTGCGAGGGCTTTAGTAAAAAGTCTATCTTCGGATGACGTTGCACTCTCCCCCATGAAGCCACTACGGGCACCGCATCACTCGAATACTCCGAGAGATACGAGTGATCCGAGTTCCCGTCTGGTCAAATGAGCGCCTGCGATAACACTGTTGCCCGCCCTCAGAACGGCTCGTTACCGCGTCGCTCCGAACATGAACGCAAGGGCGGCGACGACGGCAACCGCGGTAATCGGTCTATCACGAACGGTTTCCTTTATATCGTCAAGCAAACTGCCGGCTCGTGCCTTCGCTACTCCAACTGAGTCAGATGCCACGCCGGAAACAGACTTCGCCAGCCGATTTGTATCGAGCCGGAGCGCACGAATATTCTCGCCTATCGACCCTGGACGGAGCGGATCGCCATTGGTGCTTTCCGTCGTGTATGGGTCGGGCTCGGATTTCACGCGTTCAGCAACCTCCGCGTCCGCCCTTCCGGTGGGCACGCCTGTAGTAGTAGCTGAAACGGGATCAGAGGCCGGAAAAGAGTCTTCCAATCCCTGATCGAGCCCTCCTTGGCGTGCGCGACGTCTTTGCTCCGATTGTTCTTTCTGCATGGATTTAACTGCTGGGGAATCCTTGGGGTCAGGCATTGGTGATCTCCACTGTCCAGTGCCTTAATGAAAGCTCCAGCATGATCAGAAGTTCCCGTCGCGGGACGATTTCGTTAGCTCGTCACACGGGCTGAGCGCAGTCATTGTTGGAAAATTTGCAAATTGGGGTTATGCCTGAGCCGCATTCACGCAGTCAGGGCACCCCAAATATGAAGACCGCCGTAGCAATCCAAAACAGTGCACATATTTCGATAGCGATTAGCATTCCAATTGAGCGGTCGCTCATCCTGCACTCCCCCACAAGGCCTGAAGGCTAGCATAATTGCGGAGGGGTGCCGAAACACATTGTTTTTCCGATTATTTCAGGAGGCGCTCATATTAGTGCGGAAAGCTTGGGGCGACAGACGAGCTTTGAGAAGCACGTCGCCAGGGCGCACAGCAACCTGTTTGTACTCGGCAAACGGCGTCATTTCTCGACTTGGTGCCTTCGGATGCTTTGCACTGATCTTGCGGAAAGGACCCGATTACCTATCTGAAAAGAAACCTCGAAGTGGAGCCTCGAGATGGATGCGTTGACGACTAAACAATCCTCCAATCCGACCATCGAAATTATTCCGCCCCTGCACGTCAATTGCTTCAGTAATTTCATCACCTGTCTTTGCTGCAATCGATCACGTACTCCGGGGGAAATAGACGAAGACGGATGCGGCATATGCAATGAGTGCCTGGAGCCGAACGCAGAGCGCTGGGACATTCCCGCTTTCGAAGTGGCCTTGGCCCAACTGCCAGCCGGCTACCTCGAAGGCGATTTCAAGGGCCGGCGCTGGAGCGCAACCGTGAAGCGGTCTTCGGACGGCCGGCGCGAGTGGCTGTTTGCCGAGGACCTTGGAGGGAGCGATATCGTCAGCTTCAATCTTTACAGATTAGAAAATGGGCGCCACACTCTTCGCCCGTGCGAGATGTCGCAAGCGAAGGTGGTTGAATTCGTCATTGGTTTCCGCCCGGACACAAGGTCCGGGTGATTGATCAGATCTCAAAGCGAATTTTGACTGAGAACCGCATAGGCCGGCGGGCCTGAAAAGGGCAGAGGCAGCTTCCCGTCGTCCACCAGATCGATAGTCATTGGTCGGTTCTTCTTGCCTTGGGTCATTTCTTTGTCTCCCAGCGTACAGGAACTCCGCTAACCGGAACCCTGAATGTGACGCCTGCGTTACTTGTCGCCAGGTAACGAGAGAACGTCATGAACTCAGGCCATTTCTTTTCAAAATTCGCCACTGCTGTTGCCGAGCTGTCAGGAAAACCGGTAACCTTCGTGATGGCGGTCGCCCTTGTCTTGGTTTGGGCAGCATCGGGCCCGGTATTCAGTTTTTCCGAAACTTGGCAGCTCGTCATCAATACCGGCACTACCATTATAACTTTTCTGATGGTCTTCGTGCTGCAGAACTCTCAGAACCGAGATGGCAAAGCCCTGCAGGCGAAGCTCGACGAGCTCATTTTGACCTCACAGGCGCAAAACAAATTTGTCGGGATCGAGAAGCTTGACGAGAAGCAACTTCGCGAGATGAGTGCAAAACTCGCGGAAAAAGCCGAATGCGTCGAGGACGTCGCTGACGAAAAAGCGGAGTCGGCTTGAAAGGGGACTCTTGTCGTGGATCTGCCACCGAGCCGCCGCTCGTGGAACCGGAGCTTCAGTTAAACGTTGTAAGCGGCCAGCAGCCGATTAAACATCCGGCCGTAGGCATCGAGCCTTGTACGGCGCCTGCCGGTAGGCCCGTTGGACGCTTCAGATGCAGGGTTAGAGATTATGGGGCGAAGGATGGCCGAGAACACAACGCTCGAAACGAACGGCGAGACGATTGGCATGCCGGTTTCCCGCGCTGTCTTCAAGGCGAGCAGGCCATCCGCGGGCATCCCGCAGCAGCACGACGTCCATGAAGAGCGGAAGATGGGAACGCTTCGCAAGCAAGCGGGAGAAATGCGCCGACAGGTAGCTGACGGAAGACGATCAGCGGCACGGCCTACCAAACCGCCAGACAGGTTGAAGGACCGGGAAAACTCAATCCGGTTTCGAGCCTTTTGTTTGCTGCAACTGCAACCGGCACCCTCGCATTTGTCATTACCGGTTTTCGGCCGCTCCATCGAAATCTTCGCGATTTCCTCGAGAGAGTATGAAACCGGATCCAGTCGCAAACTGAAGATGAATGGCCTGGCAAAATGGTTGGCCGAACGACGTTGCTGTCGCGCCATCCTACTCTAGCTATTTGCAGCGACGGAATGAGTTTGCAAACCCTTGGCAGGAAGGATCTGAATGCTCGACGAACAGACCCAGGCTAAAACCGGAATTCCCGGTCTGGATGACGTCTTATGCGGAGGCTTAAGCCGCAGGCACGTATTTCTCCTCGAAGGTGCGCCGGGAACGGGAAAGACGACCATCGCACTTCAGTTCCTGCTTGACGGAGCGTCAGCAGGTGAAAAGTGCCTTTACGTAACTCTCTCCGAAACCGAGGAGGAACTGCGAGGAACCGCAGCGTCGCACGGGCTATCGATCGACGACAGCCTGGAAATCTTCGAACTTGTTCCCCCGGAAAGCCTTCTGAATGCCGACCAGCAGCAAAGTCTTCTCTACTCGTCGGACCTTGAGCTCGGCGAGACGACGAAAATGATCTTTGAGGTCTTCGAACGCCACAAGCCGAGCAGAGTGGTCATCGACAGCCTTTCGGAAATCCGCTTGCTGGCGCAGAGTTCGCTTCGATATCGCCGCCAGATCCTGGCTCTCAAGCATTTCTTTGCTCAATCGGGGGCGACTGTGCTGCTGCTCGACGACATGACGTCTGATGTCCTGGAGGCGAAAGGGGAGGAGCGCGAAAATTCCTGATCAGCTCGCAACCAGCCTTATACTTGCGCCTTCGGGCAGAGATACTCAGATTGCTTCCTCGCTTCTCAGGGAGGCGGGCATGCCCAGCGAGGCCGTGTCCGATCTGCCAGCTCTTCTGCGGACAATTGGCGACGACACCGCCTTCGTCGTGTTGACGGAAGAGGCATTGCACAATGCCGACCTGAAACCGCTTTCCGAATGGATATTGCAACAGGCTTCCTGGTCTGACATGCCGTTCCTCGTTCTAACGCAGCGAGGCGGCGGCTCGGAGCGCAATCCAGCTGCAGGGCGACTGTCAGGAATTCTTGGGAACGTCAGCGTCATCGAGCGGCCGTTCCATGCCACCAGCTTCATCAGCGTTGCCCAAACCGCAATGCGAGGAAGACGCCGCCAGTACGAGGCACGAGCTCGCATCGAGGAGCTTCGCGAACAGGAACGACGGCTGCAAACTGCCCTCGAGGCGGCAGGCTCGGCTCGTGGGAACTGGATCTCGTCACCTACGAGCTGTCGACTTCCCCAATATGCAAGGCGATCTTCGGCCGATTGCCGGACGAACCATTTGCCTACCCGACACTACAGGCCAGCATCCATCCCGACGATCTTAAAGGCACGCACGAAGCCCTGACCGCAACGATCGAAACGGGTGTTGGGTTTGCGGTTGAGTATCGCGTTATTTGGCCGGACGGTTCAGTCCACTGGGTGGAGAACAGGGCACAGCTCTTGCGCAACCGGTCGGGGGTCGCGGTCAAGATGGTCGGCGTTTCGGTCGACTTCACTGAGCGCCGCCAGATCCTGGAACAGCAGCGACATTTAAATGAATTGCTCGAAGAGCGTGTCGGGGCCCGAACTGCCGAGTTGGAAGCTGCTCACGAGATTGTTTTGGCCGAGGCCGCGCAGCGACAAAAGGCGGAAGAGCAACTTCGCCAGATTCAAAAGCTTGAAGCGATCGGGCAATTGACAGGGGGCGTTGCTCACGACTTCAACAATCTATTGATGGTGGTACTCGGAAATCTCGAACTGATCCGCAAGGCGGTAACCAATGAGGCGCGTCTCGTCAGGTTGGTCGATGGAGCGCTTCAAGCCGCGAAAAGGGGGGCATCTCTGACACAACGCTTGCTGGCATTCGCACGGCGCCAGGACCTGCAGGTAAAGGCGGTTGACCTGCGCAAGCTGGTTACAGACATGGAGGATCTTCTCCGGCGATCTATCGGTCCGATGATCATTTTGGACAAAGAAATGCCCGAGAACCTGCCGCATGTTCTTGCTGACGCAAATCAGCTTGAACTTGCCCTCCTCAACCTTGCGGTCAACGCCCGGGACGCCATGCCCGAAGGAGGTTCGCTGAAGATTGGGCTTGAAGAGATCAATGTCGCGCCCGGAGACAAGGAACTGTCTGGCGGTCGTTATGTCCTTCTGAGCGTTGCCGACAATGGGAAAGGAATGGACGAGGATACGCTCGCAAAGGCGGTGGAACCGTTCTTTTCCACCAAGGAACTCGGGAAGGGTACAGGCCTCGGACTTTCCATGATCCATGGCCTGGCGCTGCAACTTGGGGGCAGCTTTAGCCTTGAGAGCGTGCTCGGCTCCGGTACAACCGCTCAACTCCTGATCCCAGCCGTGGAGGGTGACGTCGTGCAGATGGACGTGAAGGGCTCATCACCCGTCATCATGCCGGACAAACAGCCGAAGCGCATCCTTCTAGTTGATGACGACATCCTGATCGCGATGAGTTCGGCTGATATGGTAACCGACCTTGGACATGAAGTGGTGGAAGCTCATTCGGGAGCGGAGGCGCTCGAAATTCTCGGTAGCGATCAGCAGTTCGATCTTCTGATCACCGACTATTCCATGCCCGGCATGAATGGCGCGGATCTTGTACAGGCCGCACGGCGGTTAGTTCCCGACCTGCCCGTGCTTCTTGCGAGCGGCTATGCCGACCTGCCAGCAGGAGTGCAGGTAGATGCAGTCAGGCTTGGGAAGCCATATACCCAGGATCAACTCGCGCACGAGATCTCCAGCGCTTTGCAAGCATAACAGATTTGATCAAGAGACGGGAACCGGACTGGTTGTTTCTGTTTTGTAGCACGCATGTCATGGTTGCAAAACGAAGGGACGAATGATGATGGCCGATAACAGACAGGATTGGATCGCTCACCGCGGATACGCACATTAGGAGCAGGCGGGACGACCGTACTGGGAAGACTAGAGTCATTGGCGACAGGCTATCCTGGGGCGAGAGCTCCTCGAGGGGACCCGCCTCTGCCGACGGTCAGGAAGTCTTTGATCGCCGAGGCATGACGGAAAGGCCTGTCAGGCGCGATCGTGCCACCAACATCCTCGTTGTCGAAGACGAGGCGAAGCTTCGTTACGATACTGTTGATTGGTCGAAAAGGCCGGCTACCGCGTTTTGGAAGCAGCGAATGCGGAAGCGTTGGTCCTCTTCAAAATCAATCAGATCGACACGCTTTTTACTGATATCGATCTGCCGGGCAGCATGGACGGCCTAGGTCTTGTGAAACGGTGCATGTCCGATGGCCCGAAACCAGAGTTATCGTGACCTCGGACGCCGTCAGGCTCTCCCCCGCGGCATTGAAAGCGGCGTAGATTTCATCTCCAAGCCAACCTCCAACACTGCCACCTTGTTCTGTCGTCAGATTTTGGAAAATCCGGCGAGTTGAGAACGGGTTTGGTCTTTAGGGGTTTCACGAATGCCCTTGTCTTCCCAAGGCTTCGGTATTGTCGCTACTTTCACAGAGGCGTTCGATTATCTCGGTTTAGACGACCATGAACGAGTAGACGACCTTGACTACCATTGTCGGTATCTGGTCCGTTCCTTATTGTATGGCCCTTCAAATCTTCTGCCTTCGCCGTGCGTTTCGCGCTGCGGGAACGCGAAAACTTGAACTATCCGTCTTTTGAAAGCTACAACGGTTCGAAGACGCGCGGTAAAGGTGGGATTGAGATGTGGAAAATTAGCCAAACCCTCGCCAGCCTGGCAATTTGCATCAGCGCGGCGGGCAGCATTGCATTGGCAGACGAAACGCCCCCGCCGAAGTGCCTGCGGATTGCATCGGAAGCATTTGAGAATTTCGTGATATCTCCGCTTCATGTTTCCCCCTCAGGTGACGGGGCGATTTACGCCGGCAAATCTCAGTCTGATACGCAGCCAGCAATTGCTGATACCCCGGAAAAGGCACGAAGGTTGCTATTGGAAACGATTGAGTCTGGCAAAGGATGGGCGGCTTACGGTACCAGGACAAATACAGAGAACAAGTTGGAGACGCAGGTTCTTTACGTCTTCGAGGATGGCGATTCTTGTGCGACCTTTCCGAAGGTTCCCGAACGCATCAGCACTATTTACCTGCCCGGGGGAGTGTCTCGATCTCTCCTGTTGTTTTTCCGCCAACCGACAAGCGGGGACGACGCGGAACTGCGTACGCGACTTCAGGCATTCCTGACCAAGACAAACCAAGACCGCCCCGTCACTACCGCGCCACATGCGGTCAAGGGCGCAAGGCCACAGAAGATCGATTCCGGCCAATTCGTCAGTAAATGGAGCAATGTCTTTCCGCCAGCAATGCTTGCCAGTCTGGCGCGGTGGCAGGATGCTTGCAACGCGCGTAGCGACGGCTCTAAAATGGACCTCTCCGACAGGTTTATCGACAGGATGGACGTCGACGGGGATGGTGACGAGGACTGGGTTGCGAACGGATACGGCCTTTACTGTATAGGCCCCGATGGGAACCGGAGGCAAATGGCCGGTGACGATAACGGCGCGACGGTCTGGGTATTGCTGTCGGATGGGAAAAAGCTTGGGCTAGCAGCTGAACTGCGCTTTGCCCACGGGGATACAATCCGACAATACACTGGATATTCGGTCATCGTTTCGAAACTTGGTATCTTTCCGCTGCGTGGCGGTCCGATTGGCGAACCGGTCCAGGTCGTGCCCAAGGGCGGGCGCGTGGCATACAAGCTTTGAAACGCTTTTGTATTGATCTGCACCGCCGCAAACCGGACACCTTCCTTAAGCAATCAGGTCGTGCCTCCGCGCTGAAGGTCAGTCCAAGAGTTCTGCGCGAACAGAATGCTGCCGTAACCGCAGTGGATGCACTATCTGCTGTTGATGACGATGTCGTTGCGGATCAGGTCTGACAATTCAGCTTCATCGGTTACCCCAAGTTCGATCCACTGGAGCAGGCTTTTTGCCTTTCGGCCCGCTTCAACACTTCCCCTTGGATAATCGTTCTCTTCGCACCAGCATTGCAGGATGCGATCAATCATGTCGTTCACTCTCGATATTAACACCGGTTTCGCCAGCTCAATCCGCCGCATCTGTCCCCCCTACCCGAATGAGGTCAAGCCTAGAAGGGCCGGCGGTAGGAAGGCAATGCGCGATATATGAGATTTCGCTTATGTGACGGTGGTTGAAGCCGGCCTGTTGTAAAACGGCCATAGTAGTCAAGTGTTTAGACCATTGGGACGATGCCGAACGCAAACCAATCCTCGCCCCCTCCTGACACGTAGTCCACATTGTGCAGCGTTTGATGGTTTCTTTTAACGCCTCGGCTAATCCGCGCTGACGCGTAATCGAGGGGCGGAGTCACCAGTTCACGCGCGGCCCGATCCTTCGCCCTCGCTCGAGTGAATTGCGCCCCATTGCGGTCATCCCGTCGATCCGCCGGGCCGGGTCCACACCGCGGCGCCGGTCGATCCATTTCATTACCGGCGTTACCGATACCCCGTGAAGTACAATCGATACGAGAATGATCAAAAAAACAGTCGACCAGACGGTCTCGATAGCCTCGAACTGCACCTTTCCGGAGGCGTAGGCGAGATAGTAGATCGAACCAAGACCACGGATGCCGAAGACAGCGATTATCAACTTCTCAGCCGTGGGGTGTGGGCAACCAAGCATGGAAATCCAGCCGCATACAGGACGGACAATGGCCAAGACCAGACCCGCGACCACCACCACCCGCCAATCTGCGAAGGAGATCAGTTTTCCCTCCGCCACCGCCGACCCGAAGCAAACAAGCAGCAACATCATTAAGAGCCGTTCGATCTGCTCTCCAAAATCATGCAGTTCCTCATGATAGTCGCTACTGCGCTCGATGGAACGAAAGGTAAGTGCGGTTACAAAGACGGCCACAAATCCGTAGCCATGAACGAGTTCCGTTGCAGCGTACGACACACAGGTGAAGCCGAGCGCGGCCAACCCGTCGCCGGTTTTGGCGAGCCGGCCAGCTTCAGGGGCTCTGAAAGTGAGAAAGCCGAGGAGGCGACCGACGGCCCAGCCAACGGCCACGCCGGCGGCAAGCCGCCAAACGACGTCCACCACGAACCACCGAGCTGTCCAGCCCCAGTCACCGCCACTTGCCGCGATGGCGATCGCGGCCATGACAAACGGAAAACTCAGTCCATCATTCAGTCCGGCTTCGGACGTCAGTGCGAAACGGATGTCATCTTTTTCTCCGGTCTTCGGAGGACCGACCTGCACATCAGCCGCAAGTACCGGATCGGTCGGGGCAAGCGCCGCCCCCAGAAGGACGGCTGATGCCAGGCCAAGGCCCAGAACGCTCCAGCCCAGGAACGCAATAGCACCTATCGACAAGGGCATCGCCAGTCCGAGCAGACGCCACGTAGTCATCCACCGCCGCCATCCAAGCGGTCGGTCGATCTTCAATCCGGCGCCCATCAACGCGACGATCACGACGAATTCCGTGAAATGCTCGGTCCATACCGCGTTCTCAAGGGGGTTCATGCGCGGAAGTGGAGAAATTGGGGACCATGCCAACAAAATTCCGATGCCAATGCAGCAGATGGGCAACGACAGCGGAATGCGCCGGAGAACGAGTGGAAGCCACGCGGTGAGAAGCACGACGGCACCGAACAGAAGTAGCGTCACGGCGTAAGAGTTCAAGTCCTATTTCTCCCGCGCCTGCTTCAACCGCGAGCCTGCGGCGATCTGATGACCCTGCCTCTTCGCAACTTCGCCAGGACAAGTATGCTCGCTACGGGATGACCCGTTGATGAGGAGCAAGCGATGTGGCCCGTTCTGGTTATCATGCCGGCGCTTGGCTTCGTGAATGGCTTGGCGCGCATCAAGCCAATCGGCGGCGAGATCATAGTCGTCCGCAAACTCGCAGCCAGCCTTGCGAGTTCTCGGACTCTTGCGTGAATTTTTGTAAGCGTCCCAAGCCGCAGCACTGATCTTTGTGAGCTCTGGTGTGAGAGGCTCGTAAGCCGGATCCTGGAACTGATTGAGGAAGCGACGCCTGAACTCGTCTTCATCAAGGCGCGGGCTTGGACTGCCCTTTCTTGCTTCAAGGTCGGCCGAAGATATGTTTGACATTCGTGAACTCCTTGACCTTAAGCAACAACGTCACTTCAAACCCGGAGTTCCTGAGGTTTAATTTGAAAAGCTTGTCATGCTTGTGTCTACGCTCGACGTTGATCGCATGTTGGCAAGTCGCGCTCCCCGGTCCGCTCACTTGGGTGATCGCCATTTTGGCGAACCATTCATCCGCTTGCGGCGTATCTGCGAATTCCCGCTTTCGTTGCCGCCCTATGCTGAAAGGTCCGATGCCATGACCTGGCGGCGCCGGGGCGTCGCCAGGTTCTGACACATCTCGGTTCGGATGACGCTGGCTTTCCGCATCCGTTCCGATCAACGAACTGGAGAGAGCTGCAATCGCGAGACGCCAGCCGCAACGTTCAGCCCGGTTCCGGTCTGTCCGCTGACAGGCTGAAGCGCAAAGTTTTCTGCATTGCCCCCGACAAGAGCATTGGCACCAAGGCCAACACCGATTGCCGCGTTCGCGGACGCACCGACATAGGTACCGGCGAGATCGCCTTCACCGACGCGCGTCGGCTTTGTATTGACGACAACCCAACTCAAATAGGACTTGCCACTTACGCCGATATCAAGACCAAGCTTGCCAATCGATCCGGCATAATGCTCCACCCAACCGCCTTGTTGGCGAAATCGGCAGTTGATCGCACGGTTCGATCCGATAACCATTCCCACGCCTCCGGCGACCTCGCACGACAGCGTGCCCAGTCTCTGGCGCGGTTCTTTCACGATGACTACTTTTTGCGTGGGCTGCGTCTTGTGGATCGTAGCTGCCCAGCCGCCCGAAGGAATTGTAAAAGCCACGGCTGCGATGGCTAGGACAAGGTTTTTCATCTCGGGTTCCTCTCAATTGTTAATCCATTTGGCCTTGGAATTAACCGATCCCGAGGGCATAGGTTCCGTCCTCGCCTCTGAGCGCGCGCGTCCATCAAGCTCTTCAACTTGCGACGAGCCGGGGGAGCTGGGCAGCGCTTACCGGGCGTGGAAGACCCGTGCAACCAGCGCTTGTCAGCTATGATTTGCATTCCTGAAGCGGGGCCCCCACCTTTTTAGCGATCAGATAACTTCACCATGAAAAAGCGCCGCCAACCTAAAGCTGTTCGCGCGAGGAGGCTGTCATGAATGCGATTTCCAAGAGACTGGACGAGATGACCCTCGTTGAAAGAACCAACTTGCTGGAGACGGTCGCCGACGC
>Ga0209129_1000612_pt1 | contig 24086 bp, 24 predicted proteins | sample AraplaMF_Col_mMS_FD_184257 | JGI IMG/M metagenome (GOLD analysis project Ga0209129, IMG submission 184257) | Arabidopsis root microbial communities from the University of North Carolina, USA - plate scrape MF_Col_mMS (SPAdes) (version 3) | ecosystem: Host-associated > Plants > Roots > Endosphere... | reverse complement strand
TTCCCCGATTATCAGAAAAGATGTCTCCACTTGCCACAAATGCTGTGACGTTCGATCACGTAGCCGTTTCGATCGCAGACCGTGCCAAACTCGTGGCCCTGAGCATCTAACTCAACAGCGCGAACCATCTCCGCAGACATAACCCAAATATTGAGTTGTGACCCCGGTCGCAGCGCGTGCGGCCGGCTTGCGGTGAAACCTCCTAAAACCGGGCATAGCTGCAGAGCAGCGTCGCGCGAGGGCATTGTCAAGGTGAAAAGGGTGACGTCCCGAAGCTGGCCATGCTCAGAGAGGCAGCTCGCGAGCAGACGGACGCGTTCCTTGTTGCCACCGACATGATTGATGCCGATCAGCGGGAGGCTACGCCGGGGATGCGCGAGCAGCCCTAGCGGACAGCGGTTCAAACGTCGGCCCCTCTTGGAGGACGTCAACGCCCGCGATAGTGTGCGAAAAAGTCTGGCTGGGGGCTGAATGGACACGCTCAACATCGCGTCGCTTGTATTCTTCATCGTGGTGTGGATTGCGATTGAGCCGCTATTGGCTCTCGGGTGGCCACGGCCCAACGATAGCTTGTCCGTAGATATGGTGCGGGTCCGAGCCGCGTGGATGCGCGAGACGCTGACCCGCGACAACAATTTCATCGGCGACGCCGCGATCCTGGGCCACACGATCAATTCCGCGTCCTTCTTCGGCTCAGCAAATCTGATCGTGATCGTCGGCCTCAGCGGCGCTTTGTTCATGGAGCCCAACTACGGAAACGGAAATGGCCTGATCGCTATGTTCGCGGCCAAGGACCCCGCGTGGCTCTTCCAAACCAAGGTATTGCTGATCATCGCCACACTCCTCAGAGGGCTATCGGATTTCATCTGGGCGGTGAGGCAGCTGAACTACTGTCTGGCCGCAATCGGCGCCAGCCCGTCGCGACAAGAAGAGCGCGACATCGCGGCCTGGACCGAGGCGCTCACGCTGGTCCTGAACCCGGCGCTCCGATCATTTAGCGTCGGCGTGAGGTCGTACTACTTCACTGTAGCGGCGGCCTTCTGGTTCCTGGGTCCGCTCCCGTTTGTCGTGGCGACGGTACTCGGCGTCGGCCTGCTGATTTGGCGTCAATCTTGGTCGGATACGGCGAAGGGGATCATGGCGATCCGCAAGCTGCTGGATTGACTTTCTGGCGGGCCATGGCCGACCGAGGGCAATAGTGGGAGAGGGGAGCGCGAACGGAGCTTCTTTTCACCCTGCGCAGCCTGTCAAGAAGCTTTGGGTGAGAGACGATGCCGATGGGTTCGACTTCAAGGGCGACCTGGAAGCGGCGGAAAGCCTTTTCCGTTTTGGCGACCAAAACGATACCAGCCCGGGGGTTAGGGCCGCTCCGATCGGCGCCACGTCGCGAACATTCCTGCTGGAGCCTTCATTCTGGACATTCATCGCCGTTTCCTCCTGCCTCACAACGTGCAGGAGGCTCGGCGGTTCACACACTGCCTATTTCCAGCGGGAGCTGGAATTTTCCGAGGCTCAGGTTCAGTTCGGCGGGGGTGAAGGCTCAAGGAACGCAGGTGGATTGCGGTCGCCATCTCGAATTCCCAAAGCTGTGTGAATCTGGCTGACTACCGCCGCGCCTTCGCCCACAGCTGCTGCCACCCGCTTGGTGGAGCCCGCTCTTACATCTCCAATGGCAAAAATGTTCGGTATGCTGGTTTCGAGGGCCAGAGCTGCGCGGCCCACCTCTTGTTCGACGAAGGGATCGAAAGCAGCTCCCGTTACGATGAATCCGGCGCGGTCCGTAGTAATGTGCGGGCATAGCCAGGCGGTGTTAGGGTCTGCACCAATGAACATGAAAAGCTGGCGGACTTCGAATTCCGTCTCTCTTGCGGACTTCAAGTTTCTGATCTTCACTGCCAGAAGCGACGCATCCCCCGATATGGAGGCTACCTCGCATCCGACGTGCATCACGACATTCGGGAGGGCGGCAATCCGCTCAATCAGGTAGGTCGACATCGTATCCGCAAGCTCCCTTCGGATCACCAGATGGAGACGGCTGACCTTGGGGGCCAAATAGGCGATTGCCTGACCAGCAGAGTTGCCCCCACCGACGACGACAATATCCCGGTTCTCACACCACTTTGCTTCGATGGGCGTTGCCCAGTACGACACCCCGGCACCCTCGAAGTCTGAGACATTCGAGATACTTGGTCTGCGATATCGTGCTCCAGATGCAACCACGACCGTTCTCGCCATTATTGCTCGCCGGTCGGTCGTGCGGAGATTGATTAGACCACCGCGCCGACTGCCGGGAACAGGCGGTGACATCTCAGAAATTCTCAAGGGCAGGGCAACTTCGGCGCCAAACTTCAGGGCCTGATTGAGTGCTCGACCGGCCAGGGCCTGGCCCGAGATGCCGGTCGGAAAGCCCAAGTAGTTTTCGATGCGGGAAGAACTACCTGCTTGTCCTCCTGCGGAACGTTCGTCCAGGACGATAACGCTCAGGCCTTCAGAGGCGGCATAGACCGCCGCAGCCAGTCCTGAAGGACCCGCCCCGACGATCGCAGTGTCGTACACCATCTCCGGGTCCAACTCTGGTGTAATCCCCAGACAGCATGCTACCTCCGCGTCGGTGGGCTTTTTCAGGACAGTCCCGTTTGGGCAAACCATGACCGGTAGATCGCTGTCCCGGATACCCAGGCGCTCCACCAGATCGTGACCCTCGCCCTCGCTGGAGGCATCGACCACAACGTAGGGGTATCCGCTCCGGGAGAGGAAGATTTGAAGGGCACGCAAATCCGAGTTTCCATCGTGTCCAATCAGCACGGTGCCGGAATTCCCGGTGTCGATGAGCGCGACGCGTCGAAGAATGTAGGCCCGCATGATGATTTCGCCGACCTCGGCCGAGCCGATGATGAGCGCCTTGACGTGCGTGGCGTCAAAGGGGATGGCGACGCAACCATGGTGGCCAGCCCGTGAAGCCGCCATAGCAGGCCTTCCCGACAATTGATTGAGTTCGCCTGAGAAGTGGCCCACCCCATGCGACACGATTGCGGTCTCCGAGTGGGAGCCAATTTTCCCGAAGACATCAAGCCGCCCGGAAAGGACCAGCCAAGCAGGGACTTCCCGGTCACCAATCGATGAGACCTGTTCTCCAGGACCAAACGTCTTTGGCTCTCCGCTGGCGAATCTTTTGGCTACTTCTATCTGCAACGGGGTCAGGACGGGAAACAGCTGGGCTTGGCGAGAGCGGACGTCCATGCACTCAACCTCCTGTCTAATAAAACTGCGGAATCGGTCCAAACTGAGGGGTGTGATCAGGAAGGTCAATCATTGTCTCATCCACGTAGCACCAACCCCAGCCTTCCGGCGGATCGTAGCCTTCGATGATGGGATGGCCCGTGCTCCGGAAATGCGCCGTAGCATGCTTGCCGATTGATTGATCGCAGCATCCAACGTGTCCGCATTCACGGCACAGTCGCAAGTGGACCCAAGCTTGTCCGATTGCCAGGCATTCTTCACACCCCATGGTCTGGGGCTTGACGGATCGAACGGAGTTCTGATGGCTGCAACGCGTCATTTGAAATCCTATCCTATCGTTGGATCTCGGGTAACATACCTGAAAACGCTACTTTGGTCAGTCATACGCAAGGTGGTGGCCGCTTCACTCGCCGTCCATCGAACCGAGCCGGGTTAGACTGCCTCACTCGAGCGTGTGCTACCCACTTGAAACGTAAGAATGCAGAAATTGCGAAAAAAGAGCGCTTTGGGTGAAAAAAAGATTATGGGCAAACCCACGTTTTGGCTTTGCGGGTAAAGCCTTGGCCACGCGTTGGCAGTTCAGCACATGGCAAACCGGGGTAAAGTCGCGACGGAGCGCGAAGCGGTGAACATATTTGCCCGCCCCTGGTTGCCTCAGCAGCCTCTTGTTGGACGCCGCCTTGACAAACGTGTGGGTTGAACGTCGCTGCTTGCGGATGGATTTTGCTGTTGCTGTTTCGGCTGCCGCGTCTGGCGCGGCAGCCTTCAATTAAAGTGCGCGGAGATCTTCAGCCGCGGTTTTACCGGAACGCCGATCTTGCGTCGGTTCGAAACTGACTTTCTGACCATCCTTGAGGCCTGAGAGCCCGGAACGCTCTACTGCCGAGATGTGCACGAACACATCTGGCGAGCCATTATCGGGGGCGATGAAACCATAGCCCTTTTCAGAGTTGAACCATTTCACTGTACCAGTAGCCAATGTAAGTCCTCGGTTGATTTGCAACGGGCAAAATAGTCACGAAGGCTCGTTTGGCAAGATGTACGGTTGAGTTTGGGGGTACGTGACCTTCCGGAAATATCCGAAGATGAGGCCATTGAACATGGACAAACAATACGGGCGCTCAACCCGATTGGGGAGCGCCCGTATGTTTGCTAGCGACAAAAACCAACTGCGTGGCAGGCCGCTTGCTTGAGGCGTCCATCTATCGACGGAATCCGAGTCTGGCAACAGCAGTTACTGCAGCCCAGCTATGCATTGCCCGTCGTTTTCGTCCTCGCCGCCAACCACCGTCGTCAAAAGTCAACTACGACTGACCGAGCGCTGCGGTTGGCCGGTCCGTGATACACCGCCTCTATGTTGTTCCCGTCTGGGTCAAGCAGGAAGGCGGCGTAGTATCCCGGGTGATATGATCGTTCGCCCGGTTTACCGTTGTCGGTACCGCCGTTCGCGATGCCCGCGCTGTGAAATGCGTCGACAGTGGCACGATCCTTTGCCTGGAAGGCCAAATGATGCCGCCCAGTTAGCTCCCCGAGGGCAGCGTCGCTGTCTCGGGAGGAAATGAAGAGTTCGTCAGCCCAGAAATAGTCATCGGCCTCACCACCAATTGGAATTTCGAGCACCTCTAACAGTGGGAGATAAAAGGCGCGGCTTGCCGAAAGATTGGCTACGACCAATTGGATGTGATCGATTAGTCGGCCACGATGAAGTTGGGCAGTGTCCATTTCGACGCCTCCAATTCGGGAAGATAACGAAACGACAGGGGATGGTTTCGGTTCCATGTTTCGCCGTGATTTCAGTGGAAGTCGACATCCCTGATTGTCGTTAGATATTCTGGCCCCTGGTGAACGTAGAGGTTCTCAATGTCTGGTGGGGTGGTCGCATTGTCGGGCGACTTACCCAAGATAAGCACGGCGGTATCGGCTTCGCCTACGAACCAGATTGCGCGATGGCTGAACATAGCCGAGGCGTCATCGACGCAATCACGGTTGCCGCGCGCCTGGCCGCAATCGAGCGGGCGCTTTCAGAGACGCTTGAGCAGTTCACGGCCAAGGATGGCGCGCTGTGCTGATCAAGTTTTTCCGAAGCGGCCCGGGCAGATACCTGAGCGCCTTCAGTTGCGCAAAGAGCCGTAGCGCTCTGTCTTGGCGCTAGAGGAATTGTCGGCTGTTGCTTGCGTGACTATCAAGTTGGCCCCGGTTGCTTTGGAACAAACCCAACGCCAAATCCGAACAAGCGGCCAATCTTTTCCAATGTTTCCAGCGTTGGGTTCGCGGCGCCGGCTTCGATCTCGGCAACTTGTCGCCTAGTAAGCGACAGCGTCTTGGCAAATTCCTCCTGCGTCATGCCGAACCCTTTGCGGATCTCCGCCACAGCACCGGGCAGCCTCAGGTCCCCAGTTCGAGCACGCTCCGCAAGTGTTCGCCGGTTCTCAAGAATCTCCTCTTTCGTCGGCTTCTTCCATCGAGCCATTTAGCGGTCCTTCGCCATCATTGACACGCCGCCAGAACGCTGTCCGCTATCGCGATACAGCGTCCCATTGCACGTTCTAGAATTTCCGGAGACGCGCCCATATCTTTCGCCATGGCCGGTGTTTGCCGCAGATATTCGGCAAACGCGGAAAGCTCAGCCGCGAGCGCATTCTGCTCTGCAGGGTCTGGCATCAGTTCGGCACAAATCCGCTTCCAATCGGGAAGATGGTCGCGACCTCCGTCACGCATCAACGCCCATCGGGTGGAGCGAACAATCCCCTCCTTGGCGAGTCGCATCGGCGCGAAATCAAACAGCGGAGACAGGCGGATGGTGCTGTCCTGCTGCTTACTGAGCGCGGAATTCCGGCCGTGATTGTCGGGATTGCCGAGCGCCAGGTTGGCGATGTCGCGCTTTAGGTATTCGGCGATGTCCGCGAAGGGATTGGCGGAATATTGGCGTAGAACGTCGATGTAGGCCTCATGCGTGCCGACATGGCCGAAATCGGCAACGCCGATCGCAGATACGAGGCTTTCCTGGCCCAGCCGGATGGTTCCGCCACTTTCTTTTTTTTTCCGATCGAAACGGGGAATGATCAGGACGCCTTCGGCATAGGTCGAAGGTTCGCTTACATTCAGACCGATTTCTTGAGCGATCCGCGAATAGAGGGCTTCGCCTTCGAGAATCAGGCGGTCTACAGGGTCGTTGCTGCGTACTAGCTTGACGATAACGTGGCGCATGGCCTCATCATCGGTCACGAAGCTATCGAGATAATAGAGACCGTCATTCGCCTGGGTCATCGAGACCTTCGGCCATTCGCCTTGCAGGCCGCTCGAGCCGGAGGCGAGCATTCCAAAGCGATCGGCGACTTCCATGAAACGATCCGACCGTTCAAGGATTTCCCCTTCTGTCATTCCTTGGCGCTCAACACCGCGCAGCCTTTCCGCTTCGGTGTCCGCGGCTTCTTTGATGCGGATATTGCCTATGCCGCCCGTTGCCGATCGCAGAAGCAGCGGCAGATCGGAAGCGCGCGAACCCTCAGCAAGGCCGAGGTGATCGGCAAGCTTTCGCCTTGCGTACCCCTGGGGCATAAGATCCAAGAGGAAGGGGGGCCAGCTGCGGCTGTATCGATTTTGGAGGTCAACGGGATAACGGACTGACAAGGCACGATGGTCGCGGACCGTTTTGCCGGTCGCGAATTCCGCCGACGCCATCGTGACGAAATAATCGAGATCGTAATCGACGATCGACGCCCCCTGGAAGCCGGCCGCGTCGTCCTTGAGTTCTAGCGTCGCGACGTGATGCCACTCGTCATCAAAATGGGTTTGGAGCGTTAGGCGCATTAATTGACCCTTTCAATGGTTCAAATAATGCATTTTTAGAAATTATTAAACCCATCAAAGTGGGTTGAATGACCATCGTCTGAACTGACGATCGACTTAGACAGCGCCATAGCACCGAACAATCCGCCGTCCGTCGTAACCTCGGCACATCCGCACTGTAGAAGCGGCGCAAATGTTCCGCGCGTTAGTAGAAGACGCCTTCAAGCGTACGAAAATCACTTCGTCAGTATTTCTTTCACTTTTTGGGCAAGATCATCAAGGGCGAAGGGTTTCGTTATCATCTCCATGCCGGGCGCCAGGAAGTCTGCGCGAGACGCGGCCGTTGCAGCATAGCCCGTGATGAACAGGACGCTCAACGTGGGCCGCGCGGCTAGGGCGATTTCGGCAAGTTGGCGCCCATTAAGACCTGGCAAGCCGACGTCCGAAATCAGCAGATCGATTCGTCCCTTGCCCTCGAGGTACGGTAGCGCCTGGGTCCCATCGATCGCCTCCAGAACGCGATAGCCCAGATCGTTGAGAACATCGACAACGAGCAGGCGGACCGCATCGTCGTCCTCGACCACAAGGACGGTTTCGCCTTCTCCGCGTGGTGCGATAGAGTCTTCCTCGTCCGCTTGATCGACCGCAGGTTCTCCTTCAGTGCTGCGTGGCAGGTAGAGTTTTATCGTCGTCCCGATGTCGAGTTGGCTGTAAATTCGGGCGTGACCACCTGATTGTTGCGCGAAGCCATAGATCATCGAAAGTCCGAGTCCGGTTCCCTGGCCAATCGGCTTGGTCGTAAAGAAGGGATCAAAGGCCTTGTCGATTGTCGCTTGTGACATTCCCGTGCCCGTATCGCTGACCGCCAGAACCACATAGCTACCGGGCCTGAGCGTCTCACCTTTAGCGAGATCAGCCTGCGAAAGTGTCACGTTGGTCGTCTCGATGGTGAGTTTTCCGCCGTTGGGCATAGCGTCGCGTGCGTTGATCACTAGATTGAGAACAGCACTCTCAAGCTGGTTTGCATCAGTCACTGCTTTCCAGGTATCGGGGCCGGTCATGATCTCGATCTCGACCTGTTCTCCCAGGGTTCGGCGAAATAGCTCCTCCATCGAGTGAACGAGCTGTGGGAGATCGATGGAGTGGCGGTCGAGGGACTGTCGCCGGGAAAACGCAAGAAGCCGGTGGGTCAAGGCAGCGGCGCGGTGTGCAGAAGACGTTGCGGCATCAATGAACTTGTCCAGTTCATCCAGACGACCGGCCGCGATCCGACGCTTGAGAAGTGACAGGGCGCCAATGACCCCCGTTAGCATATTGTTGAAATCGTGCGCGATCCCGCCGGTGAGCTGACCGACCGCCTCCATCTTTTGCGCTTGCCGAAGTTGGTCTTCGGTTTGCTCCAGGATCGCCTTCTGCTGTTTCTCAACCGTTATATCGCGTCCATAGGCGTAGACGAGGTCGTCTTCACGGGAGGTCATCCAGGACACGATGCGTTCAGAACCATCTGCGTGGATAAGGGTTGTATCCAGTTCGGCATAGAGGTTTTCGATCGCCTTCTTCAGTTCGGGTTGAATAGCCTCCCTTTGATCCACTGCTACGAAGGCGAGGACCTTCTGCCCTACGACTTCTTCGACCTGGTGACCGAGGATTTGCTGCCAAGAGGGGCTGACGTCGCGGAACACGCCATCCAAACCGATCACGACGAGAAGGTCGCGCGAATTCTTCCACACGCGATTGCGATCACGTACGCTGTCGCGAGCGATTGCGGACAGCTTCTGGTTCGCCTCTCTCAGGCTCTCTTGGGTCTGTTTTGTTTCTGTAATGTCAAAGACTACGCCGACATAGCGTCGGGCGTTCGATTCCAGATCATCCACATACTCTCCCCGACGCGCCAGCCAGCGCTCCTGGCCATCGGCGGCACGCCTGACGCGAAACTCGATGTCCTGTTCGTTCTGAAAGCCATTTGGACCGCTCAGATCAATCAGTGGGTCGTCGTCAGGGTGGATGAGATCATTGAGCGTCCGGATCGGAAGGACTTTCGTCGGGTGAAGGCCGAAAAGCCGACAGAATTGTTCGGAAACGGTAATGGTACCGAAGCCGACAAGGTGTTCGAACGTGCCTATGCCGCCTGCCGACTGGGCAATGCGCAACTGCTCGCTGGTGCGTTTCTGCTCGGTGATGTCAACGAGAACGCCGATAAATTTCACGGGTTCGTCGTTCTCGCTGAAAATAGTCCGGCCTCGGGCATGCACCCAGCGATAGCCGCCGTCATTGCGCAGCAGTCGATACTCTTTAGAAAAAACCTCTGATCCGGCGAGAATGCCGGCCACGGCCAACTTCACCCTCTTCAGATCGTCGGGATGAATGGACACATAGAATCTGTCCGTCGATACACCATCTGCGAGGGCGACGGGGTCTTGATGGGTTATCGCAGCAAATTTCGCGTCAGCCACAAGTCGACGCGCCGGGATATCCCATTCCCATCCGCAGGTCGCGCCGGCGGCATCGAGGGTCAATTCCAACCGGCGCTGAGCCGCATCAAGTGCGGTCAGCATTTCTGTAGACGATTTGGCATCTTCAATCATGGATGCGGCCAGTTGTAGAGTTCACGCTACGGGCTTTCCATCATGACGCGGTCGATAAAGTCCGCGATGTGCTGCTTGAGTCTCTCCATCGATGGCAAATCCATAATCATGGCAATATAGCCGCGAATATCGTGCTCCTTTACCGAGAAGTTGATGTAGAGGAAGAGAACAAAGCCCTCCTCATTCGAGCCTGGCAGGATCTCGAACAAAAGATTGCTATCGCCGCGGCGAACATGGGGAAGCGACATTTTCAGCGTGTGCTGCAGCATGTTTGCCATGGACCCTAGACAGCCATTCAGGATGACATTGCCTGTTTCGGCAAGGGCTTCTTCTTCTATCGCGGCAAGTTCGGTTTCTCCCAAGTCATCGCCGACGATCGCGCGAACGAGCGATAACCCGTCGCTTTCGGGAAAAATCAGAAGTGCTCGCCCTGAGAACGGGCCTTCGAACTGCTGTTGGACAGCGATGAGTTTCTCGCTCTCACGCTGGCCGATCAAGGACGCGGCAGACTTCCGGGTCACGATCTCAACGGAAGGAACAGACAGAATAACCTGCTTGTGCACCATCTTTCTAAGGCTGGCAGCAGCGCGGCTCACCCCGATATTGACGAGTTCCGTCAGGGCGTCGCGTTCGAGCTCCTCTAGGCCTAAGGCTTGATCACTCATGTTGCCGCTTTCTTGAGCCGGAGCGCGGCCCCAGAAATGAAGCCACTCAACGCATCCTGGGTTACCGGCTTTGCAACAAACGTCGCATTGAGCGCGCGCACCCTGGCGACAATCTCATCCTGGACGTTCGCCGTAATCACGGCGATCGGCATGCTGGGATGGCTGGCGCGTAGCTCGGACGCCAGTTCGAGGCCGTCCTTGTCAGGCATGTTGAAATCGAGAATGGCGACGTCGATTTGCTCGGACCTGACGATCCCAAGGGCGTCCGCAGCGCTCGCCGCCTCAACGCGCGTCCAGTCTGGCTGCAAAGCAGCTATTGCCTTGCCTGCGACGATGCGCGCCAGTTTACTGTCGTCTACCACCAAAACTTTCACTGTCATTCTACAATCCTGTCGTCAGGTAGCCGTTCTACCGTGTACTCGTACTACCACTATTTGTCGTTTTATGCCCTAGCAAATCAGGCGTCTTCTTTGTCGTTCCGTAGATAGGCTTCTATTCCCAAGAGAACCTGTCCGAGTGCCGTCGAGCCGGGTGATCCGCTGATTTTCGGCCTGAAAACCAGCAATGCCTGCCAGAGCGCGGTGTGGATCGACGTGGCCTCACCAACATCAACAGGGGCAGATGGGTGGTTCTCAAGGTAATTCACTAGCGTTTCGACCTCCTCGACACCACAAGGTCCGGAAAGCGCAATAACGTCGCCGTCAAGAGTGACTGTCATCGCACAAGATCCTCCATGTCGAGGACAAGTAAAACCCGGCCGTCGCCCAATAGTGTGGTACCAGCAATCCCGGCGACGCCCTGCAACAGACCGGACAGGGGCCGCGTCAGAGTTTCAGAGCGTTCCGCGATTTTCTCGACCGCAATGCCGATCTTGCCTCCTGCCGTTCGCATGATAAGGACCTTAAGATCGCCGGAGGGAGATCCAGAGGAAGGCAACTGGAGTAGTTCGCGCAGATGAAGCAACGGGACGGTTTGATTGCGCAGGACGAACGCCTGGCCCGCTCTTACACACTGAACGGCGCTGGCCGGCAATCTATGTGTCTCCACGACATCCGACAGCGGGATTCCATAGCGCTCGCCACCCACCTCCACGATCATGAGCTGGGTCATCGAGAAACTGATCGGCAGTTTCAGACTGAACGATGTTCCCGATCCGACCGCGCTGCTTAGTTCCACCGACCCGCCGAGCTTCTTGATGGAACTCTGTACGGCATCAAGGCCGACCCCGCGCCCCGACAGGTCGGAGATCGACGACGCTGTAGACAAGCCAGGCGCAAAAACCAATTGAAGGACGGCCTCATCAGACGAAGCGGTTGCCTGAATTTCCGATATGACACCCAGGTCGATTGCAGTCGCGCGGACACGCTGCGGGTCGATGCCGCGACCATCATCGGCCACTTCGATTTCGATCTGGTCACCGCGTTGCCGGGCAGTCAGGCGGAGGCGCCCTCTGGCCGGCTTGGAAAGCTGCAATCGCTCGGCCTCAGGCTCGATTCCGTGGTCGAGGCTATTTCGAACAAGGTGCAGCAGCGGTTCGAAGAGGTTCTCGACGATTTCGCGATCCGCTTCGACTGTCTCACCTTCGATGATCAGATCGAGTGCCTTGCCAAGTCTTGTCGAGGTTTCTCGTACCAGTCGGGGAAAGCGGCGGAATACGTGTTCGAGCGGGATCATGCGCGCTTGGGTAACGGCGCCGTAGAGGGAGGCGACAAGCAGCTCGATCTCGTGGTGGCTCGACAATATGCGCCTCGCCAGCCGACGATTGCCAAGCTCTTGCGCTTCGCCTGCTAGCGGCACAAGCCCGTTTTTGGCAACAATCAACTCACCAGCGATCTCGACCAGCTTGTCGATACGCGCGGAATCGACCCGCATGGTTGTCGATTGGCGTTCAACGGAGTGATCGGACGGCGTCCCCGATGGAACGGCGGGAAGCTTCGCGTCGTCTGCGGGCAGAGCGAGAAGCTCGACCTGGTCGGGGATGAGCCGGAACACCGCTTCGGCCTCAGCCAGAGCTCCCCCGGACAAAGCCTCAATCAAAAGATGACATCTGAACGGGTCGTAGTTTTGCGGGGAGGTTTGGGGCTCTTTCAAGAAGATGTTCAGATGCCGGAGGTCTGGGACCTTCGTCAGGGTCGCCAGCGGATCGTCGCCGTTGAAGAAGCATTCGGGATGCGGTTCATAGCGAATGGCTATTAGGCTTCCCTCGGAATCTGAGGCGGGAGCTTGCTCACGCAAAGACAAAGCCCAGCCTGGTATTTGCTCAGGTCCAGGTCCGATCACATCGTCGACTTGATCGGTCATTTCGCCGCTAAGGATTCCGATCAGTCGCGGAGCCTGTTTTTCTTGCGCCTCCGACAACCGACCCGTCTGAGATATGCCGGGGAGACTGTCTTCAACCCACTGAACCACAGCGAGAAGACAATCAATCAGTGTGCCATTAACGACGATCTTATCGGTCCGCGCCTGGCTCAACAGATCTTCCGCCTGATGCAAGACGGCGAGCATCGAGCCAAAATCGAAGAGACCAACAGAGCCTTTCAACGTATGAATCGACCGGAATGCACTCTCAAGGCTATCCCGTTTCTGTGGATTTGACTCCAGCGACAGCAGATCCTCGGTGGCCTGCTGGACCAACTCTCGCGCCTCGGTGGCAAACTGAACGATCAATTCATCCATTCATTTTTCCCTCGTCTCCCGGTAGACGATGGCGTCGGGAAACCGGACGGGTTCAAAGGTCTCCGAAATCCGCGACATGGACTCGGTATGCCCCAGGCAGATAAAGCCGCCGGGATAGAGGAGCTCGTGAATATTACGAGCTGCGATCTCGCGCGCTGCCTCATCGAAATAGATCAAAAGGTTTCGGCAGAAGATCACATCGAAACGCCCAATTGCGGCCAAGCTTTGCCGATCGATGATGTTGCCTTTCGCAAACGTCACAGACTCCCTTAAATCGCTGATCAGTCGGCGTTGCTGATCTTTCTCCGGGTCGAAATACCGATCAAGGATATCCTTGGGAATCTTCGACAACGACCGCGGCCCGTAATATCCTTCGACGGCCTGCTTCAGGACGTCGGTATCGATATCCGATCCAGTGATCTCGACATTATAGGCGTCGACCAGAGGCCAGTTCTCCAATAGCCAGATGGCAATCGAATACGGCTCCTCGCCGCTGGAGCAGGGCATCGACCAGATGCGAATTCGGTCGCCAGGTCCCTTTGAGCGGATAACTTCCGGCAGGATCGAGTTGCTCAAGCATGCCAACTGGTGCTGCTCGCGGTAAAAATACGTCTCGTTGACCGTGAAGCTGTTGATGAGCAACTCTGTCTCGCGTGGGTCTCCGCGCAGGATGCCAATATAGTTCCTGGCAGACGCGGATTGTCGTTGCGCGATTAGGTCCGCCACCCGGCGCTCGATGTAGTAGCGTTTCGTCTCGCCGAAAACCATACCGCTTCGCTTGTATATTATGGCGCATATCTCCTCGAGATCGGCGGCGGAAAGCGGAGTTGCGCGGTCATCGCTCGGCTCGGCGGGAGTAGTCGCCATCAGCTAACCCGATCCAGCAGGGAGGTTCCGATGTCGTCTACCCTCGTGGTCTCGCTTGCGCCCTGAAGGCGCACCAACTCGCCCGGCATGCCCCACACGACGGCAGTGTCTTCGGATTCGGCAATCGTATAACCGCCGCTGGCGTGAAGATCTGCCATCGCAGCCGCCCCGTCACTTCCCATCCCAGTCATCAGTACGCCGACGAGATCGGCTGCCGGCACATGCTTCATAGCTGAGCGCACCATTCGCTCAACGCTTGGATGCCACCGGTAGGCCGGGTCGCTGGGGGCGGCCATTGCGACCAGCGCCCCGGCACGGGACGATATTACGATATCGGCATCTCCCTTGGCGATATAGACATTCCCCGGTTCGAGCTTGATCTGTTGCTTTACCTCGCTGACGTTGAGCGCACAAATCTTGTTCAGGCGCCGGGAGAGGGGGCCGGTGAAGGAGGCTGGCATGTGCTGCGCCACCACGACCGGAAAGCGAAAGTCTGCCGGGAGCTTGGCGAGGACTGCGTCCAGCGCCGGCGGACCGCCTGTTGATGCCCCGATGAGGACAAGACCGGGTTTGCCAGGGTCGCGAAACAATCTATCGGCTGCGTCTCGCCGGCTGAACGGCCGGGAGGGCCATGGTTGTGGCGCCATATGCGCCATGCGCACACGCTCGGCCAGACGTCGGCTGCGGCGAATGCGAACCGTTGCGGCCATACGAACCTTCTCGACCAGGCGCGGGGCAAGGTCTTCGATCCCAAGCGAGATTGCGCCACCGGGCTTGGCGATGAAGTCGACCGCTCCAATCTCGAGAGCGGCCAAGGTCTCCTCAGCGCCTTCTTCGGTGAGCGAGGACACCATGACGACCGGGCAAGGGTGATCCAGCATGATGCGGTCCAGACAAGCCAGTCCGTCCACAAGAGGCATATGGATATCGAGGGTTACAACGTCCGGCCGGAAGCTCGAAATGACCTTTAAGGCTTCGGCGCCGTCCCGTGCAAACTCGATCTCGAAATCACCCTCGTCAGTAAAAATCTGCCCCAGTAGCTTTCGCATTAAAGCGGAATCCTCGACGATGAGCAGGCGGATCACGGCCCCACCGCCGCGGTCACATCGTTCGCAATCGAAGCCACCACATCTCGTTCGGCCCGTGACAGAAGCTCCTGGGGATCGATCAGCAGTATCATTCGGCCGTCCGCCTCGATATGGGCAACTCGGTCAAAAACATCTGTTTGTTCAGAGGAAAATTTTGGTGCCTCTGATAGGGCGGACGACGCAATTGCCTTAACCTCAGATACACCGTCGATGACAAACCCTGCCTGCAGTTGGCCAAGCGTCAAAACAATGGCGCGGGTCTTGGCCGATTGCTGCGTCGAAGGCGTGTCGAAACGCGCGCGCTGGTCGATAAGGGGTACAGCTTTGCCGCGAAGATTGATCACGCCCACTACAAAACCTGGAGCGCCGGGAACGCGCGTGATGTCGCTTGGAACTCGGACGACTTCGTCGACCGATCTGACCGGAAGGCCATAGGTTTCATCGCCAAGCTGGAAGATCAGAAATTGCTCAGGTGCCTCGCTGCTTGTTCCTGTCGCCTCCATCGGCTTCGCTCCTTGGTTCCTGGCGATTGCCTGAGTGACGTCCTTGTGGCCGAATAGTTTTTCTGGCGATAAAATGGAGATAAGCTGTCCACCCTCGGCAATCCTGCCGATAGCCTCGATCTGTGCGTCGCCTCGCCCCTTCTGAAGCACCGCAGGAATCGCATCTATGGCGTGATCGGGGAGACGGCGAATAACGTCGAGATCATTGACCACAAGTCCCAACAGTTGACCCTCGTGCTCCACCACAACGATAAACGACGCTGTCGATCCTTCCTGGTTGCTATCGAGCCCGAGCAACGATGCGAGCGAAACGAGAGGCAGGACGCCGCCTCGTGAAGGAATGATACCTATGATCGAGTCTGGTGCATTTCCAAAGACGGAAATTTCCTCGCGAAGCCCCGAGACTTCGCGGATATCATCGAGGGGCAAGCCGTAAAGCTGTCCCGCGACGCGGAAGGAGAGCAATGCGATGAGTTTTGAGGTTTGCTCTGCTTGAGTCCCACCAAGGCTGCCGCTGGCATGTTCGCGCTCGACCTTTGCTAGCCTCGTCTGCTTGAACGCAGCGTCCAGCAGGGCCGGCAAGCCATGGAGTGGGGCCGACACTGTGTCAGTCGACAAACGCAGCACGTCGTCAACCAGAAGACCAAGGGCTCCCCCATGATCGTAGACGATGACTTTCCCGTCGTTTTGTACGGCAGTCGCACTACCGTGCAAAACCTTGGTCATCGCTAGGATCGGGATTGGCTTGCCACGGAGATTGGCGATGCCAGCAAGCGCTTCTGGCCCATTGGGAACGCGCGTAATGTGGGGCACCCTAATGACCTCCAACACCTGACTCGCGTCAATCTCGTGCCTCTGCTCTCCAACCCGAAACAAGAGCCGTTGCCGGTCAACATCTGCCATGGGGATTGACGCTGTCATGGGCCTAGCCGCCGGATAGTTGGAGTTCGTCAGCCAACGACGCAATTTCCTCAACAGCCGCAGCCAGATCCTCTGCGCCGCGCGATTGTTGCCGGGCCGCGGTCGCCGCCTGCTCCGAGGCCACGCTTGCCTCCTGTGCAACCGCGGCGATTTGCTGCGTTCCAGCCTGTACCTGCTTTGCGGCAACAAGGATTTCCTGCGAGGAATCCAGGATCGAAGCGTTCCCTCGGACCATGGCTTCCACGTCGGCCTCCGCCGCGCTCAGCCGTTCGACGATCGTTTTGCTCTTGGCAATTTCTGCCTCTGACGCGACAGCGATCGTCTCCAATTCCCTCTGCACGGACCCGATCTGAATCTGGATTTGCCGCACCGTTTCCTTGACGCCATCAATATTCTCGGCTGCATCCTGTGAGAGCTTTCGGATGTCCGTCGAGACGATCGCAAAGCCACGGCCTGCATCGCCTGCTCTAGCAGCTTCAACTGATCCACTGACGGCCAGCATGCTCGTTTGCACGGCGACGAGAACGATCCGGTCAACCGTTCGCTCGATCTGGAAACCGATCTCTCCAAGCGCATTCAATTCCGTCAGCGCGTTTCGCGTCTCAACGAGCGCATCGGAAATGCCGGCCGCGATGCCGCTGAGATTGTCTTTGTTTTTCGCAAGAAGTGCCTTGATTTCGTCGGCGCGTTTGCTTGCCATGTCGGCACTTTCCTGTATCTGGAGAGCGCTTTTCTCAATTTGTGCCATGGCCGCATCGGCCTGCTGCGTTGCACTCGCCTGGGATTCCGCACCTCGGCTGATCTGCTCGATCGCAATGAGGATCTCGCCGGCCGCACCTGATAGTTCCTGCACCGTCGTGGACAATTCCTCCGCCGCAGAACTCAGCTCCTCGGTTCGCGCGGATCGGCCGTTTTCATTCACAAGATCGTCAGCAAGCGTTGCAAGCGATTGCGCCGTCTGTTGGCTTTCGTCGAGAGCTGCACTTTGTTGCTGGACGGCGCGCTGGGCCTCCGTTGCAGCGGCTGACTGTTCCTCCGCCGCGGCTGCCACGGTTTCTGAGCCTTTCTGCGCCTCGCGCGTCGCGACCTCAGCTTCGACTGCGGCGATCAGGATCACCTGGCTACTCTGGGAAAGAGCAGTCAGGCCAGAGCGGATGGAATGCAATCCCTGCGAAATAGTTCGGCCCGAGGCCGTCTGCTCGGCCGCTTTGGCGGCTGCCGACTTGATGCTGTCGGAGACCCGTCGAACACCAACCACAATGGTCTCGGCATGCTGGCTGACCTCGCGCGAGCTTCGCTCGGCGATTTCGGCAAGCGACCGCACTTCGTCGGCTACGACAGCGAAGCCACGGCCCTCATCGCCAGCCCGGGCGGCTTCAATCGCCGCGTTGAGCGCCAGAAGGTTGGTTCGATCCGAGATGTCGGCAACCGCGACGGTCGTGGCGCCGATGGTCTCCGCCTGAGTTTGAAGCCTGTCAATGATATCGACGGAGGCGACCTGCCGAGACGCATTGGTACCGATTGCGGCGATTGAGGAATCGATCTGCGCCGCAAATTCAAGAACCGAGCTCTGGAGATCCTCAGTCCGCTTGCGGGCCGTTTCGGCCTCGGTACGAGCCGCGGAGAATCTGGACGAAAGATGGGTCGTGGCCAACAGTGACTCGTGCGCAGCGCCCGCTGCCTCTTCGGCTCCGCTGGCGATCTGCTCAAGCGCGCGGCGCAGTTGCTCGGCGGCTGCGGCGGCTTGTCCAACTCCTGCGGCCAGTTCCTCGGTCGCAGCACCAATGCGCTCGGCTGCCTTCTGATGTCGAACGCGAGTGCGATCTTGGGACCTGCGAGAAGCGCTTGAGACCGCCGCCGTTGCAGCAGGCCTTTCGTTGGCCGTCTGTGGGATGGCAGCCTTCAAACCCAGTTGCGTTGTCTTCACGAGTGCCATGGATTGTCCGTAGATCTCTGAGCCTGGATCGTAGCACAATGGTCGTGCTCAATATCGTCGTCGGCTGCTAAGTTGTTTGATTTTTATGAACTAGGGGTGGGTGCAAAGCAATCGGTAGCCTTTTAGAGGCGCGCAAGCCCCCGGATTTGTTTAACAACATGCTCAATGTCGTAAGGCTTGGAAATGAAGCTCACATTGTCTGGCAATTCGTCTTTGGGCATTCGTAGGTAGCCTGAGCTTATGACAATCGAAATATCGGGCCGTGATTGGCTGACCAGACGTGCCAGATCCAGCCCGCTGATTGCACCGGGCATATTGACGTCGGTGAACAGGGTCCCGACGCGAGGGTTTTCGTCGAGCAGCTTGAGCGCCTCATCGGCCGATCCCGCCTCAAGAACCATCAACCCAGCATCCTCTAGGTCTTCAACCAGGCTCATTCGTATGAGAACTTCGTCCTCGACAACCAATACGAGATCAACATCAACGATCATGAAAGTGTACACCGGTGCTAGAAATGCGACACGGTTAAACGTCACTGACTAGATTAAGTTCCTCACCAAGAAGCAAACTGCTTGTTTTTCTAGACGGTTGCTCGCAACGGCGGTGTTCGTCTCTGCTAGCGCAGCCGCGCCTGGAACGATGCTAAGAACATGAACACTCCAGCGGCGAGGGGAAAATGCTGTCAAGCAACCGCATGGGGTATCCCACGGGTATTTCGGGGCTATGTCGCGATCGGCGCCGCCAGACGCTGTTGCTTTCGGAATTGTTGATGACTGCGTCGACAAAGGCGAAGCCCTTCAATCCGTCGTGGGTCGTCGGAATACCCGCCCGATCGCCGACGGTTGCCTGTTTTCCTAACGGGCTCGCATCGCCTCCCAAGCCGGCATAGAGGTTTGCAAAAGCCTCCAGATAGCCGGCACCGCGCTTGATGATTTCGGTACGGCCGTGAAGCTCGTGTGAACGAACTCGTTCGGCTCTTCTTTGAGCCAAGAGAGCAATGCTTTCTCGCCAAACACCATGAGCTAGTCACGACTAACCTATATAGGGAAGACCAGGTCCGTCTGGCGCAAGTGGCGTTGGTGTCGGCTTCGGCGCTCAGACAACGGAAAAATTTCTTTCAGCGTTTATGCAGCCGACCGATGGGATGGGCGTTGGGCTTGCTGTTCGCCGCTCGAAGGTCGGCGCACTCTTGTCTTTTTTCGTAGGACTTCTGCCTCACGGCCCTCTCCGGTACGAGCAAGGACACGTCTGTGCTCCTTGTGCACGGCAAGGACGACCGGACCATCCCCTCGAATGGCTTCTTCGCTAGCCGCTGCTCAGCTCAAGGCGGCAGGCTTCGAGGTCGAACTCGATATCGAACCGGCCGTCGGGCACACGATTTCGAGCACCGTGGCGCAGAAGGCGCTCGCTTTTCCGGAAGACTTTCGCCCGAGAATGGAAGCCGTAGATCAGCACGGCGGTTTCCATTCCATGAGCGATCAGCAGACAAGTGACAGTCAAACCCGGCCGAGAAAGACGATCTCATTCACTTCGACGACGAACACGTCTGGGCAGGTCGGCCATCAGCAACGTTGGACAAAGTGGTTCATGCCTGGCCAGCTCGGAGCCCGCCCTGTGCCTACGAAAAGGTCCGCGGCTGGTGGCACCTGGACGAACTCAGGACGCAAGACGGAACGCAAAATCCCGCCATCGACGAAAGCAGAGGGTTTCCGAAGGGGCATCACCAGCGGAGTAGACTGGGCCACAGGAGGCGCTTCAATCCGGTACCCCCGCCCAACTGACGCCGAAGCGGGGGGTGTCGACTTATGACTTTCAACCGCTATGTCCGAGGGATCGCTACGGAAGGAAGACAGGTATGCACATCGACGGCGAGTGTCAGTGCGGGCAAGTCACATATGAGGCAGACATCGAACCCGGCGAAGTGTCGATCTGCCACTGCATGGACTGTCAAAGACTAACGGGCACCGCATATCGTGTGACGGTGAGCGCGCCCCGCGAGAGGTTCCATATCACGTCCGGCGAGCCAAAGCTGTACGTAAAGACCGCCGACAATGGTCGTCGACGGATGCAGTATTTCTGTTCTAACTGCGGGTCACCGATCTACACGACCGGCGAGCTGCACGATGCCGATCAGGTAGGTATCCGGCTCGGAACCATAAACCAGCGGCAGGACCTCAAACCACGGTCGCAGTACTGGTGTTCTTCAGAACTTCCCTGGGTTCAGGATATTCGGGCGTTGCCGCGACACGACGGCGAGTGAAGGTGGCTCGGATCGAAGGACCACGCCTCAGCCGGAGCTTGTTTGGCCTCACGGGTTTTCCGCCTGACGCCCAATCTGATGTTCAACGGGCCGTTCGAGCAAGAATCGAATGGCGGCGACGTTTCCGGGCTTTCGCGGGGTTCTTGGCTAATTGATAAAAATAACAAAATCAATTGTTTATAAGCTGTATGGCTACCGCGGATGGGTCGACGGGCGAAGTGGCTGGCAGACAGCCCGACGCCGCTTCTCATGATCGTGGCGGAACACGATCAATCGCGGCGACCGAACCTGGCTCTGAAGGCCTGCGAGCGCGCGTTGCACCCAAACGCTTGGTAATGACAAAGGACGGTCATTTCGATCCTTACGAAATCGAATCGCAACTTCGTCCGGTGCGGCGATCGACTTGGTTCTAAAAGGGTGTTGTTTTTAGTCCCCTTCGCGGGACCTTTTGCCGTCGTCGGCGTTGTCTTTTGACGATCGAGCGGAGAGCGAGATGTCATCGAAAGCCACCGTCGCGAAGCAGCGCGATATCCAGCAGCAGGTCGAGAAGGCCGATCAGAAGACGAAAGCGAAGCCGGCCGGCGCTATGCAGGCAGGCGCTCGGACCTATCCCGAACCGCCGTTCCCGAAAGTTCATCAGGACAAGCCTGGCTCTGAGGCCGATCTTCGTCTCGCACCGATGTACGACGCTCCCTTTTATCAGGGTTCAGGAAAGCTTAAAACAAGGCAGCCTTGATCACTGGCGGTGATTCCGGCATCGGCCGCTCGGTGGCGATCCTGTTCGCACGCGAAGGAGCAGACGACGCCATCGTCCATCTCGACGAGGACCGAGATGCGGCTGACACGAAGGTGGCTATCGAAAAGGAGGGCCGCCAATGCCTCGTCATCAAGGGCGATGTCAAAGACCCGAAGTTCTGCCGCGACGCCGTAGCGAAGGCTGCGAAGGAGTTTTCGCGGCTCGACATCCTCGTCAACAATGCTGCTTTCCAGGTCCACACAGCCGACATCGAAGACCTGACCGACGAGCACTTCGACGAGACTCTGAAGACCAACCTCTACGGTTATTTCTACATGGCGAAGGCGGCCATCCCTCATCTTACGAACGGGTCGGCGATCATCAACACTGGATCGGTCACCGGGTTGGAACTGCTCGACTACTCGATGACTAAGGGCGGCACACACGCCTTTACCAAGGCGCTGTCGAGCCAGCTCGTTGCGAAAGGGATTCGCGTGAACGCCGTCGCGCCGGGGCCGGTCTGGACGCCTCTTAATCCATCCGACAAGCGGGCGAAGACGTCGCGAGGTTTGGTAGCCAGACGGCGATGAAGCGTGCAGCCCAACCCGAAGAGATCGCACCTGCATACGTCTTCCTCGCGTCGGCCCAAATGTCGAGCTACATCACGGGTGAAATTCTGCCGATCGTTGGCGGCTACTGAGGCTGGCCATGGCAATATGCTGTTCTTCTCGATCACAAGGCGTCCGCCTGCGAAATCTCGTACGGCTTTGGTTCCGCTGACGCGGCGATCGAAGACGTGCGACTGCCCTGGCGGCCGACGGCCGTCCTTCCCCTCCGCCTTGGAGCTCAGCTATGGATGCTGCTAGCCGGACATCGCCGTTCGCCTTGGCCGAAGTTCGTTACAGGATGCGTGCACTAGTGGCAAAGCCGCGTGGACAGAGGGCAGCCTGCCGATCCTGCCATTGAATGCCGAATGCCAATAACCCCGGAAGGCCGACTTGCCATCCGGGTTATTGGCGTGCGGGGACTCACCGGCTACCGGGCAGGCTTTGCCTTTGGCGGAGGTCGTCGATCGACTGGCTCTGAGTCATCCCGTCCTCCACCCGTCGGTCGCCTTCGGAAACGTCGCGCTGATGACCCGTCGGAAGGACGTCGTCGACGATATCGTCGGGGAGGTCCTCTGTCAGTTCGTATGCGCGAACGCGAGGAGAAACTGTCTCCGCGCTTCTCGAATACCGGCCGACACCGGTTGCAGCCCCGGCAGCCTCGTCCGCCTGGAAGACGTCGTCTCGCGACGCGGTCGCCTGCTGGTCACGGGTAGCGGTCCAGCCGTCCGTCCGCCAGAGGTCGGCACGCTCGTCCATGTCGATGGCGCCTTCGTCGTCGAGGATCGCATGAGCAGTGTTGTAGGTCGCGTCGTCAACGCCTGCGGAAACCAGGAAACCGCCGCGGCGCAGACCTTCGGCATAGACCGCGCGGTCATCGTCCGGGAACAGCCAATCTTCGAGCTTCGACCAGAATCCGGCGCTTTCGGCTGCTGCTGGCGACCCTTCACCGTCGGCTTCGTAGCCGGGCATCAATAGGACTTCAAGAATGCCAGCTTCCTTCAAGTTGTCTATGGCCTTTTCGGCGTCGCCGCGGCGGTCGAAGAAAGCAGTCAGCGTGCTCTTGGCGCGACCGCCCGAAAAGCTGGGAGCGCCATCGTTGTAGGGAGTGGTCATAGGATTTTCCTCCGAGTTGGTGTGGTCAGCGAACGGATGGAGGAGGGGATTGTTCCGGAAGGCGGAACCAAAGGCGGCTTTGTCGGTTTTTGGTACATTGCGGAATCCCCCGCGAAGCCTTCAATGCTTCAATTCACACTGCATCCGCGACTGCGGGGTCTTTTTTTATGATCGACCGGAACCGACGAGATTATAGCCGCGTTTGAAAATCGGTGGTTTTGAACCTTTGTGCAATTGTGGGGGGGCCGTTGCAAATGCTTGTTTCGGAACTGTGCATGGTGAATAGGAGCACGGAAACGCAGACTGCCCTGCAAACGCTTCTTTCGAGGCGGCGGCAGGAAGTCATTGCGCTCTATGACGTGGGGCAGCATATGATGGCTCAGGGCTTTACCGATACCGAGATCATTAATGGGTTGATCAAGCTAACACATGATAAGGCTATCGAACTTCTTCCCGGCAATCAGTTGCGGGTTCTTAGGCGGACATATCAATCTATGACGCCCTATGTTCGTTATTGAACCGGAACCGAAGACTTGTCCCCAGCGTTAGAAAATTGGTGGAACTGAGAACGCACGTGTTCGATTCCGCCTTCCATGACTCCCACTTCAACCCCGCCCTCTCGGGCGGGGCTTTTTTACGCACGCTGGCACACGGGAACTAAAAAGATCGCGCAATACATGGAGGAGAAGCCTCGGCGGGCGTTGCTGGTTCCGCAGGAGTAGTCGATCGTGAAGAACTCGCTTTCAGGCAGGTTGTTGCGGCATCGGTCGGCTCTGGAACGTGAGGAGGAGTGCGGCGAACAGACACAAAAGTTGCCTGAACCATCGCAGCAGGAGGGAGAAGTTGTATCCGGCGGCGGCCAGAACGGCATTGACGGCATCCCCCTGTTCGCCAGCGAGATAATTTCGGTCCATTCTGTGTTCGCTCTTGAGGTGTCCAATGACGGGTTCGACCGCCGATCGTCGTCGCATCTGGCGCTTGATGGCGGGTGTGAGACGGCGCTTCTGGCCACTGGTGAAGACCCTCAGCTTGTGACTTTCGGGAGCATTATGGCCGCGGTATCCAGCATCGGCCAGAATGCGGGAGAGCTCGTTGCCAA
>Ga0209129_1000611_pt1 | contig 24129 bp, 14 predicted proteins | sample AraplaMF_Col_mMS_FD_184257 | JGI IMG/M metagenome (GOLD analysis project Ga0209129, IMG submission 184257) | Arabidopsis root microbial communities from the University of North Carolina, USA - plate scrape MF_Col_mMS (SPAdes) (version 3) | ecosystem: Host-associated > Plants > Roots > Endosphere... | reverse complement strand
TATCTTTCGCAATTTTTGCCCCACGCTCAGCCGCAGGCCGATGCCGCCGACGGCGGCCACCAAACGGCGGGCGATGCATCGCAGAAATCCGGTGATCAGAAGGGCGGCAGCAAGGGTCGCAACCGCAACGGCGGACCAACGCTGGTCAAGACTGTCGCAGCAGTGGAGACCGTCCTACCCCGAGACGTCACAGCCTCCGGCTGGGCGGATGCGGACGACAACACCACGATCGCGGCCCAGGAACAGGGGATCGTTACGCAGATCCTCGCCTCGGACGGCGCCACCGTGAAACAGGGAGATCTGATCGCCAAACTCGATGCCCGCACCGCACAGGCAACTGTCGACAAGGACAGCGCCATGGTCGTCCGCGACCAGGCAACCCTGGCGGAGTCCGAAACGGCGCTGGCACGCGCCAATGACCTTTTGAGCTCAAAGGCCGGCACACAGCAAAGCTATGACCAGGCAAAGGCGGCCCGCGATACGGCAGCCGCGACCGTGGAGGCCGATAAGGCCGCGCTTGCCGTCGATCAGGTCCTGCTTGAGCATACCGATATTCGCGCGCCCTTCGACGGACGCCTTGGCGATATCGCCGTGAGCCCAGGTGCCTTTGTGAACGCCGGCTCCGCGATCGTGACGATCGCAAAGTACGATCCGATCTACGTGAAATTCCACCTGCAGGAACACGACCTCCGGCAGTTGAAGCTTGCACTTGCCGCAGGTCCGGTGGACGTCAGCACCGTTCCTCAATCCGACAAGGCCAAGCCACGTCAGGGCCATATCAGCTTTTACGACAACACCGTCGATCCTGCATCCGGCACAATTCTCGCGAAGGCGAAGTTTGAGAACGCGTCCGGCGCTTTATGGCCCGGGCAATCGGTCAACATCGTTGTCCACTTCAACAACAATGAACAGCAGGTCGTGGTCCCGACCGTTGCTGTCAGTCCCGGCGCCGACGGCTTCTTCGCCATTGTCGCGCGCGACGGCAAGGCTCATGTGACGCCCGTCACCGTGGCGCGCGCGAACGGGGGTTTCACCGCCGTCTCGCAAGGCCTGTTTGAGGGCGATCACGTCATCATTGAGGGACAGGCGCAGCTAGTCGACCAGCAGCCGGTCAAGGAGCAGTTCGACGACAAGGCATTGAACGTCGCCTCGGCTAACCAAGCCGCAGGCAAAACCGAAATCATCACAGCGGGCACGGAAGAATGATACCGAATTTCTGTATCCGACGTCCTGTCGCAACGACGCTGCTTGCCATCGGCGTCGTGCTGGCCGGCCTTGCCGGCTATCAGCTCGTACCGGTGGCAGCCCTGCCGCAGGTCGACTTCCCGACGATCAACGTCTCGGCCGCGCTGACCGGCGCTTCACCGCAGACGATGGCGACTTCGGTCTCCACGCCGCTGATCAAGCAGTTCCAGACCATTCCCGGCATCAGCGAAATCAGCGCCACGAACTCGCTCGGCAACACCAGCATCGTTCTGCAGTTCGATCTCAATCGCAACATCGATGCGGCAGCAGCCGATGTTCAGGCAGCGATCTCGCATGCCACGCGGCAATTGCCCGAGAACATGACGACGCCGCCAAGCTACCGCAAGACCAACCCCGCCGATGCGCCGGTCATGCTGCTTGCCGTGCAGAGCGACACCATGCCTCGCAGCAAGCTCGACGAGATCGCCGAGGACATTATTTCGCCGTCCCTTTCGACGCTTCCCGGTGTGGCGGAAGTTTCGGTCTTCGGTGCACAGACCTACGCCGTCCGGGTCGAGGTCGATCCCAACAAGCTTCTCAACCGCGGCATCGGTATCGATACCGTCAACCAGGCGCTGGTCGCTGCCAACAGCCAGGTTCCCGTCGGCTCCCTGCAGAACAACTCGCAAAGCATGACAATCAATGCGGACACTCAGCGGACCAATGCCGACGAGTTCCGTACGCTTGTCATTGCCAATCCCAACGGCGCACCGATCCACCTCGGCGACGTCGCCGACGTGCAGGACAGCGTTCAGAACCAGAATACCGGCAGCTGGTACGACGGCAACCGCAGCATCATTCTTGCCATTCAACGCCAGCCCGATGCCAATACCGTCGAGGTCGTCGACGCAATCAGGACGAAGCTGCCGGGTCTGCACGCCGAAATCCCCGCCTCTGTTTCGACAAAGGTCATGAACGACTCTGCGCAGCCGATCAAGGACGCGATCAAGGACGTGAAGTTTACGCTGCTCCTGACGATCGGCCTCGTCGTCCTGGTCATCTACCTCTTTACCGGTCACCTGACGGCGACGATCATTCCGGGCCTTGCCGTGCCGCTGTCGCTGATTACCACCTTCGGCATGATGTACGTGCTCGGATACAGCATCGACAACATCTCGCTGCTCGGACTGACGCTCGCAGTCGGCCTTGTCGTCGATGACGCGATCGTCATGCTGGAAAACATTCTCCGGCATGTCGAGGAAGGGATGCCGGTTCTCGATGCGGCGATCAAAGGCGCCGGCGAAGTCAGCTACACCATCATTTCCATGTCCGTGTCACTGATTGCCGTCTTCATTCCGATCCTGTTGATGGGCGGCGTCGTCGGCCGCATCTTCAACGAGTTCGGCATGGTCGTTGCGATCGCGATCGTCGCCTCCGCGATTGTCTCGCTCACAGTGACGCCGATGCTGGCATCACGGCTCGGCAGTGGCCACGACCGCCCGCCCTTCTTCATCCGTTGGTTCGATGCCGGTTTCGAGCGGACACTCAGAGGATATGAAAAATCGGTCGGCTGGTGCCTGAAGCATCGTCCAGCCGTCCTCGCCCTGTTCGTGGCGTCGGTTGGCCTGACTGTCTATCTCTTCATGACGCTGCCATCCAGCTTCTTCCCCACCGAAGATATTGGCCGCCTCAACATCTCGACGCGCGCACGCCAGGACATCTCCTATCCGGCGATGCAAGCGTTGCAGAACCAGGCAGCGGAACTCGTGAAGCAGAATCCCGCCGTCAATCACGTGATGTCGATTGTCGGCGGCAACGCACGCAGTCCGTTGAACAACGGCACGATGTTTGTCGAACTCAAGGACAAGGATCAGCGTCCACCGCTTGAGCAGACGTTACGGGAATTGCGGGCGAGCATCGGCAAGATTCCTGGGCTGCAGGCCTACATCACGCCGCAACAGAGCCTCCGCTTCGGCGGCCGTCAGACGGCGAGCCAATACCAGCTCGTCGTTCAGGCGCTGAGCGCCGATCAGACAAACGTCTGGGCAGACAAGATCCAGCAGGCCATGCGTTCCGATCCGCGTTTCACCGACGTCGCCTCAGATGCGCAGAACAATGCCCTGCAGGCCAATATCCTCGTCGACACGGAGAAGGCGGCAGCCTTCGGGATTACCGACGGACAGCTGCGAACGACCCTGCAGGAAGCCTTTGGCGGATACACCGCCGCCCAGATCCAGTCGACCGGCGACAGCTATGACGTGATCGTCGAGTACGATACGAGCAAGCCCTGGGACGACCAGAAGCTTCAGGAAATCCGCGTCGCTTCAAGCAACGGCGCCCTCGTTCCCTTGTCCAACTTCGCAAGGGTAGAACGCACGACGGGGCCGGTGACGATCAACCAGACCGGTCAGCTTGTCTCGACGACAGTCTCCTTCAACCTGCCAGCCGGCGAAGCGCTTGGCGATGCCACGGCGGCGATCGACCAGATCAAGAAAGACATCAACATGCCAGCGGACGTTTTCACGTCCTACGGTGGCACGGCGCAGATATTTGAGCAGTCCCAGGGCAACACGCCGCTGTTGATCCTGGCGGCAGTGCTGACGATCTACGTCGTGCTGGGTGTCCTCTACGAAAGCTTCATTCATCCGCTGACGATCCTTTCCGGCTTGCCGGCCGCGGCACTCGGTGCCCTGCTGGCGTTGAAAGTGATGGGCTTCGATCTTTCGATCATCGCGCTCATCGGCCTGCTGATGCTGATCGGGATCGTCAAGAAGAATGCGATCATGATGATCGACGTGGCGCTGGAGAACCTGCGCTCCGGCAACGGCATGTCGCCGTCGGAGGCGATTCATGAAGCCTGCGTTCGACGCTTCCGCCCGATCATGATGACGACCTTCTGCGCCCTCCTCGGCGCGCTTCCCATCGCTCTCGGGACCGGTGCAAGCTCGGAACTGCGCCAGCCGCTCGGCATTGCCGTCGTTGGCGGCCTCGTCGTGTCGCAAGCATTGACGCTTTTCATCACCCCGGTGATCTTCGTCGAAATGGGCAGGCTTAGCGATTGGCTCCTCAGCTTTGGACGGAAGAAGAAGACCGAGCACGATGAGGAGATACCTCAGGCATTGGCCGCCGAGTAGGGAACAAGCGGGCGCCATTGGCGCCAGCTGCATTTTTCACTTCAAGCCTTGAACAACGGCGGCCTCTGTGGCATCACGCGCCCTCCTTGGGCGCGTTGTTTCGCGCCTTAGCGGAGCTTGGCCTCCGTTCCCAAAAAACAATCGACTTGATGAGGTGCGGGCATGGCTCAGGCGCTGGGATTCGACTTCGGCACGACGAACACGGTTTTGGCCACGGCTGACGGGCCGACAACGCATTCAATGGCCTTTACGAGTGCGGCCGGAACTGCCGACAGCATGCGTACTGCCCTTTCCTTCATGAAGGATCCGCAACTCGGCACGTCCGCCCTGAAGGTCGAGGCCGGCCACGCGGCAATCCGGCAATTCATCGATAACCCCGGGGACTGCCGGTTCCTGCAGTCGATCAAGACCTTCGCGGCAAGCGCGCTCTTTCAGGGCACCCTCGTTTATGCGAAGCGCCACAGTTTCGAGGACCTGATGGAGGTCTTTATCAGGCGCCTCCGGAACTATGCCGGCGACAACTGGCCGTCCGACGTCAAGCGTATCGTCACCGGCCGCCCCGTGCATTTTGCCGGCGCGAACCCTGACCCTTCGCTGGCGACCCAGCGCTATAACGAGGCGCTGTCCCGCTTCGGCTTTCCGGAGGTTCACTACGTCTACGAACCGGTGGCCGCCGCGTTCTACTTCGCGCAGAACCTGAAATCCGATGCGACGGTTCTCGTCTCCGACTTCGGCGGCGGTACGACCGACTATTCGCTTATCCGGTTTGAAACGGTGGCCGGCAAACTAACGGCGACCCCGATCGGTCATTCGGGTGTCGGGATCGCCGGCGATCACTTTGACTATCGCATCATCGACAACATCGTCGCCCCTCAGATCGGCAAGGGGAGTCATTTCAAGAGTTTCGACAAAATCCTTGAAGTCCCGACGAACTACTACTCGAGCTTCGGTCGCTGGAACCAGCTCTCCATCTTCAAGACGTCGCGCGAATTCGAGGATCTCAAGAAGCTTGTGCGCACGGCGCTCGAGCCCGAGAAGCTCGAGACCTTCATCGATCTCGTCGACCACGATGAAGGTTACCCGCTCTATCAGGCTGTATCCGCGACGAAGATGGCGCTCTCCGCTTCGGACGAAGCAGCATTCGACTTCGCGCCCCTCGGCCGCGGAGGCCACCTGACGATTCGCCGGGCCGATTTCGAAAGCTGGATTGCAGATGATCTCGTACGGATCGAAGGCGCACTCGATGACGTGCTGGAAAGGACGAACACGACATCCGGCATGATCGACAAGGTGTTCCTCACCGGAGGCACGTCGTTTGTCCCGGCTGTGCGCCGCATCTTCACCGAGCGCTTCGATAAGGACCGCATCGAGACCGGCGGCGAACTGCTTTCCATCGCCCACGGCTTGGCGTTGATTGGCGAACGTGAGGACATCACGCAATGGACGGTGCAATAGGTCGTCTCCCGGCTATCGTGCTCTTTCATTGACGTCTCGGCTTCGCTAAGGTCACCGTTATGATCTCCGTCAGCGAACTCTCTCCGGGCGAACTCTCCGCGCTTCTGCATTTCCATGCCGAAGCCGGCGTGGAATGGCTGCTCGAGGAGGAAGCTGTCGATCGCTTTGCTGAGTTCGAGGCAATGAAAGCGGCAAGGCGAAGCACGGTCCCTTCGCCGCAGACTGCTGACGTTCGGGAGTCCACGGCCCGCCCGACGGCTCAGACCACACAAAGGAACGCTCCCGCCCCCGAGCGTGCAGCCCAGCGGCCGCAGCCTTCGATCCCGGATGGGGAGGCCGTGCAGCAGGCACGCTTCGCCGCCGAGAGCGCCCGTTCGCTTCAGGAACTGAAAACGGCGCTCGAGGCATTCAACGGATGCAATCTCAAGCACAGCGCACGCTCGACGATCTTCGCCAGCGGTGATGCGGCCAGCGGGATCATGGTGATCGGTTCGGCGCCAGGGGCGGACGATGATCGTGAAGGCCAGCCCTTCTCCGGACGGCCTGGCCAACTGCTCGACAAGATGCTCGGGGCAATCGGTCTGCAGCGCGACGCCATATTGCTGACGCAGGTCATTCCCTGGCGACCACCGGGCAATCGCATTGCGTCGACCGCCGAAATGGATATTTGCCGTCCTTTCATCGAGCGGCAGATTGCTCTTGCCGAGCCGAAGGCGATTCTCGTACTCGGCAACTTTGCCGCCAGGGTCTTTTTTGGCGAAACCGATACGATTCACGGGTTGCGCGGGCAATGGCGAGAGATTGCGGTCGGAAACCGCATTATTCCTGCGATTGCGACATTGCACCCTCAGGATCTATTGACGGCACCAGTCAACAAACGATTGGCCTGGAACGATCTTTTGGCTTTTCAGGCCAAACTGGCAGTGCTCTGACGTGCCCTGATAATAGGCAAATTACAAATCTTTTGTGAAAACACCTATGCGATTTTCGCATATCTGCCGTTTATTCTAATGCATTGAAAAGCTCATGTTGCAGTGCAATATATCGCTGTGTCTTGGGAGGAATCAACAGGAACCAAGGCAATGACTGCACGTTTTCGTCCTATACACTGTGGGTTTGAAACCCTTCGCCTTGCTAGCGAGCAAGGCCGCACAACGCAAAGCTACAGCCGCATTGGCTTCGCCACGAACGAGCAAATGGTTGCTCGCGGGACTGGCGCCAGCGGACGCATCGCGCGTCCCGCCATGATCTTTGCGGACTTTCAGCAATACTGAGGCCGAGGCTGGCATTTGCTGGCCTCTTGTCGCGTTGCCTGCCTGATCAATTCTCACCGACCTGGATCCTCGACGGGCCGCGCGCCTCGCAGCGGAACGCGTCGTCCACATAGGCGAACTTGATCGCTTGCCACCGACTGTATTGCTCGACAAACGAACGCGACATCCAGAGCACGGGTTTCTTGTCGATCGTATCCCAACCAATGCATCCTTGCTGCGCCGCCCTGGCGAAAAGCCGCTGCAAGTGCGTACGCGATATCATGAAATCCGCCGCCAGTGCGCGACTATCAACATGACCGACCACGACGCGCTCGAGATCGTCGCCGTCCAGATCGATCCGCGAGACAAGATGATCGACGATCAGTCCGCCAGCGTCGTTCCACTGGAAGAGCGCCACATGCTCTGGGGGCTCTCTCCACTGGGGATCCTGGAGGCAATTGAGTGCAATTCGCGGCTGCATGACGCGGATCAGTTCCGGGTGAGCCTCAACATGGGCAACCCGGCTTCCGCCGTCTAACAGATCGAGAGCGCCCAGATTGGAGACCAACCAGCCAAACATCGCCTGATGACTGATTTCCGTCGGCTCGAACTGGCGGGGACGTCGGCGCTCGGCTCCGGGTGCATAGGCGATGAAGCGGTAGGTGACGAGTTCGTCGATAAAGCTCAACACCGTGTTGCGGCTGGCCACCTTGTGCGATGTGATCTCGCGCGTCAGCCGAACCGCCGTGAAGCCCGACGTGGAATCTGCGGGATCGCGCTCCATGGCAAGCGCATAGGCAGTCTGCGTCAGCAACCAGCGTTGTTGTGAAGCAAGCAAACGCGCCAATCGCGGGCCGGTGTTGAACATGCCGCGCATACGCCCCGCATGGAAGCGGAGGGCCAGGATGAACTTCGGGTTCGCAACCAAGTCTTCGGCACTAAGAGGCATTTTTCTCCCGACGCGTATCCGGCGTCGGCACTCCCCAGGCACCAGGACGTCCGACCAGCCCATAACATGCGCATTTGCGAATAAATGATGCTTCGTCAAGTTCATAAGACGCAAGAACTGTTCGGATGTCGTTCACTATTTCGTTTGAATTTCTCCCGCAAAACGCGAGAACTTCCGTTGCGTCGTCGCAAAGCTGCGATTGCAGGCGGCCTTCAGGATCCGGCCTGCCGTGCCTCACGGCGCTCCAGATCCAACTGGTGCTCGCGGTAGATGATAAATATTCCGGCCGCCACGACAATTGCTGTCCCCAAGAGTGTGGCCCCGCTTGGGATATCGCCGAACACGAAATACGCGACGACACCGCCGATGACGATCGATGTGTACTCGAACGGCGCAACCGTCGAGACATCAGCGTGCCGGTAGCTCTCCGTCAACAGGATCTGCGCCACGCCCCCACAGAAGCCGGCCGCGATGAGAAATAACTGCGGCGCCAGATCAAGGACCTGCCAGCCGAACGGCACTGTCACGAGTGAGAACACCGTGGCGGTGATCGAAAAATAGAGGACGATCGTGGCGGTCTTCTCTTCCTCGACCAATCGTCGCACCTGAATCATCGCCATGCCGCCGAGCACCGAAGCCAGCAACACCGTTAGCGCGCCAATCGCCTGCTCGGCATGGATCCCGCCCTCACGGAAAAGGGTCAGTTTCGGCCACGATATGATGGCCACGCCGACAATCCCGAAAAGTACGGCGCTCCAGCGGTAGATTCGGACAGTTTCCCCGAGAAACACAGCTGCGAAGATCACGGCGACAAGCGGCATCGCGTAGCCAAGTGCAATGGCTTCCGGCAGCGGCAGGTGCAGCAGCCCATAGAAGCCGAGCCCCATTGATATGATGCCGAGCGTTCCCCGCTTCAGATGACCGATCGGATTGGCCGTATAGAATGCCGATCGCAACTGGCCGCGATAGGCAAGGTAAGCCATGATGGGAAACAGTGCGAAGAAGGAGCGGCAGAACGTCACCTGCCCCGGCTGGATGTCACTGCCGGCGAGCTTGATGAAGGTCTGCATTGCCAGGAAAACAACCACCGAGCCGACCTTGAACGCAATACCCCTCATCGGGTTTCCCGTAGCCGACCGCATGTCTTGAACTCTTGGATTGCTGTTTGGAGGCAGGAGGACGCGCCAGACTCGGCACATCTCGACTGTGACAGTCGCCGGGCCGAATGAACAGATCGAAAATCGGAAAATTTCGATGCTCAATCAATCGGATCGCACAAATTTTCATCAAATCTGAGATGTGCCCAAAAATGTTCATCCGATGAGTGTCCGCCTTAACGCTTCGGAAACCATAGAATCGCATTGATTGGCCGATATTTCAGTCCTCTTTCTCTCAGCTTGCATCGCTATCGGGGCAATTTCCATGACGCAGCTCAAATCCAGGGACAACGATCAGCAACGGTTGACCGCCACACCGCGGCTGATGCGTGCGGTAACGGAGGGAATCGGCACCGATCTTGAAAGTTTCAGCGCCGCGAACTCGCATGTGGTCAAGCAGATCAAGCTTCTTGCAATCAATGCGTTGATCGAAGCCGCCCGCGCCGGCGAAGCCGGGAAAGGCTTTGCTGTCGTTGCCAACGAGGTGCAGCGGCTGGCACAGGTCGCAAGCGACATTTCAGGGAAATTCGAAGGCAACGTCATTGGGCGTATCGGGCATTCCCGCGTCATGGCGGAAGCGCTCGTGAACGAGATGGAGGGCGTAAGGCTTACCGATCTCGCCCAAACTCTCGTGCAACTGATCGTCCGCAATCTCTTCGAGCGAACCGCCGACGTGCGGTGGTGGGCGACCGATGCCGCGCTTTGGCAGGCGCTGCAGGAGCCGACAAAGGAAAGGGCGACCTTCGCTGCCCAACGACTTGGGGTCATCAATCGCTTCTACACCGTCTATCTCGACCTCGTTTTGACAGATGCCTCAGGTCAGGTGATCGCCTCGGCAAACCCTGAATTTGAGCGCAAGACCGCCGGAAGATCGCTTGCAGGCGACGGCTGGTTCCAAGCATCCGTACGCTGCGCGTCGGGAGACGACTACATCGTCGACGATGTCCGCGACAGCCATCTGCATGGCAACCGCACCGCCCTTGTCTATGCAACGGCAGTGCGCGAGGGCGGCACGCTTCACGGCAAAACTCTCGGAACACTGGGTGTGTATTTTGACTGGCAGAAGCAGGGACAGGCGATCGTCGAAACCGAAGCCAACCTGCCTCCGCAGATAGCAGAGAAAACGACCGTGATGTTGCTCGATGGATCAAACAGGATCATCGCCTCCAGCAATCCCAACCTTCTCTTCAGCCATTTTGCGCTTCAGAACCAGGCAGGTACGGCCCGCGGTAGCTACTATGATAACAACGGCTCGATTGTCGCTTTCGCCAGGACACTCGGCTACGAGGATTACGATGGCTTGGGCTGGCAGGGCGTCGTCGTTCAGTGGACTGAAGACGATCAGGCGATAAGGGCAACCCTCAACCTAAAATCCTAGTCACGGATCCGCCTAGATTTGGCCGTTCCGAGATCCTCCAAATCTGCCGTTGCCGCGATTTCGCTTTAACTTTGGTTCAGACTTTGGTGTAAAGATGCCTGTCAAAATTTGTGGCGGAGTGCCTACTCTGCGTACGAAGCACTCATCCGCTCAAGGTCTTCAGGGAACACCATGCGTACAGATACCGGCCAGGTCATCAATCTGGCAGACTACCAGCCCACCGAATTCGTTCTGGAACGCGTGGATCTGACCTTCGAACTCGATCCCACTGAAACCAAGGTTGAAGCACGACTGATTTTGCATCGCCGCGAGGGTGTCGATCCCAAGGCTCCGCTGGTGCTCGACGGCGATGAACTGACGCTTTCCGGCCTGTTGTTCGATCAGATGGAAATGCCGGCCGACCAATACACGGCGACGCCGGAAAGCCTGACGGTCCGCGATCTACCCGCATCCGATCCGTTCGAGCTGACGATCACTACGATCATCAACCCCGAAGCCAATACGAAACTGATGGGCCTTTACCGCACCGGCGGCATCTACTGCACGCAGTGCGAGGCTGAAGGCTTCCGGCGGATCACCTATTTCCTTGACCGTCCCGATGTTCTGGCGCCCTACACCGTCAACATCATTGCCGAAAAGGCCGCCAACCCGCTGCTGCTGTCGAACGGCAATTTCCTCGGCGGCGCGGGCTATGGCGAAGGCAAGCACTTCGCCGCCTGGTTCGATCCGCATCCTAAGCCGAGCTATCTCTTTGCGCTGGTCGCCGGCGATCTCGGCGTCATCGAAGATACGTTCACGACGATGTCCGGTCGCGAGGTCGCCCTGAAGATCTATGTCGAGCACGGCAAAGAGCCGCGCGCCGCTTACGCGATGGACGCACTAAAGCGTTCGATGAAGTGGGACGAAGAGGTCTTCGGGCGCGAATATGATCTCGACATCTTCATGATCGTCGCCGTCTCCGACTTCAACATGGGCGCGATGGAGAACAAGGGCCTCAACGTCTTCAACGACAAGTACGTCCTTGCCGATCCGGAAACGGCCACGGATAGCGACTACGCCAACATCGAAGCGATCATCGCCCACGAGTACTTCCACAACTGGACCGGCAACCGCATCACTTGCCGCGACTGGTTCCAGCTGTGCCTGAAGGAAGGCCTGACCGTCTTTCGTGATCACGAGTTCTCGGCCGACCAGCGCTCGCGCCCGGTCAAGCGCATCGCCGAGGTCCGCCACCTGAAATCCGAGCAGTTCCCAGAGGATGCAGGCCCGCTTGCACATCCTGTTCGACCGACAAAATACCGTGAAATCAATAACTTCTATACGACAACCGTCTACGAGAAGGGCAGCGAAGTCACGCGAATGATCGCGACGCTGCTTGGCAAGGAGACGTTCAAGAAGGGCATGGACCTCTACTTCGACCGTCATGATGGCCAGGCTGTCACGATCGAGGACTTTGTGAAATGCTTCAAGGACGCCAGCGGGCGCGATCTCGCACAATTCTCACTGTGGTACCATCAGGCCGGCACGCCGCTGGTTACGGCTTCCGGCTCTTACGATGCTGCCGCAAAAGCCTTCAGCCTCTCGCTCGAGCAAATGATCCCTGCAACCCCGGGTCAGTCCGACAAGCAGCCGATGCACATTCCGCTGAACCTGCAACTTTTTGCGGAGAATGGAGCAGCCATAGCGCCGACATCCGTTGAAAGTGCGGAATATACCGGCACCATTCTGCATCTAACAGAGCGCACCCAAACGGCAGTATTCCACGGGATCCAGACGCGACCGGTGGTCTCGATCAATCGCGGCTTCTCGGCTCCCATCAATCTCCATTTCGACCAGTCGCCTGCCGACCTGGCGCTGCTCGCCCGCCATGAGACGGACCATTTCGCGTGCTGGCAGGCCCTGACGGACCTTGCACTTCCGAACCTTTTGAAGGCGGCTCGCGATACACGGGAAGGAAACCCCGTCGGTTGTGAGACAACCTTCGTCGACAGCCTCGTCGCCGCGGCGGCTGACGAGAGCCTGGAACCCGCCTTCCGCGCCCAGGCCCTGGCGCTGCCCAGCGAAGCCGATATTGCCCGCGAACTCGGGGGCAATATCGATCCGGACGCAATCCACGCCGGCCGCCAGGCGGTCATGAAACAGGTTTCCGACGCCGGACGCGACACGTTCGCTGCACTCTATGACTCGATGACGACGCCCGGCACCTTCAGCCCGGACGCAACGAGCGCGGGTCGCCGCGCCCTGCGCAACGCCGCGCTGACCTACCTCTCCTATGCCGAGAATTCGCCGGTACGCGCCAAGGCTGCCTTCGATGCCGCCAACAACATGACCGACCTGTTGCATGCGCTGACGGTCCTTGCGCACCGTTTCCCAGACAGCGCGGAAGCTGCCGAAGCGTTGTCGACCTTCCGGGATCGGTTCTCCGAGAACGCCCTGGTCATCGACAAATGGTTTTCGGTGCAGGCAACGATACCAGGCGGCGGCACGCTCGATCGGGTGCTGAAGCTCATGGAGAACCCTCTGTTCACGAGGACTAACCCCAATCGCGTCCGTTCATTGGTCGGCGCCTACGCTTTTGCCAATCCGACAGGCTTCGGTCGGGCCGATGGAGAGGGCTACCGCTTCCTCGCACGCGAGATTCTCGACATCGACCGGCGCAACCCTCAGTTGGCCGCGCGCATTCTGACGTCGATGCGTTCCTGGCGCTCCCTGGAGCCGGTTCGACAGGACCATGCCCGCGCTGCCCTGCTGGAAATCGAACGCGCCGCGGAGCTTTCGACCGACGTCCGCGACATCGTGGAACGCACCCTGAAAGGGTGATTTGCTGTCGAAGACCGCTGCGCTGGTCGCAGCGACCTTCTGACCGCCAAAGAAAATTCAGCATCTAGAATCGGTTAACAGATTTTTGCCTTTTCCTCTGGACAAGGCGAATCACCAGTGATTCATTGAGTTAGGTTCGGGCGAGCGGCGCTGCGAATCACACGAGGGATCAAGGCTGAAGAGATGATGAACGTGCGGCGGGCAACCGCAGCCGAGGGACGGCTGCGTGTCGATTTCGACGGCCTCCTGGCCTGGCGGGACAGCTTTTCAGTCCGCCGCTCCACCATGACTTCATCGTCTTCGCGCAGCCTGTCGCAGGTCGAAATCGTCCTGAAGCGAATTATTCCGATCCTGATCGTAGCCTTCCTTACGGTTGTAGCCGCGTCACACTTCTTTGGAATGGTCTCCGAATACGGGCGGACAGAAGCCGCTGCCCGTCATTCCACCGCGCTTGCCGCCGCGACCGCCGCCGCGGCCTTCGCCGATGCCAACCGGATCTTCGAAACCGCGGATGCCGCGCAGGCGCAGGCTCGGCTGGCGCGCTTCCTTCCGCAGGACCGCCTGGATGACGATGCGTTCGTGCTGCTCGTGCAGCCAAGCGGCAAGGTGTTTGCCGCAACTGCCGCCGGCTCGGCTTACCTCGGCGCCAGCGTCGGCGATTTCTTCTCAGAGATCTCGGCGGTTCGCCGGTTCGGCGATCGCGCTGGCGTCATCGAGACAACAATCAGCGGGCTTCCGCACTACGCGGAAATCACGCTCATCGGCAACTCCGGCGGCTATGTCATCGCGGCAACGTCGTTGGAGCGGATCAGCAAGCTCTGGCGAGACGAGGTCACGCTGAACGTGACCCTCTTCGCAGGCATCTCCTCGATCCTGCTGGTCATCCTCTACGCCTACTATATGCAGGTGAAGCGCGCCCGCGATGCCGACGATACCTTTCTGGAGTCGAACCTTCGCGTCGAAACCGCGCTGTCGCGCGGGCGCTGTGGGCTCTGGGACTTCGATTTCGACCGCCGCGAATTTTACTGGTCGCGCTCGATGTACGAAATGCTTGGGCTTCCCGGCTCGGACCGGACAATGTGCTTCAGCGATGCCGCCCGCCTGATGCATCCGGATGACGGCGGCGTCTACGAAATCGCCCGGTCAATCGCTCGCGGTGATGCGGGCCAGGTCGACCAGATCTTCCGCATGCGGCATGCCGGCGGCCATTATGTCTGGATGCGGGCTCGCGCGCAGGTGATCCGCACCAATTCCGGCCGCGTCCACATGATCGGTATCGCGATGGACGTGACCGAGCAGCATCGCCTCGCCCAGCGCTATGCCGAGGCCGATCAGCGACTGGCCGACGCCATCGAATGCACATCGGAAGCCTTCGTGCTCTGGGACAAGAACGACCGCCTCGTCATGTGCAACGCGCACTTCCAGCAGGCGTACGGACTTCCCGATAGCGTCTTGGTCCCCGGCACCGAGCGCACAGTCGTCAATGCCGCCGCCGCGCGCCCCGTGATCGAACGCCGTATCGCCGACGCAGATGGCTCCGGTTATTCCCGCACAACCGAAGTACAGCTTGCCGACGAGCGCTGGCTGCAGATCAACGAGCGCCGCACGCGCGACGGCGGCATGGTCTCGGTCGGCACCGACATTACGCTGCTCAAGCGCAACCAGGAGCGCCTGCGCGACTCCGAACGCCGTCTCATGGCGACGATCGGAGACCTCTCCGCTTCCCGCCAGACGCTGGAAAGCCAGAAGGCGGCCCTTTCTGTCGCCAACTCCAACTACCTGCTCGAGAAGGAGCGCGCGGAAGGCGCCAACCGTGCGAAGAGCGAGTTCCTGGCAAACATGTCCCACGAACTTCGCACGCCGCTCAACGCAATCCTCGGTTTTTCGGAGATCCTGCAGGATCAGATGTTCGGTCCGCTCGGCTCGTCGAAGTACAACGAATATGCCCGCGACATTCACGACAGCGGCAAGCATCTCCTGAACGTCATCAGCGACATTCTCGACATGTCGAAGATCGAGGCCGGCCACATGAAGCTCGAGTGCGAGACGATCGATCTCGCGCCGCTCATCGAGGAAAGCCTTCGCTTCACAGCAATCCCGGCCGCCCAAAAGAACATCTTCGTCGAACAGCGCCTTTGCGATGGAATGCGGTTGACCGCCGATCGCCGTGCCATGAAGCAGATCCTGCTGAACCTGCTCTCCAACGCCGTGAAGTTCACCAACGAAGGCGGTCACATCGCCGTGCGCACGCGTCGTACCAGCAGCGGCGTCATGCTGACGATTGCCGACACCGGCATCGGCATCCCTCGCGCGGCGCTCGGCAAGATCGGCCAGCCTTTCGAACAGGTGCAAAACCAGTACGCGAAAAGCAAGGGAGGCTCTGGCCTCGGTCTCGCGATCTCGCGGTCGCTGACGATCCTTCAAGGCGGGAAAATGAAGATCCGTTCGCGCGAGGCGATCGGCACCGTCATTTCCCTGCACATCCCAAACGGCAACCGCTAAGTTTTCACAACTATCTGGAATACTTTCCTTATGGCTTTCGAGTGCCGTTTGATCTCTCCCTCAAGCGTCTTGATGTCAGGGCAATCGGCTGCCCGGCAGACAAGATCAATGAGGCCCGCCGGCGCCTCCTTCGGCTCGAACAAGCCATCGATACATAGGCGGATGAGCTGTGAGATATCGGTATAGAGCGACAGTGTCGCTAGGCAGAGTTCCATATCATCGCGGTCCATCAGCTCCGCGCCGACTAACTTCACCTGCCCTGCCGTATTGAAGTCGTCCTCCTCGATGGCGATGCCTTTGGTGGAGGCCACGAGCCGCAGATACTGTGCGATGAATTCGATGTCGATCAAGCCGCCCGGAATGAGCTTCAGGTCCCAGATGCTGGCCGGCGGTTTTTCCTGCTCAATCAGGGCCCGCATCTCCGACACGTCCTTGGCGATCTTCTCTGCGTCGGTCTTCGAACGAAGCACGTCTGCGATGATCCGCTCAGCCTCCTTGATCAATTCCTTGTCGCCGCACACGAGGCGGGCACGAGTCAGAGCCATATGCTCCCAGGTCCAGGCTTCCTCTCGCTGATACTTTTCGAAGGACTTGATGCGGGTGGCGACCGGCCCCTTGTTTCCCGAGGGCCTGAGGCGCATGTCGACCTCATAGAGCACGCCCTCCGCCATCGGCGCGGAGAGCGCCGAAATCAGCCGCTGGGTGATGCGGGTGAAATAGCGCGTCGAGTCCAGAGGCTTGGGGCCCGATGATTCGGCGGCTTCATCGTCGTAATCATAGAGCAGGATGATATCGATGTCGGAACCTGCAGTGAGTTCGAAGGTCCCGAGCTTACCCATACCGACCACAGCCACACGACCACCCGGAAAATCGCCATGTGCCGTCCTGATCTCCTTCATGACGGCATCGAGCACTGCCTCAAGGACGAGATCGGCCAGATGAGTGAAGGCGCGGCCGGCCATGGCGCCTCGGATCGCGCCGGTCAACAGCCGGATGCCGATGAGGAAGCGCTGTTCGTCCGCGAAGATGCGCAGTCGATCGAGCACCTCCTCATAGTCCCGCGCGGGCGCGACAAAGCCGCGTATGCGTTCGGCGAGATAGGATCGCGTCGGTAATTCCGCCATCAGGCCGGGATCAAGCATGCCGTCGAACACATGCGGCTTGGCGGCAATGACCTCAGCCAGCTTCGGCGCCGAGGACATGATGTTGACGATGAGCGACAAAAGCGCCGGGTTGCTGCCAAGGAGCGAAAACAGCTGAATGCCGGAGGGCAGGCCGGAGAGAAAGCTGTCGAAGCGCAGGATCGCTTCGTCGGCGCGGTTGCTTTCCCCGAACACGCGCAGCAGCTCCGGTGTCAGTTCAGTCAGCCGTTCGCGTGCCTCCACGGATTGCGTCGCCTTGTAGCGACCGTAGTGCCATGTGCGGATAACGCGAGAAATGTCGGACGGGCGCTCGAAGCCGAGCTTGCGCAGCGTGTTCAGCGTATCGGGATCGTCGGCCTGACCGGTGAACACCAGATTGCCCGTTTCTGTTGAAAGCTTGGTCTCTTGTTCGAACAAGCGGGCATAGCGCCGCTCGACCGTCTTGAAGACCTCGACTAGGCGCGTGGCAAAACTCGGCGTGTCGTCGAACCCCATCATGAAGGCGATGCGCTTCAGATCGGTTTCGGTCTCGGGTAAAAGATGGGTTTGCTCGTCGTGCACCATCTGAATTCGATGCTCGACGTCGCGAAGGAACCAATAGGCCTCGGTCAGCTCGTCGCGCGTCTCCTCGTCGATCCATTTCGCTTTTGTCAGCTCCGCCAACGTCTCTTCGGTACCGCGGCAACGAAGTGCCGGCATCCGGCCGCCGGCGATCAGCTGCTGCGTTTGCGCGAAGAATTCGATCTCGCGGATGCCGCCACGACCGAGCTTTACGTTATGGCCCTTGACCGCGATTGCGCCATATCCCTTGTGCGCATGGATCTGCCGCTTGATGGAATGGATGTCGGCGATAGCAGCGTAGTCGAGATACTTGCGAAAGACGAACGGAACCAGCCCGCGCAGGAACTGCTCGCCGGCTTGGATATCGCCAGCGACCGCCCGTGCCTTGATGAAAGCGGCACGTTCCCAGTTCTGCCCTCTGCCCTCATAATAGATCATTGCCGCATCGAACGAGATGGCAAGCGGCGTCGATCCCGGATCCGGCCGCAGCCGCAAGTCGGTGCGGAAGACGTATCCATCGGCGGTCCGTTCCTGCATGATCCGTACGAGCCGCCGCATCAGACGCGGAAAGATCTCGATCGCGTCATCAGGATCTGCGACGATCCCCGCCTGTTCGTCAAAGAACACGACCAGATCGATATCCGATGAGTAATTGAGCTCCGATGCGCCGAGCTTGCCCATGCCAAGAACGATCAGCCCCGAGCTCTCACCGGGCGCGGTCACGTCCTTGAGCATGACCTTGCCCCCATCGTGAGCAGCAAGCAGAAGGTGATCGATCGCCGCGCTGACGGATGCTTCTGCGAGCCGGCTCAACCAGGCGGTCGTCGCGCGACCGTCGAAAATCCGGGCCAGATCCGCCAGGGCGACGAGGAAAGCGACCTTGCGCTTGATGATGCGCAGGCGGCTCATGACTTCCGCTTCGCTCGGCGCCTCGCTATTTGCTGCCGGCTTCCAGCAGGAACGCGCCTCCGCGATCATCGCCTCGATGCGCGGTTCCAACGGCTCCGAAATCGCAGTTGCGACGATTGCCGTATCGATGTTGGCAATCTCGCGTAGATAGGGAGACAAGGTCAGTGCGGTTGTAATGAAGTCGCGAAGCGTGCCGTCCGCCTTGAGCATCTCCGCCACGGCAGGTTCGCTTTTGCCGATCTTCTGAAGATCCGTCTGGGCAAGCTTCAACTCGCTCTTGTTCAGCGGTTTCAGCAGCCCGTCGGCTACTTCCACAAGGCTATGCCTCGAACCCGTCAGCATGCACCCTCCCTGGCGAACAGAACCGAGAACCGCCGGGGAGAATCACAGAACTTCCGGCAACTGGAATCTAACCTAGGGTCCGTGGCAGCGATGGCCAACACAGAATCCAATCAGTAGTCAACGTGTTCGCGGAGAGCTATTCACCGGAAAGATCATACTGACCGTGAGGCCGCGCTTTTCCTGACTTTGCGGATCGGTATCGGACAGTTCCAGCTTCCCGCCGTGCAGTTCCATCACCGCCTCGACCAAGGAGAGGCCAAGGCCGGTGCCGGGCTTGGAGCGGCTTTCATCCAGCCGCACGAAGCGCTTCAGCACATCCTCCCGCTTCTCGGCCGGGATACCCGACCCATGATCAGCGACTGAGAGGCAAATGCCATCGGCCCGGCGGAGCAGCTTCAGCGCGATATCGCCGTGGCCCTCGGCATCCGAGGAATATTTGATGGCATTGTCGATGAGATTGAAAATCGCCTGGCCGATTAGCTCGCGGTTGCCCTGCACCTCGATATCCGGCTGGATCGATGATGTGAGCACCAACCCGGCTTCGTCGGCGACGGGTTCATAGAGTTCAGCGCTGTCTGCCACGATCGCCGAGAGGTCGACCGCCGACATTTCTGCGGCGACCGATCCCGCTTCGACGCGCGAGATCATCAGCAGTGCATTGAACGTACGGATCAGCTGATCGGACTCGGATATAATTCCCTCAAGCGCGACGCGTCGAACCTCGCCGTCCTTGGTGTCCAGTGCGTCGGCGGCCTTGTTGCGCAACCGCGTCAGCGGCGTCTTGAGGTCGTGCGCAATGTTGTCTGAGACCTGTCGCAATCCCTCGTTCAGCTTCTCTATCCGCCCGAGCATCGTATTGAGTGAAACAGACAGGCGATCGAACTCGTCGCCGGAACCGCCGACTGGAAGACGCTGCGAGAGGTCGCCAGCCATGATCTTCTTGCTGGCATCGGACATGCGGTCGATGCGTTTCAAGGCATTTCGACCGATGCCGAACCAGATGATGATCGCCCCGAGACCCATGATCGCGAGCGCGATCATCAGCGCCTGCCGGACCAGCCCGCGGAATGCCTCGGGCTCCCCGAGGTCGCGGCCGATCAGCAGACGCAACCCGTTGTCCAGCACGAAGATGTTGGCAACGGCCATGTGCCGGCGACTGATGCCGCTTTCCGCATAACGCTGATAGGTGAAGGGCATGGAGGTCCACCCCTCCTCATCGAGCACCCCGGGCTGCACAGATGCGACGTTACCGGCGAGGATATCGCCCGAGGGACCGGCAATGATATAGAGATTGGCACCGGGCTGGCGCGCGCGACGCTCCATCGTCCGAAGAAGAAGGTTCATGCCGCCGGCATCATAGGCCCGCTGGACCTGATCGACTTCCTGCTGCACGGCTTCGCGGATCTGGTTGGTCAGAAGCCGCTCGGACATCGCGGTCACATAGAAGACCAGCGTCGCGGCACAGATGGCGAAGAGCAGGATGTAAAGTGCCGAGAGGCGGACTGCCGTAGACTTGAAGAGAAACCAGAAGCGGTTCATCCCTCGTCCTTGATCATATACCCCGCACCGCGAATGGTCTTGAGAAGCGGCTGGGCGAAGTCCTTCTCGATCTTCGACCGCAGTCGCGAAACATGAACGTCGATGACGTTGGTCTGAGGATCGAAGTGGTAGTCCCAGACGTTTTCGAGAAGCATCGTCCGGGTCACGACCTGACCGGCATTCTTCATCAAATATTCGAGGAGGCGGAATTCGCGCGGCTGCAGCGGTATTTCCTTGCCACCGCGTCGAACCTCATGCGCGAGCCGGTCCAGTTCAAGATCGCCGACGCGATAGACAACGTCCTGATCCGGCGTGCCCTTGCGGCGGCCAAGCACCTCGACACGAGCAAGAAGTTCACTGAAGGCATAAGGCTTCGGCAGATAGTCGTCACCACCCGCCCTGAGGCCTGTCACGCGGTCGTCCACCTGGCCGAGAGCGGAGAGAATGAGAACCGGCGTATGAATTCCCTTGCGGCGCAATTCGCTGATGACGGACAAACCGTCGCGGCGCGGCAACATACGATCGATGACGATCACGTCATAGCTGTTTTCCGAGCCCATGAAGAGCCCGCTTTCGCCATCGCTCGCGTGATCGGCCACAATGCCAACCTCACGAAATGCCTTGGTGAGGTAGACCGCTGCTTCGAGATCGTCTTCGATAATGAGAATCTTCATGCGGTCGACATTACCTGCCGGCTGCGTTTCGGCAAGGCTCAAAGCTTCTTCCTGTTGCGAAGAGGTCATTGCGATCACCTACGGATATGGACGAAAGGGAGCCGCGCCCAGAAGGCGCGGCTCCCCCTATGTCAGGGTTGGCGGATTAACCCTGGCCATTGATCGGAAGGGCGACGAAGCGGCTGCCTTCCTTCGACTGGATCTGGAAGAGTGCCCGCGTGCGGCCATCCTTCTTCGCCTGGTTCAGGACCTTGACGACATCATCAGCGTTGGAGACTTCCTGGTTGTTGACCGAGGTAATCTTTTCGCCTTCCTTGATGCCCTTGTCGGCCGCGTCGGAATCCGGGTCGATGCCGGTGATCTGCAGACCCTTGCCGTCTTCGGAAGGACCAACCGTCAAGCCCAGATCAGCCAGAGCCTTTTCGGAAGCAGGAGCCTGGCTTTCCGGTGCCTGATCGCCGTCGTCAGCGGAAGCATCCTTCTGTTCGGCGGGCAGCGTTCCGAGTTCGACCGTCAGAGACTGAGCCTTGCCGGCACGCCAGACGGAGAGCTCGACCTTCTTGCCGGGCGTCATGGCGCCGATACGGCGGCTGAGGTCGCGGGCATCCTTGACGGTTTCGCCGTTAACGGCGGTGACCACATCACCTGCCTTCATGCCAGCCTTTTCACCAGGCGTACCAGCCTGAGCGGAGACGACAAGCGCACCGCTCGCCTCGGAAAGGCCGAGCGAGTCGGCGATGTCCTTGGTGACGGGCTGGATCTGCACGCCGAGATAGCCGCGAGATACCTGGCCGTCCTTCATCAGGTCAGCAACGACATCCTTGGCCGTAGACGCCGGGATGGCAAACGCAATACCCACATTGCCGCCCGACGGAGAGAAGATCGCGGTGTTGATGCCGACGACTTCGCCACTGAGATTGAAGGTGGGGCCACCGGAGTTGCCGCGGTTCACAGCAGCGTCAACCTGCAGATAGTCGTCATACGGGCCGGAGCCGATGTCGCGGCCACGAGCCGAAACGATACCGGCCGTTACCGTACCACCGAGACCGAAGGGGTTACCGACAGCGACAACCCAGTCGCCGACGCGAACGCCGTTGTCATCGGCCCAGTTGACGTAGGTGAACTTGCGGCCCTTGCCATCAACCTTGAGGACGGCGAGGTCCGTACGGGGGTCCTTGCCGATCAGCTTGGCATCAAGCTCGGTGCCATCGTTCATGACCGCAACGAATGCCGCGCCGTCGGAAACGACGTGGTTGTTGGTGACGATGTAACCGTCTTCAGAAATGAAGAAGCCCGAGCCCTGGGCAACCGGACGCAGACGGCCCTTGCCATCCTGCGGGCCATGGTGACCCTGCGGACCACGACGGCCCTGCTGGCCCTGCGGACCTTGCTCACCGAACTGGCGGAAGAAGGGCTTCAGGGCATCCGGAAGATCGTCGAAACCACGGCCATTAAAGTCGAAGGCGAAGCCGTTGCCCTCGTCATCGGCGACGGGGTTGACACGGTTTTCGACACGCACGGAAACAACTGCCGGCGAAACCGCATCGACGACGTTCGCGAAGCTAGGAACAGACGGGGCCTGAACCTTTACGGCTTCGGCATAAGAACGGGTGATTTCGAGGGGAATACCGGTCGCAAACACCGCAGCGGCAAGGCCGGCGACGGTCGAAGCCTTCAGCGCGGTATTGAGCGACGGAGCTTTGATATTCTTAAACATGAGTGCACCTTCTTTGACTTCAACATCTACAGGATCGGGATGACCAGATCGGGTGATGAAGCAAGATATAGGACGGCACACCTTACGGCGAACTGTACGACCGATGAAAAATTCGTAATGTGCAATACGACGCGTTGCGATCCGTGCAGCAATCTCGCCCTCGACTAAGGCGCTGGGAGTCGATAAGCCTCCTTTCCACAACCGGAGGAGGACGAGACAATGGCCCATGTGGTCACGGGGGAGGATTTTGCGCCCGACACTGCCGCGCTGGCAGCCGTCATCTTCGGTGTCACCGCCTTCGCGGTTGCACAGGGACTGACCTACCCGCTGATTTCTCTGGTCCTCGAGCATCGTAACGTTGCGCCCAGCCTCATCGGCTTCAACGCCGGTTGCTTTGCGGCGGGCCTTGCTGTCGCAACGTTTGCGGTCACGTGGCTGTCGCGAAAAGTCCGCGGCGATCGCTTGATCGTCGCAGGCCTCATCGGCTGTGCCGTCAGCCTCTCCACTTTCGCAACCTTCGACTCGTTCTGGGTGTGGTGCGTCGCCCGACTTTTTCTCGGATTCTTCGTCAGCCTGATTTTCATGTTGAGCGAGGCCTGGCTCAACACCGCCTGTCCCGACCGCCTGCGCGGGCGCGTTTCCGGTCTCTACGGCGCCGGCATGTGCGGTGGCTTTGCCGCGGGTCCGCTCGTGATCCCGATCTTCGGCACGGAGCAAGGCTTCGCCTTCGCCCTGCTTGCCGTCTACGTCGCCTGCGTCGCCTTCCTGACGATCATCCTCACCCGGAGAGCACGGACGCTTCCCGAGCAGGCCGCCTCGGGAGCGCTCTTCAAGTTTGTCAGAAGCGCACCGATGCTGATCTGCATGGTGGTCGCATTTGCATTCGCCGACATTGCCGCCATTGCGGCGATGCCCGTCTATTTCGTCCGGCTCGGTTATTCCGAGGCGTTCGCCGCCATCAGCGTTACGGTGCTCGCGCTTCCGACCGCGCTTGCCCAACCTGTCGTCGGCTGGCTGCTCGACAAGACCTCGCGCTTTGGCGTCGCCATCTGCTCCGGCCTGCTCGCCGGGCTGAGCTTCATCGCGATCCCGTTTCTTCAGTCGCAGGCGGCGATCCTGGTGATGTTCGGCATCATGGGCGCTGCTAGTTTTTCGCTCTACACCTGCGCCTTGACGATCCTCGGCGAGCGCTATGCCGGGGACACGCTTGTCGCGGGAAGTGCGGCCTTCGCCCTCGCCTACGCTGTCGGCAGCGCGGCGGGCTCGTCCTCGGTCGGCGCGATGATGGACGTCTATTCGCCATCGGCAGGACCTATTGCCGCCGGTAGTGTGGTGCTGGCATTCACGGGGGTGCTTGTCGCGTCTGTGGTGCGCCGCCGCCTCCAAAGGCGGTCGTAGGATCACTCGTCGAG
>Ga0209129_1000584_pt1 | contig 25050 bp, 26 predicted proteins | sample AraplaMF_Col_mMS_FD_184257 | JGI IMG/M metagenome (GOLD analysis project Ga0209129, IMG submission 184257) | Arabidopsis root microbial communities from the University of North Carolina, USA - plate scrape MF_Col_mMS (SPAdes) (version 3) | ecosystem: Host-associated > Plants > Roots > Endosphere... | reverse complement strand
AAGTTCCCGGCTCGCTGCTACAATACGCGCATCGCCAGCGGTTCGGGCCGCAACGATGACAATGCCGTGGTTTGTGGCATTGTCCCACCGCGGATCATCTGGTGCGGCGATCGGTTCAAGCCGATAGACATTCAACGGCTCGTCCGGTGAGTACGTCTCGACTGCCGCAGCGTCACGGATTTGTGCCTGACTCTCCGTCGAGCGACCAAAGGTCGTTCGACTGGTTGCATTATTAGATTCGTCCTGGCCCGTTTTGACGACGTTCGACATGGCTCGTTCTCCGCAAACTGCGCCTTTTGCTAACCTTGATCGTTGTCTTGCTTCACTTCAGAAATGTCGTAGTTGATGTTCCAGTCCTTGATCTTTTTGCCACCAGGGGGGACCTTGTTCACAGTGGTATCCTGCGATCCGGTAACCACTGTGGGCTTGGCACTTTCAACGCCGTCGCTTTCGCGCTTTGCTTGCGATGGTGCGAAGGCACCCTTCGCGTCTGTCGCGTTTCGATTTCATGATTTCCTCCATTCTCAGTCTTGAACCGACGCGGCCCGACTTGGTTCCCTGGGTATTGCTGGCAATCGAAGGGCGCTAATCCCGTTAAAGGATTTCGGTTTGGAAATCTGCAACCGACGGCTTTGATCGTCCATCACAAGGGCGAGGGCGGAGGCGACAGATCCCAGGGGATTAGCCCGGTACTTCGAGTTCGATCATGAGATGCCGTCGTGCGCGATTGACACGGCTCTTGATTGTGCCGATCGGGCAATGGAAGTGATCAGCCGCCTCCTCGTAGCTGCGCCCATCAATGAAAATGAACTCAAAAGCGCTGCGATACTTGGCCGGCAGACTTGCACATGCCACCTCAAGCTCATGACCGCGAACCCTCCACTCCTGTTCGGGCGCGACGGCTCGCTTTAGCGACAAACCGTCCGCCATCCCAACGATCTCCCGTTTCGCAATCCGATACCGGGTGCAAAAACTGTTGCGCATAATCGTGAAGAGCCACGATTTCAGCCGCGTCCCCTCCTTGAAATGATCAAGGTTCGACAGAGCCTTAACAAGTGTTTCCTGTACAAGGTCATCTGCGTCGTTGGGATGCCGATAGAAAGTGTGGGCAAACGCTCGTAGTGCCGGAATGAGCGCGGCAACTTCCTCACTCATCGAGCCGGGAGAAATGTGTGCGGTCATTATCTCTTCCCCGCAACGGATACTGGAAGGAAAACCTCAAATGAGTGTTTGGTTCCAGCAAAACCGAATTGGTGCGATACCGCACGCTCGGGGCCGACGCCGGTGATATCGGAGGGCATTGTTACCGTCCGTTACCGTACGCGACTTCATGATTGACCTCTAATATATGGAAGTTACGATGGCTCCCGACCAAGCAACGGGAGAATGAATTTGACCTTCATGCGATGGCTTCGGGATCCGGATATGGCGATGCTCTCACGTTCAGTTCAGACCTGGTACAAGCATTTTGACGCCAAACCGGACGAAAGAGCTTCCGAGGTACTTTGCGAAGCGGCCATAGATCTCTTTCACCAGGGTCATAACACCCAGGATGAACTGGTCACCCTTCTGATTTCTCGATATCCGGGCCCTGAGGCGATCCTGATCAACGCTCCTACCTCGGCGTCCGTACACTGAGAACTACTGTCGCAAAAGTCTTGCCCTAGGTTTAAGAGGCCCCGCACCTTCTCTCAGTATTCACGATGCTATGCCGACATTGAGCGCGGGTAAGCGCGCTCCCTTATGATGTCAGTATCTGTTTGGCATCGAAGGGGAACAACGCCTCGTCCCAACCATTCCTTCTCGCCAGTGCAGGAGGACGCCATGCAGCTTCTCGAAACCCATGTCGGCTCTGTTGTCGATGGAAAGCTTACGGTCGAATTTGTCGGCGAGGGAGGCGAACTTGTTTCCGTCAGGATGGTAACCGATGACCGCAGTCTCGGGGCAGACAGCGCCGTGCGACGCGCCAAGGAGGTGCTCGTGCAGCTGACGGCATTCGGAACCGACGGCAATGCCACCACCTTCGATCCTGTCGGGGCTGCGGCCGCCCGAGCGACGCCGAGTGATCTCGCGGAGCGCGACGAGGGACAATAGATGGCTAAACCCGTTGCATTTGTCACAGGAGCGGGATCGGGGATCGGGCTGGCGACGGCAGAGAAGCTGGCTCAGGGCGGCTACGATCTGTTCCTTTTCGATCTGGATCCGAGCGCGCTCGATGCGCTCACGAAGCGCCTTGAAAAAACCGGGACGACGGCAATAGCAATGGCAGGCGACGTCGCGTCGGAGCAAGATATGCAGCGCGCGGCAGGTAAAATCTTGGAAGGTTTCGGACGCCTCGATGCGGTCATCGCAAATGCCGGCATAAATGGCGTATGGGCACCGATCGATGACCTCACACCCGCGGAATGGGATACCACCATTAATGTCAACCTGCGTGGGACCTACTTGACCCTCAACAAGATGGTTCCGTTACTGAAGCAGTCAGGGGGAGGAGCGATCGTCATCGTTTCTTCCATCAACGGGGTGCGCACATTCACGACACCAGGTGCAACCGCTTATAGCGCGACCAAAGCCGCCCAAGTCGCCATGGCCCAGCAGCTTGCCCTCGAGCTCGCCCGCCATGCAATTCGCATCAATGTCGTATGTCCTGGCGCGGTCGAGACCAACATCGAAGATTCGACCGAGGTTCGACACAGGGAGGAATCAGAGGTACCGGTAATCTGGCCACAAGGAACCGTTCCGATCTCGGGAGGGGAGCCGGGGCGGGCGGCCGATGTGGCCGACTCCATCCTTTTCTTGGTGAGCACATCCTCTCGGCACATCACTGGAAGCCCGGTCTTCGTCGACGGCGGACAAGGGTTGCTGCGATGAGAGATTGGGAATTTTCCTGGGGACCAGCCTCCAATCCCGACGGGTCAACCATCCTCAGGCTTTGGGCGCCGACGCAGGCGCGCGTCTCTGTCGCGATCGATGATCGGCAGGTACCAATGGACCGGGCTGATGATGGCTGGTTTTCCATTACGGAAACCTTGACCGACGATGCGGACTATTGGTTCGCCCTTGCGGACGGCACACGTGTTCCGGACCCGGCCTCACGGTGGCAGCGCGCCGGGGCGCTTGGACCGTCTCGCCTTTGGGGATCCGACTTCAATTGGAAGGTACCTTGGAAGGGCCGTCCCTGGGAGGAGGCCATAATCTACGAGATTCATATTGGCACATTTTCAGCCGAAGGAACGTTCGCGGCTGCAGAAAAGCACCTGCATCGGCTTGCGGAACTAGGTGTTTCGGCCGTCCAGATCATGCCACTCGCACAATTTCCAGGCACAAGAGGGTGGGGATACGACGGCGTCTATCCCTATGCTCCTCATAATTCCTATGGTTCGCCAGACGACGTCAAAAGCTTTGTGGACGAAGCCCATCGATATGGCCTCATGGTCTTTCTTGATGTTGTTTACAACCACTTCGGACCAGAGGGAAATTTTCTGCAGCTTTATGCAGCAGAGTTCTTTCGCAAAGACGATCCAACACCATGGGGCCCGAAGATTGCTTTCGAAAGGGAGCCCGTAAGGCGCTTTTTCATCGACAACGTGATCTATTGGCTTGATCAATTCCGGTTCGATGGATTGAGGTTCGATGCCGTAGACCAAATTGAGGATCGAACCGACCCGCACATACTGAAAGAGATTTCTGAAACGGTTCACGAGCGCTTTCTGGATCGTCATGTGCACCTGATCACGGAAAACCCTGCCAATGCGACCAATCTTCTCTCTCGAGATGGCGGGCCCTTTTTTGTTGCCGACTGGAACGACGACTTCCATCACGCCATGCACGTGGCGGTCACGGGCGAGGCGAGTGGCCATTATGCGCCATTCGGCGAGAAGCCGTGGCAGAAGATGAAGCAGACGCTCCAAAAGGGATATCTGTGCGACGGCAATTGTTTCCAGTCCCGCGATCGAGCCCACTCGGCTTCGTTGCCGCCTACCGCCTTCGTGCATTTTCTTCAAAATCACGATCAGGTGGGAAACCGTGCGCTTGGCAATCGTCTTCAGACCATGATTGATCAACGCTGTCACAGGGTTTTGACAGAGATCCTCATGCTGTCACCGCAAATCCCGCTTCTTTTCATGGGCGACGACCATCTAACTCGGCGCAGGTTTCACTTCTTCGCCGACTATAAAGGCGAGTTGGCGAGAGCGATCGCCGCCGGCAGGTCGACAGAAGCAGAAAATTTTGGTGGGCTGCCCGAAGGTTGTGGCGCGAGGGATCTGCCTGATCCGAACGATCTCTCGACCTTTCTGGACTCGAAACTCGATTGGGACGTTCTCGCTGACGATAAGGCGGCAGCGTGGGCATCTTTTCTCAAACGACTGATCAAGGTTCGTCGCAACCACGTTATTCCCTTGCTACCGGATGCAGACGGTTACGCGGGCTCTGTCGTTTCTGCGGTTGAACAGGCAGTGTTCCTTGACTGGAAGCTGGGTGCGCGAACCCTGCAGTTGAGAGCCAATGCCTCAGGGCGGGCAATGTCGATGGAACGCGATTGTGGCCAGAGGGTGTATCCGCCTGTCAGCGAGGCTGCAGAGGAGGTTTTGCAGCCATGGACAACGCACCTATATGTCCTTTAAGGCAAATCGTCCTGTTCAGAGCGCCGTTCAGTGAAGAAGCAAGCGGCAAAGCTAGCGAACAACGCTCTGTGACGACTTCCACGTAGACGCGGCAAAGATTACCGCGCCTGCGTCAAATACCTATTTGACCGGGACTGACGCCTTGCCGAGTTTCACAGAGGGCTCACGGGCCCAAACACGAAGCGTGCCAAGCTTTGAGACGAAGGACGGCAGGCTGTCTTTTCCTGATAGTGAAACAATGCCCTCGTCTTCCATTCCAGCAATGCCCGCTTTTTCGAGCAAGGGTAAGGCGGACTGGTCGTATCCGATGAACTTGCAGTGCTGGAAGGCATCGGCCACAAAGTCGCGGGCCGTTGCCTCCTTGATCAGCTCTTCTGTCGCTGAGGAGGAAGTCAGCAATGCCACGGCGTCAAACAGCACCGACGGGCCTCCGTCGATCATGTGATGTGCCTGGATCCATTTTCCATTCGAAGCGGTGACCCCGCCCACCTTGGGAGCAACAAACTCGACGATCGCTTTTTCCTTTCCGACAGCATCGGTCAATCCCTTCAGCAGATTGGCGTCTACGCCATCCGTTATGAGGATGCCAAGCTTTCGGCCCTCGAACCGCTTCGGACCCTTCTCCACGATGCTGAGGGCAGGTGAAGGCTCAAGATCCTGACGTGTCGGCATTGCCGCGTCCGCGGCCTTAGGCATGGTCTGGAAGCCAAGCTTATCGGCGACGGTCTTGGCGAGGCTCTCGTCGATATTAAGCAGATGAGCAACCATGCGTTCCCGGATGACCGACGTCTCCACCTTGCTCAGTTCAAACGTCAAAGCAGCCGCTATGTGGCGCTGCTCGGGCTGGGTCTGGCTGATGTAGAACTGTCGGGCTTGACTATAATGATCGGCAAAGCTTTCCGGACGAAGCCGTACCTTTCCACCCTCTTCGGACGAGGCAAAGTGCCGGTAACCCAGCACGGGGGACTCTCGTGGCCCTTCACCGAAAGAGTTGGGTTGGTAGTTGATGCGGCCGACCGGATTGCGCATCGCCATGTGGCCGTCCTGTTGGAAATGCTGGAATGGACACTTGGGCGCGTTGATGGGTAGATGCGTGAAGTTTGGACCACCGAGGCGCTTGAGCTGCGTGTCAAGATAAGAGAAATTCCTCCCCTGCAACAGCGGATCATTGCTGAAGTCGATCCCGGGCGGGACGTTTTGGGTCATGAATGCAACTTGCTCAGTTTCGGCAAAGAAGTTGTCAGGCATCCGGTCCAATACCAGCCGTCCGATCGGTTTCACCGGCACGATCTCTTCGGGAATGATCTTCGTCGGGTCGAGGACGTCGAAATCGAAGCTGTCGGCGAAATCCTGATCGAACAGCTGTACACACAGTTCCCATTCAGGAAAATTGCCCGACTTTATGGACTGCCAAAGGTCGCGGCGGTGAAAGTCCGGGTCGGCACCGTTGATCTTGACCGCTTCGTTCCAGACCACGGATTGAAGGCCAAGCTTCGGCTTCCAGTGGAACTTCACGAATGTGGATTCGTCTTTCGCATTCACGAGTCTGAACGTGTGAACACCGAACCCTTCCATAAATCGAAATGAGCGGGGAATGGCGCGATCCGACATCACCCACATGATCATGTGCATGCTCTCAGGGGTAAGGCTGATGAAATCCCAAAAAGTATCATGGGCTGACTGCGCCTGTGGAAAGGCCCTGTCAGGTTCCGGTTTGACTGCGTGGATAATGTCCGGGAATCTGATGGCGTCCTGGATAAAGAAAACAGGAATGTTGTTTCCAACGAGGTCCCAATTCCCTTCCCGTGTGTACATTTTCACAGCAAAGCCGCGGACGTCACGGGCAAGATCGAAGGAACCTTTGCTGCCTGCAACCGTCGAGAAGCGAACGAATGCCGGTGTCTTTTCCCCGGCACGCTGAAAAATATCGGCTCTCGTATATGCCGCCAAAGATTCGTAGGTCTCAAAGAAACCATGTGCACCGTAACCGCGAGCATGGACAACCCGCTCTGGAACGCGTTCGTGGTCGAAATGGAAAATCTTCTCTCGGAAGTGAAAGTCCTCAACGATGAGGGGCCCGCGGGCACCTACTCTCAGTGAATTCTGGTCGTCAGCGACAGGCGCGCCTTGTGACGTGGTCAGGACTTCGGCGCCGTCTTCGGAAAATTGATGGAGCTCGCCGCCATTTCCTCGATGAGGCTTTTGGTCGTGAATCGAGACAAGATTGACTTGACCCTTCGTGGTTTTCTAGATGCGATTACTTCCCGTTGCTCAGATCCCTCCGGTGCAACGGAACCGATCTCTCAACTTCATGTGAACGTTGAAGTTCCCGATAGGCTGCGATTCCTCACTCCGGTGGAAATTGATTTCGCCTGGCCGCCCCGTCGAACTTCATTTGGCTGAAAGCACGAAGGCAGCAACTTCTGCCAATCCTGCTCCACGCTCGGCCGTTGGTTCATTGGAGATCCGATCGGGGCAGTGACCTCGGACCTTGGTCTGAGGGCCGTCAGACTGAAGTCCCGGGGAGGGAACCGTTGCTGCGCTTGGTGGTTCGTTCAGGGAGCGGACAATACCGCTTCCAATGGAGGAAAATGAATGCGTATCAAATTGATAGGAACTGCCACTGCGGTCGCTCTCGCATCCACTTTTGCCTACGCGCAATCATCGACGGTGACGGGAGCTGCCGGCGGGGCAGCAACCGGGGCGATCGTCGGTGGGCCGGTCGGTGCAGCCGTAGGAGGCATTGTCGGTGGCGTGGCAGGCAGCCTTATCGATCCGCCGCCCCAGAAAGTCGTTACATATGTGCAGCAAGTTCCGGCTCCGACGACCCGAGTCGTCGTCAAGGAAAAGGTGGTTGTTGGCCAACCGCTCCCCGAGACGGTCGTTGTAACGCCGATTCCTGATGATCCAAAGTATGCCTATGCGATCGTCAATGAGCAGCGGGTAATCGTCGAGCCATCCTCGCGGAAGGTGATCCAGGTCATCCAGTAATCGTAAGGGGATGTTGGTGTTGGTCGTATGCCGGCGGGGGGACAGTTCCCGCCGGTTCTATCCGCGGCTTAGGGGAATCGTGTGACAAAGCTCATAACAGACATCAAGCTTGCCCAATTTGAGCTTCCCTATCTCGATAGGGTCGACAGACGCAATCTTGTCGGCCGTATTGTTGATGAACTGCGGTTCTACCGGTCAAGAAAACTCGGCGAGCTGGCGTTAGACCGATATTTACGCCTGGACGCGCTGATTAAATGCGTTTCGCTGATGATAGCTGACATAGCAGAGATGGATGACGCTGAATTTCAAAGCGTTCTGAACGAATTCGCGAAGCTGGTGGCTCTCCTCGAGAACCTTGCATCCGCTGGCAAGAGCGCAGCAACGCTGCATTGATTGCGGGTACTGTGTCGTGGACTCATAAATGCTCAGCCATGGCCGCATGGCCGCGAGCGAGGCCGCGTCGCGTGCGGCGACAATGCTTTATCCGGTCCAAACCGCTCAACCGGGTTTTTTGTCGGTAAGGGTGTCAGCTAAAGCAAATAGGATTGCGCCGGTTCCGACGCGCACCGATCGCATGGATCTTGGTGGTCACCCTGCAGCCATTGTAGCAGGTTGTGTTTGGGCCGCCATATGGCTCGCCACGACGCTCCAGACTTCAAGACCCAGAAGATCCCGCTCAGGATCGCCTATCGTTTATCCGGGAGACGCCTCGCGGCTTTTAGGGCGATATTGGCTCTCAGGCTGCCTCGGCGTTGGGTAAGGGCATAGCGCAGTCGAACGGCCCCCGTTCGCAACTTGCTCCACGCCTGCGGGCCCCGGTCAATTGCTTCGTTCGCGCGCGGTCGCTTGATGGCCGCAAAAGGCCCATTTCTACCGGCCAGCGACGTGCTAAGCTTGTCGAATGACAGCGGCCAACCAATACAGTTTTCGCAAAGCGACGTTGGATGATCTTCCGTTGCTCAGAGCATGGCAAGCGAACCCGCATGTCCGCGAATGGTGGGACTCAGATGAGCCGTACGATGCAACAGACTTGGCTGATCCTCGGGTAGCGCGTTGGATTGTTTCAATCGCCGAACGCCCCTTTGCGTTTATGCAGGACTATACCGTCCACGGCTGGGAAGATCACCATTTTGCGAAGCTTCCCAAGGGATCGCGGGGAATCGATCAATACATAGGAAACCCCGAAATGATCGGTGTTGGGCACGGATCAGCGTTTATCGGGGCGAGAATGAGGGCTCTGTTCGATGCGGGCGCACCCGTTGTCGCAACCGATCCTCACCCGGCCAATGAACGGGCGATTGCCGTTTACAAGAAACTGGGTTTCGAACCGTTCGGATCACCTCAAGAGACGCAGTGGGGCTTGATCTTGCCGATGCTTGCGAGGCAGTAAGCGGCACGCCATCATTTGCAGCTTCGTCCGCATCCGAGACATGGCCGGAGGCGCGCAGTACCCATACACTCGGTGGCTGACACCAAGCGTATTTATAAGCACGCTGCCCTTCGATCCGGGCATCGCCAAACTACTGTTGCGTTTTGGAGTTTTCGCAGCGGTCGCATTCGTGCGACGGACATGTCTCACCACTGTCTTCGGCATTCTGTATTGCGGTTGGATCGCCGGATCTTTCCAAGGGTTATGTGGTACTCGACAGTCGATCGCCCGCCAGCTTTCAAGCTCAGAGCGCGCGGGATGATTGCCGGAAATCCTCCTGCAAATCGGAACACTCACTCGCCTGCTTCGTTTTGATTCCAGTCCGAACCAAGGAGGAATACATGGATTGGAACCGCGTTGAAGGCAACTGGAAGCAGGTCAGAGGTAAGGTCAAGGAACAGTGGGGAAAACTCACCGATGACGATCTTGATCAAATCGATGGGCAACGCGACCAGTTGGAAGGAAAAATTCAGGAACGCTATGGGCTAGCTCGAGACCGGGCCCGTCAGGATATCGACGACTGGTACGGTAGCCAGACCTGGTAGACGAACTAGAGAGCCCGGAGCCCGGAGCGATCCGGGTTCCTTTTTGCGCTTTCGGCTCATTGGAAGATGCGATCTTGGATTTGCGTTCCCGCTGCCATGGTACGACTATGAGCCAAAGCATCTCCGCTATGTGCGCCGCGCCCTTAACACGGGACGATATAGGCTGGTGCCGCTCCGCGGTGACCGTGATTGTGTTGACCTTCACAAAAGTTCAAGTGGATAGACGATCCCGGCGTAGTGGTTTGGGTCGCCCTGCCGGTTCCGGAAGCACCTGCCCATCGCCATCACCCACCGAATTTCGTCGAAAGCATCAAGAACGCGATATTCTGCATGATAGGGCAGCCCGCTTCTGACGGCTTGCGAAATTTGAGCTGCCACACGCTCGCGATCGTCGGTATGGATTCGCTCGATATACGAGGCGATCGGCAATCCACAGATCGTCTCGGCCGGATCGAGGCCAAACAAAGATGCTATGGCCGTATCGCCGTAGACGGTATCTCCAGCAAGAGCCCAGGTAAAAATTCCCGGCTCAGCCGCGTTCTCTTCGAGATTGCTTGCGATCCTCATCGCACCTCCGCTTCAAGGTTGGGTCCCCAACTGCCAGCAATGCCGGAAGTTCCAGAAGTTCACTATCAGCTCTGTGTCGGGACGCAGCGAAACGGCCGGTAAGCTTGAGAGCGAAATCTCGCTTCGGTAGCGAATGGCCAGCTATGATGACACGACGTTGTCTCGTGGTACCGCACGCGAGCCGCCACAAGGCAAGGAGAGGGAAGCGAGGAACAATCCGGGGTATCGGATGAACCTTCGTGTCCCATCCAGCATTTTGGTTCGCAACGAAAACAGGAAGGTGGCGGCGCCACGCAATCGGAGATCACGCGACGCCCCTCACGTTTGACTTTTTCATGACAAATCAAACGCGCCAGCGCGGATTTCTATTGACGTTATAAAGCAGTTCGCCTGCAGATGCAAAATGACCAAAGAGCTGGCGCATCCGCCGTTCGTCGGCTTCACCTATCTGGTGCTGGCGGCAATAATCGCGCACCGACCAAATCCTCAAGGATTTCTTGGTATCGAGATCACCCTCTCTGATGTGCGTCGACATTACTCTCCTCCGTTTGGACGGGTGTTTTAGTGCAGGCTAAAATAAATGTCATTTAACTTTGACATTCCTGATTTGTCTGTTTCAGGACGTGACGTCTAATTTTTCCGGTCGAACATCAGCTCACTACTTCCGCTTTATCGCGTCTTCTCGGATCGCCAATGGGACAAGAGAGGCTCGCGCGTTCCCGTAACCGGATCAAGGGTAGGCAAAGATAACTTTCTGATCACGTCCATTTCCATGCCGGTGGCCGCCGACGTCTTGATATCGGCGCTCTGGCCCGGCGGGTAAGCACCGACAACCAGAAACGATTGGCTCGCGGCGACAAGGCAATGCCCAGTGCCGGCAGGTAAAATCAGGCAATCCCCAGCCGTGATCGCAAAATCGATACCATGAGGGCCCCCGATCATGATGGAGGCGTGGCCGTCAGCTACACCTAACACTTCGTGCGCGTGGACGTGATAGTGTTGATAGCCAAAAATACCGTCACGCCAGAGCCCCGTCCAACCGTGTTCTTGGAAGAGACTCTCAAATCGTTTTGCCGATGCCTCTTCGCTGATGACGGCAGATTTATAGAACAGCACTGGCAAAGCCCGGTTGTTCGGGATCCAATCGCTTGGCGAAAGAAGACTGGCTGTTACCTCCATCGATGCTTCCTTTCTCCAATTCCGGCGACCCTAACCAACGAGCAAACGAGATGACGCCACGAAAATGCAGCTATTGCCGTATCGTTCCATCAGTATTCAGCGCTTGGCGCTAGACAACCTGCGGAATTCGGACTGACGTGAACTGTGGCTATGTCGCCGCGACGGACTCGCAACCTCTCGATCAGCTTGGGAAAAATTCATCCGGACCATCAAGCTTCGCAAGTTCGATCCTTTGCGAGGCCATCGTGATTGCGCGACGGAACCTTGCAACCGTCGGTGAGTTGATCTCGCAAATGGAGATTCATCGTGACAAGATTCTACTTCCGAACCGGCCCGACAGACACTCCCTGGCAAGACGAAGATGGCTATGAGTTCCCCGACTTGCCAGCGGCGCTCGATGAAGCAAAGCGCCTCGTTGCCGAGATGGCCATCGACGGGATTCCCACTGCTACACGGGAGCCGCTTGAAGTTGAGATCTACAATCCGGACCGAGTTAAGATCGTGACAGTCTCATTGAATCTATGCATTGAGTATGCTGGTGGAGATTCTGAGAGATAGGGGAGCAGTGTCTGCAAATGATCGGGCGAGGATGCCCGCCACTTTGCGTTCCGTTCACCCAGGTTTGGCGTCTTATTTGCTGGCGTACTTTTTTCCGCTCCTAGCAAGTTAAGCCGTACAACTCCTCAATGATCTTGAGACCTTCCTTATATTTTGACTGATCCAAACCAGCGTTCCGGGCTTGCTTCAGATTGTCTTTAAGGTCGGCCACCTTTACCGGACGGGCAAGTTCGTCACTAGCTGCCCGAACGACAAACTCATCTTCGCTTTCGTTCTCTCTCCGGGTCAAGGCGTTGATGGCGGCAATTACGGAAGGATTGAATCCTTCATCACTCAGACGTTCAAATGTCCAGCCGCGGCCCTTTTCGACGATGTCGTGCAGGTAGGCGACGATCCGCTGCTCGTCCCCCTCGACGGCGCTAGCGACGCGCTTGCAGTGCGAAAAATATGGGTTTCCTTCCTTGTCGGTCTGGCCTGCATGAGCCGAGAACGCGATTTTTATCGCTCGTAAAACATCCAACCCATCATCGCCTTCACTCATTAAGCCCAGATGCTCTGATGCCATGGCTCTTACCTCCAGTAAATCAACGCCGGGCAATGCTTTGAGTTCCTGCGGGTGCCGCCTGGTGAAGGCTCTGTTCTGAAGAAAGCTTAAGGCCGACTCCCAGGATCTAATTCCTGCCGAGCGCAAACGATCAATCGAGGGTCGATCGACTTCAGTCTCAACGTGTCAATGGAACAAGCAGAGTTTCTGGTTGTTTGTTTGTTCTCAACCAGAGGAAACATCAATGAAAAAACTCATGATCCTTTCTATCGGCATGGTGATGACGGCCTCGGTCGCGCTCGCCCAGAGCGAAACGCCGACGACGTCCCAGACAACGCCCGCGGTCAAAACCGAGCAAAATCCGGGAGCCCCGGTAGCAGGCAAGAACAGCTTCACCGAAGGCCAGGCAAAGGCCAGGATCGAGGAAGCTGGTTACACCGACGTCACCGGCCTCAAGCTTGACGATCAAGGGGTGTGGCGGGCCAGCGCCACCAAGGATGGCAAACAAGCGAGCGTCTCCCTGGACTTTCAGGGCAACGTCACCATGGCCAAGTAACCACGAATAAACAAGGAAGCAGTCATATGAGAACGATCACTGGATTATATGATAACTACGAAGACGCGCGCGCGGCCGTGTCAGCGTTGGAAGACGCGGGCGTCCCGTCCGATGACATCAGCATTGCCACCAACGAGGCGAATGGTATGGATGTCGAAGCCCAGGGCAATCGCGCCGCAGAAGGCGCAGGAACCGGTGCCGGTCTTGGCGCACTGGCCGGCGGTGCCGGCGGTCTCCTCACCGGTCTTGGCATGCTTGCCATTCCGGGTGTGGGTCCCGTGGTCGCTGCCGGTTGGCTCGTTGCGACCGCGGCCGGAGTTGCGGCCGGCGCCGTTGCCGGCGGTGCGGTCGGGGGTATCGTCGGTGCCATGGTCAAGGAAGGCGTTCCTGAGGAAGACGCCCACCTCTACGCGGAAGGCGTCCGCCGCGGAGGATCGGTCGTCGCCGCGAGGGTGGAGGAAGCACATGTTGCCGAGGCCCAGGCTATCCTTGACCGGTGGCGTCCCGTAGATATCGGAGCACGCCGCGCGAGTTATGTTGAGCAGGGCTGGACCCGTTTCGACGAAACCGCCGATCCCTATACTGCGGAGCAGATCGCCGCTGAACGACAACGATATCGTTCCAGCCTGTAGGCGAACTGAAGCTGTAAGCGGCCGCCCGATGCGGCCGCTTCAGTTTCCTTCAGAAGCTTCATGGTGAGATCGGCATACAGGATGCCGGACGACTAACCCCACTGTAAGTCTCCCGCTGTTGGACAGCCAGTTGTTTAAAATAGCGCAGATGCCAAACGCAAAGCGTGGGACGGCGCGGGGGCAATTGGCAAGGTGCAACCGCAGCGGCCGGCCTGGAAGCACTCCTGATGAGGAAGGCGTCGAATAGGTCATGTCAGCGATCCGATTGTATGTCGGATCTTCACCTAACTCCGCCGCGCTCGCGAATATTCCTGATGCGCAGTTGCAATAAGCGATTTCCCGCACCCATCTGGCTCGGCCGTTTCAGCATGGCGCTCTTGCCTGAGCTGGAACGACGTTTCGAGAAGGGCCAGATGCCAAAATCCGATTAGCATCAGCAGTGACTGCCGCTGCGATCTTCGACACATATGAGTTCATGGCGCATGGTTCCGAGCTTGTGTGTCATTGCACCCGACGTCGATTGCGGTTTGACGCAAAGACTTACCTCCCTGATCGGGGAACATTTGCTTTTCAGTCTGGTTATTCCTTGACTTCACAATGAGGAAAAACAGAATGCCCGCAAAATCCAAAGCGCAACAGAAGGCGGCCGGCGCCGCCCTTTCGGCAAAGCGCGGTCAAACCCCGAAAAGCAGGCTCAAGGGTGCGTCTCGGGAAATGGCCGAATCGATGAGCGAACGACAGCTGGAAGAGTTCGCCTCGACGAAGCGGAAGGGAAAGCCCGACCGCGTCTCTCATTAGCGAAAAGCCATCCTGCAGCTTTCCAATTGATGGAAGTGCCGGTTACATGCTGAAATCACTCTTCAAGGAGATCATAGGCGCGTCACCCGCGACCGACGATCCGTGCCCCAGTCTTTTGGGTTTTCGCAACCTGTCATGGGTCCTCGTGCTCTTCGAAGGAGCGGCCGATGATCGCCCCGAGATGCAGGAGCAACTCCTGGCCAATCAGCAAGGCGCACTCGAAAAGCAAGCGGTCACTATCCTTCGCGTTGCTGGCGGAGGCGTTTTTGACAGTCTCGACACCGCCCCGGGGCATCGGCGCGGACACCGGCGCGGATGATGTGCGCGATGATCTTGAAGGGCCTTCCCCCGACGAATTCGAAGCTATTCTCGTCGATCCGAATGGCATCACAAGGTTTCGCTCGAACCAATCGGCGAGCGTTCGTCGGCTTAGTCGATCCCAACGAAATCCAATAGTGCATGGACAACAAAGGGGAAGGCTTGATTCCAAGGCTTTGACCGAGTTCTGCATTGCCACGCTTCCCCGCCGCCAAAAACAAACCAGAAATTGGTTGGCTGTCGCTCAGAAGACAGTTGCAGGTTCAATGTCATCTTCTCAGGTGTCGCGACCTCGGGTCATGCCGCTATGCGAAGGCACTTCGTCTTGTTGAGAGCGACTTGACGCAAAAGAGTGCAACGACAACGAGCGGAATGCAGATCAGATATGAGGTTCGAATACCTGCGTTCTCAGCGACAAAGCCGAGCAATGGTGGTGCGAGGAAAAAGACGATGAAGGACATCTGACCTAGAGCTGCAACATTCATATGCGCGGGCCGGTCGGTCCGCTGAGCGGCAGCCGAAACGGCAAGCGGATAGATGGCGCTGCAGCCGCAACCCATCAATGCAAAGCCGAGCAGGGCGCCTTGGGGATGGGGAGCAAGCCAAACCGCCGTGAGCCCAGCTGTTGAGATCAGGAGCAAAGTAACCGCGACCGCCCGGGAGCCATATTGATCGACAAAGCGATCCGCAAATAGTCGTGTAAGCGCCATGAACAGTGTGAACAAGGTCAATCCGAGGCCACCTACAAATGGCTCAACCCGGAAAACATCGCGCATATAAATCGCTGACCAATCTATGCCTGCACCCTCCACCAGAAACGCAGCAATACCAATGATGCAGAGCGGAAGGAGACCGAGCGTCGGCAATGCGACATGGCCTGCGTCCGCATGCTCGCTAGAGGTCCGCGCCGGTGCGCTACGCATTCCACTGATCGCGATAGTGCCCACCAACACCACGGCGATAAATGTTAGCGCCAAGTGGAGTTGCATCGAGACGTCCGCCTGCCGCACCGGCGATGAAATGAGCGCGGTGACAAAAAATCCGAGGCTCCAAAAGCCATGGGCGCGGTTCATAACTCCACGCCCGAGCTGCGCTTCGATACGGTCAATTTCGACGTTGAGATTTATCTCAAGGGCTCCTGCGAGCAATCCCTCCAAAAACAAAACCCCAAAAACGACTTCGGCGCTTGTCATCCACGGGACCGAGGCAATCAGCGCGGACGTCCCAAAAACGGTTATAAACGCTGTAGTACGGGCGCCCAATCGGGCAACCAGGGGCGAGAAGAATGTTAGGGATATCAGTGCACCGATGGCAGCGCCGATAAGCGTAAGCCCCAGTTCCGACTTGTTGACCTGGAGAGCATCCTGGAGATCGGGAAGGCGAGAGAGCAATGCGCCGGTTGATGCCGAAAAGAGGAAGAAGCAGGTATAAATTCGCACCTGCGGTTCAATACGCATTTTCATGGCTCCCGGTCTTTAGGTTTCGGGCGGATACTCGCAAACGCCTCAATGACTTCCATCCCGACCGTGATCCAAACGGGCCATAGCGTCCGCTGAATCCGGGCCTAAAGCACAAAGATTAACAATCAGAGGAAACGGCCACTCCAGCGGTCTTGGTCGGGTCGGCCTAGCTGCAGCGACGATACGCGTTATACGCGAATTCCTCTTTGCTGACAAGACGCGTGTGGGGCTACGTTGATGTTCTGCGGCCCGCAAAATTATGATCTGTGAAAGAAAACACCATGAGTGGTCGACCCTTCATTTTAGGCGTACACCGTACGAGGACCACTCGGTCAGACGCGGTTGTGAAAACCGTGGTCTTTGCGGAACGGCAGCGGGCTAGATCGCCACTTCGGAAACTCCCATCGACCCCGTAATGGAGCTCGATGGCGAAATCCGACGCTTGAGGACGCGACCGGCCGAAAAGTTGCGCCAGCAGAATGCTCAGCTTAGAGAGATGCTCAAGAGATTCGACGTACCTGTATTGCGTCGTTCCCACAGGTTGGACCACCATGAAAATACAGCAGGTTTGTCTTCGAGTTCCAGTCGGGGCGCCGTCAACCTAAAAGCCCAGTCAGCTTCGATTTGGGCGGGCATGGATCTTCTGGCCGCCGTGCGTGATTGCGCGCTAGGCTCTTGCTTAGGCGTTGGCGATCTTTACCTCTAGCACCTGGCTTCTACCGACGATCCCACCAATATATTGTGCATTGCAGCACGGATTGAATGGCGCTAAGTTTCTTCGTCGTTAGGAGCGCCCATGGACGAAGCCAGCATCGCTCAATTGCTCTTCGCTCTCCGCGTTGCGAGGGAAATTGCCATTCTGGAAGGTCCTGTATTCGACATTGTCGTCTATCGAGTCGAGCAAGCAATCGAGGAGATAAGGGATGAAGCCCTAAGGCAAGGTATTGTCGTCGAAATCGAGTACGCGCCGACCCGAATGCAATAGAGAGCGTGGAGGCCGCCACCGATCGGCATCGGTTGAAGGATCGCGATTACGAAGGCAGGACTGGGAAAATTGAACCGCTTGTTTCCCACTCATACGCCAGTGCCCCGGATGCGACAGAGCGCGCATGCTGCAATGCCGCATAAGCCAAAGGGATGAGGAAGTCACGGTTCCCGACTAGCCAACATCGCGGTATTGTGCCGTCATGGAGATGAGACCGATATTTGCGCGACTGCGACCAGACCTGCATGCATCCGGTGTCGCTGAGAAGCTTCACGAGCTCGGTCTGGATATCGCTCGACTCAATTCCGAAACGCGCCTGGCACTTGACGCAGAGCACGCGAGCGTGAGTGCCGAAGGGTATTCCAATGCTGGCTATGTCGCCATTCGCCTATTTGTCTGGTACGTGGCGGACAGTGGCCGCTTTGACGCGGCATGCCTCACCCAACCGGGCACAATCAGCAGGTCGATCTCCACAATCCGGCGATGGGGATCCGCTGACCCAGCCCAAGCTGCCGCGATCGAAATCGAGATCACGGCTTTGAAAATCTTCCTCCTCCGGATCCTTGAGCGTGCCAGTGCACCGCGATACGCCAGACGGGCTGCTCAAGACCGATTGCTGGGCGCCTAGGAGAAGAACAGGAACTCACATCTGGTCGATGGTGATCACACGGATCACATGGAACTCGGTATCCGTGTAGAACGCAGGAAGAGGGACTTCCGCCGACTGGCATCATGCGACTCCGTCGATCCAGATGCGCATGCGACCTCTGGGCGTATTCCCGCTGATGAGGTCGCAGTTTCCTGCCGGTGCGCACTCTTTTTCTTTCCTTGTCTCGGGAGAAAGTGGGATTGAGGTAGTCTCGATGTTGCAAAGCAGCATTCATCCCGCTAGCGTGACTGTTATACCTTTGCTCGCGGCGGCCGAGCAGTCATTCTACCATTAACGATTCAACGAGAGTTGGTGCATGGCAGGTGAAACGGTTCTGGTCGTTGGCGGCGCTGGGTATATTGGCTCGCACACGTGTCTCGATCTTGCGAACAAGGGCTTCAAACCGGTCGTTTTCGACAATTTCTCAAACGGTCACCGCGAGTTCGTAAAGTGGGGACCCGCGGAAGAAGGGGATATCAGGGATCGGGCGCGCCTTGACGAGGTCCTGGCAACGCACAAGCCAGCCGCCATCCTGCACTTTGCCGCGCTCATCGAAGTCGGCGAATCGGTCAAAGATCCGGTTGCCTTCTACGAGAACAACGTCATCGGCACACTGACGCTCCTGGCCGCTGCCCAGGCGGCTGGCGTCAAGGCATTCGTCTTCTCGTCGACCTGCGCGACCTATGGCTTGCCGCAGAGCGTGCCGCTCGACGAGACGCATCGTCAGGTGCCGATCAATCCGTACGGCCGCACGAAGTACATCGTCGAGCAGGCGCTTGCCGACTACGACAAGTACACGGGCTTCCGATCGGTCGTGCTTCGCTATTTCAACGCTGCCGGGGCCGATTTCGAAGGCAGGATCGGTGAGTGGCACCAGCCGGAAACGCACGCCATACCGTTGGCGATCGACGCCGCCCTTGGCCGCCGCGAAGGCTTCAAGGTGTTCGGAACCGACTACGAGACGCGCGACGGCACCTGCGTCCGCGATTACATCCACGTCCTCGACCTCGCCGATGCCCATGTCCGCGCCGTCGAGCATCTGTTGCGCGGCGGCGAGTCGGTTGCTCTCAACCTCGGCACCGGCACCGGGACGACCGTGAAGGAGTTGCTCGGCACCATCGAGCGCGTCTCCGAGCGTCCGTTTCCTGTGGAATATGCCGGCCGCCGAGAAGGCGACTCGCACACGCTGGTTGCCAACAACGACAAGGCGCGGGAGATTCTCGGTTGGACGCCGCAGTATGATTTGTCTCAGATCATCCGATCGGCGTGGAACTGGCACGCAAAATCAAACCAACACTAAAATGCAACCATGACCGGTCGACCGAACATTCTCCTGATCACCGCGGACCAGTGGCGTGGTGATTGTCTGTCAGCGACCGGGCATGCCTGCCTCAAGACGCCGAACGTAGATACGCTGGCGGCAGAAGGCGTGTTGTTTGCACGCCACTACGCCGGCGCCGCTCCATGTTCGCCGGCACGAGCCACGCTCTACACCGGTCTCTATCAGATGAACCACCGGGTTTGCCGGAACGGCTCACCCCTCGATGCCCGATTTGACAATCTGGCGTTGGCAGCGCGGCGGGCGGGCTATGATCCGACGCTGTTCGGTTACACGGACACCGCACCCGACCCCCGCGGCCTGGATCAAAACGACCCGCATCTGACGACCTATGAGGGATTGTTGCCCGGTTTCACGGCCCGGCAACTCCTTCCCGAACATGAAAAGCAATGGCTCTCCTGGTTGCGCTCGCGGGGGCACGCTGAAGCGCATACCCGCGACATCCACATTCCTGTTAGCGCGCGGCGCGGCGAGATCTCGAACGCGGCAACAGCCTATTCGAAGGACGAGACGCAGACGGCGTTTCTCGCAGGAGAGTTTATCCGCTGGCTGGGCGAGCAAGATGCGCCTTGGTTCGCGCATGTTTCGTTCCTGCGTCCCCATCCGCCATTTTCGGCCCCGCCTCCATACAACGACCTGTTCAGCCCGGAGGACCGTCCGCATTTCGCCCGGGCGAAAAACCATGAAATAGAACAGAGCGCACATCCTTACCTGTCCTATGCCATGCCGAGGGCAAGGAAGGGTAACTTCATCTACGGCGCAGCCGGTCGCGTCAACGACTGGGAAGACAGCGACTTCGGCGCGATCCGCGCCATCTATTATGGCATGATTGCCGAGGTCGACGCGCAGCTCGGGCGTGTTTGGAGCGCATTGAAGGAAGCCAGGGCCTGGGATAACACGCTGATCATCTTCACCTCCGACCACGCCGAGATGGCGGGCGATCACTGGACGCTCGGCAAGGGCGGCTTCTTCGACGGCAGCTATCATATCCCGCTTGTCATCCGCGACCCGCAGGCCGCCACGCGGGGCAGCGTTGTCGAGCGGTTTACGTCCGCGGCAGACATCTTCCCGACATTGTGCGACCGCCTGAATATCGAGCCGGAGAATGGTGTGGACGGACAATCGCTCCTGCCGCTCATGCGGCGCGAGCCGGGAAATTGGCGCGAAGCAGCCTTCTGGGAATTTGACTTCCGCGATATCGCCACGCAGGAGCCGGAAACTCATTTCGGATTGCGGTCGAACGAATGCAATCTTGCCGTCATCAGGGATGAGCGCTTCAAATACGTGCATTTCACAGCACTGCCACCGCTCCTTTTCGATCTGCAGGGTGACCCGATGGAATTGAACAATCTCGCGTCAGACGAAGCCTATCTGCCGGTGCGGCTTTCCTATGCCGAGAAACTTCTCTCGCTGCGTGCCCGCCATCTGGATCAGACGCTAGCCTTCACCGAACTTACCGAGAAAGGGCCGGTCAAGCACCGGCCCTGAGCTTCGTCACGCGAAGCGACCGAGATAGTCCATCTTGCCGACCGGAACGCCCTGGTTGCGCAGGATCGCGTGAGCCGTCGCAATATGGAAGAAGAAGTTCGGCAGCGCGAAGGTCATGACGTACTCGTCGCCGCGGAACGTGATCTTGTTGCCTCCTGGAGACAGAGTGATCTCACGCGTTTCCGTTCCCTCGAGTGCAGCCGGCACAACGGCCGCAAGGTAGGCTTCTGTCTTGGTAACACGCGCACGCAACTCGGCGATCGTCGCTTCGTTATCCTCGAATTTCGGAGCCTCGCTGGCGGTCAGTCGCGCAATCGCCAACTTGGCGCTGTCGGTCGCGCGCTGATACTGGCCTGCAAACGGCAGCATGTCCGAAGATAGCCGCGCCGCAACGAGATCCGCGCCATCGATGCCTTTTTCTTTGGCGAAGGCCTCGGCTTTGTCGAGATAGGTCTTCAACGTCTCAAGGCCACGTTGGAAGACGGGAACGGTTGATCGATACATCGAGATCGGCATCAGTTTCTCCTTGGAAGGGCAGCGAAACTGCTGCCGCTGGCGCGGCCAATATAGTCATCGACATCGCGCTTTTCAGTGCCTGGCAGCTATCTTGGCGAGATTTTCGCCAGGCGCCGGCGGCCTCATCCTTCAATTGGACTTGACGCCTCCCATAGAAAATGGAATGAATATTCCGTGATACAAATTTCACGGTTCGTTTGTTCCGTTTCTTGACGGATGGCCAACGGGAGATGGCACGCAGCGAACAAGATACTGGCTTTTGGGCATGGCCCGAAGCTCCGGCGTGAGGAGGGTGCAGCCGGACACCGCTTTGTGGAGGAAAACAAAATGAAGAAATTTATCATGGGTACTGCCCTGGCGCTCGTCCTGTCGACGGCCGCTCACGCTGAAACCGTTGGCGTCTCGATGGCGCTGTTTGACGACAACTTCCTGACCGTCCTGCGCAACGGGATGCAGGACTATTCCAAGACCCTGAAGGGCGTGACGCTGCAGGTTGAAGACGCCCAGAACGACGTCGCGAAGCAGCAGAGCCAGATCCAGAACTTCATCGCATCCAAGGTTGACGCGATCATCGTCAATCCGGTCGACACCGACGCTACCGCCGCCATGTCGAAAATCGCGGCTGATGCCGGCATTCCGCTCGTTTACGTCAACCGCGAACCGGTCAACGTCGACAGCCTTCCGGATAAACAGGCCTTCGTCGCTTCGAACGAGCAGGAATCCGGTACGCTTGAAGCCAAGGAAGTTTGCCGCCTGTTGGGAGGCAAGGGTAAGGCCGTTGTCATGATGGGCGAACTTTCCAACCAGGCTGCACGCATGCGCACCAAGGACGTCCATGACGTCATTGCGACGGACGAATGCAAGGGCATCCAGATCATCGAAGAGCAGACGGCCAACTGGTCCCGTACTCAGGGGTCCGACCTTCTGACCAACTGGCTCTCCAGCGGTCTCGAGTTCGATGCCGTCATTTCGAACAACGACGAAATGGCGATCGGCGCCATTCAGGCCCTCAAGGCGGCCGGCAAGGACCTCAGCAAGATCGTGATCGGCGGCGTTGATGCAACGCAGGACGCACTCGCCGCGATGCAGGCCGGTGATCTCGATGTGACGGTCTTCCAGGATGCCGCAGGGCAGGGCAAGGGCGCGCTTGATGCGGCCCTGAAGCTCGCGAAGGGCGAAAAGATAGAGAAGAAGGTTTACATTCCTTTCCAGCTCGTCACGCCTGAGAACGTCAAGGACTTCGTCGCGAAGAACTAACGTTCGGAGAAATCGGGATGCGGGACAGGGTTCCGCATTCCTTCCCTCAGTCCGTGTCCGGGAGGAGATGAGATGGTTGTCAGCCCGTCTACAATGGCCGCAGTGCGCCAGAGCGGCGCTGTTCCGAATGCGGAATACCTGTTGAGCGCCGAAGGTGTCCGGAAGGAGTTCCCGGGCGTTGTCGCACTTGATGATGTTCAGTTCCGGCTGAGGCGCGGCACCGTGCATGCCTTGATGGGCGAAAACGGCGCCGGCAAGTCGACACTGATGAAAATCCTCGCCGGCATCTATATTCCTGACAAGGGCGAAGTACGCCTCAAGGGCGTTGAGATCCAGCTCAAATCGCCGCTCGACGCCTTGGAAAATGGCATTGCGATGATTCATCAGGAGCTGAACCTGATGCCCTATATGACCGTCGCCGAGAACATCTGGATCCGTCGCGAGCCGACGAACAAGTTTGGCTTTGTCGACCACGCAGCCATGTTCCGCCAGACCGACGAGCTGTTTCGCCGGCTGAACATCGACATCGACCCGGAGATCCAAGTCCGCGAACTTTCCGTCGCCAGCCGGCAGATGGTCGAGATCGCCAAGGCTGTCTCCTATAATTCCGACGTCCTGATCATGGACGAACCAACGTCGGCGCTGACCGAGCGCGAGGTCGAACACCTCTTTCGGATCATTCGCGACCTCAGATCTCAGGGAATCGGCATCGTCTACATCACACACAAGATGAACGAGCTGTTCGAGATTGCCGACGAGTTCTCGGTGTTCCGCGATGGCCGCTATATCGGCACTCATGCATCAACAGATGTCACCCGCGATGACATTATCCGCATGATGGTCGGCCGCGAGATCACCCAGATGTTCCCGAAAGAGGACGTGCCGATCGGCGACGTCGTCCTCTCGGTCAAGAACCTGTCGCTCAACGACGTCTTCCGTGACGTTTCCTTTGACGTGCGATCGGGCGAAATCCTCGGCGTGGCCGGCCTTGTCGGCTCAGGCCGATCAAACGTCGCCGAGACCTTGTTCGGGGTGACGCCCGCAACATCGGGCACGATCGAACTCTTCGGCAAGAAGACGGAGATCGCCTCGCCGACCGTCGCAATCCGGAATCACATGGCGTTCCTGACTGAGGATCGCAAAGACACGGGCTGTCTGCTGATCCTCAGCGTTCTCGAGAACATGCAGATCGCCGTTCTCCAGGACAGGTTCGTCAAGGGGGGCTTTGTGCAGGAAAGCTCGATCGAGGCGACCTGCGAGGACATGGCCAAGAAACTCCGAGTGAAGACGCCCAACCTCGATGAGCGCGTGGAAAACCTGTCCGGCGGCAATCAGCAGAAGGTTCTGATCGGTCGCTGGCTGCTGACGAATCCGAAAATCCTCATTCTCGACGAGCCGACCCGTGGCATCGACGTCGGCGCGAAGGCTGAAATCCATCGCCTGGTGACAGAGATGGCGAAAAACGGAGTGGCGGTGCTCATGATCTCGTCGGAAATGCCCGAAGTGCTGGGCATGAGCGACCGCATCATGGTGATGCACGAGGGTCGGGTGACCGGTTTTCTCAATCGCGACGAAGCAACGCAGATCAAGGTGATGGAGCTTGCCGCGCAGTAACGCGGCCTCCGGCAACCGAAGGGAGGATATCATGAATACCAAAGCAGCTGAGGTAGCAGCCCCGCTTGCAACGCGCGCGCGCAGGCGGCGTGTCCCGCCCGAGCTCAGCATTTTCCTTGTCCTGGTCGGCATTGCACTTGTCTATGAAATTCTCGGCTGGATCTTCATCGGCCAGAGCTTTCTGTTCAATTCGCAGCGCCTGACGATCATGATCCTTCAGGTCTCCGTCATCGGCATAATCTCGGTGGGCGTGACGCAGGTGATCATTACCGGCGGCATCGACCTCTCCTCCGGCTCCGTCGTCGGCATGACGGCGATGATTGCGGCAAGCTTCGCGCAGGCATCGACCTGGCCACGGGCGCTCTATCCTTCGCTGACCGACCTGCCATTCTTCATCCCGATCGGCGTCGGCCTCCTCATCGGCCTAGCGGCTGGCTTTATCAACGGGCAGCTGATTGCAAAGACCAAGATCCCGCCATTCATCGCCACGCTCGGCATGATGGTTTCGGCACGCGGCATTTCGAAGTGGTACACCAAGGGCCAGCCGGTTTCGGGGCTCACCGAACAGTTCAATTTCATCGGCACCGGCATCTGGCCCGTCATCGTCTTTCTGGTCGTGGCACTGATCTTCCACATTGCGCTCCGCTATACGCGCTACGGCAAGTTCACCTATGCGATCGGTGCCAACGTGCAGGCTGCGCGCGTTTCCGGTATCAATATCGAAGCTCACCTGATCAAAGTTTACGCCATTGCCGGTCTCCTCGCAGGCCTTGCGGGCGTCGTTACGGCAGCCCGCGCCCAGACTGCGCAAGCTGGCATGGGCGTCATGTACGAACTGGACGCTATTGCCGCGGCTGTCATCGGCGGTACGTCTCTGACCGGCGGCGTCGGCCGCATCACCGGCACGGTTATCGGTACGATCATTCTTGGCGTGATGACCTCTGGCTTCACCTTCTTGAGAGTCGACGCCTACTACCAGGAGATCGTCAAAGGCCTGATC
>Ga0209129_1000583_pt1 | contig 25095 bp, 27 predicted proteins | sample AraplaMF_Col_mMS_FD_184257 | JGI IMG/M metagenome (GOLD analysis project Ga0209129, IMG submission 184257) | Arabidopsis root microbial communities from the University of North Carolina, USA - plate scrape MF_Col_mMS (SPAdes) (version 3) | ecosystem: Host-associated > Plants > Roots > Endosphere... | reverse complement strand
CACCCATTCGCGCGCAAGCGCGTTCCCACCCGAAGGTAGGAGCCGGTGTCGCGAGCACCCTTCGCCCGCCACCGGGCTTCCCACACAAATGCCGCTGCCCCCCTGTAGGTGCCGCTATAGCGGCGAGCTTTGGGTCGCTACGTAGCGGGGGCGAGCCCGCCGCAAAAAAAAGGCCCCGTTTCCGGGGCCTTTTCATCAGTAGTCGCGCTTCTTGCGCGGCGGCTTGCCGCCGCTCGGGCGGTTGCCCGAGGGACGGAAGTTGCCTCGCGGCCGCGGCGGGCCGCCGGCACCGCTTTGCGGTTGCTCCGTGCCGTCCCACTCGCGGATCTTCAGCTGCTGCTGCGCGACCCACACCTTCTTCAGGTGATCGAAGGTCTCGCCCGGCATGCCCTCGGGCAGGTCGATGAGGCTGTAGTCGTCGCGGATGCTGACGCGGCCGATGAACTTCGCTTCGACGCCGCCCTCGTTGGCGATGGCGCCGACGATGTTGCCCGGCTTCACGCCGTGCTCGTGGCCGACTTCGATGCGGTAGGTCTTCTTGCCGTTTTCCGTGACGTGCGGACGCGGCTGGCGCATGCCTTCGCGAACCGGACGACGGTCGCTGAAGTCGGCACCGTCACGCGACGGACGCTCGCGATCGAACTCGCGGGGCGGGCGCTCGGTGTATTCGCGCTTCGGCGGCGGCGTGAGCAGCAGCGGCTGGTCGCCCTGGGCGATGCGGGCCAGCGCGGCGGCGATCTCGATCGCCGGCACGTTGTGCTCCTGCTCGTACTTTTCGACCAGCTGCTGGAACAGACCGAGGTCGCCGGTGGCGAGGGTCTCGGTGATGCGCTCGTTGAACTTGTTGACGCGCGTGTCGTTCACCGCCTCGATGGTCGGCAGCTGCATCTGTTCGATCGGCTGGCGCGTGGCGCGCTCGATCTGGCGGAGCAGGTTCCGCTCGCGCGGCGTGACGAACAGGATCGCTTCACCGCTGCGGCCGGCGCGGCCCGTACGGCCGATGCGGTGCACGTACGACTCGGTGTCGTGCGGGATGTCGTAGTTGAGCACGTGGCTGATGCGTTCCACGTCGAGGCCGCGGGCCGCGACGTCGGTGGCGATCAGGATATCGAGCTTGCCGTTCTTCAGCTGCTCGATCACGCGCTCGCGCTGGGCCTGCGCGATGTCGCCGTTGATCGCGGCGGCGGCGAAGCCGCGCGCCTGCAGTTTGCTGGCGAGCTCTTCGGTCGCGGACTTCGTGCGTGCGAACACGATCATCGCGTCGAAGCTCTCGGCCTCGAGGATGCGCGTCAGCGCGTCGAGCTTGTGCACGCCGCTGACCCACCAGTAACGCTGGCGGATGTTCGCCGCGGTGGTGGTCTTGTTCTTGATCGTGACCTCGGCAGGATCCTTCAGGTAGGTCTGCGCGATGCGGCGGATGGGCGCCGGCATGGTGGCGGAGAACAGGGCCACCTGGCGGCCTTCGGGTGTGGCCTGCAGCAGCTTCTCGACATCGTCGATGAAGCCCATGCGAAGCATTTCGTCGGCCTCGTCGAGCACCACGAAGCGCAGCGCCGACAGATCGAGCGTGCCCTTGTCGAGGTGGTCGATGATGCGACCCGGTGTGCCGACCACGACCTGGGCGCCGCGCTTCAGGCCCTGAAGCTGCGGGCCGTAGCTCTGGCCGCCGTAGATCGGCAGCACCTGGAAGCCCGGCAGGTAGGTGGCGTACTTCTGGAACGCCTCGGCCACCTGGATGGCGAGTTCGCGCGTCGGCGCGAGCACCAGCGCCTGCGGCTTGCCCGGCTTCAGGTCGATGCGCGACAGCACCGGCAGCGCGAACGCCGCGGTCTTGCCGGTACCGGTCTGCGCCTGGCCGATGACGTCGCGGCCTTCGAGCAGCGCGGGGATCGTCGCGGCCTGGATGGGGGAGGGGGTCTCGTAGCCCACTTCGGTCAGCGCGCGCACGACGTTAGCGTCGAGCGCGAGCGCGCTGAAACCGGGCAGGGCCGGAGCGTTGTCTGTATCGGGGGATGACATGGCGACCTCGGGAGGGGCGCGGCGGCGACATTCGGCGCCGGGCAGTAGCGATATTGTAGCAGCGATATGGGCTGTCCGCCGTGGGGCGTGGCCCTATGTCGCGTGGGCGTTACACTCTTTAGTCAGGTTTCGTAAGGGTGGCTTCAATGACGGATGTCGCGACGGTGTCGGAACAGCGCTGCTTCGGGGGCGTGCAGGGCTTTTATACCCATGATTCGGAGGCCTGCGGCGGCCCGATGCGGTTCGCCGTGTACCTTCCGCCGGCGGCCGACCAGGGGGCCGTGCCCGTGCTGTGGTACCTGGCGGGGCTGACCTGCACGGCGGAGACGTTCACGATCAAGGCCGGCGCCCAGCGGCTCGCCGCCGAGCTCGGTCTCGCTCTGGTCATGCCGGACACGAGCCCTCGCGACACGGGGCTGGCGGGCGCGACGGGAGACTGGGAGTTCGGCGAGGGTGCGGGTTTCTACCTCGACGCCACGCAGGCACCCTGGAGCGACCGCTTCCGGATGTACAGCTACGTGGTGGACGAGCTGCCTCGCGTGGCCGCGGAGCGGTTCCCGCTGGACATGGCGCGGCAAGGCATTTTCGGTCACTCGATGGGTGGCCACGGCGCGCTGACGATCGCGTTGCGCAACCCCGGGCGGTATCGCTCGGTGTCGGCGTTCGCGCCCATCGTGGCGCCGGCGAGCGTGCCCTGGGGCGAGAAGGCGTTTCCGCGTTATCTCGGCGACGACCGCGCCACGTGGCAGGCGCACGACGCCACGGCGCTGGTGCGCGACGGTGCGCGCTTCGACGGCACGATCCTGATCGATCAGGGCGAAGCCGACGGATTCCTCGTCGGACAGTTGCAGCCCCAGCGTTTCGAGGCCGCCTGCGAAGAAGCGGGGCAGCCGCTCGACCTGCGCATGCGGCCCGGTTACGACCACAGCTATTACTTCATTCAGTCGTTCGTCGACGACCACCTGCGCCATCACGCAAAAGCCTTGCACGCATGAGCGAGCCGGTGCGCATGCGCACGGCGCGCACGATCGTTCGCCTGCTGGATATCGACGAAGCCGCGTTGCTGCTGCGCTATCGCCAGGAGAACCGTGCGCACCTGATGCCGTGGGAACCGCTGCGCACGGAGTCGCATTACTCGCTGGAGGGGTGCCGGCAGGCCATCGAGGCCGGGCTCGAGGCGGCGCGCGGGGACCGCGGGTTTCCGTTCGCCGTGCTCACGCCCGACCAGTCGGAAATGATCGCGAGCTTCACGTTCGCCAACGTCGTGCGCGGCGTGTTCCAGGCCTGCCATCTCGGCTACGGCATCGCGAGCCGGCACGAGGGACAGGGGCTGATGTACGAGGCCCTCGACGCCGGCATCCGCTACGCCTTCGGCCCCCTCGATTTCCATCGCGTGATGGCGAACTACATGCCGCGCAACGAGCGCAGCGGGCGATTGCTCACTCGCCTTGGCTTCGAGAAAGAGGGCTATGCGAAGCGTTACCTGAAGATCGACGGCCTGTGGGAAGACCACGTCCTCACGGCGAAGATCAGAACGCAGCGCTGACCGGTGCCTCGTCGTCGCGCGCCGCTTCGGGTGCACGCACGAACAACGCGCGCCACGTGCGGCGTTCCTGCCAGGCCAGCAGGAGATAGACGGCCAGCACGATGACATGCGGCCCGAAAAGATGGCCTTCGCTGACGAAGTGATAGCCGAAGATCGCGACGACGGGTGCCGCGAGAAGCAGGAGCGCGAGCGGCACGAGCCGCGATGCCATGAGAGCGACGCCCGCATAGACGAAGATCACGCCGAGGAGCGGCACGACGAAGCCGCTGGCATCGAGCCCTGCGATGAAGGCCTTGCCTGCGTGCGTCTGCGGCGCGGGAGGCTGCCAGAAACCGAAGATGTGGTTCAGGCCGGAAAACGTGAAGAACGCGCCGAAGGCCGTGCGCAGCACGGCGACGCTGTAGCGATGGAAGCGGGACATGCGGGGTGTTACCTGTGCGGGTGGACCTGCCGCCCCGCATGTTCCCGGATGCCGCATGGGCTAACCATCGCCCATGCGGCTAAGCCATCAGGCCTTGTTGGTCGCCGGGCCGCGACGCTGGCGACGGCGCTTGTGGTTGCCCGTGTTCTCGCCGGTACCCGCGGCCGAATGTCCGTGCGGACGGTGCGACGGCGAGCGTCCGCCACCGTTGCCACCCTGGCGCGCCTGACCGTTGCCGCCCGGGCGACCCTGGCCGCCGCCGCCCTGCGAACGGGGCTGGGCCTGGCGCTGCTGCTGCTTCGGACGCGGCGCGCCGGCATCGAGGCGGAGCGGCGTGCTCGGCTCATAGCCGGCGACATTACTGATTTCCAGATCGGACTTCAGCAGGCGGCCGATGTCGCGCAGGAGGCCCGACTCGTCATGGCTGACGAGCGAGATGGCCTGACCTTCGGCGCCGGCCCGGCCGGTGCGGCCGATGCGGTGCACGTAGTCTTCCGCGACCATCGGCAGGTCGAAGTTGATCACGACCGGCAGCTGGTCGATGTCGATGCCGCGTGCGGCGATGTCCGTGGCGACCAGCACCGTGACGCGGCCCGTCTTGAAGTCGGACAGGGCGCGCGTGCGCGCGTTCTGGCTCTTGTTGCCGTGGATCGCCGCGGCCTTGATGCCGGACTGCTCGAGATGCCGCACCAGCTTGTCGGCGCCATGCTTGGTGCGACTGAACACGAGCGTCTGGCGGCGGCTGTCCTGGGCGAGGATGTGCAGCAGCAGGTCGCGCTTCTTCGCGGCGTCTACCGGGTGCACGCGATGCGTGACTGTGTTGGCGACGGTATTGGCCGGCGCGGTCGAGATCTCGCGGGGGTTGCGCATGAACTGCTGCGCGAGCGCCTTGATTTCCGGCGCGAACGTGGCCGAGAACAGCAGCGTCTGGCGCTCCTTCGGCACGGCGGCGAGGATCCGCTTCAGCGCGGGCAGGAAGCCCATGTCGAGCATGCGGTCGGCTTCGTCGAGCACCAGCACGTCGACCTTGGACAGGTTCACCGAGCGCTGCTGCATGTGGTCGATCAGGCGACCGGGCGTGGCCACCACGATGTCGACGCCGCGGCGCAGGGCGTGCAGCTGGTTGCCCATGCCTACGCCGCCGAAGATCACGGTGCTGGAGAGCGGGAGGTACTTGCCGTAGTCGCGCAGGTTGTCCTGCACCTGGGCGGCCAGTTCACGGGTCGGGGTGAGGATCAGGGCGCGGATCGGGCGCGCCTTCTCGCCGCGCACCGCGTTGGCGATGCGCTGCAGAAGCGGCAGGGCGAACGCGGCGGTCTTGCCCGTGCCCGTCTGCGCGGCGGCCATCAGATCGTGGCCCGCGACGACCGCGGGAATGGCGGCGGCCTGGATGGGGGTCGGCTTTTCGTAGCCGGCTTCGGACAACGCGCGCAGCAACGCGGGCGCGAGGCCCAGCGATTCGAACGACATGGAGGAACTCCTGCGTGACTCGAGCGTTCCCTGGAACCGCGCTACGAGTTATGGATTTGGCGACCGCGAACCATGACGAAGACAGCAGGCTGGTCGGTGTCGTGCGCGCTTCCGGGGGTGGGGGAACGGGCGGGAGAATCTCCACGCCGGGGGTCCGCAAGGGAGTCGGAGCGCAGGCACGACCCGCCCAGTATAGCTTATTGCGGCGCACAATGGGGGTGGCGTCAGCGAGCGGCGGTCATCAACCAGCTGTTGTAAGGCGTGCGGCCGAAAAGCGGCCGGAACGCCACACGGATGCCCCGGGGCTCCAGCACGGCCCGGATATCGTCTTCGGTGGGGAAATACTGGGCGCCGCCCGGGATCCAGCCCACCGCCTTGATGAATTTCTCTTCCCAGACCGTGGCCCGATAGCGCCACGACCCGTCGCGGATCACATTGCGCAGGATCAGCACGCCATCGTCGGCGAGGTGATCGACAGCGAAGGCGAGCAGCTCGCCCTGGCGCTCGCGCGGCAGGTAATGGAGCACATCGAGCATCGCCACGTGTCCGCGCACGCCCTGCGGTGTCGCGGCGTCCGTTTCGCGGAGGGCGATGGCGTCGCCGAGGCCGGCCCGCTGCGCCGCGTCGCGGCCCTGCGCGATCTTGCGCCCGTCGTGATCGAGGCCCACATAGCCGTCCAGCGCATCGCAGGCGTGCAGGTAGTGCCCGAGCAGCCCGAGACCGCAGCCGATGTCGAGCAGCGGAAGTCGCCGGCCATCGATGGCCTTCGCGGTCGCGGCGTACACGGGATCGGTGGCGAGCTTGCCGCGGATGTAGAGGCGGTCGCCGGTGCGGCTGAAGCGGGAGGCGATGCGTCGCCGGGTGACACTGTCGGGGATCATGGAACTCCGTCCTTAGAAAAGCCGGGGCGTGCGAGCCGCCCCGGCGGATGAATCAGTTCCGGCCCTGCTGCTTCACGCTCGCCTTGCTGAGGTACGCCTCGTATTCGCCTTTGTCCACCTTTCCATCGTGGTTGGTGTCCGCTTCGGGGAAATGGGCACGCAGTTCCTTCACGGCGTCGTTGTCTTTGGGAAGGTCGCCGCGCTTGACGTACTTGCCGTCCTTGCTCACGTCGGAGAACGCGGGTGCGCCGCTGGACTGATCCTGCGGCGAGCCGTGTGCGAAGGCCGCGCCGGTGCCGAGTGCGGCGACGAGGGCGAATGAAACGATGGATCGCGAGAACTTCATCGAGTACTCCGTCTGTCGTGTTGGTGGCCAGTGTAACGGGACACTGTCATGGCGCCGTGAGGCGCCGGGCGATAGTAGCGCTGTGCTAGCCTCGGCGCCGCCTGTTCGCTGAGGAAATTCTCATGCCGTTACCCGCCGCGCTGCGCGACCTCGATCACACGCAGCGGCATACCGTCATCGCCAGCTTCCTCGGCTGGACCCTCGACGCGTTCGACTATTTCCTGCTCACCTTCGTGATCCTCGCGGTGGCCGCCGAGTTCCACGTACCGAAGCAGGAGGTGACGTACGGCCTGTTCCTCACGCTCGCCGCGCGCCCCATCGGCGCGCTGATCTTCGGGCGTCTCGCCGATCGATACGGACGCCGGCCCGTGCTGATGTTCGACATCGTGCTGTTCTCGTTGCTCGAAGTGGCATGCGCGTTCTCGCCGTCCCTCGGCGTGCTGCTCGCGCTGCGTTTTCTCTTCGGCATCGCGATGGGCGGGGAGTGGGGCATCGGCGCGTCGCTGGCGATGGAGTCGATTCCGGCGAAGTCACGTGGCTTCGTGTCCGGGTTGCTGCAGAGCGGCTACCCCTGCGGTTTCTTCCTCGCCGCGCTGGCGAACTGGCTGCTCGTGGATGCGATCGGCTGGCGCGGGCTCTTCGTGGTTGGCGCGTTGCCGGCGCTGCTGGTGCTCTACATCCGCCGCAAGGTGCCGGAGTCGCCGGTGTGGGAAAGCCGGCGCGACCATCCGCGCGAGAGCGTCTTCGTGTCGATGCGCGGGCACTGGAAGCTCTTTGTCTACCTCATGCTGCTGATGGCCGCGTTCAACATGTTCAGCCACGGCTCGCAGGACATGTACCCGACCTTCGTGCAGGAGACGCTGAAGATTCCCGCGGGATCCGCCACGGCTTTCATGCTGACGGCGCTGCTCAACCTCGGCGCGCTGTTCGGCGGCCTCACGTTCGGCTCGCTGTCGGAACGGATCGGCCGGCGCAAGGCGATCGTCATCGCGGCGCTGCTCGCCATTCCCGTGATTCCGCTCTGGACGTACGGTGGCTCGCTGCTGTTGCTCGGCCTGGGCGCGTTCCTGATCCAGGTGATGGTGCAGGGCGCCTGGGGCGTCGTGCCGACGCATCTCAACGAGCTCGCGCCCGACGCGGTGCGCGGTACCTTGCCCGGCTTCGCCTACCAGATGGGGAACCTGCTCGCCGCCATCACGGCGACCGCGCAGACGTGGATCGCCGGGCGGCACGGCGGCGATTTCGCCTTCGCGATGTCGAGCTGGATCGCCGCGGTGGCCGTGCTGCTGGCGGTGCTGACCTGGTGGGGGCCCGAGGCGCGAGGCGTCGGATTCGGGCGCGACCGCGGCCCGGCGTGACGCCGGGCCCGTCCACGGCTAAAATCCCGCCTTTAACTCTGGTAGAACCCGAAATGCAGGCTGGCAAGGACAAGGTCATCTCGTTCCACTACACCCTCTCCGTCAACGGCGAGAAGGTCGAAAGCTCGCACGACGGCGGCGAGCCGCTGTGGATCCTCCTTGGCCACGGCCAGCTGATTCCGGGTATGGAAGCCGGCCTCGAAGGCAAGGCCGCCGGCGACAAGGTCGACCTCGAGATCGCCCCGGAGCAGGGCTACGGCGCGCGCCAGGAAGGCATGATCCAGCGCGTGCCGAAGAAGTACTTCCCGAACGCGGGCAAGGGCCTCAAGGCGGGCGACACCACCGTGCTCACCATGAAGGAAGGCGGCCAGCGCGCCGTGGTGGTGCAGAAGGTCGGTTCCAGCGTCGTCGATATCGACCAGAACCACCCGATGGCCGGCAAGACCCTGCACTTCAACATCGACGTGCAGACCGTCCGCGACGCTTCGGAAGAGGAAATCGCCCACGGTCATGCCCACCCGAACGGCGACGCGGCGCACTAAGATTTCGGTCGCTGATCGAGCGGTGGGAGCCAGCAGGCTGGCTCCCACCAGACAAAAAAAAGGCGCCCATTGGGCGCCTTTTTCGTTACGCGGTCGGCGGGATCAGGCCGGGTAGACCTTCGTGCCGTTCACCGTGATCTCCACGTCGATGTTGCCGTGCGTGGCGTGCGAATACGGGCAGACGTCGTTATGCGCCTCGAGCACGATCGCCTTGGCCTTGGCCGGATCGTCCTTCAGCGTCGGCAGGTGCACGTCGAGCTTGGCGCGGATGGCGAAGCCCTTGCCGTCCTTGCGCTTGCCGAGCTGCACTTCGCTGTCGACGCCCACGCCGTCGGTCTTCACCTTCTGGTTGCCCGCGACGAAGCGCACGGCGCCCTCGAAGCACGCGGCGTAACCGACGGCGAAGAGCTGTTCCGGATTGTTGCCGCCACCGTTGCCGCCCATCGACTTCGGCAGGCGCAGGTCCACCTTCAGCGAATCGTCGCCCTCGGTTTCGCCGTGGCCGGTGCGGCCGCCCTCGACCTTCGCCTTGACGAAGTAGAGCTGGTCGCCGTCGAACTGGGAGATCGTGCCGTCGAACTTGGAAGCGTTGCTCATTGCAGTGTCCTTATGGTCTACAGGGAATGGCGGCGCGGGCTTGCCGGCCGTGGAGCTAATAAGAGCACACGATTTAATCGCGCGCAATTTAAATTTTCGATGGCATCCGGGCGCGTTGCCGTTCGTTCAGTTCAGAACGCGCCTGCCGTAGGCGAAGTTCTCTTTCCAGTAGGCGCCGTCGAGGTCGTCCAAACGTACCGTACCGCCGGAGTTCGGGGCGTGTACGAATCGACCCTTACCCACGTAAACCCCCACATGGGTCACGTGGCCGCGACCGAAGAACACGAGGTCGCCGCTGGCCAGATCGCCTTCGCCGACCTTGGGTTTGTCGAGCGCGGCCATCTCGGCCGAGGTGCGGGGCAGGCGCAGGCCGGTGGACGTGAGATAGATGTAGTTGATCAGGCCGCTGCAGTCGAAGCCGCCCTGCGGGGTGTTGCCGCCCCAGCGATACGGTGTGCCCACGAGGCCGATGGCGCGGAAGAGCACGTCGTTGGCCGCATCGGCTGGCGGCGCGTCGGCGGGACGGGAAGACCAGCCCAGGTTCTTCGCGATCGGCACGGCCGAGGCGGGGTTGCGCTTCTGCGACGACGAGGGCTTGTGCGGGGCGCTTCCGCAGGCAGCGAGAAGCAGCGCGAGGCTCGCGGCGGCCAGCGTCGGGAGGCAGGTGCGTGGAAGGGCGGGGCGGTTGGAACGGACCATCGGGCGTTTCCCCTGTAAGGAGCGGCCGACCGAGGTTATCAAATCAATGGGTTGCAAGGAACACCTGCCAAAGCGCGCGAATTTATCGCGGAGACAGGCGAGACGCGGCAATCGGCTGCATGCGTCGGGCCCGAACCATCTGCTACGGTCGATGTTTTCCAGCCCTGGAGCGGCGCATGACCGTGGAATCGTTCGACCTCATCGTGATCGGCGGCGGCTCGGGTGGGCTGGGCGCGGCGATACGGGCGTCGAAGCACGGCGCGAAGGTCGCCTTGATCGAGCCGGGCGAACTCGGCGGCACCTGCGTGAACGTCGGCTGCGTGCCGAAGAAGGCCATGTGGTACGCGGCGCAGATGGCCGAGGCGCAGTACATCGCGGTCGACTACGGGTTCGCCGACAAGCCCGGCAGCCTCGACTGGCCGCGTTTCATCGAGCGTCGCGACGCCTATATCGACCGCATCCACACCAAGTACAAGCAGACGCTCGATACCGGGCACGTCACGCTCATCAAGGCGATGGGTCGCTTCCTCGCGCCGGATCGCATCCAGGCCGGCGACCGCGAGCTCACGGCGCCGCACGTGATCGTGGCCACCGGTTCCGCGCCCAATCGCCTCGACAAGCCGGGGTTCGACCTCGGCATGACCTCGGACGGCTTCTTCGACCTGCGCGCCTGCCCGCGTCGCACGGCGATCGTCGGCGGCGGCTACATCGCGGTGGAGCTCGCCGGCGTGCTGTGCGCGCTGGGCGGCGACGTCGACGTGTACGTGCGTGGCCGCCTGATGAGCGACTTCGACGAAGAGATGGCCTATGGCCTCGGTGACGAGATGCGCCAGCACGGCATCCGCATCCATTACCGCTGCCAGATCGAGGCGGTGCACGAGAAAGACGGTGTGCTGATGCTCGATTGCGACACCGGCGATCGCCCCGGCCCGTACGACGCGGTGATCTGGGCCGTCGGCCGCCATGCGAACACGGCGTCGCTGGACCTGGGGCGCATCGGGCTCGCCACGGACGCGGACGGTTTCATCGCGATCGACGATTACCAGAACACGAACGTGCCGGGCGTTTACGCGATCGGCGACGTGACGCCGCGCATGCAGCTGACGCCGGTGGCGGTGGCCGCGGGCCGAAAGCTCGCCGATCGCCTGTTCGCGGGCAAGACGGAATCGAAGCTCGACTACCAGAACATCCCGAGCGTGGTGTTCTCGCATCCGCCGCTGGGCACCATCGGCATGAACGAGCAGCAGGCGCGCGAGCGCTACGGCGCCGACGTGCACCTGTACAAGCAATCGTTCGTGCCGATGCAGCTGGCGTTGGCGCATCGTCCGATCACGACGCGGTTCAAGCTCATCTGCGTCGGCGAGGAATCGCGCGTGGTCGGCATGCAGATGCTCGGGCCGGGCGTGGACGAGATCCTCCAGGGCTTCGCCGTGGCTATCAAGATGGGCGCGACGAAGGCCGATTTCGACGCGACGCTGGCCATCCATCCGACCTCCGCCGAAGAGATGGTGCTGCTCGGCGATCGCGTGCCCGGATGAGCGCTACACTGCGCCCATGAGCCCGTATACCCTGCATCGCGGCACCGCGCCGCTCCTGATCAGCCTGCCGCACAACGGCAGCGCCATCCCCGACGACGTGGCCGCGCGCATGAAGCGGCCCGCACGCCGCAGCCCGGATACCGACTGGCATGTGGCGGAGCTGTACGACTTCGCACGCGCGATGGGCGCGAGCGTCATCAAGCCGTTCGCGTCGCGCTACGTGGTCGACCTGAATCGTCCGGCGGATGGCCACGCGCTTTACCCGGGCCAGAACGAGACGGGCCTCGTGCCCACGCAGCTCTTCAGTGGCGAGAGCATCTACCGCCCCGGCGCCGAGCCGGACGCCGACGAGGTGGCCGATCGCGTCAAGCGTTGGTGGAAGCCGTACCACGCGGCCCTGCTCGACGAGCTGCGCCGCCTGCGCAAGCTGCACGGGCGTGTCGTGTTGTGGGAAGGGCATTCCATCCGCAGCCACGTGCCGATGCTGTTCGACGGCCGTCTGCCGGATTTCAATCTGGGCACCGCCGATGGCGCCAGCTGCTCGCCGGCGTTGCAGGCGAAGCTCGCCGCGGTGCTGGAAGCACAGGGCGATTACACGCACGCCGTGAACGGCCGCTTCAAGGGTGGCTACATCACGCGACACTACGGCAGGCCCGACGAAGGCATCGACGCGGTGCAGCTCGAGCTCGCCCAGCTCAACTACATGAACGAGGACAGCTTCGAATATCTGCCGAAGCAGGCCGCGAACGTGCAGATGGTGATCGGCGATCTGCTGAGAGTCTGCCTCGCCTCCGATGCGTCGTAGGAGCGCGCCTTGCGCGCGACAGCTTTTCGCGAGGTGCTGACGGATTCAGGCTTTTGTTCACCTGGAAAAGCAGGACCTGTTACTCATCGCGAACAGCTGTCGCGCGCAGGGCGCGCTCCTACCCAGTGCGTAGCGCCGCTACGCACTTCAGCTCGATGGCGATCGGCGTCGGCAGCGCGTTGATTTCCACCGTGGTGCGGCATGCATCCACGCCCGCGAACGCTTCCGCGTACAGCCGGTTGTAGGTGGCGAAATCGTTCGCCATATCGGTGAGGTAGACGGTCACGTCCACGAGGTCTTCGAAGCGTGCGCCGCTGGCTTCGAGCACGGCGCGCACGTTGGCGAACACCTGGCGGCACTGCGCTTCGATGTCGTGCGACACGAGTGCGCCGGATGCGTCCACGACGTTGCCGGGGATCGCATCGCTGCCCGGAACGCGCGGGCCGATACCGGATAGGAACAGCAGCGGCCCGACGCGGCGCGCATGCGGATAGGCGCCCACCGGCGCCGGTGCGCCGTCGGCGCGAATGACGTCATTGCCCATGGTCGATGCAGATGTTCCTGGCTTCGGTGAAGAAACGCATGGCCTCGAATCCACCTTCGCGGCCGACCCCCGATTGCTTGCTGCCGCCGAACGGCGTGCGCAGGTCGCGCAGCATCCAGCAGTTCACCCACACGATACCGAAATCGAGTTTCGCCGCGAACCGGTGCGCCCGTGCGATGTCGCGCGTCCAGACGGACGCCGCGAGGCCGTAGGGTGTGCCGTTGGCGATCGCGAGCGCGTCGGCCTCGGTGTCGAACGGAATCAGCGTGACGACCGGGCCGAAGATTTCTTCCTGGTTTGTCGCGGCGTCGGGTGCGAGCCCTTCGATGACCGTGGGTTCGACGAACCAGCCCGCCGCGCAGCGCCCTTCGACGTCGACCCGGCGTCCGCCCGTGAGGATCGTGCCGCCCTCGGCGCGGGCGCGTTCGATGCAGCCCATGACCTTCGCGAAATGCGCTTCGGACACGAGGGCGCCGAGCTGATTCGAGGTGTCGAGCGGATCGCCCACGCGCAACGCGCGCACGCGCTCGAGGTACGCGTCGCGGAAGCGTTCGTAGATCGTGCGCTGCACGAGCAGGCGCGAGCCGCACAGGCAGATCTCGCCCTGATTGGCGAAGCCGGAGCGCACGATCGTCGCCATCGACGCGTCGCTGAAGTCGAAGTCGTCGAACACGATGGCGGGGTTCTTGCCGCCGAGTTCGAGCGATACCTTCTTCAGTCGTGGTGCGGCGGCCGACGCGATCGCCACGCCGGTGCGCGTGCTGCCGGTGAACGAGATGGCCTTGACCGCGTCGTGCGTGACGATCGCCTCGCCGACTGCCGGGCCGGTGCCGTGCACGATGTTGAGCACGCCCGGCGGGAAGCCGGCGTCTTCCAGCAACGTGCCCAGCAGCCATGCGGTGTAAGGCGTGACCTCGGAGGGTTTCGCCACGACGGTGTTGCCGGCGGCCAGCGCCGGCGCGATCTTCCAGGTGAACAGGTAGAGCGGCAGGTTCCACGGGCTGATGCAGCCCACCACGCCGAGCGGCAGGCGCAGCGTGTAGTTGATGGCGCCGTGCTCCATGGCATGCGATTCCCCGCCGAATTGCGTCGCGGCCGCGGCGAAGAAACGCAGGTTGGCGATGGCGCGAGGAATGTCGAGCGACCGGGCGAGGGCGACGGGCTTGCCGCTGTCCTGCGATTCGGCGGTCGCGAACGTGTCGAGGCGCGCCTCGATGGCGTCGGCGAGCCGGTGCAGGCAGCGCGCGCGGGCTTCCGCCGGCGTGCGCGCCCAGCCTTCCGCGGCACGCGTGGCGGCGTCGACCGCGTCGGCGACATCGGTGGCGTCGGAATCGGGGCAGCGGGCGAAGGCCTGGCCGATGGCCGGATCAATCACGTCCAGGTAGCCGCCGGCGCGCGGTGCGCGCGAACGACCGTCGATAAGGTTGGCGAGTGCGAGCATGCCGGCCTCAGTTCAGGCCGCGCGTGCGGCCACCATCGATCGGGATGCTGACGCCGTTGATGTAGCCCGCCGCCGGCGACGCGAGGAACGCGATCGCGGCGGCGACTTCCGCCGGCTCCGCGAAGCGTGCCGCGGGCACGGTGGCGAGCAGGCCGCGCTCGACTTCGTCGCGCGCGCGCCCGGCTTTCACGCTGGCCTCGACCAGCGCTTCGAGGCGCGGCGTTCGCGTGTAGCCTGGCAGGATGTTGTTCACCGTGATGCCGTCTGCCGCCACTTCGGAGGCCAGCGTTTTCGACCAGCCGGCCATCGCGGCGCGCACCGTGTTCGATACGCCGAGGTTCGGGATCGGCTCTTTCACCGACGTGGAAATGATGTTGATCACGCGGCCGTAGCGCGCCTCGCGCATGCCGGGCAGGCAGGCCTGCGTGGCGACCTGCGCCGCGATCACGTGCTGCCGGTAGGCGGCGAGGAAGGCGTCCGGTTCGGCGCTCCACACCGGCCCCGGCGGCGGTCCGCCGCTGTTGTTCACGAGGATGTGCACGGCGTGGTTCTTAACGACGCCCGCCACGGCCGCGGCCAGCGCGTCGGTGTCGAGCATGTCGACCGCCACGTGGCTGTGCGTCTGGCCGGGCTGTGCGGTGGGGAGTTCGGTCGCGATCGCGACGAGCGCATCGGCGGATCGCGAAAGGAGCGTCACGCTGGCGCCGAGCTCCGCGAGCTCGAAGGCCGTGGCGCGGCCCAGGCCCTGCGATGCGCCGCAGACCAGGGCGTGACGACCGGTGAGACGAAGATCCATGCGTTCGCTCCCTGGGGTTTGGTGGATGGGGCGGATCAGCCCTGTTTCATCGCCCACCACTGTATCGCCATTGCGGCGAACCAGCACGGCCAGGCGAACCAGGGTGCGAGCTTCCACCAGCGCTGCCAGCGGATGAGCGTGTCGTCGTCGAACAGGGCCGGGGCGTCCGAGCGCAGCACGCGACGCACGCGAAGCCAGTTGGCCATGCCGTTGGGCCGGCCGGTATCGGCTTCGGTGATCGTCTTCCAGTGCTCGGGATAGCGCTTGCGCAGCAGCGTGGTGAACCGCCACTGCGCGACGAAGTGCACCACGAAGAACGCGACGGCGCCCAGCAGAAGCAGGAGATAAAGATAAACCGCGGTCACCATGGTCGGATCAGCTGCCCTTTTCCTTGTCCTTCGTCTTTTCCGGGTCGACGCCGAGGATGTCCGTGTTGACCACGCTGCGGATCGTCTGGATGACGCCGTCGCCTTGCTGCGGCTGCTTGCACACGGCGTTGTTGATCGCCCGCTTGTAGGTGTCGTTCTGCACGCCCACGAAAAGCACGCCGTCGGGGCCATGCGCGATCTTGAAGCTGCCGGCCGGATTCATCTTCACCGGCGCCTCGGCCGAGAACGTGGTGGGCGACTGCTCCCAGTACGTCTGGCCTTTCTGCTGCTTCGCGGACGAATACACCACGAGGTAGCGGGCCTTGTCGTCGACGACCCTGAACTTGCCGAACGCACCGGTGGTTTCGTTCGTCCAGCCGATGTACTCGCAGAGCTGGATGTCTTCGGAGTGCAGCGGCTGGAAGGCGTCGTCGAGCAGCACCACGGTCGGCGCGAACAGGTAGCTCGAGCTCAGCCAGCGGCCGTTGAGCTCGGACTTCATGGCGATCGTGTAGGGCATCGTCGCGCCCTGCGGCAGGCGGAACGCGAGGAAGTAGCTGCGATCGCCATTGAGATTGGCGACGGGGCTGTCCTTGTTCAGCTCGAAACGCTGGGGCTGCCACGGGAGCATGTCCTGGTAGGACAGGTCGGCGAAGCTGCCGCAGCAGGGCGCCGCCCCTTCGAGCGTCTTGCGTGCGATGTCGATCGTGTTCGTCGGGTTTTCCGGCGGGCGGAAGTTCGGCGGCACGATGCTCCGGCAGGCACCCAGCGCGACGAGCGCCGCGCCGAGGAGCAGGAGACGGGATAGGGAAGGGGGCATGATCGTCTCAGGGGTCTTAGAAGTCGGCACTCCCTGCCGCACGGGGATAGGGGATGGCGTCGCGGATGTTGGACAGGCCGCAGACGTAGACCAGCAGGCGCTCGAAGCCCAGGCCGAAACCGGCGTGGGGCACGGTGCCATAGCGGCGCAGGTCGCGATACCAGTCGTACGTGGCCTTGTCGAGATGGAACTGATCCATGCGGCGATCAAGGTAGTCGAGGCGCTCTTCGCGCTGGGCGCCGCCGATGATCTCGCCGATGCCCGGCGCCAGCACGTCCATGGCCGCGACCGTCTTCCCGTCGTCGTTGAGCCGCATGTAGAACGCCTTGATCTGTTCCGGGTAGTTCATCACGACCACGGGACGACCGACATGTTCCTCGGCGAGGTAGCGCTCGTGCTCGGTCTGCAGGTCGACGCCCCAGGCCACCGGGTGCTCGAATTTCCTGCCGGACTTCTGCAGGATCGACACGGCGTCGGTGTAGTCGATGCGCTCGAACGGCTTGGCGACGAAGGCCTCCAGGCGCGTGATGGCGTCGGGCTGCACGCGTTCGGCGAAGAACGCCATGTCGTCGGGGCGCTCGTCGAGCACGGCCTTGAAGATGCCCTTGAGGAACAGCTCGGCGAGGTCGGCGACGTCGTTGAGGTCGGCGAACGCGACCTCGGGCTCGACCATCCAGAACTCCGCCAGATGGCGCGTGGTGTTGGAGTTCTCGGCACGGAACGTGGGGCCGAACGTGTACACCTTGCTCATCGCCAGGGCATAGCCTTCGACATTGAGCTGGCCGGACACGGTCAGGAACGCTTCGCGGCCGAAGAAATCCTTGCGGAAATCGATGTTGCCCTTGTCGTCGCGCGGCAGGTTGGCGAGATCGAGCGTGGACAGGCGGAACATGTCGCCCGCGCCTTCGGCATCGGACGTGGTGATGATCGGCGTGTTGATCCAGAAGAAGCCCTGTTCCGTCAGGATGCGGTGGATCGCCGTCATCATGGTGTGGCGCACGCGGGTGACGGCGCCGAACAGGTTCGTGCGCGGGCGCAGGTGCGCGACCTCGCGGAGGAACTCCATCGAATGCTGCTTGGGCTGGATCGGGTAGGTGAGGGGATTCTCGACGAAGCCCGTGACCTCGATGCGGGTGGCCTGGATCTCGAAGGCCTGGCCCTTGCCCTGCGAAGGCACCAGCTTGCCGGTGGCGATGACCCCCGCGCCGGCCGACAGGTGCTTCACATCCGTCTCGTAGTTTGCGAGATCCGAAGTGGCCACGACCTGGATCGGGGCGAAGCAGGAGCCGTCGCTCAGGTTGACGAACGAGAGCCCGCCCTTGGACTCGCGCAACGTGCGCACCCAGCCACGGACGGTGACTTCGTGTTCGCCCGCGGATGCACCGCCGGCGAGGGCCTGCTTGACGCTTACCACCGTCATCGATTGAAACTCCAGAAAGGGCGCCGCATGTAAAGGCGCGAAGGACGCGACCCTGCATGATAATGTAAGGGTCGCGTGAACGGCACCGTTCATCGGTATACCACGGCCAGAAAACGTTTTCATGAGCATCCAGATCACTCCCGCCGCCTCCGACCGCATGCGTGCCTTCCTCGACAAGGCGCCCGACGCGACCGGCGTGCGCTTCTCCGTCAAGCGCATGGGCTGCTCGGGTTTCGGCTACGTGGTGGACCTCGCGGGTGTCATCGCCGACGACGACAAGGTGCTCGATATCGACGGCATCCGGGTCGTGGTCGACCCGAAGAGCCTGCCCCTCGTCGACGGCACCCTGATCGACTTCCAGCGCCAGGGCCTCAACGCGTCGTTCGTCTTCCACAACCCCAACGCCACCGGCGAATGCGGGTGCGGCGAGAGCTTCACGGTCTCCTGAGCGCCCGGCGGGGCCCCGATTGACCGGGGCGGCCGAATCTCCTTACAATGCGCGGCTACCTCTCCGCCTGGAGGGGTTTCTTGCCTCACCGGCACGTCCGGGAGGCTGCCATCCCCGCAAGGGGTGCATCCACAAGGAGCCACCATGCGTCATTATGAAGTCGTGTTCCTGGTCCACCCGGACCAGAGCGAACAGGTGCCCGCCATGATCGAGCGTTACAAGGCGCTGATCGAAGGCGACAACGGCAAGATCCACCGTCTGGAAGATTGGGGCCGCCGCCAGCTGGCTTACCCGATCGAGAACCTCGCCAAGGCTCACTACGTGATGCTGAACATCGAGGTTTCGCAGAACGCCCTGAACGAGCTCGAGACGGGTTTCCGTTTCAACGACGCCGTCCTGCGTCACCTCGTGATCCGTCGCGACGAAGCCGACACCGAGCAGTCCTTCATCCTCAAGAGCAAGGAAAAGGACGAGCAGAAGGGTTCGCGCCGCCGTGACGACGACAGCGACGGCGACGACCGCCGTGGTGGTCGCGACAACGACAACGATCGCGACAGCGACGACTAATCGGGGATCACAGCCATGTCCAAGTTCTTCCGCCGCCGCAAGTTCTGCCGTTTCACCGCCGAAGGCGTGAAAGAGATCGATTACAAGGATCTCAACACCCTGCGTCAGTACGTCACGGAGAACGGCAAGATCGTTCCGAGCCGCATCACCGGCACGAAGGCCCGCTACCAGCGTCAGCTCGCGACCGCCATCAAGCGCGCTCGCTTCCTGTCGCTGCTGCCGTACACCGACAACCACGACGTCTGATCGTCGAGCGCCCCTCTCGAAGAGCGGGGCGCTCATTGAACGACACTCGGACAACCAATTCTGGCTGCGTGGGGCCCATCCCGCGCTAACGAAAGGAACATCCCATGGAACTCATTCTCCTCGAGAAGGTGAAGAACCTCGGTAACCTCGGCGACAAGGTCAACGTCAAGCCGGGTTACGGTCGTAACTTCCTCCTCCCGACCGGCAAGGCCGCTCGCGCGACCGCCGCCAACCTCGAAGCGTTCGAAGCACGTCGTGCCGAGTACGAAGCCAAGGCCAAGGAGCAGCTCTCCGGTGCCGAGGCCCGTGCCGCCAAGCTCGAAGGCGCCGAGGTCACGATCGAAGTCAACGCTTCGCCGGAAGGCAAGCTGTTCGGCTCGGTCACGCCGCGTGACGTTGCCGAAGCCCTGACCGCCAAGGGTCTGGACGTCGACAAGAGCGAAGTGATCCAGGCCGAAGGCCCGTTCCGCAATGTGGGCGAGTACGAGGTCGTTATCGTCCTCCACGCCGACATCCAGCAGACGGCCAAGGTCAAGGTGGTCGGCGCGTAAGCTCCGGTCTCCCGCGATTCACGGAACGGGCGCCGAAAGGCGCCCGTTTTCGTTTCTGCCCACAAGTTATCCACAGACTTATCCTCTCAACGTGTGAGACGTCTGCGCGTATGATCGCCCCCACGGCCACCCGATCCGGTGTGCGCGCCGTCAGCAACACGAGGTAATCCATGTCCTTCAATCCCGAGCGTAGCGAGCGGGGCGACCGCAAGCGCCGTCGCGAACCGTCCGCCATCGACGCGTTGCGTGTGCCGCCGAACTCCATCGAGGCCGAGCAGGCCGTGCTGGGCGGCCTGATGCTCTCGCCGGATTCGCTGGACAAGGTCGCCGACAAGCTCACCGACGACGACTTCTACCGTCGCGACCACCGCATGATCTGGCGCGCCATCAACGAGCTGGCGGGCAAGGGCATGCCTTGCGACGCGATCACGCTCGGCGAGTGGTTCATCGCCAACGACATGGCCGAAATGGTCGGCGGCGCCACGTACCTGATGGAACTCGCGAACTCGACGCCGAGTGCCGCGAACATCGCGGCCTATGGCGACATCGTTCGCGAGAAGTCGGTGCTGCGCCAGCTGATCGACGCCGGTACGTCGATCACGGAAGACGGCTTCCGTCCCGAAGGCAAGAGCGTGCAGGAAGTGATGGAGCTTGCCGAGCAGCGCGTGTTCCGCATCGCGGAATCCGGTGCGCGCGGCAAGAAGGACATCGTTTCGGTGCGCGAGGCCGCTGGCGAGGCATTCCGCATGCTGTCGGAGCGCTACGAGAAGCGCGGGCAGCTTACGGGTCTGTCTACCGGCTTCACCGATCTGGACGAATTGACGTCTGGCCTGCAGCCTTCCGATCTCGTGATCATCGCCGCTCGTCCGTCGATGGGTAAGACCGCGTTCGCGCTGAATCTCGCCGAAGCCGCCGCGATGCGCGGCAAGAAGTCCGTCGCGGTGTTCTCGATGGAAATGTCGGCGTCGCAGCTGGCGTTCCGTCTCATCTCGTCGCTCGGCCGCGTGCACGCGCAGCACCTGCGCAACGGCGACCTGGCCGAGGAAGACTGGCCGCGCGTGACCTCCGCGATCACGATGCTGGCCGACGCGAAGATCTTCATCGACGACACACCGGCGATGTCGCCGGTGGAAATGCGCTCGCGTTCGCGTCGTCTGCAGCGCGAGCACGGCCTCGGCCTGATCGTGATCGACTACCTGCAGCTGATGCAGGTGCCCGGCAATTCCGAGAACCGCGCGACGGAAATCTCCGAGATTTCGCGAGGCCTCAAGGCGCTGGCGAAGGAGCTCAACGTACCGGTGATCGCGCTGTCGCAGCTCAACCGCTCGCTGGAGCAGCGCGCCGACAAGCGGCCGATGATGTCCGATCTTCGCGAATCCGGCGCTATCGAGCAGGATGCCGACGTCATCATGTTCATCTACCGCGACGAGTACTACAACAAGGAATCGCCGGACAAGGGCCTCGCCGAAATCATCATCGGCAAGCAGCGTAACGGCCCGACCGACACCGTGAAGCTGGCCTTCCTCGGCCATTACACGAAGTTCGAGAACTGGGCGCCGGATTCGTACGTCGGCTCGTTCGACTGAGGCGCTTTCGCGAGCACCCTTCGCGCGCGAGCGCGCTCCCACACACTCCCCGGACTTGCGGTGACTTTGTGGGAGTTGGCTTGCCGGCGAACCCGCGGCAGCGGGCATGCTTGCCGACTGCGCCGGGCGCCAGCGTCTGCAAAGGCGTAATCTCCGTCCGGACAACGGAGGCCCGGCGATGACTCCCGACCATTACGACGTGCTGATCATCGGCGCCGGGCTTTCCGGTATCGGCATGGCCTGTCGCCTCGCGCTCGCATGCCCGGACAAGCGCGTCGCCTTGGTCGAGCGACGCCACGCCATCGGCGGCACGTGGGACCTTTTCCGCTATCCCGGCGTTCGGTCCGATTCCGACATGTTCACGTTCGGCTTCGGGTTCCGCCCATGGAACGAGCTCCACGTGCTCGCGGACGGGCCGTCGATCCATCGCTACGTCGTCGACACCGCACGCGAATTCGGCATCGACGCGAAGATCCGGTTCGGCATGCGCGCCACTCTCGCGTCGTGGTCGTCCATCGATCGGCGCTGGACACTGCGCACCGAAACCGAGGCCGGCGAGGTGCGCACGTTCACCTGCGCGTTCCTGATCGGCGCGACGGGCTACTACGACTACGATCGCGGTCACGTGCCCGACTTCCGTGGGCGGGAATCGTTCGCCGGACGCTTCGTCCATCCCCAGCACTGGCCGGACGATCTCGACTGGCGCGGCAAGCGCGTCGTCGTGATCGGCAGCGGTGCGACGGCCGTCACGCTGGTGCCCGCGCTCGCCGCCGAGGCCGCGCACGTCACCATGGTGCAGCGATCGCCCGGCTACGTGTTCGCGGTGCCGTCGCGCGACGCGATCTCCGCGGCGCTGCTGCGCGTGCTGCCCGCGCGTGTCGTTTACGGACTGGCACGGCGCAGGAACATCTTTCTCCAGCGCACGATGTACAAGGCGGCGATGCGCTGGCCGGCACGCGTGCGCTCCGTTCTTCTTGGCATGGTGCACCGGCGGCTCGGCGCGGCGGGATCGATGGCGGACTTCACGCCCTCGTACGATCCGTGGACCCAGCGGATGTGCGTGCTGCCCGATGGCGACCTGTTCGACGCCATGGCCGCGGGCAAGGCATCCATCGTGACCGGCGCGGTCGGGTCGTTCGATGCCAATGGCGTGCGGCTCGCATCCGGCGAAGCGATCGCGGCGGACATCGTCGTCAGCGCCACGGGCTTCAATCTCCAGGCGCTCGGCGGCATGGCACTCGAAGTCGACGGTCGCCCGGTCTCCGCGGGGAGCACGTTGACCTACAAGGGCGTGCTGCTCGACGGTGTGCCGAATTTCGCCGTGCTCTTCGGCTACATCAATGCCTCCTGGACGCTGAAGGTCGACCTCGCGGCGCAGTACGTCTGCCGTCTGCTCACCACGATGGAAGAGCAGGGCGCCACCATGGCGGTGCCGCGCGCGCCGCAGGACGAAGCGCTGGACGTCTGCATTCTCGACGCGTTGCGCGCGGGCTACGTGGAGCGAGGCGAGGCGGCGATGCCGCGTCAGGGCAAAGCGGGCCCGTGGCGCGTCACTCACAGCTACGAGCGCGACCGACGTGTCTTTCTTCACGACGCTATCGAAGACCCCGCACTCGAACTCTCGTAATAACACCCGTGCTGGCCCCGGTGCCCTGTGGGAGCGCGCTCGCGCGCGAATGGGTGCTTGCCGGAGCGCCATGTCGCGCCTGTCGACCCCGTGAAACCTGTGACCGGTTCGTAGGTGACACGCCGCACCGACTTGCTAAGCTGGCCCATCGAACCCTGGGGAGGATGGCCGATGCACCGCACGCTTTTCGCCACGATGCTGGCGCTCGTATCCACGATGACCGTCGCCGGCGAGCGCATCGTCCTGCCGGATCCGCTGTCGCAGCAGCAGCGCACCGATATCGAGCGCCGCCTCAACGACTGGCCCGATCTGGCCCGCTACGCCAGCGACAACGCCGCACTGGCGCCTCCTGCGAAAGGCGAGAAGCGTGTGGTCTTCATGGGCGATTCGATCACGGATGGCTGGGGTCGTCCCGACGGCGAATTCTTCCCGGGCCACGCGTATGTGAATCGCGGCATCAGTGGCCAGACCACGCCGCAGATGCTCATCCGCTTCCGGCCCGACGTCGTCGCGCTGAAGGCGAATGTCGTCGTGATCCTCGCGGGTACCAACGACATCGCGGGGAACACGGGACCCGAGTCGCTCGCGACCATCGAAAACAACCTGGCGTCGATGGCGGAACTCGCCAGGGCGAATGGCATTCGTGTCGTTCTGGCATCCCTTCTGCCGGTGCACGATGCGAAGAATCCCGAGCAGAGCAAACAGCGCCCGCCGGAAACGATTCGCGCGCTCAACACGTGGATGCGCGACTACGCTCGGGCCCATCGCCTCGTGTACCTCGACTACTACGCGGCCACCGTCGACGCGCAGGGCTCGCTCAGGCGCGAGCTCAGCGACGATGGCCTGCACCCCAACGCCGCCGGTTATGCGGTGATGATGCCCCTGGCGCAGAAGGCGATCGACAAGGCGCTCGCGAGCGGCTCCTGATGCGCTGTCCCTACGCTCACGACGGCGGAAGGAATCGCTTCGCGCGTTGTTGCAGCAGCGTGACGAGCGCGGGCTCCATGTAGTCGTAGTCGTCGGGAATATCGAGGCAGACGACGCGTTTGTTCTTCAGGGGCTTGCCGAAGTCGCGACGAAGCTTCGCTTCATGTCGCCGCTCCATCACCACGACGACATCGGCCCAGACCACGTGTTCCGCCGACACCGGAACCTCCGCATCACGGTTCACGCCGGCGGAGTCGGTCTCGAGACCCGGCCGACCCGCGAACACATGCTCCGCCGTCGGGCTGCGTAGCCGGTTCCTGGCGCATAGAAAGAGGATGCGTGGCATGCGTGGCGAGTCCATCCTGGCGGGAGCACTCCGCAAGCATAGACGTTCGCGTGTCGGAAAAAGCTGACAAGCGGACTTGGGCTTTGTGACACCAATTTCAGGGCGAAACCCTAGAGAGGTTTGGGTTGGCGTTTCCTAGCATGACGCTCGCGTGATGCCTTCGCGCGAGTGCGCCCGGTCGGCGCGAAGGCGCGATCTTCCGGGCACTCAAAGGACCACCTCCCATCATGGAAATCACTCTGAAGCGCGCCGCCCTGGCGTCGCTCGCGGTCGCCTGCACGCTGGCAGTCTCTGCCTGCACCACGGCCAACCCGCTCGTCACCCGTAGCCAGAAACAGCACGAAGCGAAGGTCGCGGCCATTCCGAAATGCGCGCGCAAGCTCGGCACGATCTCGGTGATCGAGCCGGAAGGCGACGTGCACTGGTGGACGCAGCAGCAGCTGCCGTCGCCCACCAAGCTGATCAAGGTGTTCGTCAGCAAATCCGGCTGCTTCACGTTGCTCGACCGCGGCATGGGCATGGGTGCCGCCATGCGCGAACGCGAGCTGGCCGCGGGCGGGCAATTGCGCGGCGGTGCCAATCTCGGCAAGGGCCAGGTGAAAGCGGCGGACTACGTGCTCGTGCCGGACCTCGTCTCGAAGAACGCCGATGCGGGCGGCAGTGCACTGGGTGCGCTCGCGGGTGGCCTGATCGGTGGCGGCGCCGGGCGTCTGGTGAGCGCCATCAACATCAGCTCGAAAACGGCCGACGTGACGCTGACGGTTACCGATGTCCGCTCGTCCGAGCAGGTGGCGCTCACCGAAGGCCACGGCGAGAAGAACGACATCGGCTTCGGTGCCGCGGGCGTCTTCGGTGGGGCGCAGGGCGGCGTGGGTGGCGGCATCGGCGCGTATGCGAACACGACGATCGGCCAGGTGATCACCATGGCTTACCTCGACGCCTACACGAAGCTCGTGGCCGAGATGGGCGGCATGCCCGGCAACGCATCGGTTGCTAATACACGCCAGTCGGGAACGGTGCGCGTCGCCACGCGCATGTTCGAAAGCCCGACCATGAAGGGCAAGGCCGTGCGCTCCCTCGATCCGGGCATGACGGTTTACCCGACCGGCCAGAAGTCCGGCCTGATCTGGGAGGTCGAAGACGAGCACGGCAACCGCGGATGGGTATCTTCGGCAAACTTCGATCT
>Ga0209129_1000540_pt1 | contig 26365 bp, 43 predicted proteins | sample AraplaMF_Col_mMS_FD_184257 | JGI IMG/M metagenome (GOLD analysis project Ga0209129, IMG submission 184257) | Arabidopsis root microbial communities from the University of North Carolina, USA - plate scrape MF_Col_mMS (SPAdes) (version 3) | ecosystem: Host-associated > Plants > Roots > Endosphere... | reverse complement strand
AAGGCTACCGTCCGCAGTTCTACTTCCGTACAACTGACGTGACTGGCACCATCGAACTGCCGGAAGGCGTTGAGATGGTAATGCCGGGCGACAACATCAAAATGGTTGTTACCCTGATTCACCCGATCGCGATGGACGATGGTCTGCGTTTCGCAATCCGTGAAGGCGGCCGTACCGTTGGCGCGGGCGTTGTAGCAAAAGTTCTGAGCTAATTCGTTAGCTTTGAATTTGAAAGAGGGCACTTCGGTGCCCTTTTTGCTGCCTGCTATTCAGCCATCCTTCCATTACAGCCGTTCACACTTTTCTGCAAAATCCGGTACCGTTGTCCTGTTGTAATCATAACCATTCTCATTTACACTTTGCGCATTAAGTGAACGGGAGTGATCCATGTACGTTTGTTTGTGTAATGGTGTAAGTGATAAAAAAATCCGCCAGGCTGTGCGCCAGTTTCACCCTCAATCATTCCAGCAACTCCGCAAGTTTGTTCCGGTAGGAAATCAGTGTGGTAAATGCATTCGTGCTGCTCGCGAGATTATGCAGGATGAGTTGACCCAGATGCCGGAATACAAAGAGATTGCCTGAGGCTCTATCTTTTTTTTGACATCCCTGTAGCCCCATCTACGCTTCAATGAGTGGAAGCGGAGGGACTACATAATGAAAGGTGATGTTAAAATCATAAATTATCTCAATAAATTATTGGGAAATGAGCTTGTCGCAATCAATCAGTACTTTCTCCATGCGAGAATGTTCAAGAACTGGGGGCTGACCCGCCTCAATGATGTTGAATACCATGAATCCATCGATGAAATGAAGCACGCCGATTTGTACATCGAGCGTATTCTGTTTCTCGAAGGAATCCCGAACTTGCAGGATCTTGGCAAACTCGGCATTGGTGAAGACGTTGAAGAGATGCTGCAATCAGACCTTCGTCTGGAGCTGGAAGGCGCGAGAGATCTGCGTGAAGCAATCGCCTACGCTGACAGCATCCATGACTATGTCAGCCGCGATATGATGATCAAAATTCTTGCCGACGAAGAGCACCACATTGACTGGCTGGAAACCGAACTGGATCTGATCGCTAAACTTGGTATGCAGAATTACCTTCAGTCGCAGATTAAAGTCGAAGGTTAAAACCGTATTAGCGTGGGGTAACCCACCACGAAACCCGCTGCCGCGAGGAAGGGTCCAAACGGCAGCGGGTTTTTTATTACCTGCAATTTACGGTGGCGGCAAAGAGTGAAAGCTACTGCGCAGCAGCCAAAGAGCGCGGCATAAAATACAAGAGCAGGCAATGCAGGCCAGCCGTGCCACGCGCCGAGTGCGGCAAGATACTTCACATCGCCATAGCCCAACCCTTCACGTCCACGCAATAATCGATATCCCCAGTATATAGCTGCAAAACTTGTATAACCCGCCATTGCTCCGACGACAGCATCTGCCAAAAAATCAGGGCGTGATAAACAGTGCCAGAGCAAGCCCGTCCAGAGAAGAGGGCAGGTGTAGCGATCCGGCAACAGCTTTGAGCGCAGGTCACTCCTGACAAGTAGAAGATTTAATACAACATAGATAATGAGAAAAAACATGGCGTCCCTGCCTTAAGCTTTATCAATCCGCTGGCAAGAGTGCTTCATACAAAAAAACAAGGGAAGGGGAGGGTGAGCAGAGTAAGAGCTGCTTTCCAGAGATTCTATGCGTAATAAAAAGGGCGACACTCTCTTTGCGAGCCAGCACGCACCGCTGTTTAATTTCTAAACTGCACTTGCGTCCGCGCCAGATTTACGTATAATGCGCGGGCTTGTCGTAATTGACGGCTGGTTCGATCTGAACCATAGCGACGATGTTTGCCGCTAACAATGCTCCCAATCGGGGAGCTACGTAAGAACGATTACACTCCCCCATCAATCGTAATGGGTGTGAGGAGTAATTATTTTCGTCTATAAATAATTGGAGCTCTGGTCTCATGCAGAACCAAAGAATCCGTATCCGCTTGAAAGCGTTTGATCATCGTCTGATCGATCAATCAACCGCCGAAATCGTCGAAACTGCGAAGCGCACTGGTGCGCAAGTACGTGGTCCGATCCCGCTGCCGACCCGCAAAGAGCGCTTTACCGTTCTGATCTCTCCGCACGTCAACAAAGATGCGCGCGATCAGTACGAAATCCGCACTCATAAGCGTCTGGTTGACATCGTTGAGCCAACCGAGAAAACCGTTGATGCTCTGATGCGTCTGGATCTGGCTGCCGGTGTAGACGTGCAGATCAGCCTGGGTTGATCAGGTCATCGAGCGATTGAGAGGTTGAAACAATGATTGGTTTAGTCGGTAAAAAAGTGGGCATGACCCGCATCTTCACTGAAGATGGCGTTTCTATCCCAGTAACCGTAATCGAAGTTGAAGCAAACCGCGTTACTCAGGTTAAAGATCTGGCTAACGACGGCTACCGCGCTATCCAGGTTACCACCGGTGCTAAAAAAGCTAACCGCGTAACCAAGCCGGAAGCGGGTCACTTCGCTAAAGCTGGCGTAGAAGCTGGCCGTGGTCTGTGGGAATTCCGTCTGGCTGACGGTGAAGAGTTCTCCGTAGGTCAGGACATTAGCGTTGAGCTGTTTGCTGAAGTTAAAAAAGTTGACGTAACTGGCACCTCTAAAGGTAAAGGTTTCGCAGGTACCGTTAAGCGCTGGAACTTCCGTACCCAGGACGCTACTCACGGTAACTCCCTGTCCCACCGCGTTCCGGGTTCTATCGGTCAGAACCAGACTCCGGGCAAAGTGTTCAAGGGCAAGAAAATGGCAGGTCAGCTGGGTAATGAGCGCGTAACCGTTCAGAGCCTGGACGTAGTACGTGTTGACGCTGAGCGCAACCTGCTGCTGGTTAAAGGTGCTGTCCCGGGTGCAACCGGTAGCGACCTGATCGTTAAACCAGCTGTGAAGGCGTGAGGAGATAGCAATGGAATTAGTATTGAAAGACGCGCAGAGCGCGCTGACTGTTTCCGAAACTACCTTCGGTCGTGACTTCAACGAAGCGCTGGTACACCAAGTTGTTGTTGCTTATGCAGCTGGTGCTCGTCAGGGTACTCGTGCTCAGAAGACCCGTGCTGAAGTAACTGGTTCCGGTAAAAAACCGTGGCGCCAGAAAGGCACCGGCCGTGCGCGTTCAGGTTCTGTTAAGAGCCCGATCTGGCGTTCTGGTGGCGTGACCTTCGCTGCACGTCCGCAGGACCACAGTCAAAAAGTTAACAAAAAGATGTACCGCGGCGCGCTGAAAAGCATCCTGTCCGAACTGGTACGTCAGGATCGTCTGATCGTTGTCGAGCAGTTCTCTCTGGAAGCGCCGAAAACTAAGCTGCTTGCTCAGAAACTGAAAGACATGGCTCTGGAAGATGTGCTGATCATCACCGGTGAGCTGGACGAGAACCTGTTCCTGGCCGCACGTAACCTGCACAAGGTTGACGTACGCGATGCGACTGGTATCGACCCGGTTAGCCTGATCGCCTTCGACAAAGTCGTAATGACTGCTGATGCTGTTAAGCAAGTTGAGGAGATGCTGGCATGATTCGTGAAGAACGTCTGCTGAAGGTGCTGCGCGCACCGCACGTTTCTGAAAAAGCGTCTACTGCGATGGAAAAAACCAATACCATCGTTCTCAAAGTTGCAAAAGACGCGACCAAAGCAGAAATCAAAGCTGCTGTGCAGAAACTGTTTGAAGTCGAAGTCGAAGTCGTTAACACCCTGGTAGTTAAAGGGAAAGTTAAACGTCACGGACAGCGTATCGGTCGTCGTAGCGACTGGAAAAAAGCTTACGTCACCCTTAAAGAAGGCCAGAATCTGGACTTCGTTGGCGGCGCTGAGTAAGTCGGAGGAGTAATACAATGGCAGTTGTTAAATGTAAACCGACATCTCCGGGTCGTCGCCACGTAGTTAAAGTGGTTAACCCTGAGCTGCACAAGGGCAAACCTTTTGCTCCGTTGCTGGAAAAAAACAGCAAATCCGGTGGTCGTAACAACAATGGCCGTATCACCACTCGTCATATCGGTGGTGGCCACAAGCAGGCTTACCGTATTGTTGACTTTAAACGCAACAAAGATGGTATCCCGGCAGTTGTTGAACGTCTTGAGTACGATCCGAACCGTTCCGCGAACATCGCGCTGGTTCTGTACAAAGACGGTGAGCGCCGTTACATCCTGGCCCCGAAAGGCCTGAAAGCTGGCGACCAGATTCAGTCTGGCGTTGATGCTGCAATCAAAGCAGGCAACACCCTGCCGATGCGCAATATCCCGGTTGGTTCTACCGTTCATAACGTAGAAATGAAACCAGGTAAAGGCGGTCAGCTGGCACGTTCCGCTGGTACTTACGTTCAGATCGTTGCTCGCGATGGTGCTTATGTCACCCTGCGTCTGCGCTCTGGTGAAATGCGTAAAGTAGAAGCAGACTGCCGCGCGACTCTGGGCGAAGTTGGCAATGCTGAGCATATGCTGCGCGTTCTGGGTAAAGCAGGTGCTGCACGCTGGCGTGGTATTCGCCCTACCGTTCGCGGTACTGCGATGAACCCGGTCGACCACCCACACGGTGGTGGTGAAGGTCGTAACTTTGGTAAGCACCCGGTAACTCCGTGGGGCGTTCAGACCAAAGGTAAGAAGACCCGCAGCAACAAGCGTACTGATAAATTCATCGTACGTCGCCGTAGCAAATAATTTTAGAGGATAAGCCATGCCACGTTCTCTCAAGAAAGGTCCTTTTATTGACCTGCACTTGCTGAAGAAGGTAGAGAAAGCGGTGGAAAGCGGAGACAAGAAGCCCCTGCGCACTTGGTCCCGTCGTTCAACGATCTTTCCTAACATGATCGGTTTGACCATCGCTGTCCATAATGGTCGTCAGCACGTTCCGGTATTTGTTTCCGACGAAATGGTCGGTCACAAACTGGGTGAATTCGCACCGACTCGTACTTATCGCGGCCACGCTGCTGATAAAAAAGCGAAGAAGAAATAAGGTAGGAGGAAGAGATGGAAACTTTAGCTCAACATCGCCATGCTCGTTCTTCTGCTCAGAAGGTTCGCCTTGTTGCTGACCTGATTCGCGGTAAGAAAGTGTCGCAGGCTCTGGATATTCTGACCTACACCAACAAGAAAGCGGCTGTACTGGTCAAGAAGGTTCTGGAATCTGCCATTGCTAACGCTGAACACAACGATGGCGCTGACATTGACGATCTGAAAGTTGCGAAAATTTTCGTAGACGAAGGCCCGAGCATGAAGCGCATTATGCCGCGTGCAAAAGGTCGTGCAGATCGCATCCTGAAGCGCACCAGCCACATCACTGTGGTTGTGTCCGATCGCTGAGACTCTGGAGACTAGCAATGGGTCAGAAAGTACATCCTAATGGTATTCGCCTGGGTATTGTAAAACCATGGAACTCTACCTGGTTTGCGAACACCAAAGAATTCGCTGACAACCTGGACAGCGATTTTAAAGTACGTCAGTACCTGACGAAGGAACTGGCGAAAGCGTCTGTATCTCGTATCGTTATCGAGCGTCCGGCTAAAAGCATCCGTGTGACCATTCACACTGCTCGCCCGGGTATCGTTATCGGTAAGAAAGGTGAAGACGTTGAGAAACTGCGCAAGGTCGTAGCGGATATCGCTGGCGTTCCTGCTCAGATCAATATCGCCGAAGTTCGTAAGCCTGAACTGGACGCAAAACTGGTTGCTGACAGCATCACTTCTCAGCTGGAACGTCGTGTTATGTTCCGTCGTGCTATGAAGCGTGCTGTACAGAATGCCATGCGTCTGGGCGCTAAAGGTATCAAAGTTGAAGTTAGTGGCCGTCTGGGTGGCGCTGAGATCGCACGTACCGAATGGTACCGTGAAGGTCGCGTTCCGCTGCACACACTGCGCGCTGACATTGACTACAACACCTCCGAAGCGCACACCACTTACGGTGTAATCGGCGTTAAAGTGTGGATCTTCAAAGGTGAGATCCTTGGTGGTATGGCTGCAGTTGAACAACCGGAAAAACCGGCTGCTCAACCTAAAAAGCAGCAGCGTAAAGGCCGTAAATAAGGAGCGTCGCTGATGTTACAACCAAAGCGTACAAAATTCCGTAAAGTGCACAAAGGCCGCAACCGTGGTCTCGCGCAGGGCACGGATGTGAGCTTCGGCACTTACGGTCTGAAAGCTGTTGGCCGTGGTCGTCTGACCGCTCGTCAAATCGAAGCAGCACGTCGTGCTATGACTCGTGCTGTTAAGCGTCAGGGTAAGATCTGGATCCGTGTATTCCCGGACAAGCCGATCACCGAGAAGCCGCTGGAAGTTCGTATGGGTAAAGGTAAAGGTAACGTGGAGTATTGGGTTGCCTTGATTCAACCGGGTAAAGTCCTGTACGAAATGGACGGTGTTCCGGAAGAGCTGGCCCGTGAAGCCTTCGAGCTGGCAGCAGCAAAACTGCCGATTAAAACCACCTTTGTAACTAAGACGGTGATGTAATGAAAGCAAAAGAGCTGCGTGAAAAGAGCGTTGAAGAGCTGAACACCGAGCTGCTTAACCTGCTGCGCGAGCAGTTCAACCTGCGTATGCAGGCTGCGAGTGGCCAGCTGCAACAGACTCACCTGTTGAAGCAAGTGCGTCGTGATGTCGCACGCGTTAAGACTTTACTGACTGAGAAGGCGGGTGCGTAATGACCGATAAAATCCGTACTCTGCAAGGTCGTGTTGTTAGCGACAAAATGGAGAAATCCATTGTTGTAGCTATCGAACGTTTTGTGAAACACCCGATCTACGGTAAATTCATCAAACGTACGACCAAACTGCACGTACACGACGAGAACAACGAATGCGGTACCGGCGACGTGGTTGAAATCCGCGAATGCCGTCCGCTGTCCAAGACTAAGTCCTGGACGCTGGTTCGCGTTGTAGAGAAAGCGATTCTGTAATAGAGTACGCGTTCTCTAACGAATAAACGGCTCAGTAATGAGCCGTTTATTTTTTCTACCCATATCACAGAAGCGGTGTTATAATGCCGCGCCCTCGATATGGGGCTTTTTATCGACCCTGATTTTGGGGTCTTCAGTAGTAGTTGACATTAGCGGAGCACTAAAATGATCCAAGAACAGACTATGCTGAACGTCGCCGACAACTCCGGTGCACGTCGCGTAATGTGTATCAAGGTTCTGGGTGGCTCGCACCGTCGCTACGCAGGCGTAGGCGACATCATCAAGATCACCATCAAGGAAGCGATTCCGCGTGGTAAGGTCAAAAAAGGTGATGTGCTGAAGGCGGTAGTGGTGCGCACCAAGAAGGGTGTTCGTCGCCCGGACGGTTCTGTCATTCGCTTCGATGGTAATGCATGCGTTATTTTAAACAATAACAGCGAGCAACCTATCGGTACGCGTATTTTTGGGCCGGTAACTCGTGAACTTCGTTCTGAGAAGTTCATGAAAATTATCTCTCTGGCACCAGAAGTACTTTAAGGAGCGAGTCATGGCAGCGAAAATCCGTCGTGATGACGAAGTTATCGTGTTAACCGGTAAAGATAAAGGTAAACGCGGTAAAGTAAAAAATGTTCTGTCTTCCGGCAAGATCATTGTTGAAGGTATCAACCTGGTTAAGAAACATCAGAAGCCGGTTCCGGCCCTGAACCAACCAGGTGGCATCGTTGAAAAAGAAGCTGCAATTCAGGTTTCTAACGTTGCACTCTTCAATGCGGCAACCGGCAAGGCTGACCGTGTAGGCTTTAGATTCGAAGACGGCAAAAAAGTCCGTTTCTTTAAATCTAACAGCGAAACTATCAAGTAATTTGGAGTAGTACGATGGCGAAACTGCATGATTACTACAAAGACGAAGTAGTTAACAAACTCATGACTGAGTTTAGCTACAATTCTGTCATGCAAGTCCCTCGGGTCGAGAAGATCACCCTGAACATGGGTGTTGGTGAAGCGATCGCTGACAAGAAACTGCTGGATAACGCAGCAGCTGACCTGGCAGCAATCTCCGGTCAAAAACCGTTGATCACCAAAGCGCGCAAATCAGTTGCGGGCTTCAAAATCCGTCAGGGCTATCCGATCGGCTGTAAAGTGACTCTGCGTGGCGAACGCATGTGGGAGTTCTTTGAGCGCCTGATCACTATTGCTGTACCTCGTATCCGTGACTTCCGCGGCCTGTCCGCTAAGTCGTTCGACGGTCGTGGTAACTACAGCATGGGTGTCCGTGAGCAGATCATCTTCCCAGAAATCGACTATGACAAAGTCGACCGCGTGCGTGGTTTGGATATTACCATTACCACTACTGCGAAATCTGACGAAGAAGGCCGTGCTCTGCTGGCTGCCTTTGACTTCCCGTTCCGCAAGTAAGGTAGGGTTACTTCATGGCTAAGCAATCAATGAAAGCACGCGAAGTTAAACGCGTAGCTTTAGCTGAAAAATACTTCGCGAAACGCGCTGAACTGAAAGCGATCATTTCTGATGTGAACGCTTCCGACGAAGATCGTTGGAACGCTGTTCTCAAGCTGCAGAGTCTGCCGCGTGATTCCAGCCCGTCTCGTCAGCGTAACCGCTGCCGCCAAACTGGTCGTCCGCATGGTTTCCTGCGGAAGTTCGGGTTGAGCCGTATTAAGGTCCGTGAATCCGCAATGCGCGGTGAAATCCCGGGTCTGAAAAAGGCTAGCTGGTAATTGTCACCAATTGAATCACGGGAGTAAAGACAGATGAGCATGCAAGATCCGATCGCGGATATGCTGACCCGTATCCGTAACGGTCAGACCGCGAACAAAGCTGCGGTCACCATGCCTTCCTCCAGGCTGAAAGTGGCAATTGCCAACGTGCTGAAGGAAGAAGGTTTTATTGAAGATTTCAAAATTGAAGGCGACACCAAGCCGGAACTGGAAGTGACTCTTAAGTACTTCCAGGGAAAAGCTGTGGTAGAAAGCATTCAGCGTATCAGCCGCCCTGGTCTGCGCATCTATAAAAGAAAAGATGAGCTGCCGAAAGTTATGGGTGGTCTTGGTATCGCAGTTGTTTCTACCTCTAAAGGTGTTATGACTGATCGTGCAGCGCGCCAGGCTGGTCTTGGTGGCGAAATTATCTGCTACGTAGCCTAATCGGAGGAAAGAATGTCTCGTGTTGCTAAAGCACCGGTCGTCATTCCTGCCGGCGTTGATGTAAAAATCAACGGTCAGGTTATCACGATCAAAGGTAAAAACGGCGAGCTGACTCGTACCCTGAACGATGCTGTTGAAGTTAACCAGGCAGACAATGCCCTGACCTTCGGTCCGCGTGATGGTTACGTGGATGGTTGGGCTCAGGCTGGTACCGCGCGTGCCCTGCTGAACTCAATGGTTATCGGTGTTACCGAAGGCTTCACTAAGAAGCTGCAGCTGGTTGGTGTAGGTTATCGTGCAGCGGTTAAAGGTAGTGTTGTAAACCTGTCTCTGGGTTTCTCACATCCTGTTGACCATCAGCTGCCGGCGGGTATCACTGCTGAATGTCCGACTCAAACTGAAATCGTGCTGAAAGGCGCTGATAAGCAGGTGATCGGTCAGGTTGCAGCTGATCTGCGCGCCTACCGTCGTCCTGAGCCTTATAAAGGCAAGGGTGTTCGTTACGCCGACGAAGTCGTGCGTACCAAAGAGGCTAAGAAGAAGTAAGGTAACACTATGGATAAGAAATCTGCTCGTATCCGTCGTGCGACCCGCGCACGCCGCAAGCTCAAAGAGCTTGGTGCGACCCGCCTGGTGGTACATCGTACCCCGCGTCATATTTACGCCCAGGTAATCGCATCGAATGGTTCTGAAGTTCTGGTAGCTGCTTCTACTGTAGAAAAAGCTATCTCTGAACAACTGAAGTACACCGGTAACAAAGACGCCGCTGCAGCTGTAGGTAAAGCTGTTGCTGAACGCGCTCTGGAAAAAGGCATTAAAGATGTGTCCTTTGACCGTTCCGGGTTCCAATATCATGGTCGCGTCCAGGCACTGGCAGATGCTGCTCGTGAAGCTGGCCTTCAGTTCTAAGGTAGAGGTGTAAGATGGCTCACATCGAAAAACAGGCTGGCGAACTGCAGGAAAAGCTGATCGCGGTTAACCGCGTATCTAAAACCGTTAAAGGTGGTCGTATTTTCTCCTTCACAGCTCTGACTGTTGTTGGCGATGGTAACGGTCGCGTTGGTTTTGGTTACGGTAAAGCGCGTGAAGTTCCAGCAGCGATCCAGAAAGCGATGGAAAAAGCCCGTCGCAATATGATTAACGTCGCGCTGAACCACGGCACCCTGCAGCACCCGGTTAAGGGTACTCACACGGGTTCTCGTGTCTTCATGCAGCCGGCTTCCGAAGGTACCGGTATCATCGCCGGTGGTGCAATGCGCGCCGTTCTGGAAGTCGCTGGAGTTCATAACGTTCTGGCCAAAGCATATGGTTCCACCAACCCGATCAACGTGGTTCGTGCAACTATTGATGGCCTGGAAAATATGAAGTCTCCAGAAATGGTCGCTGCCAAGCGTGGTAAATCCGTTGAAGAAATTCTGGGGTAATTGACCATGGCAAAGACTATTAAAATCACTCAAACCCGCAGTGCAATCGGTCGTCTGCCGAAACACAAGGCAACGCTGCTTGGCCTGGGTCTGCGTCGTATTGGGCACACTGTAGAACGCGAGGATACTCCTGCGGTTCGCGGTATGGTCAACGCGGTTTCCTTCATGGTTAAAGTTGAGGAGTAAGAGATGCGTTTAAATACTCTGTCTCCGGCCGAAGGCTCCAAAAAGGCGGGTAAACGCCTGGGTCGTGGTATCGGTTCTGGCCTCGGTAAAACCGGTGGTCGTGGTCACAAAGGTCAGAACTCTCGTTCTGGCGGTGGCGTACGTCGCGGTTTCGAGGGTGGTCAGATGCCTCTGTACCGTCGTCTGCCGAAATTCGGTTTCACTTCACGTAAAGCAATGATCACGGCAGAAGTTCGTCTGTCCGATCTGGCTAAAGTAGAAGGCGACGTAGTAGACCTGAACACGCTGAAAGCGGCTAACATTATCGGCATCCAGATCGAGTTCGCGAAAGTGATCCTGTCTGGTGAAGTATCTCGCCCGGTAACTGTTCGTGGCCTGCGTGTGACTAAAGGCGCTCGTGCTGCTATCGAAGCTGCTGGCGGTAAAATTGAGGAATAAGTAGCAGATGGCTAAGCAACCGGGATTAGATTTTCAAAGTGCCAAGGGTGGAATTGGCGAACTGAAACGCAGACTGCTGTTTGTTATCGGTGCGTTGATTGTGTTCCGTATTGGCTCTTTTATTCCGATCCCTGGTATTGATGCCGCTGTACTTGCCAAACTGCTTGAGCAACAGCGTGGCACCATCATTGAAATGTTTAACATGTTCTCTGGTGGTGCTCTCAGCCGTGCTTCTATCTTTGCACTGGGTATCATGCCGTATATTTCGGCATCAATTATTATCCAGCTGCTGACGGTCGTTCATCCGGCCCTGGCAGAGCTTAAGAAAGAAGGGGAGTCTGGACGTCGTAAGATTAGCCAGTACACCCGTTACGGCACTCTGGTGTTGGCAATATTTCAGTCAATCGGTATTGCTACCGGTTTACCGAATATGCCTGGTATGCAGGGCCTGGTAATGAATCCAGGCTTTGCATTCTACTTCACCGCTGTTGTGAGTCTGGTCACAGGAACTATGTTCCTGATGTGGCTCGGCGAACAGATTACTGAACGTGGTATCGGCAACGGTATCTCAATCATTATCTTCGCCGGCATCGTGGCGGGTTTACCGCCAGCCATTGCCCATACTATTGAGCAAGCGCGTCAAGGCGACCTGCACTTCCTCCTGTTGCTGTTGGTTGCAGTATTAGTATTCGCAGTGACGTTCTTTGTTGTCTTCGTTGAACGTGGTCAACGCCGCATTGTGGTGAACTACGCGAAACGTCAGCAAGGTCGTCGTGTCTATGCTGCTCAGAGCACACATTTACCGCTGAAAGTGAATATGGCGGGGGTAATCCCGGCAATCTTCGCTTCCAGTATTATTCTGTTCCCGGCGACCATCGCGTCATGGTTCGGGGGCGGTACTGGTTGGAACTGGCTGACAACAATTTCGCTGTATTTGCAGCCTGGGCAACCGCTTTATGTGTTACTCTATGCGTCTGCAATCATCTTCTTCTGTTTCTTTTACACGGCGTTGGTTTTCAACCCGCGTGAAACAGCGGATAACCTGAAGAAGTCCGGTGCATTTGTACCAGGAATTCGTCCGGGAGAACAAACGGCGAAGTATATCGATAAAGTAATGACCCGCCTGACTTTAGTTGGTGCGCTTTATATTACTTTTATCTGCCTGATCCCGGAGTTCATGCGTGATGCGATGAAAGTACCGTTCTACTTCGGTGGGACCTCACTGCTTATCGTTGTTGTCGTGATTATGGACTTTATGGCTCAAGTGCAAACTCTGATGATGTCTAGTCAGTATGAGTCTGCATTGAAGAAGGCGAACCTGAAAGGCTACGGTCGATAAAGGTCGCTCGAGAAGTTACGGAGAGTAAAAATGAAAGTTCGTGCTTCCGTCAAGAAATTATGCCGTAACTGCAAAATCGTTAAGCGTGATGGCGTCATCCGCGTGATTTGCAGTGCCGAGCCGAAGCATAAACAGCGCCAAGGCTGATTATTTCGCATATTTTTCTTGCAAAGTTGGGTTGAGCTGGCTAGATTAGCCAGCCAATCTTTTGTATGTCTGTACGTTTCCATTTGAGTATCCTGAAAACGGGCTTTTCAGCATGGGGCGTGCAAATGAAATTATAGGAGTGCATAGTGGCCCGTATAGCAGGCATTAACATTCCTGATCAAAAACATGCCGTGATCGCATTAACTTCGATCTATGGTGTCGGCAAAACCCGCTCTCAAGCCATTCTGGCTGCTGCGGGCATCGCTGAGAATGTTAAGATCAGTGAGCTGTCTGAAGAACAAATCGACACGCTGCGTGACGAAGTTGCCAAATTTGTCGTTGAAGGTGATCTGCGCCGTGAAGTTAGCATGAGCATCAAGCGCCTGATGGATCTTGGTTGCTACCGCGGTTTGCGTCATCGTCGTGGTCTCCCGGTTCGCGGTCAGCGTACCAAGACCAACGCACGTACCCGTAAGGGTCCGCGCAAACCGATCAAGAAATAATCGGGGTGATTGAATAATGGCAAAGGCACCAATTCGTGCACGTAAACGTGTAAGAAAACAAGTCTCTGACGGCGTGGCTCATATCCATGCTTCTTTCAACAACACCATCGTTACTATTACTGATCGTCAGGGTAACGCACTGGGTTGGGCAACAGCCGGTGGTTCCGGTTTCCGTGGTTCTCGCAAATCTACTCCGTTCGCAGCTCAGGTTGCAGCAGAGCGTTGCGCTGAAGCCGTAAAAGAATACGGTATCAAGAATCTGGAAGTTATGGTTAAGGGACCGGGTCCGGGTCGCGAATCTACTATTCGTGCTCTGAACGCCGCTGGTTTCCGCATCACTAATATTACTGATGTGACTCCGATCCCTCACAACGGTTGTCGTCCGCCGAAAAAACGTCGCGTATAACGCTCGTTTTCTAGGATTGTTGGAGAAAGAAAATGGCAAGATATTTGGGTCCTAAGCTCAAGCTGAGCCGTCGTGAGGGCACAGACCTGTTCCTTAAGTCTGGCGTTCGCGCGATCGATACCAAGTGTAAAATTGAACAAGCTCCTGGCCAGCACGGTGCGCGTAAACCGCGTCTGTCTGACTATGGTGTGCAGTTGCGTGAAAAGCAAAAAGTTCGCCGTATCTACGGTGTGCTGGAGCGTCAGTTCCGTAACTATTACAAAGAAGCAGCACGTCTGAAAGGCAACACCGGTGAAAACCTGTTGGCTCTGCTGGAAGGTCGTCTGGACAACGTTGTATACCGTATGGGCTTCGGCGCCACTCGTGCAGAAGCACGTCAGCTGGTTAGCCATAAAGCAATCATGGTAAACGGTCGTGTTGTTAACATCGCTTCTTATCAGGTTAGTCCGAATGACGTTGTTAGCATTCGTGAGAAAGCGAAAAAGCAGTCTCGCGTGAAAGCCGCTCTGGAGCTGGCTGAGCAGCGTGAAAAGCCAACCTGGCTGGAAGTTGATGCTGGCAAGATGGAAGGCACGTTCAAGCGTAAGCCGGAGCGTTCTGATCTGTCTGCGGACATTAACGAACACCTGATCGTCGAGCTTTACTCCAAGTAAAGCTTAGTACCAAAGAGAGGACACAATGCAGGGTTCTGTGACAGAGTTTCTAAAACCGCGCCTGGTAGATATCGAGCAAGTGAGTTCGACGCACGCCAAGGTGACCCTTGAGCCTTTAGAGCGTGGCTTTGGCCATACTCTGGGTAACGCACTGCGCCGTATTCTGCTCTCATCGATGCCGGGTTGCGCGGTGACTGAGGTTGAGATTGATGGTGTACTTCATGAGTACAGCACCAAAGAAGGCGTTCAGGAAGATATCCTTGAAATCCTGCTCAACCTGAAAGGGCTGGCGGTGAGAGTTCAGGGTAAAGATGAAGTTATTCTTACTCTGAGTAAATCTGGCATTGGCCCTGTGACCGCAGCCGACATTACCCATGACGGTGATGTCGAAATCGTCAAGCCGCAGCATGTGATCTGCCACCTGACCGATGAAAACGCATCTATCAATATGCGTATCAAAGTTCAGCGCGGTCGTGGTTACGTGCCGGCGTCTGCCCGAATTCATTCGGAAGAAGATGAGCGCCCGATCGGCCGTCTGCTGGTTGATGCGTGCTACAGCCCTGTAGAGCGAATTGCCTACAATGTTGAAGCAGCACGTGTTGAACAGCGTACCGACCTGGACAAGCTGGTCATCGAAATGGAAACCAACGGCACAATCGATCCTGAAGAGGCGATTCGTCGTGCGGCAACCATTCTGGCAGAACAACTTGAAGCTTTCGTTGACTTACGTGATGTACGTCAGCCGGAAGTTAAAGAAGAGAAACCAGAGTTCGATCCGATTCTGCTGCGCCCTGTTGACGATCTGGAATTGACTGTCCGCTCTGCTAACTGCCTCAAGGCAGAAGCTATCCACTATATCGGTGATCTGGTACAGCGTACCGAGGTTGAGTTGCTGAAAACGCCGAACCTGGGTAAAAAATCTCTTACCGAGATTAAAGACGTGCTGGCTTCACGTGGTCTGTCTCTGGGCATGCGCCTCGAAAACTGGCCGCCGGCAAGCATTGCTGACGAGTAACCGGATCACAGGTTAAGGTTTTACTGAGAAGGATAAGGTCATGCGCCATCGTAAGAGTGGTCGTCAACTGAACCGCAACAGCAGCCATCGCCAGGCCATGTTCCGTAACATGGCAGGCTCTCTGGTTCGTCATGAGATCATCAAGACGACCCTGCCGAAAGCGAAAGAGCTGCGTCGCGTAGTTGAGCCGCTGATTACACTTGCTAAGACTGACAGCGTTGCTAATCGTCGTCTGGCATTCGCCCGCACTCGTGATAACGAGATCGTGGCAAAACTGTTTAACGAACTGGGCCCGCGTTTCGCGAGCCGTGCCGGTGGTTACACTCGTATTCTTAAGTGTGGCTTCCGTGCAGGTGACAACGCTCCGATGGCTTACATCGAGCTGGTTGATCGCGCTGAATCGAAAGCAGAAGCTGCTGCAGAGTAATCTGTAGTAACGTAAAAAAACCCGCCTCGGCGGGTTTTTTTATTTCTACTCTATCCTCATCCTTCTAAACTAAGCCTGTTCTTGAGTTCAACCCCAGAGGCCATCATGTGGTTACTTGATCAATGGGCAGAACGGCATATCATTGATGCCCAGCAAAAAGGTGAATTCGATAATCTTGCAGGTAGCGGTGAGCCGCTCACTCTGAATGACGATTCCCATGTTCCTCAGGATCTCCGTGCGGGTTATCGATTATTAAAGAATGCCGGTTATCTTCCGCCTGAACTCGAAATGCGTAAAGAGGCGGTCGAACTTGTCGATCTGCTTAGCAGTGTGGAAAACGATCCCCATCAGCGCCATGAACTTAACCGTCGTCTCGCCTTACTGGAGCTTAAGCTGCGCCAGGCTGGCGTGAGTACTGATTTTCTTCGCGGTGAGTACGCGGCCAAACTACAGCATAAAGTTAACCCGGAGTGATCATGTATCGTATTGGTGAAATTGCAAAGTTGGCCGACGTTACGCCGGACACCATTCGTTATTACGAAAAGCAGCAGATGATGGATCATGGAGGGCGTACCGAAGGTGGTTTTCGCCTCTATACCGATCACGATCTCAAACGCCTTAAGTTCATCCGCCATGCCCGCCAGCTGGGTTTCACGCTTGAGTCGATCCGCGAACTACTTTCGATCCGTGTCGATCCTGAGCATCATACCTGTCAGGAATCGAAGAGCATCGTCCAGGCGCGGCTGAGCGAAGTTGAAGCGCGCATCGAAGAGATGCAGGCCATGCGGCGTTCACTGCAGAAGTTAAACGACGCTTGTTGCGGCACTGCCCACAGTAGTGTCTATTGCTCTATCCTTGAGGCGCTTGAGCAGGGGCCAGCTAACAATACGACCAACTCCCGGAGTTGATCTTCTTCATTGCGAGGTCTACACTTCGGCCGTTTTACTACACAACCTGGAGAAATACATGAGTCGCTACCAACATACAAAAGGGCAGATAAACGACAACGCCATTGAGGCACTTCTGCATGACCCGCTTTTTCGTCAGCGAGTTGAAAAGAATAAGAAAGGGAAAGGAAGTTATCTGCGGAAAAATAAACATGCAAAAAAGGGCTTTCAGGAGGCCAGTGGCAAGCAAGCGAATCGCTTATTTACCACTGGCCTTCTTGCTTTTAAACGCGACTGTTTTGTTCTTTCAGCAGGTCGCGAATTTCACTAAGTAATACTTCTTCTTTGCTCGGAGCCGGTGGCGCTTTCGGCTCTTCAGCCTGTTTGCGTTTCAGCTTATTAATCACTTTGATTGCCAGGAAGATCGCAAAAGCGACGATAATGAAATCAAACACGTTCTGAATGAATACGCCGTAATGCATCACAACAGCAGGCACGTCGCCCTGTGCTTCACGTAGTGTCAGCGCAAACTGTTTAAAGTCGATGCCGCCAATCAACAATCCCAGCGGTGGCATAATGATGTCGGCCACCAGTGAAGAGACGATTTTACCGAAAGCCGCACCAATAATGACACCGACTGCCAAATCGACAACATTCCCACGCATCGCGAATTCGCGAAACTCTTTTAACATACTCATAATCTTCTCCATGTGCTTTGCGTCACACTAAGTCTAACAACATACCTAACAATTTCCATTTAGGTAAATAAAATAACGAGTCCTGTTAGACCCTTACAATAAAGTGGAAATAAGAAGGGCGCTTATTTAAGCGCCCTGAAGGATTACAGGAAGAAGGGACTGGGCTGGAAGAGTCGCTCGACATCGGTGATGTATTTTTTGTCGGTCAAAAACATAATCACATGGTCGCCTTGCTCAATGCGCAAATTATCATTGGCGATCATGACATCATCCCCACGAACCACCGCGCCGATGATCGTACCCGGCGGCAATTTGATCTCATCAATCACTCGGCCCACCACGCGGGATGTCGTTTCATCGCCGTGAGCCACCGCTTCGATCGCTTCAGCTACGCCGCGACGCAGGGAAGAAACGCCGACGATATCCGCTTTACGCACATGGCTCAGCAAGGCAGAAATGGTCGCCTGCTGAGGGGAGATGGCGATATCGATAACGCTGCCCTGGACCAGGTCAACATAGGCGCGACGCTGGATCAGCACCATCACCTTTTTTGCACCCATCCGTTTGGCCAGCATCGCTGACATAATATTGGCTTCATCATCGTTCGTGACGGCGATAAAGAGATCCACTTGATCAATGTGCTCTTCAGCAAGCAGCTCTTGATCCGACGCATCGCCGTAAAAAACGATCGTATTCTGCAATTTCTCGGCAAGTTCCGCAGCGCGCTGCTGATCGCGCTCGATCAATTTGACGCTGTAATCCTTTTCAAGCTGATGCGCCAGCCCGGCACCGATATTCCCGCCACCGACTAGCATGATCCGTTTATAGGGTTTCTCCAGCCTTTGCAGCTCGCTCATTACCGCGCGAATATGCTGTGACGCGGCAATGAAGAAAACTTCGTCGCCGGCCTCAACTATGGTCGAACCCTGCGGGCGAATTGGCCTGTCATGACGGAAAATCGCAGCCACTCGCGTATCAATATGCGGCATATGCTCGCGCATCGTGGAGAGCGCATTTCCAACCAGCGGCCCGCCGTAATAGGCTTTTACGACCGCGAGGCTTACTTTGCCTTCAGCAAAATTGACCACCTGCAGCGCGCCCGGATATTCAATCAGGCGATAGATGCTGTCGATAACCAGCTGTTCTGGCGCAATCAGATGATCGATAGGCACGGCTTCGGAATGAAATAACTTATCCGCATCCCGAACATAATCGGGGGAGCGGATGCGCGCGATGCGGTTTGGCGTGTTAAACAGTGAAAACGCCACCTGGCAGGCGACCATATTGGTCTCATCGGAGCTTGTGACCGCGACCAGCATATCTGCATCATCGGCGCCCGCTTCGCGCAGCACGCGCGGGTGTGAACCGTGGCCCTGAACAACGCGGAGATCGAACTTGTCCTGCAGGCTATGCAGGCGATCGCCATTGGTATCGACAACGGTGATGTCATTATTTTCACCGACCAGGTTTTCAGCCAGCGTGCCGCCGACCTGTCCCGCACCCAGAATAATTATCTTCATCTGCTGTGACCCGTTGTCTCTCTCACTGTTTGATTAGCTTAGCGTAAAAGAAGCCGTCGCCCTCTTCGGCACCCGGCAGCCTCTGCAGGCCTGGCGCCTCCGGTGTACCGGTTTCGCTGAGTTGCGCATCCGGGGTTCGCTTCAGAAATGCTGCCACCTGATAACCGTTCTCTTGCGGTAAAATCGAGCAGGTTGCGTAAACCAACGTACCGCCGCTTTTTAAATGTGGCCAGATAGCATCAAGGATTTCTGCTTGTAGCTGTGCCAGTTCGGAGATATCACGATCGCGACGCAACCACTTAATATCAGGATGACGGCGGATAACGCCCGTAGCCGAACAAGGTGCATCAATCAATATGCGATCAAACTGTTCATCGCCGCACCACTGCGCGGGGAAGCGACCATCACCCTGTTTCACCTCGGCTTTCATGCCGAGACGTTTCAGGTTGTCATAGACCCGTGACAGACGTTGTTCGTCAACATCAACTGCTAATACGCTAGCCTGCGGTGCCGCCTCAAGAATATGGGTGGTTTTACCGCCCGGTGCGGCGCACAGATCGAGAACGCGCTCGCCATTCTGCGGCGCAAGGAAGGTGATGCAACCCTGGGCCGCTGCGTCCTGAACCGTTACCCAGCCTTCGCTGAACCCTGGCAGAGACATTACCGGCGCTGCGTTTTCCAGGCGCACTGCATCCGGGTAATCGCTATGAGTGAAACCCTGCTGCCCGCTCTCTTCGAGCAGTGCCAGCCAGCCATCACGCGTATGGTGCTGGCGATTGACGCGCAGCCACATCGGCGGGCGTTGATTACTGGCTTCAATGATCTCTGACCACTGCTGCGGATAGGCTTGTTGCACACGCTTTAACAGCCATGCCGGGAAAAGATAACGATTTTCGCTATTGGCGAACTCGGCCAGAAGCTCTTCCTGCTGGCGCTGGAACTGACGCAGCACGCCATTAATCAGCCCTTTCAGCTGGGGGCGTTTGATGACCACTGCGCCTTCAACGGTTTCTGCCAGCGCTGCGTGAGCAGGAATGCGCGTATGCAGCAGTTGGTATAACCCAACCATAATGAGGTAGTGTACCGTCCGCTGTTTGCCTGTCATTGGCCGTGACATGAGCTTATTAATAAGCCAGTCCAACTGCGGCATAACGCGCAGCACGCCGAAGCAGAGCTCCTGCAGCAGTGCCTTATCTTTATCAGTCACTTTCTGTTGTAACGGCGGCAGGATATTGCTGAGCGATTGCCCTTGTTCAATAACCTGTTCAACTGCCTGCGCAGCCATGCTGCGTAAATTCATCTGTTTTTTCATAACCACAAAAATAAAAATGCCCGGCAGAACCGGGCTTAAATACGAGATCAGGCCAGACGGTTGCCTGGCACAAACCATTCCCGCCGCGAATTCAACAGATCCTGCGCGCTCATCGCTTTTTTACCCGCAGGCTGCAGCGACTCAAGATTAAGTATGCCTTCTGCGGTTGCGACCTGAATCCCGGATTTCGATGCTTCAACAATCGTGCCGGGCTCAGCCTGCGTAGAAGAGGGAAGCACAGAGGCTTTCCATACCTTGACCGGCTGCTCATCAACCAAAAACCAGCTCATCGGCCACGGATTGAATGCGCGAATGCAGCGCTCAAGTTGTTCTGCGCTTAAGGACCAGTCCATACGCGCCTCGTCTTTGCTAAGCTTCTCAGCATAGGTGACCAACTCTTCATCCTGCACTTGCGGCTGGGCACTGCCTTGCGCTAATTGTTGCAGCGTTTCGATTAGACCCTGCGGCCCAAGCCCCGCCAGTTTGTCGTACAGCGTGGCGCTGGTATCTTCAGGCGTTACCGGGCAGGCCAGTTTATAAAGCATGTCGCCGGTATCGAGACCTACATCCATCTGCATGATGGTGACGCCTGTTTGCGCATCGCCAGCCCATAGCGCACGCTGAATCGGTGCCGCACCGCGCCAGCGCGGGAGTAAGGAGCCATGCACGTTAATGCAGCCAAGACGTGGCATATCGAGCACGGCTTTAGGCAAAATCAGCCCATAAGCGACGACCACCATCACATCAGCATTCAGTTCGGCGACCAGCTGTTGGTTTTCCGGCTGCCGTAAAGAGGCCGGTTGAAACACGGGCAAGCCTTTCTCTTCCGCCAGCACTTTTACCGGGCTGGGCATCAGTTTTTTACCCCGGCCAGCAGGGCGATCGGGTTGGGTAAAGACCCCTACGATCTCATGTTCAGAAGAGAGCAGCGCGTCAAGATGACGCGCTGCAAAATCAGGAGTGCCGGCAAAAATAATACGTAGAGAATCTGACACGTTTATCCTTTTCTGCCCGCTTAAGCGCGGCCGTTCATACGATCCAGTTTTTCGACTTTCTGACGAATACGCTGGCGTTTCAGCGGAGACAGATAATCGATAAAGAGTTTACCGACCAGATGATCCATTTCATGCTGAATACAAATGGCCAGCAGACCATCCGCTTCGAGTTCAAACGACTTGCCATTACGATCCAGCGCGCGGATTTTCACTTTCTCCGCTCGTGGAACAAGGGCGCGTTGTTCCGGAATAGAGAGGCAACCCTCTTCAATACCCGTTTCGCCGCTCTTCTCAAGCAGTTCCGGGTTGATCAAGACCAGCTGCTCATCGCGATTCTCTGACACATCAATCACGATAATTCGCTGATGAATATCAACCTGCGTTGCCGCGAGACCAATACCCTCTTCGGCGTACATCGTTTCGAACATATCATCAACGATACGTTGAATATCCGCATTCACTTCTTTTACCGGATCGGCGACTTTGCGAAGCCGCTCGTCCGGAATATGTAACACATGCAAAACTGCCATAAATATCCAGAGTTGTGTTCAGGAGTTGTAAAGAATATGCCCTCTATTCTAGACAAATCCCCTGGCGATTGACAGCATCAGTGACCGATCGCAAGGATTGCCGATACGGCTTATGGCAAGGGAGAGGGAATGACATCCACGGAAATTTGGCTACGTCTGATACAGGTTGGCGACCTCTCTGGCGACAAGTGGCTAAGCGTCGCGCAGCAGCTGGAGAGAAGCAGTGCGATGACGGCCGCCGACCTGCAGGTTTTAGGCTTAACGGTTGCGCAGACGCGCCGCTTTTTTTCCCTTTCGGCACGGGAACTCGATCGCTGTCTGTCATGGCTGGCGAACCCTCAACATCACATGATTGTGGCCAGCGATGCGGCCTACCCTGAACCACTGCGCGCCATTGCTGATTACCCGGGCGCGCTGTTTGTTAAAGGCGATATCGCGGTATTGAAATCCCAGCAATTAGCCGTCGTGGGTAGCCGCGCGCATTCATGGTATGGCGAGCGTTGGGGGCGCCTCTTTTGTGAATCGCTTGCGCGTGCGGGCTTAACCATTACCAGCGGAATGGCGCTCGGAATTGACAGCGTCGCCCATCGCGCGGCAATAAGCGTTGGAGGGAAAAGCATTGGCGTGCTGGGTAATGGGCTCTTTAGCCTCTATCCGCGCAGACACACTGCCCTTGCTTCCCAGTTGCTGGAGCAGGGTGGGGCGCTGGTTTCCGAGTTTCCATTATCAGCCACCCCGAAGCCGGGGCATTTTCCCCGTCGTAACCGGATTATTAGCGGTCTTAGCCGGGCAGTATTTGTGATCGAGGCCGCATTACGTAGCGGTTCGTTGGTGACGGCCCGGCTCGCGCTTGAGCAAGGGAGAGACGTTTTTGCCTTACCGGGGGCCATTGGCAGCCCCGGCAGCGAGGGGCCGCACTGGCTATTAAAGCAGGGCGCGACGCCCGTTACATCGCCTGAAGAGATCCTCGAACATTTGCAATATGGGCTAAATTGGGTGGCGGAAACACACGAAAATGCAAATTATCCTCCAGAAGGCGAACAGGCGGCATTGCCATTTCCTGAGCTCCTGGCTAACGTAGGAGATGAGGTAACACCTGTTGACGTCGTCGCTGAACGTGCCGGCCAACCTGTGCCAGTGGCAGCTGCTCAATTGCTTGAACTGGAGTTAGCAGGATGGATCGCAGCTGTACCCGGCGGCTATGTCCGATTGAGGAGGGCAAGCCATGTTCGACGTACTAATGTACTTGTTTGAGACTTACATCCATAACGAAGCTGAATTGCGTGTGGATCAGGACAAACTGGAACGGGATCTTACCGACGCCGGATTTGATCGTGAGGATATCTACAACGCGCTTATGTGGCTGGAAAAGCTGGCTGATTATCAGGAAGGCCTCGCCGAACCGATGCAGCTTGCTTCTGATCCACTCTCCTTACGTATCTATACCGCAGAAGAGAGTGAAAGGCTGGATGCCAGTTGCCGGGGATTCCTGTTATTCCTGGAGCAGATTCAGGTGCTAAACCTCGAAACACGGGAAATGGTGATTGAGCGTGCGCTGGCGCTGGATAATGCAGAGTTCGAGCTGGAAGATCTTAAATGGGTCATCCTGATGGTGCTCTTTAATATTCCAGGGTGTGAAAACGCCTACCAGCAAATGGAAGAATTACTCTTTGAAGTGAATGAAGGTATGCTGCATTAACTGTTTGTGCAGCTTCAAGAGTTGTTATGACCAAATCAGCACTATTTACTGTGCGTAATAATGAGCCCTGCCCACAATGCGGGGCTGAACTTGTCATTCGCTCCGGGAAACACGGTCCGTTTCTCGGATGCTCTCATTATCCGGAATGCGATTATGTACGTCCCCTGAAAAGTCAGGCAGACGGCCATATCGTTAAAGTTCTGGATGGTCAGTTATGCCCTCTTTGCGGTGCCGAGCTGGTACTACGCCAGGGGCGCTTCGGTATGTTTATCGGATGCAGCCAGTATCCGGCCTGCGAACACACCGAACTGATCGATAAGCCTGATGAAACGGCTATTGGCTGTCCGCAATGCCAGAGCGGGCATCTTGTCCAGCGTCGTTCGCGTTACGGCAAAACCTTCTACTCCTGCGATCGTTATCCTGATTGCCAGTTCGTCATCAATTCCAGACCGGTGGCGGGCGAGTGCCCCGAATGTCACTACCCGTTGCTGACAGAGAAGAAAACCGCGCAGGGCGTTAAATGCTTCTGTGCCAATAAACAATGTGGAAAGCTGCTCCCAGCGGAATAAACTCGTGAAGAATAACCTGCCAAAAGATCCCATCGCCACCATGGTGGCGATCCTGAAAAAAGAAGAAGTCATCGCTTATCCAACAGAAGCCGTTTTCGGCGTCGGTTGCGATCCGGACAGTGAAACCGCTGTGCATCGCCTGCTTGAACTCAAGCAGCGGCCTGTCGAGAAAGGGCTAATACTGATTGCCGCTAATTTTGCGCAGCTGAAACCCTATATTGATGACAGCATGCTGTCTGACACCCAACGTCAGGCAATCTTTGCCTGCTGGCCAGGTCCGGTGACTTTTGTATTTCCGGCAAAACCAACCACGCCGCGCTGGCTCACTGGACGCTTTGATTCCCTTGCCGTGCGTGTCACCGACCATCCGCTGGTGGTTGAGCTGTGCGAGGCTTATGGCAAACCACTGGTATCGACGAGCGCCAACTTATCCGGTCTGCCGCCGTGCAGAACCGCCCAAGAGGTTGTCGCCCAATTCGGACCAGATTTCCCGGTCGTCGATGTACCGACTGGCGGCCGGCAGAATCCCTCCGAAATCCGTGATGCACTCACCGGTGAACTCTTCCGACAGGGGTAAATAGCATGGAACCGTACGTCGTTTTTGGAAATCCTGTCGCGCACAGCAAGTCGCCACTTATACATCAGCAATTCGCCAGCCAGCTGCAAATCGATCACCCCTATGGGAAAGCACTCGCCCCTGTTGATGATTTTGTTAATACGCTAAATGCTTTTTTTGATAAGGGAGGCAAGGGAGCAAATGTCACCGTGCCTTTTAAAGAAGAGGCTTTTGCGCGTGCGGATGAGCTGACGGAACGCGCTGCGCTGGCAGGGGCAGTTAACACCCTTAAACGACTCGATGATGGGCGCTTGCTCGGCGATAACACCGATGGCATCGGGCTCTTAAGCGATCTACAACGGCTGGCATTTATCCGCCCCGGTTCGCGCGTTCTGCTGGTGGGCGCGGGTGGTGCGGCGCGTGGGGTGATCTTGCCCCTCTTATCACTCGATTGTGCTTTAACTATCACCAACCGCACCTGGACTCGCGCACAAACGTTAGCTGAGCTCTTTGCCCATACCGGAAGCATAGAGGCGGCGGAGATGGAGTCGCTTGTAGAGCGGGAGTTTGATCTCATCATCAATGCAACTTCTAGCGGGATGGGGGGCGATATTCCGGCGCTACCGCAAGCAATTATTCGCCCGCAGACTTACTGCTACGATATGTTTTATCAGAAAGGCAGCACACCGTTCCTGGCCTGGTGCGAAAAGCTTGGCGCCGTGAATCGCGCTGACGGCCTCGGGATGCTGGTGGGGCAAGCGGCGCACGCTCTGTTTTTATGGCATGGCGTATTGCCAGAAGTTGAACCTGTTATCGCAATGCTTAAACAGGAGCTGGCGAAATGAACCAGGCGATCCAGTTTCCCGATCGCGAAGAGTGGCATGACTCCACAAAGGCGATCGTTTTTCCCGCGCTGGTTAACGGCATGCAGATGATGTGTGCAATAAAGAGCTCAGTACTGGCGCAGCGTTTCGGTGGCAATACGCCAGAGGATTACCTTTCGCTTTTTCGCCAGCATCGCTGGGATCTGGAAGAGGAGGCGGAGCAGTGCATCCGCCGCCAGGAAGAGGACGATCAGGGCGTAATCTGGCTCTCCTGAGTAAGATACTCATCCTTCCATTTCACATAGTTATTGGCCGAGTATTTCAAACCTTCGATTTCGGCCTCCGTCAGGGGGCGAATCTGTTTTACCGGGCTGCCCAGATAAAGGTAGCCGCTCTCCAGGCGCTTATTCTGTGGTACCAGGCTGCCTGCGCCAATCATGACCTCATCTTCAATCACGGCTCCATCCAGCACAATTGATCCCATCCCGACCAGCACACGATGACCGATGGTGCAGCCATGCAGCATTACTTTATGGCCCACCGTGACATCCTCTCCTATAAGCAGTGGATTGCCTTCAGGGTTGTAGGAGGACTTATGCGTAACGTGCAGAACGCTACCGTCCTGAATATTTGTGCGTGCGCCAATCTCTACATAATTGACGTCACCCCGAATCACTACCAGCGGCCAAATGCCGACATCCTCTGCCATTCTTACATCGCCAACGACGACGCTGGTGGGATCAACCATGACGCGTTGACCAATAGTTGGGAAAAGATCCTTATAAGGACGCAGTACAGTAGACATAACACCTCACTTCAATCGGGCCAGAGCTATCACTTTGATCGCGGGATCCGCCTTCTGCAACTGTTTTATGGTGCATAAACTGTGCAGATCGCATGAGATCCCAGCGAAAAGAGCGAAAAAACAGCAGTCGAAAAAAAAGATCGCAAAAAGACTTGTGCTAAAAAATGGGATCCCTATAATGCGCCTCCGTTGACACGACAACGTGAATCACTTCACCAGATAGTCGCTTCAACGGAAGAGAAAAAATCCTGAAATTCAGGGTTGACTCTGAAAGAGGAAAGCGTAATATACGCCACCTCGCGACAGAGCGCTGAAGCGCGTCGCAACTGCTCTTTAACAATTTATCAGACAAT
>Ga0209129_1000513_pt1 | contig 27689 bp, 41 predicted proteins | sample AraplaMF_Col_mMS_FD_184257 | JGI IMG/M metagenome (GOLD analysis project Ga0209129, IMG submission 184257) | Arabidopsis root microbial communities from the University of North Carolina, USA - plate scrape MF_Col_mMS (SPAdes) (version 3) | ecosystem: Host-associated > Plants > Roots > Endosphere... | reverse complement strand
CTGTCCCAGAGCCGCAGTCGGGGCCTCGGGCTGGAACGATAGGAAGGAGACGGCATGACCGATCGACTGAAGGGCGCCAAGCCCGATGAACACGACGAAGCCGGCGATCCGGCCCAGGCGTTCGATACGCTACGGTGGACGGTCGAAGATCTCGCTGGCGATCTCACGCGCGAAATGACGACGATTCGAAAGGGTGTGGAGGCTGCCTTCGAGAAATTCCGGCAGCCGATCGATTACGGTCCTGATCTTGGTCTCATCGTCCAGCAGCTCGCCGTTGTCGGGGAGCATCTCGAAGCGGTCGAAAAGACGCCGGCGCTAAGGAATGATCCCGATCACTATGCGCGTGCGCTCGAGAACGCCGCAGAGCGGGTTTCGGGCAATGCGGCGCGGATGATCGAAGCGCGAGGCCAGAGCCTCGAGCGCGTGTCGAGCGCGCTTGGGGGCTACGTCAGGAATGCCCGCCTGCGCCGGGATCAAAATTGGTGGGTATGTGGTGCGGGTGTCGCCGGCCTGCTCCTCGGCATGCTATCGACGCTATTCCTGCCGCGCGTGCTTCCCGGGTCGGTTGATCTGGCCGTTGCGTCGACAGTGATGAACGCTGATCGTTGGAACGCAGGCATCTCTTTAATGCAGTCGGCGAATGCCAGAGGATGGCGCAGCATTGTCGATGCGAGCAATCTTGTGAGCGCCAACCGGGAAGTGCTAACCGCGTGTACGGAGATGGCTGCTAAGGCAAGGAAAGATCAGCGCTGCACGATCACGGTGGCCGTGCCGGAGAAATAGAGCACGCGAACAAGTTCGGCGCGCTTAAGCTCTGCGCCTGAACCAGTCTACTTGAAGCCGCCACCACCGCATAGGCGGCTCCAGATCATATCCGCCGTTGTTGCCTATTCAGGCGGTTAGAAGGTTATGCGATAAACTCTTTAAAACGTGCCCTTAGAATTTGGTCCCGTTTCCGAATGCTGTAGGCGTCGTTGCTGGTACGGGCCATCAGCTCATATTCGGAAAGCGCTGAATCGCGCTCAGCGTCATGGAGTCCGCGATTGGCCACGCGGTCCTCCTCGAACTTAAGTAGGAAAGGCCGGACCTTAACCAAGAGCGATGGCTCGAGGTCGCGCACAAGCCAGTAGATCATGACGACTTGGGATTGTTGTTTCAACAACATGTCTTTCGCGAGGAAAATCCGCTCCAGTTTGTCGAGATGCTTCCTAACGCGCTTCGCCGACGCGCCGATATCCACATTTTCGGTGTCAGCTACGACCTCGTCCAACGCCTCGGCGAGCTCCGGAGCGATACCATCCGCTTCCTGCTCAAACCCCTCCGACACCAATGCATCAAGCTGACCTTTTTTGGTATCGACGATGCTACCGCGGTGTTCAAGAAGTAGGAGTTTCGCCGCTTCGTTCTTATCTTGGGAACGCGCGGTGCTAAAACTAATACGGCTAGTGAAGAAACTATGCGAAACAAGATCATTGACAATAACCGGCAACCGCCCACCCATGGCGCCCCGGAGTTCCGCGCCGGTAAGTGGTTTGCTGGAATTGAGGCGCACGAAAAGCTCGTTGATCTCTGATTCGTCGTCTGTGATGACACTCATGATCGTGAGCGAAGCGTTGTCAAATTTGCGGGCAATCCGCGGGTAATTAGCGCTCAGATCTGAATAGGAAAAGCCAGAAAGGCTCAGGTTGGGATCCTCTCGGTACAGAAAGCCTCTCGGAAGGGTCAGCTTGTCGTCGAAGAAGTCGAATATCGCTAGAAGCCGCTGCTTTCCATCTATGACGGCATACTTCTTTTTATTTGAATTCAATTCGCTATTCAGAAATGTGAAATCGGCGAAATATAGCTTCGGAATATCGAACCCGTTAATAATCGAGTCGATTAAGTACTGCTTCTGAGAATCACTCCACACATGCCCTTTGCGCTGGTAGGAAGGGTCAAGATCGATGTCGGACCGTTCGTCTCGCCACCAGGACAGGGTGCGGGGCTGCATTGATATGACTTGGAAACTCATCCGGCGGTCCTCCAGAATTCCTTACCGTTTTTAATTTCCCGGCCTAGACCATCCAGATCAGGGTAGATAACAGAATCCGTGACCCCCATATTAAACAAGGCCTTTGCAATCTCCCGTTTGGCCTCCTTCTCAATGATAAGTTTGTGCAAGAGCCCTTCCTGACCGGTTATCTTCTCTTCGTCCTCCATGGACTTAAAACTCGACCCGAAAAGGACAAACACGCCCCTCTGGGCGACTATCCTCCGGCTATTGTGAATGCCGAACATGGCAACAGGCAAACGGCCGGCATTTCGAACGGGATTGCTGGGAAGATAGGAATTCAGCAAATCGTCGTTTGCGGCCAGTATGCGATCGTTGTTTTCAATATTTTCGAATGCGACCTTGTTGAGAACAACGGGATCGATAATCCAAACCGCCGCATCTTTCTCTTCGCCAGGCCTTTCCCACAACGCAACTTCCAACGCGAAGAAAAGTGCGACGAAAGGATTTTCGGAGCAGTCCAGCAGGCGCGTTGGGATACCGTGATGCTGCATCATGAACAACAGTTCCATGGGATCTGCCGTCAAACCGCCTACGAAAGGCGGGGCCCTGTGCTGGAAAAGTGACATCAGGTCGTTTTCGAGGGTACGAAATCCCTCGGCCGTTTTCGTGGCGGCATGCCGGAAGAGGCTTGGCGTAAGCTTGTGGTTATGGCCATCTCGCACTCCTCTGTACCACAAAGGCTTGTTTTCACTCGCCTTCTCGGTGACGAAATTCGCAAATTGACTTAGGCTTTTTATGTTCGTCGTTGTCATGGGGCATTTCCGCTTCTGCCGATTACCGCGCCGTGGGGATAGTCACGAGTCTCGTGATACATAATTATGTAACCGGGCAGGGCGGTGGCTTGCCATCCCGCAGGCAGCGCCGCGATGACGTGCCTGATCGCCTCGCGGGCGGTTACTGGGCCCTTGATTTGTTGCAATGCTGCGCTGAAATCCGAATGAGGTTTACGGCTTCCAATTCCTCTACCTTCATAGCGGAAGGTATAGGGGAGTGCGTCCTTGAGCCGTGAAAGCGCTGCGGCGGCGGTTTCCCCTTGTTCAACCGCGAACGCTAGCGAGCGGTCGATGTCGATGGGGAACTGCGCGTCGAAGTTCTTCGGATCGACCCGCGTTGTGTCCCGCTCTCGCCCTGGATCATTCGACCCGAAGCCACTTCCGTTCCAGCCTATCAACTTGACGCCACCGTAGTGCCGGATCAAGTCCGCTTCCAAATCGACTGCAGTAAAGACGAAGATTCGCACCGCTTTGAAGGCAACCCGTGCCGGATCAAGGTCCACCCGATGCATGATTTTGCGTGCGTGCCGCGACAATCTCTTGTTCAGGCCCGCGTCGGCGTCTGTTTTGCCGATGTAGACCAGATTGCCGTCGAGGAACAACTGGTAAACGCCTTGTTCTTCCGGGATGTCGGCGACATTGGAAGCGCTAAGGGTCGAATAATCAAGTGTGTCGAGCACCTCGATAAGACGGGAAAGCAAGGCGCCGGGGAGGTCGAACTCAAACTCGACGTAACCTGTCATGCCGCGAATCCGACGACTTTTCGATCAAGATGCTCTTTCACGTTCTTTGCAATGACGTTCGCCAAATCGACAGGAACGGCGTTTCCGAGTTGCCGCATCGCCTCCGACCATGATCCATGCAGACGGAACTCATCGGGGAATGTCTGTAGTCGCGCACTCTCCCGTACGGTGAAGTACCGCACGCTGCCATCTGGTCTGAGAAGCATGTTCTCGCCACCGGGCACACCGTGCACGCCGGCTTTCAACGTCTTTGCTGGCTCGTCCAGGAGACTGCCCGTGTGACCCGGATAGGACCGAGCGCCAGGCTGGAAGCGGTGATTGTGGTACTCTGCGGATTTCCTTATGTCCCATTCCGGATCTGGTAAGTCCGCAAAGGCGTCGCGTGTTGTGCACCAAGGCAATCCCTCCGGTTTCCCAGGGAGACGGGACGCACGATCTTGGTGCCGGTCAGCAATCCGACGATCAGCTTTCCGCACCCGATGACGTTCCCAATATTCGCCATGTAGCTGATCCCATAGCAAAGCCTCCAGGGAATGGGTCTCTCGCGGAAAGGCCCACTTAATGTCCAAGTCCGACCGAAAGCCGACGAACACAACCCGTTCGCGCTTCTGTGGCACACCATGATTTGCGGCGTTCAAGACTCGGAAGACAACGCGATACTCAAGGCCTGAAAGCCGCGTGCGTCCGGTATGGTGGCGCTCAAGTCGTTGGAGATGACTTTCCCAATCCTCCCCAGGTCGCGCCACGATGTCCGGATAGGTCATCTGCAACACGATGTGCGAGAAATAGGTCGCGAAACTTTCCCGCGTCAGCCCCTTGACGTTCTCGAAGACGAAGGCCCGGGGCTTGGTTTCTCGCACGGCACGCACCGCTTCTGGCCACATGTCTCTGCGATCGGCGTGAGCGCGATGCTTGCCACCAAGAGAGAAGGGCTGGCACGGCGGCCCCCCTGTAACAAGATCAATTTTTCCCTCAAAGTGACGGAAATCAACGGCGCGCACGTCGCCTTCGGTGGGAGCCGGCCAGTCAGCGAGGGGCCCGACGCCAGCTTCCCGATTCTCACGAATGGTGTCACAGCACCAACGATCCCATTCAATAACGGCCTCCGGAATAAAGCCAGCGCGGCTCACGCCCATGCCCAGGCCACCCGCCCCAGCGAAAAGCTCGATAGCCTTCATCATTCCTCCACGAACCGCCTTAATTTGTTCTTCACTTGTTCACTATTCCGCAATTCGCGTTCTCAGACAACCAAAACTCTCCAGCCGAGCACTCGCAGTTGTTCATCGGAGCGGGCATCGCGCGCGACAGTACCGGCGGATTTGGGCTCCCAAAACTCCAGTCGTGATTTCGGCAGGCGAGCGAGCCGGCTACTTGGATCCGCGTGACGATGCCAAAAGCATCCATGAATGAAAATGACCTTGCGACGTTTTCCAAAGACAATATCAGGCCGACCGGGCAGGTGTTTTGCCTGTAGCCAATACCGAAAGCCCATGCGATGCAATATCAGGCGAACGATCAGTTCGGGTTTCGTGTCGTGGCCACGCACCAGCCCCATCCAAATACTACGCTTTTCTGGTGTGAGGCTGTCCGTCATGATCCTTCCATCTCGTCCGAACTCGTCTTGTCGCCGTGGCGATCGGGCCGCACGTGGAGGCGTTCCGTCTTAACGGCTTATCTCCTCACAACCGTGCGAGGGCTGCATGGGCTCGGCTTTGAGCATCGACGCTCGTCTTGCTGTGGCTACCTGCCTAGCTGTCGAATTGACCATTCGAAGCGATCCGCAACCGGACAGCAAGCTCGAGTTCAGGCGGGTTCAGATGGCAAAGCAGATCCACAGAATGACATCAGGCACGGACAAAAGATGGCCTAAGCGGTTGGAGGACCAAAGGAATTGCTCGTATTTCCCAGGTCTCGGGGGCAGGTCCTGCGGCATATCGGTGCCGATCTGGAAAAGGCTATCGAAGCTCGCCCACCATAACCTCTAATGGCCGATGGTGGGAACGCTCAAGCTGATGTATTGGCGTGGTTTCCGACGACGTTAGCCGATGAGACATGGAAAAATCCGACTGGATGATAATGTCATAGCGGCTATAGCATTGTTAAAATGAGATATTTATGATCGGGTTATTGCCTGCAATCACGCTATAATCTAACCCTTTACTTACATACTGGCGTTAAGTGGTGGGGGGCTTTCGCTATGACTTGGATTCAAAAACTATCTTTAGCATTTCCGTGGCTATTTGCTCTCTTCCGCAAGATAGGACTGGATTTTGAAGCACGAGACAGGTCCCGTTATCGCGTTTTGCCGGACAGCACGTGCGTGGAGTTCAAAACAATACGCGGTGAATGGGTTCCGTTGGCGTGGCGCCCAACTTACGGGGACGCACTTTTGATCCTGAATCTCATTGTCAGCCGGTTTGACGACAACCAACGTCCGACTCCGAGGACCTTCGACAGGTGGTATGAAGAGTATCAAGCAAATTGGTACCGAGCGATGAGCCATCCTGGTGCTCAAGAAGCGGCAGAAAAGCTGATGTCAAGCATCGCAGATTTCCTAACCCCACCCGGCGGCACACCTCCCACCAACGAAGAGCTTCTGAGGGGGATAAAAAGGGTCGAGGAAGAGAACGCAATTGAACGTGCCCGAGCAGCGGCTGAGTCCAAGTCACAGTAATTCCTATTCCATTGAACATTAAAGAAGCAGAGAGGGTCCATGCGGAAAGCTTTTGCCATTAGACAGATAATTGCGAGATCGTTCTATCTATTACCTTTCCTGATCGCGATGATCACAATCCCGGCCCCGTTCAAGGTGCTGGTTGTGTGTTTGCTTATCCTCAAGATCAAAATGCCCAGCGAGACCGAGCAATCGGAGATACTCAGTCTCGTCAACTACACCGCTTTCAATATGAAAAAGTCGGATGGGTTGATCGCCGACAAATGGTACGGATCCCTGAAGAGGGCCTATTTACTTGACGAGGGCGGCATTGATCCCACCGAGTCCGAACTGGGGCCGGTCAAGATCAAAGTCGACATCGTCTTCGACACCATTGAAATGCTGCTCGTTATCACTTTTATCTTCGTATCGCTATGGATGGCATTGCGGTGATGCCCGCCTGCGACGCCAAGTGAAGGCGAACAGCGGATCAACTGGTACCGGATAAAAGAATTGAGAGTGTATAGACTGGACGCAAAAACTGGGGCAAGGCAGCAGCCGATACAGGACGCGAACGGAAACTTCGTCCTGGGTGACCCCAAGCTGGGTGATCAGAAGCATACCGTAGCAAACCAAGTATACGTAAAGACAGAGCAAGAAATGGTCGATCTGATTCGACATGGGTTCTCTGTCCGTGTTCAGACCGCTACCCGGACCTCTTTGGTAAGGCGAAACATCTTCATTGATGGGGCTAGAGTAAGCTGATGGCAGTGTTCTGTGGTACGAGCCAATGAGCAACGAGAACTCTTCCGTTCATCGCATTGCCGAGAAGTGGGGGTTTGGAATGGCGCCCCCAAAAGCAGATACTCACCGGGCACGGATGGTGGCGTGCGCTCTAACCTTAGATCTACTAGGGTTACACAGCCGGCCCGAGGCAACGAATGAATCGCTTGACGCCCTGAGCGTGGTCAAAGGTCTTTTCACCCGGATCGTCCGGGAGGACCAATGGGATTGGTTCACGGTCAGCAGGCAACTTGGGTACCCGTCTAGGAGGATCTCGGGCGTCATCTCGCAGGCGGTAGGGTCGCTTCGCTCAGCGTTAGTCAAGGGAGACATTGAAGGGTTTGACGTGATCCGCAATCAGCTAATGCGCCTACCGGTTCGTCGTTGCCTCTCAATTTTCTTAGGTCGTCTGACGATCGCTAACGTGGACGGCGTCGGTTGGGTTTACGTCCTTTCGAGCCGCGAACTTCCAGATCTCTTAAAGATCGGGATGACCACTCGCACCGTCGAACAGCGTTCCCAAGAAATAAACTCGGCGACGGGGGTCGCAATTCCGCTTTGGGGTTCGGCGGTGTTGGCGCGTTGTCGATCCGCATAGGTCGGAACGTCTTGTCCACGCCTCACTGGCGGACCATCGACTGCGGGGCGATCGCGAGTTTTTCCGCATCGCGTTCGGTCTGGCTGCGGCTAGGGTAGAAGATGTACTGGTTGCTAACGACCTGCTTAAACGGACACTCGACAACCTAGTGGAACCTTAGGCGCTTTGGAGGACGCTGGGGAGCAAACTTCCGCGAAACGCCCTAGCGCTTCCGTCGTCAGAGTACTGATTATTTGAGTGCACGCCTTGCTAGAGCCATTGCCGCGCGACAAGTACCTATAAGGCGTGCACTTTAAGAAGCTCAGGCGGGCAGAACTTGTGTGTCTATTTCCGTTCGGCCACGATGCTGTCTTGGAGGCAATTTTAACTCGTATCGGACTAAGTCCCCGATAATCGGGAAGATGTCATTATGCTTTGCTCCGAAGTGCATTAGCTCCGTGGAACTGTCATATCCTCCGATATCACGGTTTCCAGTGCCCTCTGGGGGAAGATACGCGGAGATACCAGGAAAGCGCTCCTCCCGTTCGGCAGGCTGATAGTCGTAGCACCGCCAAATGGGATTACCGTGATGGAGGTTCAGTTCCGGGATGCTTTCCAACAAGATATCCAGATGTTCTTCATCGTCTTGAGCGAACGCAAAATCGTGGACCAATTTTGCCAACGCCTTCAATACCACTGGCTGGGCGGCGACGGTTGTAGCCCTTGCATCCCGCTGACCATATCCAGGAATCTGGGCGACTTTTCTCCAGAACTCGGTAGCGACGGGAGCACGTCCACCGACCACTGGCGGAGTTGCCGATCGGACATTTGTTTTGTTTAAGAATAGAATGGCATTCACGGCCACCAAATCCTTCAAAGCCATTTCGCCCTCATCACGCGAAGCGACGTCCTTGGGTACAACCTTGAGCTTGAGTTCGCCTATCAGCACGTTTTTTATGTACTGGTTGACCGGATTGCTTTCATCAAAGTCAAACGCAAGGCTGCTCTCGACTGACCTGCCAAGGTTATTTAGGACAAAGAAAAGTTGCCGCTCTTCTTCTGAGCCCAGTTCTAGATGAAGGGAAATTTCGAAGCCGCTCCGTAACGAATTACGGTGAACTTCACCCCAGATCTGGCGCTCTTCTGGAAGGACATCGATACGACCGTTTGCTGGCACAAAAAGCGCGGTACCTGTCCTTCTTCCGACGGGATAGCGACCGGTCTCAATTACCGATTTGAGCCACTTCAGCATGATATCCCGGCCTTCGCGACGATGCTGGCCGTCAATGACTCGAAAAATCTCTATATCGTCCACAAACAAGTGTGGTGAACCGTCCTTAAGGTCGATCTTCGCTTCCTTTCTCGGCTGGAGGTTCGCTACGATGGGAGATACCCCGTAGTAGCTTTCGACTCCCACCTCTTCGCGAATGCTCTTTAGCGCATCAGAAACAGGGCCTGGGGACACCCTGACAGATGCAAGCTCTGCCTTAAGCATGTATAACGCAAGGCCCTGAGCGTGCGCCGGATTGATGGGGCGCTGAGACGGTGTGTCGCCAAAATCAGCCCCAAGAGATATGCCCGCTTGGTTGGGCACTATCGACCGCGCGATGAACTCCTCAACCGGGATGGTAAGGCAGAGAGTCTGTCGACCGAACGCGTTGTTGACAAGGACGGGATACGCTTTGCGGCCCACATTGCCGAGGTTACCTATTTCAATCTTGCCACTGAATGTGCTATTCATAATAATTCTCCTTGCGGGAACCGGGGTCGCCAGAGACGGAACTTGGCGGTTTGGCCTTAAGCGACCCCAATTGTTTACGCGTAGTTAGAGTTGCGGATTTCACGCAAAAGATCAGCGGTGATCTTTGCCGGGCCAGTCAACGTGTCAGCATCATTTGCTGGCAATACGTGACGGATGCGGAAGTTTCCCTCGATCGCGCAATAAGCGATCGGCTCTGCCTGGCTTTCATTCTGGTTCATTTCTTGTCTCCTAGTTGTCCGGAAAACGGGGCTTTCGGCGGTTTGGCTTTCCGGTCGGGCGACAGCTTCTTGCTGACAATTCTTAACCTAGCTCGTCTTGCAGGTCGTGTCAACAACCTGGATTTCAGAATCAAATCCTGGAACTTCAAAAATGGCAAAATTGGCTATCCAGGATTAGAAGATTTGATTTCCAGGCGCAATTGCACGGCATTTCCAGGCTATTCGATAAGTTTGGCACCCCTCAACATTTTTTTGGTCGGGGATTCAATTTTTCTCAAGCAGCCGCCATCAATTTGTTCGTGTGATGTTCCGTCTCATCTAGGGCTACCATTTCTGTCAAAAACGCCAGCAGCGGATCGCGCGGGGAATATATGCGTTGTGTCGAATTGTTTACCGGTTGCGGGGGGCTCGCAATGGGTTGTCCCAAGCGGGATTTAAATCACTTCGTCTGCCGGAGTGGGACCGACACGCTGTAGCCAATGTCGAGCACAATAAGCGCAACGGGGCTTTGTATGTGCGCGATTGGCCGATTTACTGCGAGGATGTACGGCATGTGGATTGGTCACCCTATAGTGGTCCCGACCTAGTCGCGGGAGGACCTCCGTGTCAGCCATTTTCTGTCGGGGGCCGTCATCGAGGGAATGAAGACGAACGTGATATGTGGCCGGAAGCAGTGCGCGTGGTGCGAGAAACGCAACCGTTGGCTTTTGTTTTCGAGAATGTTCGCGGCCTCAAACGCGCAGCTTTTTTTGACTATCTTCGCTGGGTAACTCTCTCGCTTTCTTGTCCCAACACTGTGCGACGACCAGGGGAAGATGCGCAAGCACATCTTCAAAGACTCGAGGTCACAAAAGACGACGCGACTTACGACGTCGAAGTCCACAGCGTGAACGCTGCGGACTACGGGGCGGCTCAAAAGCGCCACCGTGTGATCATCATCGGTATTCGTCGAGACGCCGGTATTTTTTTGCCACGGTTGTCTCCGACACATTCGCGCGAGCGCTTGCTTTGGGACCAGTGGATTTCTCGGGAGTATTGGAAGCGACATGGGCTCGATGTGACGAAGTTTCGGCCAAGCTCGATAGACGAAGTTACAATTGGCAAGATCAGAGCAGAACGTCGGATCCCTGCGGGGTTGCCGTGGCTGACTATTCGAGATGCCGTTGGCGATTCAGGTGACCCAAGATTGACCCAGGTCCCAATTGCAAACCATACATTTCAGCCCGGCGCGCGATCCTATCCGCGCCATACTGGAAGCTCGCTCGATATGCCCGCGAAGGCCCTGAAGGCCGGGGTGCATGGAGTACCGGGTGGTGAGAATATGATGTGTCTGCCGGATGGCACTGTGCGCTATTTTACAGTGCGTGAGGCCGCGCGTTTACAAGGGCTGCCAGACGAGTACGAGTTCATCGGTGCATGGTCGGAGAATATGAGGTAGTGCGGCAATGCTGTGCCAGTTGCATTGGCTTTCGCTGTGGCTAGAGAAATGTCCTAAATCATTAGCTCCGCGAAGAAAGGTAGGCCGGGACTTGCAGCCTAAGGGCAAGGAAAGCGCGACAATTCGTCATTGTTGAAGAAATTCGGGAAGCAATAAAGGAAACTGAGGACCTTGCCGGTCAACTGACCAAGCCGGCGTCGAAGCGGACGCGCCAACTTTTGGACGGTTTGCGGGGTGATTTCGACCGCGCTGCCGCGCCTCTCGATCCGGTGAAGGAGCCGCTTGGCTGGTTTGACCCCGTCGACCCGAATTCAGCAGGTCGGCTTGTTGCTGCAGCTTTAAGGCGAACGGCTGTACGGGAGGTTGGCTGACCACCGGAAAAGGATTAGAACAGTCCAAGCCTATGCTGAACAAGGTGGCTTAGAAATGTAGGCGACTTGTCACGGCTACCAAGGCGCAAATGTTTGCGGAGCGACATCTTGTCAGCTTATTTCAACCCGTGTGGAATAGAGAGACAGGATTTGCTGGGGAATCAGCAAACACGATGGCACAGAAGGCAGAAACAATTTTAGATCTCCTTGGGATGTCCTTCACCCGGGGCGATCATGGGCGATAGCCGAGAAACTTGAGGATTTGACCGTTAGATCGAATAATTCTCGATACCAAAATGCATCTGCAGTCAGTGGCTATCTACAAGGACCGGGAGCGCAGGATCCCCGCCCGGTTCTTGACGATGAAGTAGAAATTAGAAGATTTGCCCGGCGAAAACGGCGATGGCGCGGTCACCTGAAGTAAGTCCCGAACGCAGCCGCCAAATGTCCTTGGTGCGGTCGCGCGACTCCAAGCCAGAGCTGATAGTGAGGCGATTGGCGCATGAACTTGGATATCGCTTTCGTCTTCATCGTCGAGATCTCCCTGGAACGCCAGACCTATCGTTCCCTTCACGCAAGAAGATTATTTTCGTACACGGCTGTTTTTGGCATCGACATGGCGAAGTGAGCTGTTGGCGTTCACGCCTACCAAAATCCAGACAGGACTTTTGGGAAGCTAAGTTGGCCGGCAATGTCACGCGTGACGAAAAGGTCGTTCAGGCCCTACGCGCCGCCGGTTGGGATGTGCTTACGGTGTGGGAATGCGAAACAGTGCCGAGAAAACGTGAATTGCTAAAAAAGACACTAAGCTGTTTCCTGCAATAAATTCGGCGAGGCGTGGGTTGCTTGTCCTGGCTTGGGACGTCTGGTGCACATACATGACCCTCTCCCTAGTTAAATCAGAACTTAGGTGTGATAATTCTCCTGTCGATGACTATGTCCTTTATCGCCAGCAGCGAGCTGAAGGCTAACCGCAGCGCGTCCACGATCTCCTTGACCAATGACTTAGCACGCTGCAATGTCCCGCAACCTAAACGTTGGAGGGATGAAAGTGCATCTAGTTAGTGCATGTACTATGAAGTATTTTCAGGACGTGGCGATCGGCGAACTGTGTCAAGTGCGCCTCGGCGGTAACGGTAACGGTTGGGTGGTGCCCCTTCAAAGGGACGGGGCGAAAACCCTCGTAGCGATTTTGAAGATCGGTGATGAGGTTCGCCCGATGATCCACGAAATGAATGGTTTTCGTGGCGAGTGCCTATCGTTTGGAAGCGATTGGCAAATTGAAACAGACTTATCCGAAGTTGAGACGAAAAAGGGTCTACATAGGGAGACAGCCGGCTCCATCCACCTTCATTCCACTGGTACGACTATGTACCTTTCTCCGTTCATGACTGAGGTCTTAGACGAGGGATACCCGATCGACCTGCCGTCACTCGAGCACGGCAAGGTGCCGCATGATGCCATCGCCGTACTTCGATGGAAGTTATGGGCTAATGAAGCGTCTAGACTGAAGCCGGGAGCCAGCCCGCTGATCGAGTTCTCGGGGCATTGAGCACTACACCACCGAGCCTGATCGGCCGCAAGGAAGCGGCCGATTTAACGCATACATCACCCGGGATGTCATGGCACTCGGCCGCTTTGATCGTCACATTTGCCGGAAGGTGACATGACAAGCCGCCGGTCTTTTCAAAATTTCAGATTCGCAGACGGGAAGTAGGCGCCAGCCGCCGGCTTCTTGTCGTCACAAGGCGCTCCGTCGATAAGAGCGCCGCCATTGTCGAAAAATATGTCCGCCTCGTGATCGCCCCACGCGATGAGTGCTTCTGGGGTCATTCCGGAGAAGTCCGCGTCCGGCCCGTGTGTCGGCCGATGCTCGGTCACTCCGTCCCACCAGAATATCTTCGGCGGCGGATCTCCTCCGTCAGGCTCGGGTCCGGCGACGATGAGATAGAGGTTTCCTATGCGGGTAAGATCGCGAATGCCACGTCCGGCTGTCCCTGGCCCATCGGATAGATCCAAGGTCACGGTCCGCGTGATTTTTGCCGGCCCAACACCGTCATCGATCAGCTGCTGCGGGTTTGCGACCTCGAGCAGAATAGCCTTGTCACCTGGCATGGTTTCCGGGGCGCGCAAACCGACAAGCAGGTGGGCGTCTGGCGTGTCAGCCATTCCCTCGATGTTGAGTTGAGAAAGTATCCGCGGTTCAGAACGCCCAAGGGCCGCCGCTATATCAGCGCGCAGGTTACGGTAGACCCTTCCGGTGTTAGACAAGGAGCCGTCCGGGTTTATCGATGTCGCAAACAACACCTTTCGCTTCTTTTTGTCCTCTCCGTCGCTGTTGACCGAATGCGAGGTCAGCCAGAAGATGGTATTGCCGATACGGGCAGCCGCCTCGATATCCGAAACATCACTGGTCTGGAATCTGGCAGCCGGTACAGGCTGCCCGCGGTCAAAGAGAAGAATCTGGTCGTAGTCGTCACTAGCAACAGCAAAGCGGTTGGACGTTGTAACCGCCGCGGCTGACGCTTCGCAAAAGCCCTCATATTGCCCGTTTGTCCCCGTGGCCCAGGACGAAGACGTCGTTGACGCCATGAAGGCCGCGACGACCAGGAGAGCCCGTTTGGAGCGGGATTGTCGCTTGATAAACTTCAACCGCATTGGGAACCTCCACGATCAGCATCTAGGGCCAGGTTTGTTGTGTGTTCAAAAATGCGCGCCGCATGAAGGCGACGGGCCGCACCCACCGTCCGGTGGGATCTGGTCCGTTCGTGTCTCCAGACGGGAAATAGTCACTGTGATTGTAGTTTTCGTCGTCGGGGATCTGCCAGGGCGGGATCGTCGCGCCGACTGCCCGGGACGGACCGTCATAACCAAGAGCGGGTGTAAAAGGTTGATGATCGGCATGAAGAAGGTCCGCGATCGGATCACCGATTGGATAGGCAAGCTTGAGGACCAGGTCGCGGCGCGAAGCGAGCACGGATACTTTTATGCTGTTCTTGAACGCCCCGGCATATTCGCGTACCAGACAGTCGTCATTGATTGCGCCGGCCGTCAGGCAAACGGACCTGGTGCTGCTGCGCATGACCTGCGTGGCTTCAAGGACAAGCCGGGCGCCGAGGCTGTGGGAAACGAAGGAGAGACTGGCCGCGACCGTCAGTTTGCGGTCGCAAAAGCGCGCGAGGCGCCTTCCGCAGTCCATCGCGGTACTGCCTTCGAATGGATAATTCAGAACGGGCAACCAGGAATCGCCCGGCCATAGCACGCCGATGAAGACGGCTTGAGACGGCAATCCCAGTGCCGCCTCCAGGCGTTGGTATGCACGAACGCCTTGAGCGCGGGACACATTGAATCCGTGGACAGCGAACAGGACATCGCGGCGCGCCAGGCGGCTAAGAAAACTTGCCTCAGATAAGACCGCGAGGTTTCCGGCGCCATCTGTTTGAAGAAGTGACGGCTCAGTTGTTCCCCCGCCCACGGCCCGCTCTCGAAAGTTCACAAAGACCGTCATGTCTCAACCTTTCACGGATTTCATGGCAGAAACGGCCGTGCTGAGTGCCGAGCTGAGGTCCTTGGCAATTGGCGCGAGCGGTATGGAAAGGACGCCGAGAAAAATCGCGACCGCGACATCACTGCCGCCGATTGCCTCCCCTTTGACCACCCTCATTCCTGCAATAGCGAGGATGACTGCAAAGCCTGCGGCAATCGTTTTGGCCATGTTTCTGTATTGCTGGTCGGCGCGTTCGAAGCCAGCATCCAACCGCGCGTCGATGATAGCGTCAAATCGGCCGAGGAGATTAAGCTCGTCTTCCGTCAGCGACGATCCGGTATCAATTTTCTGGGCGACCGTGGTCAAGGCAGCGGCATCGATTCCGGGTATCCGCGAAGCCAACTGTGCTGCCGTGGACGGCGTCACGCCCAGACGTATGAGCGACTTTGCCGCAGCTTTTTGGTCCGCTTTTGCAACGCCGTTGATCCAGTTGCCTCGCAGCGTGGCAAGTGGGTCGTCGGCATCGATCAGTTCCAGAGCCGCCATGAATGGCGCGACAGCCGCGCGTATGAATCGAAATCCGACATTGGAGACACCGCCGCGATAGACCTTCGTCGCATCGACGAGGCCAAACGACGCTGTTCCCAGCGCGCTGACAGCGGCCACAATGTTCCCGAAGGTCCCAAGGCTGCCGTCGAGGTCAAATGCCATATACCCCTCCAAAATAGGTTTGACGCCCGAGTGACTTAAAACTTTTCGCCTAGGCAGAGGAGGGCTCAATGATGAACCCTCGGCCACCTCCCATGCTGTAATAGACTGAAATAGAGGTACAGAAAATACGACTGCGTCGGGCCTATAATTCAGCGGCGGCGCAGGTAGATAAGTCAAAATATAGTACGACATTCCTCATCACTATCATTCGCCTATAGGTTTTATTTGACAAGCACTTTTTTTAAAGCTTCAATGCCGTATAGTTTCGGCCATGAATCCTATTTCGTCTCGATTAATCCTATTAAACCTGAGAGCGTCCATCTCCGCATGCAATAGATCGCTGAAAATACTTCGGGCGATTGAGGGCTGGGTGTTGAGATCATTGTAGTTGAGCGGCACGGCTGCGCCTCATGGCAGCTCCGCTGCGATCGCGTTGGCCATGCGAGCCTCATTGATGCTTGGAGGAAATGAACGGCCGTGAGTAACGTTTTCAAGGACTCTTCCGCGCCCTACGTTCTTGTCCTTCTTCTCAGTCTTGTCGGTTGGATGTTCAATTCGGCAATCGAGAACGCGTCGAAGCTGCGCGTCGTGCAATATCGGATCGAAAGCGGCACGGACGCAGGAGTGGCCACCAAGACCCTTTTCCTGATGAACAGATCAATCAGTGGCGCAGTCAGCATTGGAAGCTTCACGTTCGAATGTATCCCTCCAGACGGCCAAAAGGACTGCCTTGTGAAACTGCCCCGCGCCAATGTTGAAGCGCAGTTTTTGAAGGTCGGTAACGTCGTACTTGCATCAAACCCGCAGTTGGCGGGAGACAACGAAATTGCTTTTCCTGCTCTCATCCCACCGCGGAGCGAAGTGGCATACCGTATCGGATTTAGCGATGCGAATGCCGTCGTGAGACTCCGATACAATGTCGATTACGATCCGATCAAGAATACGCAATCGGACTTGGAAATCATTCTCTCCGAAGACCGAAAGATCGATTGGTCGAATTGGAACGACATATCGGAACACATCCTCGCCTTTGCGCTCGGCAACTACATCACATTGCTATTTTGCGGCATTGCCGTCCTGACGGCCCTGATTGGAGCATGGCTCATCGTCGAGCTTGCTAAGGCTTGCGCCTCGATCTGGCGTGGCAAGGAGGTTAAGGCCGTATTCAAGGTCACAGCTGGAGAAACGGTACATGAGGTCACTGTCGAGCAATTATGAGTTTGGGTTTCTCCTTACCGCTGCATGCCTGGTTGCGAGTTCCGTGGGCGCGGCGGATCCAACCCCAATGAAGGTCACGATCATGACGCGCTCGACACCAGCGACTGGTGGTCAAGCGGTCGTTGCGCGCGTCTGGCACAGCATCGATGGCGGGCCCTGGTCGGAAATTACTAATGGCAGCCGTCCGCAACGCGGTGTTATCGTCGTGACTGAACCTAAGTGCGATATCTCCGTTTCTTACAATGCATCTGCCATGTGGTTCACGCATACGCGCGATATTCAGACCACGGCCACCTGCAACGAGCCGGAGGTGGTGTTTAACGATTTTGTGCCCACCGAGACTGCGTCGGCAATCGATCCCGATCGTTTGACCAATCCTGATGCATGGAAAAGCGCTCTTGGAGGTGATGCAATAGCCGCCAAAAAAAGCGAAGAGTTTGCTTCAAAGCTGAACGACGCGATCCTCAATGGAGACTTCGGCGTTGTCGCAATCGCAAGCAGCGAGCTCGCCGCGCAATTGCGAACTGCTGGAAAGGAGAAGGAGGCAGCGGTTTTCACGTCGCTATCCGTCGATTCCACCGTTCGCGGGATTGCGAAGGCTCGCAATTTGTCTCCTGGGGAGTGGGCCACACTTTCGTCCGATCAAAAAGGCGACATGGCACTCAGCCCAATGGGAAAGGTCCTCGTTCAAACCTATCAACTCGAGGATCTAGGTCTATCCGACAAGACCAGCAGCTTTGGGAAGACCAATTGGAAAACCATGCGCAGTCTTGAAGGGGGTGGAACGACGAAGGCGACTGACTGGCATCTACCCGTGACGGCTGTAGAAAAGTTCGACGGCGCCGCGTTTCGTTTTTGACAGCTGACGCGTCAGCAAAGTCATGCAGCGCTTTTGTAGAGCTGACGTAAATTACTTTCTTACTCCAATGCAAGAACACTCGGCTCAACCAAAAGTATTACGCGGACACAACCGTCTTGCAGTACCGATAAAGTTGTGTAACATAAGTCCGACTATATTTGTCGAGCATGAAAAAAACATTCCGCGCTCTGCCTAAGCGAGCGCGTCTTCGATTCCGATTTTTCAACAACTTTGGTTGCTGCGCTTGGCCGCGCCGAGTGCGGGGGCGTGCACGCTCGATATTTAGAGCCTTGGCCAGGTCGTTTGCTTCCTGCCCTCGGCAATTCTCTAACAGCTGGCGGTTGCCTGGGGGGAGGGGCATGACTGTAAAACTGAGCAATCTCGCGCGCGAATTCAGGGCCAAGGTGGAAACGCTTCTCGCAACCTGCGCCAATAAGATCCGAATGGTTCCGACCTTCACTTTGCGCACCCCAGCCGAGCAGGCGGTGTTCTGGCGCCAGTCACGGTCCATCGTCGAGATAAAAAAGGCGACCGACATACTCCATTCTGAAGGCGCAAATTATCTCGCCGACGTCCTCGACGGTGTCGGTACACGTAATGGCCCCAATGTGACAAACGCGCTTTCGGGCAACAGCTGGCAGGCTAGAAATCCCAAGGCCGGCGGCACGGACGAACGCAGCATTATCTTCGCCATCTTTCCCGGAAGCGGGGCAGGCCGTGGAATATCGGGCAGCGAGATAACGGCGCGCATTCAGCCGATCTTTGACAACTGGGGTGGGCTTGCACGACTGAAGTCCTATCAAGGGGTCTAGCCACACGTGTCGGGAGGTGGCCATGCAAAACGATTATCGATTTCATCTTTTGACTACATTTGCTGCCGCCAACGTGACGACCGCTGTTTTAGCCGATCGATGCTTCGCCGCTGATCCGCGGCTCGCCCCAAAGCAGACACTTACCGTCAACCCTGGGAGGGCGCTCCTATCGTTCTTGGCGTTCCTATCAGTCCTCTGGATAGTTACTAGTTGCTCGACGCAGCTGTCGCCAGCTTATGATCCCTCAATATACATTCCTCTTACTACTCTCAACGTGAAGGCCGAGACACTCTTCGCGTCGCTATCGGGAGGCGGAACTGCCAGCAATTTCCCGACTTACAAGGAAACTTATGACCAGCTTATTGGTGGCTTTTCCGCCGCGAGGATGGCGACGGCAACTCGCGAGGTTCCACCCTTGAGCCAGCGATTGTTCGGCAGTTCCCAGGTAAAGGCAGCTTGTGGCGACGACCCCTCAGATTGCGTCAACCCCACGCCCCATCACTTGGATCAGGTCACTGCCTTGCTGACTACGATGCGCGACACTCATCAGCAAGGCAAGCTCGCCGGCGAGTTGGTCAACGGGTTCAACGGTCGCGGCGGTTTTAAGAATAAGTACGAAAGCGAAATGAGCCGAGTCTTGGTGTTTGAGGCCGCGCTCCAGCGATAGGAGGTTTCCATGGTAATAGATTTCGATGTCGACGCCGCTGTCGCCGCCCTGATCGACGCTGTTCAGAAACAGGCCAAACAGGGCTGGAGCAAGATCTCCGGCTTGGTCACACAGCAATCGAAAATGATGGCGCAGCAGGCCGCTTGGATCGCCGAAAGCAGCGTCAAGGGCGCGCTGAAGGATGATCCTGTCTTACAACATATGTTCGCCGACTGGCTTGCGGACTCCCTGCGGAGCCTAGCAAAAGACGTGGCGGCGCTGTCGATCTTGACGGCCGAGAAGGTCTGGAACGCCGCAGCGAAGGTACTTTGGGGGGCAATCAACAAGGTTCTATCAAGTGCAAGCGCGGGCCTTCTGGTTCTCCCCGCACTTTAAGGCGGGTAATTCGCCGACCGCTTAGAAAAAGCAAATGGAGATTAGCATGGCAAAGACACCGATAGCCGCGCAGAGCGAGGCCGACTATTATCTTAGCATGGTGGCGTTGCAGGACATCTTGCCAATCAACGCGGGGCTAAGGTCCGCGCAAGAAGAGACCATGATCTCGCTACTTGGGTCTCCTCAAGTGCCTCTTACGACCCACGACCAGCCTGACAGGGCAAGCCCACTCGTAAAAGCGCTGAAGGTTACAAAAAAGCTTTCGGACAACATAAAGGCCACAGGCATCAGGCCGGCGATTACCAGCCTGAGTCAGGTGCTAGAGAAGGCAATTGCCAGGGAAGCCAAGGATGGCCACAACTTGAATGCGGTGCTCGACGACGCCGGCATGCTTGCGGTCCGCTATCGCAAGCCCACCAGTGGGCATCCATCGACGAAAATAAGCAATCACTCTTGGGGCACAGCAATCGACCTCAGGATAGTGGGTCACGATGCACCAGGGAGCACGCATCAGATGATCCCACGCTTTATCGCAGTGCTGCTGCCATTCTTCAATGAGGCAGGCTGGTATTCAGGAATCGCCTTTGCCGACACGATGCATTTCGAAGTGGCGGACAGCACGATTCACAAATGGGCGACTGAGGGAGCTCTGAAACCCTGACCGGGCTCGGGCGGTCACCCGAGCGGCAACTCCCGAGGAGGAAACAACAATGGCAGGTTTTCCTGGCTTCGATAGCTCAGCGTTTCCTGGGCTTGAGATTACGAGTTGGCTGAAGGCCAACACCAACCTTCACTGGTGCGGATTCTACCTCGGTCCCGCCCCCAGCCACCATGGCCATGACTGGATGGCTCACCGCACGGGGTTAGTAGAGCAAGGTTGGGGCATTGCCCCACTGTATGTGGGCCAGCAAGTAGTCGGAAAGGGCAGTAAGTTGTCCTCTGGTCCTCAGGGTAAGACTGACGGCAAACAGGCGGTTTCGCTGATGAAATCGGCTGGGTTTCCGGCCGGAACATTTATCTATCTAGACCTGGAAAACGGCCCACCGCTACAGCCTGTGCAGCGCGACTATCTCGGGGCGTGGGTGGATATGGTGGCCGGAGAAGGCTTCTGCCCGGGCGTCTATTGCTCGCATGGATTCGCCCAAGAAGTACATACCCTGCGTCCTGCGGCACGCGTCTGGGCCTTCAAAGTTTCCACCACAGGCACCCACGCGGTCCCAGGCAACAACTTCCCAGATTCCCATCCCTCAGGTTCAGGCTTTACAGGGTCATTTATCTGGCAGCTGGCGCAAAATGCTGTGATCGATGCCAAGTTGCCGCAAAAGCTCAAAGTTGACTTGGACACAGCACTAACACCGGATCCAGGCAGGTGAGGGACGGGCCGGGTTGCTGAAGCTATTCGACCTAGACGCCATTCGACGACCAAAGTTTGGTGGAGAAGACGGGCTGGGCGAGGCGGGTCGCCAGGAGGGAATGATGAGAGCCTTGCCGAGATATATCGGGGATATTGCCTGCCAACTACGCTTCTGGCTCTTTAACCGGCCGCCGCTTATTGAAACTCAATCCATAAGTCGATCCTTCATAGGTTTACCGTGCTGCGCCGGCACGCTTTCGTTGCTCGTGTTTGTTTCTGCGCTGGTTTCATCCTTGGCTCCGCTACACGCCCATACCGGAGCGCCCCGACATCGTTCATTGTAGAGGGGCGGGGCTGCGGCGCGGCAGAGGTGCGTAAAGTCTATCGTACCTCTCGGCCGCCAGAGGCTGGGAAAACTCCGACGACTGGAAGGACGCTCAACTGCAAGATGTAGCGACAATCGAGATCGCTGGACTCAGCCCCTATGGATTGCGCCGCGAAACTCAACAGACCCGTCATCCTCTACCTTGATTCGCGCCCCTTCCCCAGTTTCACCCCCTTATCAAAGATTGGCGACTCTCTTGCTTTCGACCTTGCCATCCATCGGGCCGAGGGCGCTTAAGCCGAGTCTTGGGACCGCGTCCTCGGCAAACCTTCCCTGACCGTGCGATTGGTCCCAATCGGCGTCGGACTTGCAGAAGAAGGACCAATCAAAAGCGGCCAGGAGGGAGGCTCGATTCAATCGCCGGCTCGACGAGGGCGACCCCGAAAGAACCGGTCAAGCTCCACGCCGACAAGGGACACGACTTCGATCGGCGCCGCCTGCCGCTTGAAGCATCATCCCGCGCATTGCCCGACGCGGCATCGAACGAAGCAAACATTTTAGCAGTGGCTCTCTGGCTTGTCCCAAACCGCATGCGAACCAGCTTCCTTGATGTCGTCACCTATTCATTACGCCCTTCGAACGGCGGCTTCCCGAGAGAGTTCTTCCGCGATGTGGGCTCGGCGGCGGCTGAAGAACGCTATCCATTCGATAGTGTCGGGGCTCGCATCATCCGGCGGCCAGTAACCGGGCAATATGTAGCCTGCTTTCCCGGCTCTCATCGTCCTAACGCCCAAGGCTTCAAACGATGGGATTCCGTGATGACGCAACCAAATGCGCCATTGTTCGACCTGAACCACCTTCGTTGCTGCGACGAAAACGAGCGGGATGGCTCGCCGCGTCTCGACGCGCGGCGCGGCGTCCTCGCGCGGGTTAGGTTTGTGTATTTTTTCTTTCTCTGGGTTTGGTGGACATATTTGTCCCCCTTCACCGGACACATCTGACCGCCTTGCCGGCCGGATTTGACCGCCTTCATTCGGGTAAAGGGTGACAATCTTGTCCGTCTTTTCGCGGGCGTCTGATGCGTGTAAAATCGAAACCGTTGAGGGACGATATTCCGTGTTGTGCCCGATGCCACTTCCGCGCCGGACCTCGAGCCATCCTTTGATCTCAAGTTCCCGGACCGCGCGCTGAATGGTCTTAACGCTCTTGCCGGTCGCGTCGGCAATCGTTTGATAGGACGGCCACGCCTTTTCGGTGTGGCCGTTCAAATGTGTGGTGACGATGTAGAGCGCCACTGATCGCGCACTGTCGTTTAAATCCCCGTCGCAGCTCAACTGCTGAAGCCATTGCAGCTTCACCTCCCGAAACGGCCGCATCCCTCTCATGTGCGCCTCCCGACGTACGGCCAACGCGTGGTACATAACGGGCGAGGCTCGGACCTATTTGGTCGCTTATTGCGCCGACCTGTCGCCACCGAATATCTGAGAGGTTGTGCAGTAGGGTTTGACAAGGTTGCCATAAGTAGTTGATTTGCTGGAGACGGTTTGACCTCATTTTTAAAGTAAGCCATCGAAGTCGCGACAATAAATGCGGATTGAAAATCCGCGTGTCGCTGGTTCGATTCCGGCTCTGGGCACCATTTTTTAACTGCTCGTTTTTTCAAAGATCGCCTCTTAGTTCCACGTATCGCACCGATCCACCAACCCGCACGTGAAACCTTTTTCGCGCAGCCACGCAGCCACGCAGGCCGCGAAGGCGGCTTTACGCCGCAGGACGCTTGAGCGCCTCGTTCGCCCTCAGTTGGCCCAGCCCGGTCAGTAACCGCACGACAACGCGTTTGTCGGTCTGAAGCCATGTGCACAGGCGGGATTCACGGAATACCGCGGTTGATACTGAAAATCTCCGCGATTTGAACTTTGCGGAGTTGTTGTGCAGGCCGAAGCAAACGCGGCGAGCCCTATCAGCATAAGCATCCGAAGTCTGCGCATGGGTTTCTCCCTGCGGTGGGTGAACTCGTGTCGAGAAACAATCTATCACCGCCATCTGGCGCATGCGAACGAACAGTTGACGGCGAAATTGGCTTTGTGTGGCGCCAGTGGAGCGGTACCTTGCACGGCGTGAATACGCCCCTTGACGCTGTCGCAAAATGAGAACAAAATAGGAACATTCCTATGGAGGTTCTCATGACCCATACTGAACAGGTTATCGCGAATGCCCTTGCTGCCGTCGCCGCAAGCCGGGCGGAGCGGGAGCGCGATGCCGAGCGCCGCAAACGCGTTTTCGGCCAGATCGATATCGGCCGCCCTCTGCCTGTAATCAAAGGCCAGCAACTCAGCCTTGACCTTCACTGATGACGACGTGATTGAGACGATCGCCACCGTGCTGAAGGACGTCCGGTGCCAATCGGTATCTTGCGATGGCATTGCGTGGCCGGAACTCGTTTGCCGCCGGCCCAAATGAGTTGGTCCGCACCGGCTCCTCCCGCGAAATTCGACGACAGGGTGCCTCCCGTGACTGCGGCCCAGTCGTCACCGTCGCCCATATTGACGGGACTCGTGATCTGCCCGCCCTCTATGTAGAACGTTTCCCAGCCCCGACCCATGTCGATATTGCCGTTGACCGCTCCTGGATCGCTGAAACCGAGATTGACATATCAGTCGTCGCCCAGGCCCGTCGTCGCTGACCTGGCCTGATAGCGAACGCTCACCGCCGATGGCTTGCTGGCCGCCAACTGAGACAGGTCATCAACTTCCGCCGTTACCGTCGCCCGGCTCACGTGCTGAGGCGTGGTGGCAGGCACGGCCCAAAGCAGATCTTTCTCAGTCAGCCGATGTGGCGGTGAAGACAGCCAACTGGGCGTCGAAGGCACGCTTGAAGGCCGGCCGCGCTTTGCCGCGGGCGACATAGGCGGAAAGGTTCGGGTATTCGTCCAGCATGCCCAATCCTTCCAATCTGCGCAGTACCGTCACCATGAGGATGTCGGCGGCACTGAAGTTCCCGTCGAGCCAGTCGGCATCGCCAAGCCGATCGGAAAGTTCGCTCAGTCGCTTGCGAACGCGTTTGTCAATCATAAGCAGGCGCTGCTCGTACCAGGGCTGGGCGCCCTCCAGGAACCTGGCAACTTCTCTATCGACGATCGGCGGCTCTATCGTGTTCAGTGCGGCAAACATCCATGCGATCGCGCGTGCCCGGCCATTTGTATCCTCAGGCAGCAGGCCCGCATGGCGCTCCGCGATATGCAGCACGATCGCCCCCGACTCAAACAGGGCGAGATCGCCCTCTTCATAGGTCGGAATCTGCCCGAAAGGTTGAACCGCGAGATGCGCGGGTTCCTTCATCGCTTTGAACGAAAGAAGACGAACGTCGTAAGGCTGGCCCACTTCTTCGAGCGCCCAGCGAACGCGCATGTCGCGCGCCAAACCCCGGCCGCGATCGGGCGACCGTTCAAAGGCGGTAATGGTGATGGCCATTGTTGTTCTCCATAGCGTGTCTGTCTTGAAGACGACTGGCTGAACGAGATTCTGACACCCAATGTTCAGGATAGTCCTCGCGGTTGTTCAAATAGTCAGGAAGGATTCCTGCTGGCGCGAGGGGGCAGCTTTCGACTTATGCTGGCCGTTTCTTCCGCACAGGTCGCAAACGCCCACATCGCGAAGGGTGCGTTGCCTGCTTCGACTAAGCCATCCTTCGCAGCACATCGAGCAGCGTCTGGGCGTCATCATTGGCGCCGATCCGCCGGAGGCCGTCGTCCGCAAGCGTAGCGATCGCCTCGAGCGCTTCGTGCTCGCTCCAGCCCGCATCGACCGATGCCGCGACGAGATCGCGGAACGCGAACTGCAGCGCGTCCTGGCAGCGGATGTCCCGGTCGGGGTCATCAGTGGCGACGAAGGGTTTGTAGATGTCTCTCATCTCGCTCTCCGCGAATGTGCCGACGAGGCAGAGTAGTCGAAATGTGTTTAAGGAAATGCTTAAGAATTTGCCAATCTTCAGGGGTGAAATGCCGATGCGATGGGCGGGGAGTGTTGCGGCGCGTAGCGGTCTCCCGCAACGGTAACAAAATGGTCCTCAGAAGGTTAAATCTCGGACGGCCGCCGTTCTCAATTCTATTGCGGAATGATAATACTGTCAGCGCAAACGGAGGGGGATACTCTATGCCACGCATATCGCAGCTATACTTCAGGACGGCAGTCATATTTCTGATTATCGGCATCCTCATGGGGCTGAACATGGCGATCTCGCAGGATCACAGCGTGATCGGCGCCCATGCGCACTGTAATCTCTTGGGTTGGGTGACCATGGCGATCTTTGGCGGCTACCACGCCCTCAATCCCCAGAAGGCCGAGAAGCGTCTCGCGATGATCCAGTATTACGTCTACACGGCAGGCATCGCGCTCATGGTGCCGGCGCTCTATCTCATGCTTCAGGGCAATACGGCCATGGAGCCGATCGTCGCTCTCGCGTCGGTCATCACCTTCGTCGGCGTCTTGCTGTTCGCTTTCATCATCTTCTCCAGCGAAAAGGTGGTACTCACACCGCCGGCGCCGTCATATCGCTGATCTGTCCAATGCAGCGTCTGGGAGGGTAGCCACCCTGCCCGGCACCCCGCCCAGCGCATCTCGTCGCCGGACATCGATGTCGCTTTAGAGCCCGTTGCGCGCACGTCGCCTAGTGTTTCAATGGACGATCTGAATGCGGATCTGTTCCTTCGCCGCGTATTCGTGGCAATCGCCGGCAGCATCGCCGACGAAGATCACATCGCCATCGGAATCGAACAGGCCCCAGCAGGCTTCGTCGTCGAGGTAGACTTTTCTGACATAGCCGAAGGGTTCGGCATCGGGGACGACGCTGGGTGCATCAGGAACAGCCGCAAGTGTTCGCATGGATAACTCCATTGAGTCGTTTCTGTTTTAGTGCAAGCTTATATTGCACTTTGAAGCTGACCTGGGGCTATCCTTAGAAATCGGGATGGGAAACTGAGGTTGACGAGCGGACGGATTGGAGTCGGCCGAATCACCCGGGTGGTCTGTTTCCGCCTCCTCGCCGGAGCTGAAGCGCATTGCCGCGGGCAATCAAAATCCTTATCTAGCACAGGCAGTCATCACCAAAGGATTTTCCCATGGCCGCCGATCTCAAGGCTCGTCCCCGTCCCGTTGGAGCAACCGCCGTTCTCGGTCGCACCGGCTTTCCGCACGTCACCTCGGCCACCAAGGGTGAGATCGATATCGTCACCGGCGCCTCGCAGCCTGGCTTCAATCCGCTCGACCTCCTCTATGCGTCGCTGTCAGCCTGCCTGGTGCTGAGCGCGCGCATTGCCGCGATCCAGATGGGCATCCTAGACCGGATCACGGAGATCACGGCCGACGTCACTGGCGAGAAGGCAAGCGAAGGCCCGTCGCGTGTCCAGACATTCAACATCGCCTTCTCGATCAAGGGCGACCTCGACGAAGAGACGCGCCTGAAGATCGCCCATGCGGCGGAAGAAATCTGCACGGTCAGCAACACCATCCGCGGAACGCCTGAATTCTCGACGGTCATTTCCGGCTGATCGGCGCGGTGCTGCAAATTCGCATCGGCGGGCAATAAGATTGCGCTTTTGCCTGCCCTTGTCGCTCCTCGGCTATCACGACACCATCGCTTCTGATAGGTCCGTTGCTCGCCGCCGGTCGTCAGGCGGTCAGAAAGCATAGAGAGCTAATGTCGCAGGCCGCTTCCACCGTCGCAGAAACCCCCGCATCCAACCGTTTTCCTCTCGCCGCCCTGATCCTCGGCGGCGCGGCGATCGGCGGCTCGCCGATCTTCGTGCGGCTGTCGGAAGTGGGGCCGATGGCGACGGCCTTCTGGCGCGTCGCACTGGCGCTGATCCCGATCTTCATATTCTCGCTTGCGAAGGGCAAGGATGCGGGCTCTAAGCCTGAAAGGCTATCCGACTATGCCCTGCTGGTCGTGCCGGGTGTCCTGCTCGCCATGGATCTCGCGGCCTGGCACCTCTCCATCACCATGACGTCGGTGGCCAATGCGACGCTGCTTGCCAATCTGGCTCCCGTCTTTGTCACGGTAATGGGGCTTCTGTTTTTCGGCGCAGTCGTTACCCGTGTCTTCGTTCTCGGGCTGGTATTGGCGCTTGCTGGCGTGGTTGTCCTGAAGGGCGGTCCTGCGGCGCTTGGCAATGGCGACCTCAGCGGCGACGGCGTCGCGGTCATCGCAGCCGTGTTCTATGCCGGCTACATCCTGGCAATCGGCAAGCTGCGCAGCCGCTTCGATACGGTCCGCATCATGCTCTGGAGCACGGCGTCGGCTGCTGTCTGCATCTTCCCGATCGGCTTCTTCTACGAAGGCCACATGCTACCGCCGACGGCCTATGGCTGGGCGATCGTCTTCGGTCTTGCCTTCGTCAGCCACGCGGGCGGGCAGGTGGCGATTGCCTATGCGCTCGCCTATCTGCCGCCCGCCTTCTCCTCACTGACGCTGCTGCTGCAGCCGGTCGTGGCGGCAATCCTCGCCTGGGTTCTG
>Ga0209129_1000504_pt1 | contig 28184 bp, 18 predicted proteins | sample AraplaMF_Col_mMS_FD_184257 | JGI IMG/M metagenome (GOLD analysis project Ga0209129, IMG submission 184257) | Arabidopsis root microbial communities from the University of North Carolina, USA - plate scrape MF_Col_mMS (SPAdes) (version 3) | ecosystem: Host-associated > Plants > Roots > Endosphere... | reverse complement strand
ACCAGAGACATGACGGACTTCAACTCGGCTTCACTCGGTGCGCTGCTGCGCGCGGGTACTTCGCAGCAAGATCGGCTGCTGGTGCTGCACACCCCCCTGGGCGCCAACAAGCTGCTGGCCGAGCGCCTGGACGGCGTGGAGTGCCTCGACGGCGGCGGCTTCCGCTTCGAACTCACCGCCCTCAGCGACGACGCCCACATCGAACTCAAGACCCTGATGGGCCAGGGCGTGCGCCTGGACCTGCAGACCGCACAGAGCCGCACCGAACTGCGCCCCTTCCACGGCCACGTGACCGAGGCCGAGTGCATCGCCAGCAACGGCGGCATGGCCCGCTACCGGCTCGTCATCGAGCCCTGGCTCGCCTTCCTGCGCCACCGCCAGGACAGCTGCCTGTTCCAGCACCGCAGCGTCTTCGACATCGTCGACGCCGTGTTCGCCCGCTACCAGGGCCAGGGAAAGCTCGCCCCCCAGTGGCGCTGGGACATCGCCCAGCGCGACATCTACCCCGTGCGCGGCATCACCACCCAGTACCACGAGAGCGACTTCGACTTCGTCGAGCGGCTGCTCGCCGAAGAAGGCCTGTGCCACTGGTTCGAACACGCCACCGGCCAGGACGGCGCCCTCGGCAGCCACACCCTCGTCCTCGCCGACCACAACGGCGCCTTCCGCGCCAACGCGCAAGCCACCATCCGCTTCCACCGCGCCGATGCCAGCGAGCGCGAAGACACCATCCAGCAATGGCGCGCCAGCCGCCAGCTGCAGACCAACAGCCTCGCGCAGCACAGCTGGGACTACAAGAGCGTGAGCGCAAGGCCCGTGCAGCAGCAAAGCCGCACCACCGGCCACCGCACCCTGCACTGGAGCGACGACCCCGGCGCCTACGGCTGGGAAACCGCGGCCCAGGGCGAGCGCCTTCTGTCCAACGCCCTGCAGGCGCTCGAACTGCGCAACAAGCGCTTCGAAGGCCAGAGCGCCGTGCGCACCCTCGCCCCCGCCACCACCTTCACCCTGAGCGGCCACGCGCAGCACGACCAGGACAGCGAAGAGGACCGCCGCTTCGCCGTGCTCGCCGTGCGCCACATCGCGCGCAACAACTTCGACGAAGACCTGAAGGCCGGCGTCGGCGAACGCCTCGGCCTGCCCGACATCGCCACCGCGTTCGATGAGTCCGACGACAGCGGCAATGCAGCCTCCAGCACCGACACCGTCACCCACTACCGCAACGACTTCACCACCGTGCGCGCCGCCATCCCCTACCGCCCGCTCAGCGTGGACGGCCACGGCCGGCGCATCCACCCCAAGCCCAGCGTGCACGGCAGCCAGAGCGCCATCGTCATCGGCGTGGGCGGCGGACAAGATGGCAACGCCCCCGTCCACACCGACCGCGACCACCGCGTCAAGGTCCAGTTCCACTGGCAGCGCGGCAGCGCCGCCAGCGCCCGACAGCCCCGCGCCGACGGCCAGGACAACGCCCCCGCCGCCGACCGTTTGGGCGCCTGGGTGCGCGTGGCCGCCAGCGCCGCCGGCGACAACTGGGGCCAGGTCGCCCTGCCGCGCGTCGGGCAGGAAGTGCTGGTCGAATTCCACCATGGCGACATCGACCGCCCCGTGGTCGTCGCCGCCCTCTACAACGGCGCCGGCCAGACCGACGCCCCGCACAACCAGAAGCCCGCCGGCGCCGCCCAGTCCACCGGCAACGCCCCGGCCTGGTTCGCGGGCGAAGGCAAGGACGCCAGGGAACACGCCCACAACGCCGTCTTCTCCGGCCTCAAGACCCAGGAGCTGAGCGCCAGCCAGAGCGGCGACGGCGGCTACAACCAGCTCGTCTTCGACGACACCCCCGGACAGGGCAGCACGAGCCTCGCCACCACCCAGGCCAAGAGCCGGCTGCACCTGGGCCACCACAAGCAGCAGGACGACAACGCGCGCGGCCAGGCCCGCGGCCACGGCGCCGAACTCGCCACCACCGCACAGGGCGCCATCCGCGCCGGTGCAGGCCTGCTCGTGAGCGCCCATGCCCAGCCGAACGCCAAGGGTGCCTTCATGGCCAGCCGGGAGGCGCAGCAGCAGACCCAGCAGGCCGAGGAACTCGCGACTTCGTTGGCCAAGAGCGCGCAGACCCAGAAGGCGCAGCTCAAGGGTGAAGAAGCACCGGACAAGCTCCCCGCCATCGAGGCGCTGAAGCATGTTGCCGAGGTGCTGGGGGCGACCCAGGAGGGCAGCGCAGCCCAATCGAACGGCGGTGGCGACATCAAGGCCACCGAAGGCGGACAAGGCAGCGTCACCGCGTACAGCGAGCCGCACCTGCAGTTCAGCGCCCCGATGGGCATCGGCTTCGTCACGCCGAAGGAGGCGATCGTCGTCAGCGGCAAGCACAGCGCCATCGTGGCGAGCCAGGACATCGACCTGCCGGCCCAAGGCCAGATCGCGGTGAGCGTGGCTCGGGGCGTGAGCCTGTACACCGTGGGTGCCAAGGCGGGCGGAGGCAGCGAGCCGAACCAGGAGCGCGGCATCGCGCTGCATGCGGCCAGCGGCAGCGTGACGCTGCAGAGCCAGAAGGGCGCCACAAGAATCGCGGCCGACAAGAAGGTGACGATCGCCAGCGTGACGAAGAACGTCGAGGTGGAGGCGCCCCAGCACGTGCTGCTGACCAGCGCCGGGGCGTACATCAAGCTCGAAGGCGCGAGCATCAAGATCCATGCGCCGGGGAAGGTGACGTTCAGGGGGATGCACAACTTCGTGGGGCCGATGGGAGATAGCGCGAGCAACAACTTGTCGAGTGGCAATCTCAAGGGGTGCGAGCCCGGTGCTGAAACAACTGTGGCTGGCGGTGGGGGACTGGTCTGATGCGTCTGCCTGATTGGCCTTGGGACGATGTGCCTGCCGTGCTGGTCGAATCGCGATCTACGCAACTGATGTCCCGCTTTGCCTGGGGTCGTCCCGTCTATCTCCTGATCGATCCATTCCTTGGCAATGTGCAGGGCCTGGACGACGACGACCGCCCTAAATACCCGATCGACGGCAAGCCCTTCGATGTGCCGTCGCATCGGTCGCCTTACTTGATCGAACTCGAAGACCGACACGACCCTTTGCTGGAGGTCAGCCTGACCCTCGCCGTCCGGGAGCAACTGGTAGCCTGTGCGGTCGGGAGTGGCGCGTTCCGGATCGGTGCTTGGCTGCAGACGCATGGCAGCAATGGCGCGGCGCTGGCAAAGCAACTGGGTAGCTTGTTCAGGGTGCGCGGAGCACCTGGTGGAAAGCGCTATCTGCGGCTCGCAGATCGGCGAATGCTCGCACTCTTGCATCGGATGCCGCATCTGGAAAGCAGACCCCTAATGCCTGCCATCGATTGGCCCGAAATGCTCAAGGGCTTGGCCGAGTGGGTCTACCTCGACATGAATTTCAATCTGCAAAGCCTGCAGGGAACTCCGGGCGAATCGCGCCCCCGCCCGCTCAAGCTCGAAGTGTCACATTGGGCACTGCCATTGCAAGCCGAAGCCATCAACCGCACGCTGATGGCGTGGCAGCAATTGCGCTACCCCTTGCCGGATGACGCCGCCGCACAGGCATTGCACAAGGTGACCAACGCCCTGCGGCGCGGCATTGCCGACCCGCAAGATCAGGCGGCCTATTCGGTCGAGGCGTTATGCCATCCGGCGTTCGAAGGCTGGCAGGCACTTGACGACCAACTGGCGCTGCTGCGGCAATTTGGCGGTCGCATGCAAGACATGCTTGCCGAGCAGCGCACGCATTGGGTCGCTCGGGTGACCTGAAGCACGCCAATTTCTCTTGATTTCCTTCTGGAAGCGCCATGGCAACCTCCCCCCAATGCAAACGCTGCGACAAGAGCGGCTTGTCGATCCTGTTGGTGCGTCCGACTGCTATCGCGAAAGACGATGCGTTTGCACCTGCAGACGCCAACAAGCTGCTCACCCATGACGCCGTCATCCAGGCGCTCGGATTGCCTGAAATCAAGCAGTCACGTTACGCACTGCGGCTTCTGCGCCAGGGAGGCTATGTGTATGTCTATTACCCGGCCGGCAAACCGAAGAAGCTGCGAAAGAACTGGGAGGCCTACCGAGTCTCGGCGCAGGGCGCAATGCTGCCGGAAGGCGAGTTCGTTTTCGACAAGACCGAGGCCGCGTGCAGCCGCAAGGCTACGCATCCCCACGACCTGCGCACCATTTGCATCGAGGAGCCCAAGCAGGTAGGTACTGTCTGGATAGGCTTCAGCATGAACTGGTGGAGCGACAAGATCAAAAGAGACGTCGCCAAAGACCCCCGGGCTGCCGGGATGGTCAAGGTTGACCTCCACTCGGCCACTCAGCCGAGCGGCTTCAAGGCCGAAGCCGGACTCATCGGACAACACGTGGCCGACTACGCCTTGGCCGATTTGACGCATGCCAAGGTCGAGAGCGCAACGCCGTTCTATCCGGCAAAGGCGGGCGAGGCCGCTGCGGTCAGCCTGGCCATGGTCATGCGCAAGCAAGCGGAGGGAAGCCCGGACACCAAGGACAAGGAACAGGTGCTGGCGATTCCCGATCCGGTGGGGTTGGCGGCGGATCTCAATGGCATCCGGATTGCAAAAGACAAGGCACTGAAAGAAGCGCTGGCCAATTCGACCGATGCGCGCGCCTTGGCCAGCGACGCCGCATTGCGGGGCTTGGAAGAGGCCATCCGCGCGGTGGGGGCCGTGCGCGCGCAGAACGAGGCCTATGGCAGCACCTCGGAGAGCGCGTGGAACAGGATCAAGGACTCGCGCTACGTCAAGGAAGGCGGCTACCGTTGGGAGCCCTCGTCCGATGGCAGCAAGGCAGCGGATGGAAGCCCCAACGGAAGAATCATGGGCCCCCCCGATGCTCGCCGCGAAAGGGCCATCGAGGCCCGCGGCAAAAAGCTCGGTGACAGCGACTGGGCCAAGATCGGCAGCCAGCTTGACGAGGCCCGTCGCATCCAACTCGTGCAGAGAGCCAGAATGCGAGTCGAGGAAGACGGCAAGAAGCTGGAGCCGTATGAAGCCGATTGGATCAAGGCCATGAAATCGGGCTCGATGCTCAAGTACTTCGAGTGCCATTTCGACGAAGACGACCCCAACAGGATCGTCGCCCCGGTCAGCCCGGGAGAAATCTATTGCAGCGAAAGCAGCCTGGTGCACTTGCCGCAGCCGCTGAGCAGCCAGAGCCACTACAAGGAATACCTGGAGCACCTGCTCGACAAGCCCATCACCGACAAGCAGGCCATTGCACTGCGTGCCATGTTCGGCAATCAGAAGCTGGTGATCGAACAGATCAATGGACTGCTTGCGGGCGACGCCGACCGGGGCAACAGTGACAACATGCGCGACAAGACGTATGACATGCTCAAGGGCCTGTTCACGCTGGAAGGCGGGAAGAAATATTCCTGGATGACCAATGCCGTAGCCGCTTTTGCCGGCGGCCACCAAACCGCCTTGGGCGCAGCGGCATTTTTGCTCTTGCGCGGCAACCCCGCGCAGGCCGTCACCTATCTGCAGAAGCTACCGAAGCTGGCCGTCGGGCACAACACCTTGCTGATGGCCATCGAGACGGCAGTCAACGGAGGTGAGCCGAACATGGCGATTCTGGTGCAGCGCCAGGTGACTGCCGCGCAGGCCGTCAAACGTGTGGCCGCGGCGCCCGAGGGCCACTATTCCCAGCGAGACCGTACCGCCTTCAACCAGAACGAAAAAAGAGTCCTGGTGCTGGAGCTGTCGGACGTGAACACCGAAAGCGGCGCGGTGGTGTCGCGCCCGGGCGAGGCGCCGCGCATGCGGGGTTACGCAAAAGGGGCGCCCAGCACCAAGGCCTTCGAAGCCGTCAGGGAACGGGCCAAGGCGGTGAACGCCGTCACCACCACCGAGGCGGCCATCGAGCGGGTGCAGCAATACAGAAAAATCGAAGCGGCCAACCTGGTGGCCGAAGGCCGAATCGACCAGCGGCTGGGCATCGGCGGGATGATCGTGCAGGCCATCGGGCTGTATCAGGCGCTGCCCACCTTGTTCAAGGAACTCAATGGCCCCGGCGGCGAAAAGCTGCGTGACGCGGCGTTGAGCGTGGCCGATGGCGTCAGCGGCTTCACGGGCGCCACGGCCGACATGCTGGCTGGAGCGCACAAAGCGGCGCTGATGGATCAGGCGGCGGGCAAGCAACTGATCCAGATGAGCACGAAGTTGGCGGTGCTCAAGACGGTGGCCGGGCTGGCGGGTGTGGCCGGTGGGGCGTTGAATGCGGTGATGTCGGCGTACAAGGCGCAAGGGGCGAAGGAGGAGGGGGATACGGCGGCCATGTGGGGGTACAGGATCGCGGCGGTCGGTTTTAGCGGAACCATCGTTACGAGCGGACTTGTTGCCGCAGACGCTGCAAGTAGAGGAGCCGTCAACCGCCTGATCGCCCGTCGCGTCCTACTGCGTGCCGCAGGCGCAGTGGCGGCCGACGTACTGGCCGCGTCCGTGGCCACGGTTGCTTCAGTGGTTTCCGGCGTCGGCCTTGTCTTGCTGGTTGTCGGAATTGGTACCACAGTGTTCGCCATCGTGACTACTCGAACCGAGTTGCAGCGCTGGGCGGCACGCAGCTACTTTGGCAAGGGTGGCGGTGACAAACCTCAATTCAAGACGGCTGCCGAGGAAGAGGCCGAACTTGCCAAGGCACTGGAACCGCCCCCGGCCGAGGAGGTGCAGACCATCGTGAAACCCGAGCGAGCCTTTGACCCGGATAAAGCCACCAACGACCTGCGCACCCACTGGGGTACTACATCCATCACCCAAGGTCAGGGGGCTCAGCTGTGAAGCTGATCGGGTTCGACACAAGCGGAGAGAGCACCGACGAGGCGCGTGCCGATGGCAAGGTCTTCGGGCTGGTCAAGCGCTACAGCAAGAAGCGGGCGGCGGGTGGACAGGTGGGACACCAAGGGCGCTTGTCTGGGGTCTACCAACACGTGATTGAAGTTAACGGAGGGTCGTTGGTGGCTGGGGGTGGATTCACTACCGCCTTTGGGTTGGTTGGCGGGCTGATAGTCACTTACTTTCTCCGGCATATGCTCCTGGAAGCTGCCGGTGAACCTGGCGGTTTCATCTTTCTGATTTTTAGCTTCTTTGCCCTGTTTTCTGTATTTCTTATCGGCATCTACTTCGAGATGTTCAGCCCAAGCGAGTCGCCGATCTACTTCGATCGCGCCCGTCGCAAGGTCTACTACGTGCACCGCGCCGGGCGCAGGCGCTTCATCCTGTTCGGCCCTTCGGCGGTTGAAGCCCGTGTCATCGACTGGTCGCTGGTCGATGCAGAACACCACACCAAGGCGCGCGCCAGCACGGCCAGTGTCTCGCGGGATCACTACCTCGTGTTTCTGATGCGCAAAAGCGAAGCCGATCCCACCATCGTCGACTCCTATGCCATCGGTGCGGACTCCCCCAGCGCTTTGTGGGAATACATCCGCCGCTACATGGAGCGCGGAGCCGCTCCCTTGATCGCAGGCGAGACACCGCCCTACAAGGGGCCAACCTTCGACATGATCGAAGCACTGAAGCAGCGTAGGAAGAATTACTGGCGGGACTGGAAGGAGTTGCCTTGGAGCCAGTTGTGGCAACACCTTGCCTTGCCCCTGTTCGCCGTGTTCTTCGTCGTCAATCGCTTTGTCGTGTGGACGGCGCAGAAGGTGCACTGGCCACAGGAGGTCCACGATGCGCTGGGTGCGGCGATTACCGAAGAAGACCTGAAAGCTGACCCGACACACAGGCTGCGGCCTGAGGGCAATGCTGCGAAGGAGGGCGTCTGATCACCATCGAGTCGACGGCCGCTCGCCTCCGGCTGGCGAGCGATGCGGGCCGACTCGGAGCGGTGGCTGTCGGCGAAACAATCCGCATGGTGGTCAGCACGCCAGCACCCGAGGAAGCCGAGCGTGCTTAAACACGGCGAGTTCGTGGCGCCGGCCATCGCATTGCTGGAAGGCAAGGAGCCCGTGCCGAACAAGGTAAATGACCAGGCGCTCAATGGCGTGCTGGAGCGCTTCAGCAAAAGCAAGCGATCCAGCGACCAGCCGAGTGCCATGAACAACGTGACGACGGTGTTCAAGGATGCTATTGCGCTTCAGCAAGCCGCGGCATCCGCGCAGATGCGGGGGGTTGGACTGATGAGCGTAGCGGCCTGTGTTGCCGTTGAGATATGGGCCATTTGGGAGATAATTTCTTCGGGAATCTTGCGCGTGTTTACGTCGTGGCAACACCCGTTCCTTGCGCTACAGATGGTTGTCGTTGCATTTCTGGCGTTTTACGTTTTTCCTCGCTGGTTCCTTGTCTTCTTGCGCATGGACCTCTTTGCCCCCGAAGACCAGCCGACCGTCTTCGACCGCAAGCACCGCAAGGTCTACCGCCTGTTTCCACCGCTCGACGGTTCTGCCGACACATGGTGGCAGCGCCTGAGCCTCAAGCCCATCGCACTGCAAGCGGTCGAGTACGACTGGGCCTGCATCACCGCTGAACATCGCGCGACGCTGGCTTCCAGCGGCCAGACCGTCTCGCGCCAGCACAGCCTGACGCTGGTGGTGCGCGACTATCGCAAGTCCGACGAAAAAGAAGGCCGCCTGCTTGATGAATTCGACGTGGGCAACAGCCTGGGCATGGGCGAGAACACCGTGCCCATGCTGTGGGAACACATCCGCCGCTTCATGGAAGATGGTGGACCAGGTGTGCCGCAAGGCGAGCAGCTTCAAATCTTCGAGCGCCCCAGGAGCCTGTGGCAAAGCATGGGCGTGGTCAGCCCCTTCGGGCCGAAGTTGGGCTGGTGGTGGAGAACCAACCGCTTCCCGACCATCTTGCTGCTGCTGTGCTTTCCGTTCACGCTGCCGTTCTTCACGCTCTGGGCCGTCTGCAATTGGATCAGTCACAAGACCATGCGCAAGGTCGTCTGGCCGGAGGAAGTTCGTCAGCGCGTCGGAGGGGCGACGCGCAGTGCGGGTGTGTAGTGTTGCTCCGGGAGTTTTTTCATGAGCCGACCTGAATACAACGTCCTGCTGCCGCTATGGAAGGGGCCGGAAACCCAGTCTCACCCACATCACCATTGACACCGACGGGTTGCTGTACCCGCGAGCCCAGGTCCAGGTCCAGGTGCTGGTCGACGCCACCAGCGGAGACTATGTGGTGGACCAGACGATGACTGACTGACATGAAGAAACTACCTGAATACAACGTGCTGCTGCCGGATTGGCAAGGGCCGGAGACGCAGTTTGACGAGATCGGCGAGGCGCTGCGGCCGATGCTCAATGGAACGATCACGCGTGTGGCGCCTGAAGACAAGAAGCAGCCGGTGCACGAGAGTGCCAGCACTTGCGATTCGCTGTTGGCGGTGCATCCGCATGCCATTGAGGTTGGCGCGCCCTCTGGAACCGGGGAGGCAGTGGGGAATGGGAATACCTATGCGGTTTTCTTCTTGGGATTCATGGGATTCGGGGCTTGGTTTCTTTGGGAGGGGTTGATGTCTTCGAGCGCATTTTTTCTTGTTGGCGGAAGCATTATTTTTGCGATTGGCTTCTTCCCCTTCTCCTTCGCCCTGCGGATGTCCCACTTTGCCCCCCGCGATATCCCCGTCGTCTTCAACCGCAAGACCCGTGAGGTCAGCATCTGCGTGTTGGGGCGCTTGCGCTTCTGGCGCTTCTGGGAGCGCGTGGGCATCGACAAAGTGATCACCACCTCGTGGGACGATTTGCAGGCCCGCAGCTACAAGATCATGCAGCTCACCGGAGAGGCGGCCCGCGACACCCATGTGCTGCGCTTGCTGTGGGGCGAGGCACGCAACCCGCGCAAACTGGAAGGCATCGCCTTGATCGGCTACCTCGGCTGGTACGAAGACGCTGCACTCTGGCGTCTGTGGGAGCACATCCGGCGCTACATGGAAGAGGGCGGCCCGCCCATCCAGCCGGGCGAGAGTTTGCGCACCAGCGGCGCGGGCAAGCTGCCGGAGTTGCCGCCGGAGGTCATTGCTGCAGCCGGCGGGCCGGCGTTGAGTGTGCAAGAGGTTGACCGGCTGGCTGGTGTGGAGGCGTAGGTTGAAAGTGAGAGTGCTCCCAGCCCCTGCCAGTCGGACGCATGCGCCTATCAAGAATCGATCGGTGCCGACACTGGACGGCCACCGGGACACCTACCGCAGTCTCCGGCCGGGGGCCGGCACCGGAAGTGTGAGGCTGTTGTTTTGAGAAGAATATCCAATCAGATCGTTGAGCCGAACAGCTCGACACAGAAACTCTCCAACTTCGACGAACTTCTGTTCAGCCCCGGTTTTTGGGCCGCCGTTGTGTTGGTGGGCGGTGCCCTGTGGTTTTGGGCCGGCGTGACCTTGCGGCTCCCCAGGGGTGGGCAGCTGCTCTATTCCAGTTTTTGGAGTTGGAGCTTTGGGCCTTGGGAACGCTGGGCGGCGACATTGGTGGTTCTCGTCATTGGCGTGCGCTATTGGATGATTTTGAGAAACTTGCGCAAGCTTGGAATAAATGCCTCGAAAGTGAACTCCCGTGGTCTTCCTGTGACCGGGTTGCTCCCTGATTTGCTCGTGCTGCCTCTCGCGGCGGTGGCGACAATTCTTCCTGCGATGGCGCTCGCAACCGTCTTTGAGTACGTCAACGTCATGCGCGACACTTCTGTGCCGTTTCGGGTCTGTCAGCCGGTGCTGAGTCGCGAGCAAAAATCGGACTGCGGACGACGAAGCTCTAGTAACTGCGGCAAGTACAAATATCTGACCATCATCCGGGATTGGGAGTCACCCCAGCAGCAAATCAAGCTGGAAGGAAATCGAGTGAATCCAGTTTGCCTGGACGTGCATGGCGGTCGGCTTGGAATTCCTTGGGCCATTCTTTGAAATGGCCGACTTTTTTGTTCGGCACACGTGCGTTCACGATAACAAGCCCTGCCCCGTCACTCCCCCCCACACCCACTCCGCCGCAACACAGGCAGCAACTGCGGCCCCAGCGACTTCAGCAGCTGCGTCGGCAGCGCACTCGTGAACCGGTAGCGAGCCGCATAGGGTTCGCTCACGTACGCCATGATGGTGCCGAAGTAGCGGTCACCGATCATGAACACGAAGGTGGCCGAGCGGCTGATCTTGCGCTCCGCGATCATCCGTCCGCCGCGGCCGGTGTGTCCGTAGCGGTGGTCGCCGGTGCCGGTCTTGCCGCCGATCTCGATGGCGCGGCCGTTCGCGTCCAGGAGTGCGCCGTTCAGGCGCCGCGCCGTCCCGTCGCGCACCACCTCGATCAGCGCGCGGCGCACGGTGGTGGCCACCTCGATGGGCAGTACCTGTTCGACGCCCGCGTTGCGCGGCTCGAGCCGGGTCTCGTAGGGCGTGTCGCGCCCGAAGTGCAGGGCGCCGACCCGCTGCGTCGGCCGCCGTACGCCGTCGTTGGCGATGATGCCCATCAGTTCCGCCAGGGCGGCCGGCCGGTCGCCCGAGGCGCCGATGGCGCTTGCGTACGACGGCGTCAGCGATTCGAACGGATACCCCAGGCGCTGCCATGAGCGATGAATCTGCGCGAAGGCGTCGAGCTCGATCAGCTCGCGCAGGCGCTTGTCCTGCGCGCTCTTGTGGCGCGTCTTGAAGAGCCAGGCGTAGACCTCCTGGCGTTCGCTTGCGCTCGCGTTCAGCACCTCGGTCAGTGTTGCGCGGGGGTGCTGCCGCAGGTAGCCGACCACCCAGAGCTCCAGCGGATGCACCCGCGCGACATAGCCGCGATCGGCGAGCGACAGGCCGGCGTAGGTGGTGCGCAGCGCCCGCAGTGCGCGCGGCGAGCCGGCGCCGCGGCCCAGCTGCTGCGTGAGCAGCTCGTCGAGCCGGGCGTCGCTGGCCTCGGGCTCGATCGTGAACAGCATGCTCGCCAGGCGCGGCGCCGATGGCTTCCGGCCGTGCAGCAGCAGTGCTTCGGCGTCCGCGGCCGGCACGCGCTGGTACTTGCGATAGAAGCGGATGAGAAAAGCCGAGCCCTCGCGGTCGGCAAAGCGCGCGAGCAGCTCGCGCCGGCGCGGGTCGGCGGGGTCCTTCAGCAAGCCCTCGGCGTCCGACGCGCCGCCGAACATGCGGTGGCGCACCAGGTCGCGCATCAGGCGGATGAACACCAGGTTGACCGAGTGCTTGAAGCCCTCCCGCACCGTCATCGTTTGGCTGTTGCTCGAGCGCTCGAAGTTCTCGAACTGGTGCAGGCCGCCGCCGGTGAAGAAAGCTTCGCCCGGGTTCGCCGAATACTTCCGCTCCAGGGCCGCCTCGAGCATCGGCACCAGGCGGCGATCCTTGGCGCGCAACAGGTACTGCCGCGCCCACGCGCCCAGCGGGTCGCGCGGGCTCGTCGGCGCCAGCGCCGACAGTTGGGCGGGGCTCAGGTCGGCCCAGCGGGCGTGCAGCTCGGCCACGAGCTCCAGGTAGCTCACCAGCGTGCGCAGCTTGGCGGTCGAGCCCAGGTCCAGCCGCGCGCCCTGGTTCACGTCGAAAGGCTGGTCGATGTTGTCGGCCTGCACGCGCAGCAGGTTCGCGTTGGCGCCGCGCTCGAACAGCGTGAAGCTGTAGACCAGCGGGCCCGGGTCCGCACCCGGGTCGAGCATGTGGGAGCCGAACAAGCCCGCCGTCTTGGCCGCGGCGGGCGTCTGCAGGCCGACCAGCACCCGCGTCGCCAGCGCCTGCGCTTCGCCGTCGAGGCTGGTTTCGGCCTCCAGGTCGAGGCGCTCCAGGTCGTAGGCGCGCGGCACGTCGAGCAGCGTGGAGATGTGGGTGCGCAGTGCGGTCGCGGCCTTGCGCTGCACGAAGTCCGGCCGGGGCGTCGGCGGCAGTTCGGGCCGCAGCCGCAGGGGCAGCGGCAGTGCCGCATCGCGCAGCTCGGGCGAAATCAGCCCCGCCTCGGCCATCAGCCGCAGGTAGCTGTCGGTCAGCCGGGCCAGGCCCGCGCCGTCGCCGAGCAGGTGCTGCGACGGGCGGCGCTGCGCGATCATCAGCGACAGTGCCTGCTTGAAGGCCTCGGCCTGGCGCTGGAGCGCTTCGGGCGTGGGCGCCGCCCCCTCCGCGTTGTCGGCCAGCAGGCGGTTGACCTCGCCGAAATCGCGTCCGTACCAGGCCCACAGGCCGTCGCCCAGGCCGTGCACCTCGCCCATGCCCGGGCGCGCGGCCAGGGGCACGGTGTCGAGGTAGTCGACGACGATCTGGCGGCGCCGCGCCAGCGTGTCTTCCCCGTCCTGGTAGGCACGCAGCGAGGCCGAGGCCATCTGGCGCAGCTTTTCCCGGACCGAGCCGGTGCGGCCATGCGGCGAATGGCGGTACTTTTCGATCTGGGTGGCCAGCGTGCTGCCGCCCGTTGCCGACCCGCCCGGGTTGAACACCCGCAGCCCCTGCTCGACCGCCGCCTTGGCAAAACGTTCCGGATCGATCGCGGGGTTGCGCTGCGGCGGCTGTGCGTCCAGCAGGTGGCGGTCTTCGATGAACAGCAGGGCGCTCACCAGCAGCGGCGGCACCTCCTCGAAGCGCTCGTAGGCGTGCTGGGGCACCCGCGTGTGCAGCAGCGCCGTGTTGCGGCAGTCGCGCACGGTCAGGCCGGCCTGGTTTTTCTCGCGGTAGGGCGTGAAAAGCCCGCGCTCCTGCAGCTCGATGAGCCGCGGCGACATGCGGGCCTGGCGGGTGATGGCGTAGCCCTGGGGCTCCAGGCGTTCGATGAAGGCGGGAAGATCGTGGTAGCCCATGCGCTCGTCATAAGGCCCCGTGTGGGGGAAGCGGATGGCATCGCTCGCCCCGGCGTCGACGCTGAAGCCGGCACCGCTGCCCAGGTCGCGCCACAGGGCCGACTGCAGGCGGGACGTTTTCAGCTCGTCCACCGTGAACCAGCAAAGCCCGCCCATGACACCGAGCCCGGCGCCGATCCAGAAAGCCTTCTTGAACCAAGTCATGCTCTGCCTCGCTCACAGTTTGCACAGTGGGTTCGTCAGTCATGATGATGCGCTTTCTGTAGCCGTTTTGGCTTACGCGCGGCGGTTTTTTCAACGTCGAGGAAGCCGCCCGGGCCCGGCGGGGCGGGTGGCGGGATGGGCAGCCGCCCGTGCGGCCGCCGGGCTGGTTATCCCACCGCCTTGATGAGCCGCTCGCGCCCCGCCTTGGCCAGCATCGACGCCACCGCGCACGAGGCCAGGCGTGCCGGCTCCGAGTCGGCGCGGCTCGTCAGGATCACCGGCACCTTGGTGCCCAGCACGATGCCCGCCGCAAACGCCCCGCCCAGGAAGGTGAGGCTCTTCGCCAGCATGTTGCCCGCGTCCAGGTCGGGCACGATCAGCACGTTGGCGCGGCCCGCCACCGGCGAGGCGATGCCCTTGACGCGCGCCGCCTCGGCGTCGATGGCGTTGTCCATGGCCAGCGGCCCGTCGACCTGCGCGCCGGTGATCTGGCCGCGGTCGGCCATCTTGCACAGCACGGCGGCGTCGAGCGAGGAGGGTACCTTGGCGTTGACCGTTTCCGTGGCCGAGAGAATCGCCACCCGCACCGCCGGCATCTGCAGCGCATGCGCAAGGTCGATCGCGTTCTGCACGATGTCGACCTTCTCTTCGAGCGTGGGCGCGATGTTGATCGCGGCGTCCGAAATGATCAGCGGCTGCGCGTGGCCCGGAATGTCCATCACGAAGCAGTGACTGATGCGCCGCGACGTGCGCAGCCCGCCTTCGCGCCGCACCACCGCGCCCATCAGCTCGTCGGTGTGCAGGCTGCCCTTCATCAACGCATCGACCTCGCCGCGCAAGGCCATGGCCACCGCGGCGTCGGCCGCGGCGTGGCTGTGCGGCGCATCGACGATGGCGATGCCCGAGAGGTCCGCCCCGGCCTCCCGCGCCGCAGCCTCGATCTTCGCGCGCGGCCCGACCAGCACCGGCGCAATGAGGCCCAGCGCGGCTGAAGCCAGCGCCGCTTCGAGCGACACGGCGTCGGCCGGGTGGACGACTGCGACGCGCAGCGGTGGGAGGGCGCGGGCGGCGGCGATCAGGCGGTCGTAGTGGGGGTGGGGGGCGGAGGAGGAGGGGGCCATGCGGGGTCCGGAGGGGGGTGTTCGGTGCCTAGCGGAAGGTGCGTCGAGGCGACAACGAATGTTTCCCCGAAGCAAACTGTTAACAAGTTACACCACAATGTGTCCATTCCAAGCAATGAACACAATGAGCCCCATCCACGCGGCGCGCGAATACGTTTTAGAGGCCGTCCAAAAGCCCGCGCTTGCTAGCGCTTTGCCCGATTCGATCAAGTTCAAGATACGCAGCGCCGGTATATGGGTGAGCCGCTTCAGACGTGTAGGGGACTTGTTCGTCTACCTGAAGCGATTCAACGGGAGTACACAGGACGGCCTTTCTGATGAGATGCGCGCGCTTGGACTCCAAACGTTCGAGGACATCGTTGACCCCTTTGAAAGGCAATTCACCGACTGGGTTGGCGATCGGTTTCGAGCATCGGATTTCGTCATCGGCGAGACGTACAGCTCGCATGACATTCTGATCTTTGCGGGGCTCTACGACACTCGTACCGAAGGGATGCTGGTTATTGAATCAGGTGGACACCCGACGGCAGTAGTCATCAGGGCGACCTTGAGCGGTGGCAAGTACGACAACGCGTGGCTGGAACAAGGCCGACGACTGAAGTACTACCTGAAGAGCATCACTCAGAAGGGCGTCGTTCAATTCGGTGAGCACTTCAAGCCCAATGCCGCGGTCTTGAACGTGCCAGGGTTGCCAGTACTCGCCTTCGTCAGGCAGACCGAGGACGACCAATTTGTCTATGCCGGAGTCTTCTCGCATAAGCAGATACACCGAGAGCCGGACGGCACGAAGTGGTTTGAACTCGCGCTAGCAAGCTCCGATGATGCGGTTACCGATGCGGGCTATGTGCAGCGAGAGTTGCAGGACGGTGTGGTTCAAGCTTCAATGCGGCCACGGCAAGAGCGTCTCGCGCGTTTGGCCAATGCATCGAAGAAGCCCAAGACGATTCGGACCGTTTCAACGGCGTACGTGAGAAATCCTGATGTGGTTGCCGAAGTCCTCTTTCGAGCAGAAGGGGAGTGTGAAGGGTGCAGGAAGCCGGCGCCATTTGTCAGCAAGGCCACCGGCGATCCATACCTTGAGGTCCATCACATCACGCCGTTGGCGCAAGGTGGCGATGACACCGTCGATAACGCGTGGGCCCTCTGCCCAAACTGCCATCGCGAAAAGCACTTTGGCTAGCCGCTAAAGCGTCTCCACCAACCGCGCCGCTGTGCCATGGGACAGCGTGAGTCGCGTTCACCGGCAGAGGCTCTGCGCAATAGGCTCCAGCTCCGAATCGTTGGTGCCCGTGACGAACTCCAGGCGGCGCAAGGGCATCGCGCAGGGTATGCTCATCGTCGCTGAAACCTTGAGAGATCGCGCGATGTCGAAGAAAAAGCCGTTGAGTGCCGCAGAGCGAGTGGCCTTCGAAGCGAATCAGGATTTCGAGGCTCTGCTGGTGCAGTCGGCGCGCGAAATGGGGGCGGGAAAAACGCGCAAGGTCTACACCTCTGTTGTCGCCGCGAAAACGCTGATTGCCATTGCCGAGAAGATGCCCGAAGCGCTCAGGGCGGTTGGCTTGGACTACAAGGTGCCGCGACGTGTGGCCGGTCGTGCGAAGGCCAAGCAGATCAAGGTCTGAGCTCCCGCATCGTCGAGCGGCCCAATGATCCCGGTCATGCACTCAAAGTCGATGCGATCCCCAATTTATTCACTACATGGGGTCTTCCGCTAGCGCGCTTCCCTCCATACATTTGAAGGACCGCCGCGCCTCACGGCGGGACATCTATGCACACCGCAACGATGTCGATGTGAGGCACAAAAGGCGACGGCCAAGGTGCGCTAACACCATGACCGTCTGACCAATCAACGTGCAAACACTTTGCAGGAGCGCACATCGAATGGCTGATCGAATTATCGCCGGGCAAGACACGCCCCAATCCCGCAGGGCAATTTCCCCATCCGACGCGGCTGACCTTCTTGAGAAAAAGTCGTCCCAATTGCAATCATTGCTGAAGTGTTGCTATGGGGACTGCAGTGAGTGGTTCGACGCGATTGGGGCGATGCATCGGGACCATGTGATGTGGATTGCGTCGGACCTGGCCGACGAAGTCACAGAGCTTTCGCAGCAATTGCTGAAGCGAGTCAACGCGGCGAACCTGCCGAAGGCTTGAAGAAAATCGACCCGTGGTATGGAATACATTCCTCCAGTCGCATCCCGAGCAACGATGTCCGTTGATCGAATCTCTTCTGATTGGACATGCATGCGCCAACACAATGGCTGCGTGTTGATCTCGTGCCTTCTGCGACGTCCTCATTCCTCGCGCAGTCACGTTGCCTTCTGAGGTCGTCGCAGATAGAGATCGGCTTGTGCTCGCTTTCGAGGCGGTGCTGCTGGTTGAGGCCCTACGGCAGAATGTGAACTCTCCGAGCCTTCTGGCCACAATGAAATTCTCGTTCACGGGGCTTCGCTGCCCGGAGGCTCTGTGACGTGGAAAAGAATGACGATGTTTGAAATTCACCGAAGCGATAGAGGTCGCTGTCTACAAAGCCGCGGTTGCACTGGCCGGTCTGGACTCCCCTTTCAGGCGTCTGCCTTTGCTTGCAGGGTATCCTGTTGGGGAAGAATTCAATGACCGTTTCCGCGATCGAAGATGCTTTCAACCGGTTCGCCGAAACCCGGGATCCGCTTGCTCGCCATAAGGCGCTGACCGATTTGTCGACGTTGAAAGCCCTGCCGAAACAGGCCGAGGATCCTCGGTTCTCCAAAGGTGTAGATGCTTGGAAGCGGCTGGCTTTCCAGTCCGAGGTAGCAGATGAGGATCGTTTGCTGGCTGTCGCGGAACTAGTTAGGACCTCGCAGGTAGTTAGGACAAAGACTTGGGTGCCACAGGTCGTAGAGATGCTGCGGCAAGGATTGACCGAGCGATTGCCCGCAAGTCGGTTGCTGAAAGACGCCGACGATCGCCTGAATTTGGCGCGTGCTTGTGCGCTGCTGCAAGCTGAATGGCTACCGGCGTATCTAGCGCAAGCTGTGGCGGAAGAGGAGGGCGGGGAGAAAGCGCGTGCGGAGTTTCTCAGTGCACTTGTAGCTCGTGCCGATTCTCTTTCCACGGTGTTCCGCATGTTGGGCGAAGCATTCGCCAGGATTGAGATCACTACTGAGGCGCCGGGCGATTCGATGGCCAAGCGCTTCGTTCGTACGTTGGCGGCAATGCGTCCCGTGCTGTTGACGTCTCTGATTGAGGTAGGCGATGACGCGGGTAGGCAATTCGACGAATGGCTGGGCAGTGCATTTCGTGCTGCAGGCCGCCCGAGGGAAGAAAAATCGCAGATCGACTTGACGCGGGAAGTGGCACTGACCTTGCACGACTTGGTCCGTACCCGCTTTTCAATGGCGACAGAGTCCTCAAGCTTTGCTGCACTTGCCCGATGCAGAGCGTTTTTCTCGGGGATCTCCTGGCCGGAGGAACTGCGTCCCATTATGGAGTTGCTCGTGCAGGACATCTCTGAGGCGCTGCTAATGTTAGGGCGACAGGATGTTCCTCAGCAAGGTCTGCTACAGCAACTTGAATTGGTTTGTGGCTTCAAAGAGCGAGCAAGAGTGATTGCGTCGAAGCTCGCTGACAAACATTCGGAACTGCCGGAACGTATCCGCGAATGGTTGCGTCGTGGCCGCTTGGTAACAACCCTCGCGGTCTCCGACGCCTTGCAGGCTACGATCTTGGATGCGAATGACGTTGCAGTTGGCTTGGCGTTGATCGAGTCGCGAAAGCTTGCGGCGGCAGAAGAAACATGGCAACGCATTGCAGGCACGGTGGAAATCTACGAGCCCACGCTCGTCCGTTCGGCGGAGAGCTACGCCCGACAGGTACGCGAAACCATGACGGCATTGGCGGAAGTGGCGAATCGACGTGGACTCAGTCTGCTCGGCAAGGAGGGTGAGGAAATTGAGTTCAGTTCCAAGTTCTTCGATCCCTTGCGGGCGATTTCCGGCTCGCACGTCGTTATTCGACGTCCCGCTGTTGTCCGAAATACTAGATTACAAGGCGGTGTCGAGGTGGTGATGAAGGGCCTAGTGGAATAGGAGGAGATATGAACAAGACGACGGCGGCGTTGTTGCTAGAAAATTTGCTGGAAAGGGTCGAATTGGATGCCGGCTCTGGGAAGTGGCGCCTGGGCACGCTTTCCAGCAAGGAGAAAGCCGCACTTGAGTTGGCAGTCATCGTTCTGGGGAACGGTGAAGCCGCCATGCTTCTTAAGCCGGAAGTGCCGCCGATTCGGGACGGAGCGCCGTGTGGGGTGGGGATCTCGGGGGGCGAGTTCGCTCACGTTGTCGACCAACCAGTTCACCAAGCTGATGCCGCTCAGCCAAAGGAACTGGGCGATTCCGTTGAAGAACTCGCTGCCGTGTCGCTGGACATTCGCTCGCTTGAGCTTAGCGAACCGGAAGACCCCAACATCACCCTGTGTCTGGACTTTGGCACTGCGATGTCTAAGGCGTTCGCTATGCAAGGCCGTGAGCAACCTCTTGAGTTGGCTTTAGGGATACGTGCCGGAGGAAGTGGTTACCCGGTTGATTCGACGCTGTTCATAACCGACAAGGGCGTGATCGTGTTTGGACCACAGGCGGTAACACAAGGAGCGGCCGCCGCTGAAGCAGGGCGCATGCGTTTTGATTCGCCCAAGTCGAGGTTGAGCATGGGTGAGCAGGGCGAAATCGACAAGATCCATGTCCGAATGGAGATCAACCCTACCTCGATATCGTTCTCCGAGGGAGAACTCATTACGTTGTACCTCGGGTATCTGACGGATCTAGCAGTATCGGAGTTGCAGGCGCGAGGCCATTCGCGATATACGGTTCGCCGGTTTGCACGTCCATGCTGGCAGGAGGAGCGCAATCTTTGGGCCGAACCGCTATTGCGGCGGATGTTGTCGCAGGCGCAAATACTGGCGGATACTTTTCAAGGACGTTGGCAGGCGGGCATCCCAGTGGGGCAAGCCAAGGCCGCATTGACGAAAATTCGCGAACTGGCCAATGTGCCGGAATATCTCTTGGATCAGAGCATCCCCGAGCCGGTGGCTGCCGCCGCCAGCCTGATGATGCGTGACGAAGCGCAGCGAGAGATTTTTATGGTGGTCGACGTAGGGGCGGGCACTACAGATTTTGGGGTATTCCTTCTTCAACACAATCCAGATCGGGATGTTTGTTTGACGAGAATAATTCCGGGAACAATCGAATACCTACCTGAAGCGGGCAATCGCGTTGACGATCTTTTGAAATTCTATGTGTTGGATCAAGAGGGCATTGATCCTGGCAGCGTGGAGGGTACGCACAATAAGATCTACCTCGACAGCCGCATTCGTCTTTATAAGGAAACCTTGTTTCGGGACGGCAGCGTAGAGATCACCTTGGCCAATCACTCCCGCGTGCTCGTACAGCGCGAAGAATTCCTCAAAAGCTCGAGAGTAAAGAGTTTCGCGCAGCGCTTAAAGGTCAAGTTTGAGAGTGTGCTCGCAGCTGTAGGGGAGGGTTATCTAGACCTATTGGCTCGCACAGATCTTAAGGTCGTCCTGACGGGAGGTGGTGCAAGCCTTCCGATGGTGCTCGATCTGGCTCACGGTGTTGTCGAAGTCGGAGGACGCAAGATCCTGCGCAAGCCTACCGCCCTAGTTCCTGAATGGATTGAAGAGACGTACCCGCAATTTGCGCCGCAGTATCCACAATTGGCGGTAGCGATTGGTGGTGCAGCGCCTGATCTGCCAGACCAGGCGCCGAGCTTCGCAGACTTCAAAGGACTAGGTTCGCGAACCTACGCATGATCGGACTACGGGGGGCTGGAACCTTGTGGCGCGCTGCTACCACGTGATCTCAACGCTTCATATAGCTGAGCCGGTCCAAGCAGGATGTCTTTCAGCCCGTTGCGTACTCGTTCCGAGTCCAACGCCTGCGTGCTCATGGTCGTGTTCGCCGCGAAGGCATCCATGATTGCGCTCATCAGCTCAGTGGCTAGATCGGGGGAGTTGGCGAACTGCCCCTTCGAGTTGTTCATCGCTTGCTGCACCAACACATCCGACTCCAGCAGCTTGCCCTTGAGCACGTTGTTCACGTAGACCAGCTTGTCGTCATCCGTCAGCTCGCCCTCGAACAGGTCATTCACCTTGGCAACGATCTCGGAGAGCAATTCCTTGACCTTGTCTTGCACCTCGCCTGCGCCTGTCTCGGTCAACGGCTGCAACTTGTACTCGGCTCCGGGTTCATGCAGCGCCAGATGGCGCTTTCCATCGTCCTTGAGCTTGTGATGCGTTAGCACCACCTTGGACATGTCGATTCCCTCGCGCTCACGACCGAACTCAAGCAGAGGTAGCAGGCGCTTGAAGAAGATTGCTCGCTTCTCGAGGCCCGTGTTGCCGTAGTCGAAGACTTGACTCAAAAACGCGTAGACGCGCATGAAAGCACCCAGATCGCGTCTGAATAGCGTCAACGCATCCAGAGTGTCCTTGGCATCTTGCGCTGCCTTGGTGTCGTTACTCGCTGCGGATGCCTCACTGTCGAGCAAGGTCTTGCGTGCCGCCTTGAATTGCTTGAGCAACCGGTCTGCCACAGGCTCGATGGCGGAGATCAACATGGCTTGTGTGGCCTTGGGATTCATCTCCGCCAACGCCACGCGCTCAACCTCGAAATCGTCGTAGTGGCCTGACGCATCCAGCTTGGCACGCAGATCAAACACCAGATTGGGATCGGTCACCCCGGCCAGCTCGGCTGTCGCGTAGTAGGTTTTGAAGGCCGCCAGCACCTCGTCGGGGTCGTTGACGAAGTCGAGCACATAGGTCGTGTCCTTGACGCCGAATGGCCCGTTGTAGGCGCGATTCAGCCGAGACAGCGTCTGCACCGCCTGGATGCCGCCCAGGCGCTTGTCGACATACATACCGCACAGTAGCGGCTGATCAAAGCCGGTCTGAAACTTGTTGGCGACCAACAGGATTTGGTACTCGTCGGTGGCGAAGGCCTCGCGCATATCGCGACCCTTGAGATTCGGGTTCAGCTTGGCACTGTTTTCCGTGACCGGTTCGGGAATCGACTGCGAATCATCGACCTCACCCGAAAACGCGACCAGCGTGCTCAAGTTGTAGCCACTGTCTTTGATGTACTTGTTGACCGCTAGCTGCCAGCGCACGGCTTCGACGCGGCTGCCGACCACCACCATGGCCTTGGCATGACCGTTCAACAGCGGCGCCACGTTCTCGCGGAAGTGCTCCACGACGATGGCGACCTTCTGACTGATGTTGTAGGGGTGCAAGCGTACCCAGCGCATCAGGTGCTTCATGGCCTCGTTGCGCTCGACTTCTTTCTCGTCCCACTCCTTGCCTTCGTTCGCCAGTTTGAAGGCCAGCTTGTACGGCGTGTAGTTTTTCAGCACGTCGAGGATGAATCCCTCTTCGATCGCTTGGCGCATCGAGTAGACGTGGAACGGTGCCGGTAGATTGTCTGGCCCAGCAGCGTGTTCCGGATTGGGCCTGCGGCCAAACAGTTCCAGCGTCTTGGCCTTGGGCGTGGCGGTGAAAGCGACGTAAGTGACGCCCGCCACATTGGCGCGGTCGGCCATCTGAGCGGCCAGCAAATCTTCGGTGCCAAACTCGCCGCCGTCGGCCAGCTCTTTGAGTTCTTCGGCGCTGAGTACCTGCTTGAGTTTGGACGCCGCCTCGCCGGTCTGGGAGCTATGCGCCTCGTCCGCGATCACGGCGAAGTGCTTGCCCTGCGTGGCGGCGAGTTCCTGCACCGCAGTGAGGGCGAACGGAAAGGTCTGGATCGTGCAGACCACGATCTTCTTACCGCCCGAAAGCGCTTTGGCAAGTTCGCCGCTCTTGCTTTGGCTTTCGCCTTTGATGGTGGCGACGACACCCGCCGTGCGCTCGAAGTCGAAGATGGCTTCTTGCAATTGGGCGTCGAGGACGTTGCGATCGCTCACGACCAGCACACTGTCGAAGAGTTTCTTGTGCTTGTCGTCGTGGAGGTCGGCGAGGAAGTGGGCGGTCCAGGCAATCGAGTTGGTCTTGCCGGAGCCAGCCGAGTGTTGGATCAGGTACTTCTGTCCGGCACCATCCGCGAGCACAGCCGCGAGCAACTTGCGCGTGGCGTCGAGCTGGTGGTAGCGCGGGAAGATGACGCCGGTGATCTTCTTCTTGCTGTCACGCTTGGTGACGAGATAGCGACCAAGGATCTCCAGCCAACTGTCAGGCTGCCAAACCTTCTCCCATAGATAGGCAGTGCGGTGGCCATTCGGGTTGGGTGGGTTGCCTGCGGCGCCGTCGTCGCCCAGATTGAAGGGCAGAAAGCTGGTGGACGGACCCTGCAGCTTGGTGGTCATCATGACCGTGCTGTTGCTGACGGCGAAGTGGACCAGCGCGCCGCGCGGGAATTCAAGCAACGGCTCGGCCGATGGCTTGCCCTTGGGCTTAGGTTGACGATCGAAGCGGTATTGGTCAACGGCTTCGTTGACGTTCTGCGTGAAGTTGGTCTTGATCTCGGCGGTAGCGACGGGGATACCATTCAGGAACAGTACAAGGTCGATTACGTCGTTGTGGTTGGTGCGTACCTGTCGAACGACGCGAAGGCGGTTGGCAGCGTAGCGGGTCTGCAGGTCAGGATTCATGGCCAGTGCAGGTCTGAACTGCGCCAGCTTCAAGGGCTCGCGCACGCCGAGCATTTCGATGCCGAAGCGCAGAATTTCGAGAGTACCCCGCTCGTCGAGCTGCTTGCGCAAGCGGTCTAGCAGCACAGTCTCAGCCGCGGCACCGTGGTTCTTACCTAGGGCTTCCCATGCCTTGGGCTGGGTTGCCTGTACCCAAGCGATCATGTCGGAGGGGAAGAGGGCACGAGGGGTGTCGTAGAGCTGAGCGTTCTCTTCGTAGAGCCAGCCGTTTGCACCCAGATGGTTGCAGATGTCGTTCTCGAACGCGATCTCTTTGTGCAAGCTCATGTCGTCCCCGTGTTCTGGCGCTTGACTGTATCCAGCGTTCTGCCGTCTTGCGTTTTCCACTCGATCCAACCATTGCTGCTTCGAGCCAAGATCACGCTAGCTGCCAAGCTTGGCGATCTGAACAGCTGATCGCGCTGGAAGATCAACGTTTCGCCTTCGGTACCCAGAGCGCCTGATTCGATCAAGCGCTGCCTCTCCCTACCGGCTAGCGTTCCAGCAATGGACTGACCACGCATCCCCCGCCCGACGGAGCCCTTCAAGACGACGAAACCTTCTTCGGTGTACATGCCACGTGCGTTAACGCTCGTGGCCTTGCAATAAAAGAATTCATCCGGCGTTGTAGCCGAGGCGGGCTTCGCGACGGGGTCAAAGAGGGGGTATCCCAAAGTGGCGAGCAATGTATGCCCGGTGGCGTAGATCTCCAGGCAATCTGCCTCGAGAGGGGCCGGCGTGTGTGGCTTGCTGCCGCTGTTGCCGTTCTCATCGCGATAGCGCCCTGCCTTTCGAGCTGCTTGCAGACAGCACCATTCCAGAAACAGCGCATGTGTTTGCGTCAAGCTGTTGGTACGCGAGATCAGTATTAGCGCGCGTTCCCAGAATTCCTTTTCCTTGTTGTGCTTTGCAAGCCGTGCGCGGAGGTCACCGGTCTGCCCGATGTACACCTTGGGGTCTGCACCATCCTCGGCCTCGCCAAACAGAAAGTAGAGAGCCACCTGATCGCTTTCCGGCATTTTTAAGAACTCCGGCAGCAGGCTGCGGGGCACCTCGATGACCTGCACGATGCGCGTCGTGATCTCGGCAACGCGAATGCCGCGCGGATCGCCATGCGGTAGAAAGATCTGGATGGTTTTGGGTGCGTCGTTGGTCACGCAACTTCTTCCGCAACGGCGACTGCTTCGCGCACGTCAATCTTGCCGGTGACAGCGGCGGAGATCAGGGCGATGCGGCGTTCTTGAAGGAGGGTGATGGCTTTACTTGCTTCGTTCATCAACTCTTCGAATTGCCCCGCCAAATGACCAAGCCGATCCGCGATGGCCACTTGTTCTACTAGTGGAGGAATCGGCACAGCAAGGTTCTCAATTACCCCCATGCCAATGTTTTGTTGCGTGCCGAAGCTCCAGTTTAAAGTCACAGCCTCCTGAAAGTTCCTAGACCGCATGAAGTTTAGGACGAAGTACGGAGAAGCGATTTCGGAGCAGCGAATTGCAGCCAATGGAGACCAGATGTTGAAATTTCGGTCAGTTTCAACTATCGCAGTGATACCGGTTGTCGCACCGGATTTCACCATGTAGATGTCGCCAATCTGCGGTCGGTACTTTTTCGAGTATTTCAGATGATCTGCTTCCGAGATAAAACCTCGGATCTTCGTGAAATCGATTCTTCCTGAAGAAACCGCTTCCGCTGAGACAAAGGGGATTCCTTCATCAGGAAAGTCTGGGGTTTCGTGTGGCCCGTCAGTGATTGGAGTTGATACGATGTGCTTCAACGTACGAACTGTCCAATGCGCCGGCACCTGCCCCAACCACTCCACCCCTGACTTCTTCATAGGCACAGTCGGATCAAGTCCCTTGGTCACTGCATGGGAGATCACAGCCTGACGCTTTTCCTTGAGTAACGCGATGAGCTTCTGCTGCTCCGTGACAAGTGAATCGATCTTGGTGGTTTCACGGTCAAGGAAGGTGGCGATCTGAACTTGTTCGCAAATCGGTACGATTGGCAAATCGACAAGGGTGAAATTTTCATAGCGCAGCGCTTGCCCATCCCTGACGAGATTCGTTGTGCTTTGCAGTGCCTGGATGTAGGTTTGGGATTTGAGCAGATAACGAAAGAATGCAGGATATATTTCGCTGCTTGGGATTAGCATCACATAGGCTGAACTGATCGAGCCGCGAAGACCGCACCATTCGATACCGCCTTGGAAGCTTCTCATGCTGATCACAAAGTCGTTCGGCTCGACATGCTTGAGAATATCGGAACCGTGGATCACTTGAACGACCCTCTGGCTCTCCAGTGCCATAAAGTCATCTTGATAAATCACTCCGTGCTTTTGTGACGCCGTTAACTGACGATCCGACTCCGTTGCCTTATCTTTTCTTTGAGCGAATAACCGTCGGCTCTGACCGACTCTCCAGTGCGCCGGAATCTTGCCGAGCCATCGGACGCCGGAGTCCCTATTGCTGGGGTATCGTAAGAAACTCACGCCGTCAGCCCTTCGATCATGCTGAGGATGCGATCCGTGGTCAGTTTGAGTTCTGCATCGATCTCGGCCAGCGGCCGCGGCGGCTGGAACACGTAGAAGTGCCGGTTGAACGGAATTTCGTAGCCCACCTTGGTCTTCTCCAGGTCGATCCAAGCGTCAGGTGCGTGCGGCAACACCTCGCGCTTCAAGTACGCTTCCAAGTCTTCATTGAGCGGCACGTTTTCGGTGTCGCGCAGTTCTGAGTCGGGTTGCTGCTTGCCCTTGAACTTGCCGCGTTCGCCTAGCACTACCTTGCCATCGGAATCCCGCAGCGGGCGTTCTACGGTGATCGTGCGGTAGCCGAAATCCTCATTCTTGAAGATGCGGCTGATCGGCTTGCCGTCCTGCTCGGCTTCCACGAAGTCACCGAACAGGCGTGTGATCTGGTCTATGTGGTCGTCGCTCAGTTCTTTGCGCTTCGATCCAAGGCTCTTGCGCATCTTCTGCCAGAAACCCGATGCGTCGATAAGTTGCACCTTGCCCTTGCGCGCCGCTGGTTTGCGGTTGCTGACGATCCACACGTAGGTACTGATGCCGGTGTTGTAGAACATGTCCATGGGCAGGCCGACGATAGCCTCGCAGAGGTCGTTCTCCAGCACGTATCGGCGGATGTCGCTTTCGCCGCTGCCAGCGCCCCCGGTGAACAGGGGCGAGCCATTGAGCACGATGCCGAAACGGCTGCCGCCCTCGGCCGCCGGGCGCATTTTGGACAGTAGGTGCAGCAGGAACAGCATGGAGCCGTCCGACACTCGTGGCAGGCCCGGGCCGAAACGCCCGTTGAATCCCTGCTGCTCGTGCTCCTTGCGAACTTCCTTCTCGACCTTCTTCCACTCGACGCCGAAAGGAGGGTTGGACAACATGTAGTCGAAGCGCTTGTGCGCATGGCCGTCTTCGCTCAGAGTGTTGCCGAAAGCGATGTTGGTCACATCCTGACCTTTGATCAGCATGTCGGCCTTGCAGATCGCATAAGACTCGGGGTTGAGCTCCTGGCCCGAGACTGTCAGTCGCGCTTGTGGGTTGTGCTCCGCTAGATACTCGCCAGCCACGCTCAGCATGCCACCGGTGCCTGCTGTCGGGTCATAGATGGTGCGCACGACGCCGGGCTTGCTCAGGATCTCGTCGTCCTCTATGAAGATCAAGTTCACCATAAGGCGGATGACTTCTCGGGGCGTGAAGTGCTCCCCGGCTGTCTCATTGCTGAGTTCTGCGAATTTGCGGATCAATTCCTCGAACACATGTCCCATCTGCGCGTTGCTCACATGATCGGGGTGCAGATCGATATTGGCGAACTTCTCGGCAACTTGGTACAGCAACTTGGCCTTGGACAGGCGGTCGATCTGGGCTTGGAACTCGAAACGCTCGAACACGTCGCGTACGGCGGGCGAGAAGGACTGGACATAGCTATAAAGGTTCTGGGCGATGTGGTCCGCGTCGCCGAGCAGCACCTTCATATCCATCGGTGACGTGTTGTAGAAGCTTTGGCCTGCCTCGCGCAGCAAGAATGGCTCTGGATTGAGTCCCTGCTTCAGTCTTCTGGCGTTCTGCTCCAGAACCGCGGGTTTGGTCGGATCCAGGACACAGTCGAGTCGTCGTAGGACTGTAAAAGGAAGAATGACCTTGCCGTAGTCGGATTGCTTGTAGTCGCCGCGAAGAAGGTCGGCGACGGACCAGATGAAAGTGGAAAGGGATTGTTGATTCATTCTTGGAGGAAGCGGGTGACTGACGTTTCCCGCCGAAGTCTACGAGGCGGGCGCACGGTGCGGAGTGGCAAGCGCTAAATCATTGCGGTCGAAGCCTTGTGCAACGACGTCTCCAACGAAAAAGCCCCGTTGCTATCGTGTTGATAGCAACGGGGCTTTTAATTGGTGCCGGAGAGATGAATCGAACACCCGACCTTCTCATTACGAATGAGCTGCTCTACCGACTGAGCTACACCGGCGAAGCCTAA